>Ga0207657_10004435_pt1 | contig 14849 bp, 8 predicted proteins | sample KBSC33metaG_FD_184316 | JGI IMG/M metagenome (GOLD analysis project Ga0207657, IMG submission 184316) | Corn rhizosphere microbial communities from Kellogg Biological Station, Michigan, USA - KBS C3-3 metaG (SPAdes) (version 2) | ecosystem: Host-associated > Plants > Roots > Rhizosphere > Soil ... | reverse complement strand
CGCGAGCAGCGCGACGAGGCGAACCATGCCCCGGGAACGTTCGTGCGGAAGTGAACTTGCGCTACTTCAACCTGAAAACCGAGAGACCGTCGCCGCTCGCCAGATAGGCGTTGCGGCCGTCCGGCGAGAGCGCGACGCTCAGCGGCGCGTACAGCCCGTGGCCGGGGTTGCAGGCGACCGTGACCTTGAAGTCCACCCACTGGTGCGGCGCCCGCACGCAGCCACCCTTGCCCGCGATCGGTGTGAGCCGCTGCGTGGCCGGGTCGCGGTCGAGCAGCAGCACCGCCGCGGAGTCGATGAACGCGGCGATCGCATGCTTGCCGTCGGGGGTGATCGCGATCGACTGCGCCTCGTAGAGGTTCGGGCCGGTGTCGCAGCCGGGGTTCTTGTCGCGGCCGGTGTAGACCGCGCACCCGGCCGGCGCCAGCGGGTCGCCCGCGAAGCCGGCGAGCGCGCTCGAGCGCAGGATGTCGCGTGCGCCGTCGGGCTGCTCGAGGTCGGCTTCGGCGACGTAGACGCCGTTGCCGTCCGGTGCGACCGCGATGTCGCGCGGCTGGTCGACGGCGGCGGCGGAGAGCCGGGTGCCGTTCGCGTCGAAGGCCTCGAGCTCGTTGCCGATCGTCCCGTAGACCGTCCCGCCGGCCGGCGCCGCCGCGAGGCCGGAGAAGGGGCCGGCGGCGAGCACCGCCGGTGCGAAGACCCGGCCGTCCGGGGCAACGACGAACGCGACGAGCCGCGTGCCGCCGACGTACAGCCGATGGTCGGCGGGGCTGAGGGCGATCGAGCCCGGCTCGTCGTAGGGCGCCTTCGGGCAGCTCTTGGTGCCGAGCCGTGTCCAGCACTGCAGCTCGTGCACCTCGCCGGTGCCCGGGTCGCGGCGCCACAGCGTCAGCGCGTCGCCGTCCTTGCGGAAGCTGCCCATCGCCAGCACGTAGATGGTCCGGCCGTCGGGCGACATCGCGATCTGCGAGGCCTCCGGCATCGGGCCGGCGACCGCGCACCGGCCCTTGAGGCCGATGCCGTGCTTCGGGTCGAGGCCGGCCTGCGCGTTGCGCCCGTCGTTGGAGATGCATCCGCGCTTGCCGGGGAGCTGCGTGAGCCTTCCCGTCCGCGGGTCGCGCCGGAAGCTCAGCAGCGCGCCGTAGTCCTCGAAGCCGGAGACGACGTAGACGTTCCTCCCGTCCGGGGAGACCACCGCGTCGTTCGCGCTCTGCATCCCGTTGCTGCGCGTGCACCCGGCGTCGCCCGAGCGCATGTAGAAGCACTGCTGCTGGCTGATCGTCAGCGCATGCGCCGGCGCGGCGGCGGCGAGAACGACGATCGCGATGACGAGGAGGCGGCGCACTGCAGGCACGAACGTAACCGAGCCCGTGCGGTTGCGGACTTGCGCTTCGGGCACCGTGTAGTGCTGCGGTCTTGGGGCTGGTTAGGGGAGGGGTTCGGCGAGTGATCCGCTTTAGGGTCGGATAGCGCCCCAAATCCGGATCGTGATCCGCTTTTGTTTCGCCAGGCGAGACAAAGACGGATCACACTGCGCAACGGGCTCGGCCGGGCCCGCCGTTCGGAACCCCTTCCCTAGCCGAAATCCCGAACCCGTGCCCCGCTCTTGCGGCAAACCAGCTCTACCGGCTAGGCCCGCGTCAGCTTCTTGTACGTGATGCGGTGCGGGCGGTCCGCGTCGGCGCCGAGGCGCTCGTGGCGGTACTCCTCGTAGGCCTCGAAGTTGCCTTCGAACCAGACGACCTGGGAGTCGCCCTCGAACGCGAGGACGTGGGTGGCGATGCGGTCGAGGAACCAGCGGTCGTGGCTGATGACCACCGCGCAGCCGGCGAACGAGAGCAGCGCCTCCTCGAGGGCGCGCAGCGTGTCGACGTCGAGGTCGTTGGTCGGCTCGTCGAGGAGCAGCAGGTTGCCGCCGGTGCGCAGGAGCTTGGCGAGGTGCAGGCGGTTGCGCTCGCCGCCTGAGAGCTTGCCGACCTTCTTCTGCTGGTCGGAGCCCCGGAAGTTGAAATCGGCCGTGTACTTGCGCGAGTTGACCTCGCGCTCTCCGACCTTGATCTGGTCCATGCCGCCCGAGATCTCCTCCCAGACGTTCTTCTCGGCGTCGAGCGCGTCGCGCGACTGGTCGACGTAGGCGAGCTGAACGGTGTCGCCGACGCGCAGCTCGCCGCTGTCGGCCTGCTCCTGGCCGGTGATCATCCGGAAGAGCGTGGTCTTGCCGGCGCCGTTGGGGCCGATGACGCCGACGATGCCGCCGCGCGGCAGCGAGAACGACAGGTCCTCGATCAGCAGGCGGTCGCCGAAGCCCTTCGACAGGTGGTCGGCCTCCACCACCACGTCGCCCAGGCGCGGGCCGGCCGGGATGTGGATCTGGACCTGGTCGAGCTTGACGTTGGCCTCCTCGGCCAGCAGCGCCTCGTAGTTGTTGATGCGCGCCTTGGCCTTGGTCCGCCGGCCCTTGGGGTTCTGGCGGATCCACTCGAGCTCCGAGGCGATCGTGCGCTGCCGGGCGACCTCGCTGCGCTCCTCCTGCTCCATGCGCTTCTGCTTCTGCTCGAGCCAGCTCGAGTAGTTGCCCTCGTAGGGGATGCCGCGGCCGCGGTCGAGCTCGAGGATCCAGCCCGCGACGTTGTCGAGGAAGTAGCGGTCGTGGGTGACCGCGACGATCGTGCCCGGGTACTCGGCGAGATGGGTCTCCAGCCAGGCGACCGACTCGGCGTCAAGGTGGTTGGTGGGCTCGTCGAGGAGCAGCAGGTCGGGCTGGCTGAGCAGCAGCCGGCACAGCGCGACGCGCCGCCGCTCGCCGCCGCTGAGCTTCGTCACGTCGGCGTCGGCCGGCGGCAGGCGCAACGCGTCCATCGCGTGCTCGAGCTGCGAGTCGAGGTCCCACGCGTTCTTCGCGTCGATCTCGGACTGCAGGCGCGCGAACTCGTCGGCGGTGTCGTCGGAGTAGTTGGCGGCCAGCTCGTTGAAGCGGTCGAGCAGCGCCTTGGTCTCGGCGACGCCGTCCTCGACGTTGCCCTTGACGTCCTTGTCGGGATCGAGCTGCGGCTCCTGCTCGAGCAGCCCGACCGTCGCGCCGGGCGCCAGCTGGGCGTCGCCGCGGAACTCGGTGTCGCGCCCGGCCATGATCCGCAGCAGCGTCGACTTGCCGGCGCCGTTGTAGCCGAGCACGCCGATCTTCGCCCCGGGCAGGAACGCGAGCGTGACGTCCTTGAGCACCTCCTTGTCGGGCGGGAACGCCTTGGTCAGGCGGTGCATCGTGAAGACGTATTGCGTGGACACCGGGGGCGAGTGTAGGGTCGGCCCATGGGCAGGATGCTCGGGGGGATGGCCCTCGCGCTCGCGCTGGTGGCACCCGCGCAGGCGACGGTCACGCAGCCGCCGTCGCTCGGCGTCAAGGCGTTCACGCTGACCGCGGATCCGAACGCGCACAAGCCCAACGTCGCCGTCGACGACATGGGCGTCGGGCACTTCTTCTGGGACGTCAACAACAACGACGTCAACAACAACGGGGGCGATGATCCGGCCGTCTATTGCCGCGTGCCGCGCGGCGCGACGGCCTGCGCCACCACGCAGACGTTCAACCTCCCGCTCGAGGCGTTCGGCGAGCCGCAGGTGCTCGCTCCGGCGCCCGGCGAGGTCATCCTCATCACCCACCGCTGCTGCGGGAAGGGCGAGGGCACGTACGCGATCGTCTCGACCGACGGGGGGAACACGTTCTCGGCCCCGGCGGTCATCGGGACGATCGAGCCGGGACAGGCGGCGTACGGCCCGGGCACCGGCGTCGTCTCGCTCGTCGACGACGTCGTGAGCGGCGGCGTCAGCTACCAGGCGGCCTCGCTCGACGGCTACACCGAGAACAAGGCCAACGTCGGCAACGGGCCGAACCTCCAGGGCTACGACGGCACGGTCGGGTTCCCGGCGGCCAACATCCCGATCGTCGCGTTCGACGACCTGACGAACGGCTTCTACCGGCTGTGGGGCGGCGCGGGTGACCCCAACGACCTCTCGACCTGGGGACCGCAGCAGTCGCTGGGACCGCTGACGGAGCTGCGGATGGCGACCGGCTTCAAGGGCGTCGTGCTGATGGGCAAGCAGCAGGTCCCCGGTGGCCAGGAGGGCGAGGACGAGTTCGTCGCGCGGCGCTTCGACCCGACCACGAGCTCCTTCGGGACGCCGGTCGTCCTGAGCGACCCGAAGATCGAGACCGACAACATCTTCCGCGACATCAACGAGGACAGCGGCGGCAACATCGCCGCGGTCTGGATCGCCAACGGCCTGTACGGCAAGCAGAGCGATCCGATCCGCTACCGCGCGTCGGTCGACGGCGGCAAGACGTGGCAGGCCGAGCGCACGCTCGTCTACGCCAACGACAGCGGCTTCAACCTGCAGCTGGGCGCGGGCAGCGACGGCGGCGGCTGGCTCGTCTACGACGACAACGACCAGGGGCCGGTGACCGCGGTGCCGATCCCGCCGCTCAGCGCCCAGAGCGCCGGCGGCGGCAGCGGCGCGGCGTGCGCCCCCTCCGTCAGCTTCGGCCAGGTCCAGGCGCTCGCGCTGTCGGGCTGCCTGGCCAAGCAGAAGGACGGCACGTACACGAGCGCCGATCCGGTGCGCCTCAACGGCCTCGACCTCGAACCGCACGCCGGCGGCAAGATCACGATCGACCCTGTCCACAAGACGGTGAAGATCGCCGGCGCGGACGTGCGCGCCGGCGACATCGTCCTCGACAAGGGCTCGTTCGACTGGGACCTGTCGGGCGGCGCCGTCGCGACGTTCTCGCACCTCGAGAAGTTCGGCGTCACGATCTTCGGCTTCCCGGTCACCGGGACCGCGCAGCTGACGCTGACCAAGGACGGCGCGACGATCCCGGCGCACGTCGAGCTGCCGTCGATCTTCGGCGGCGTGACGGGCGACATCACGCTCTCGCTGCACAACCCGGGCGGGCTCAAGCTCGACGGCTTGCACATCCACATCGGCGACGCGTTCCTCGGCGCGCTCGAGGTCAAGAACCTCGACGTCGACTACAAGGGCTCGCAGCCGCCGGTCTTCGAGGGCAGCGCCACCTTCCTGCTGCCCCCGACGTTCTCCGAGCCGGGCGTGCACGTCGGCTTCGGCTTCGTCGACGGGAAGTTCAAGCACGCGGAGGGCTCGTTCCCGCTGCAGCTGCCGCTGTTCCCGCCGTGGCTGTACCTGCAGCAGATCGGGCTGGCGATGTCGACCGAGCCGCTGACGATCTCCGGCGGCGTGGCGCTCAGCGGCGGGCCGAAGATCCTCGGCACCGACGCGCTCGAGATCGACGCGCTGCCCGCCGACGGCGGCGGCTTCACGGCCAGCCTCGGCGACCCGGCCGTCTTCCGGGTCGCGGGCAAGATGAAGGTCGTCGGGCTGCAGTTCGCGTCGGGCTTCATCCAGTACTCGACGAGCGGGCTCGTCACGTTCGGCGGTGGGCTGGACTTCACCGCGCCGCTGAACGCCGCGCGGCTCACCGCGGGCATCCCGACGGACCCGCCGCTGGGTCCCGGCTTCCTCGACCTCACGAACGGCAACTTCAACTTCCCGCTGTCGGGCGACGTCTGCATCCCCGGCGGCTGCGGCTTCATCGACGTCGGCGGCCAGGGGGTCGTCTCCACGGTCGGCTGGGCGGTGTGCGGCCAGTTCCGCGTCTCGCCGCCGCTGACGCCCGACGTCGAGGTGTCGGTCGGCCTGGGCGAGCACTGGGGCGACACGCCCGACGTCATCGGCGACTTCGGCGGGTGCGACGTCTCGGACTACGCCGCGACGGCGCGGCGCCGCGGCGCGAGCTCGGCGACCGTCAACGTGCCCGCGGGGTTGCCGCAGGAGAACATCGTCGTGGCCGGTACGGGCGGCGCGCCGAAGATCACGGTGACCGCGCCCGGCGGCGAGACGCTGTCGTCGTCCGACAGCGCGATCGCCCGCAGCGCGCACATGGCGATCGTCCCGAACGCCGCCGAGAACAAGACGCTGGTCTTCATCGGTGCGCCCGCGGCCGGCGCCTACACGATCGCCACGCAGGCCGGCTCGGCGCCGATCGCCTCCGTCAAGCACGCCGACGGGCTGCCGGAGCCGAAGGTCACCGGCACGGTCGGCGGCCACGGGTATGCGCGCCGGCTCGTCTACAAGATCACGCCGATCAGCGGCCAGACCGTGTCGTTCTTCGAGCGCAGCACCAAGGCCGCGGGTGCGATCGGCAACGCGAAGGGCAACACCGGCGTTCTGCGCTTCACCCCGGCCAACGGCCCGGCGGGCAAGCGCGAGATCGTCGCGCAGGTCGTCCAGAACGGGATCCCGCGGCGCAACATCGTGGTCGCCACCTACACGGCGCCCGGACCGCGCAGGCCCGGGCGCCCGCGCTTCGCGCGCGTCGCGCGCGCGGGTGGCGGGATCCGCGTCACGTGGGGCGCGGCGGCGCGCGCGGCTCGCTACCTCGTGCACCTGCGGCTGCACGACGGCACGAACCACATCTACATCCTGTCGCGCTCGAAGCGCTCGGTCGGCATCAAGGGCGTGACCGCGTCCACGTTCGGCTCGGTCACCGTCGCGGGCCTGACCGCGACGAGCAACCGGCCCGGCCCGGCGGCGCGCGCCACGGTCAAGAAGCGCAAGCGCGCCAAGCACCGGCACCGGCGATAACGTGCGGCTGTTCAATGCCGCACGTCCTGGACATCGAGCAATCGCTGCTGCTGCTGGAGCTCGAGCCGCCGTTCGAGAAGCGCGACGTCCAGCTGGCACGCCGGCGGCAGGCGAAGATCTGGCACCCGGACATCGCGCCGCCCGGCAAGCAGTTCGAGCACGAGCGCCATCTCAAGGCGATCAACGAGGCGGCCGACCAGCTCGAGCAGCTCGCGGAGACCTCGCGCGGCGGGCGCGTCAGCCGCAACGCGGTCAAGGTCAGCGCCGCGGCGGCGCGGGCGCGGCGCGCCGAGGAGGGCCAGCGCGCCTACGAGGCCGCCAAGCGCGAGGCGGCGATGGATGCCGACCGCAAGAAGCACGATCCGTTCAGCGGCCAGGTCCCCGACCACTCGGTGGTCCACCGCTACGCCCGCTGCCTCTCCTACCCGGAGTGGGGCGTGGGGACCGTCGAGGGCATCTACTTCACCGGCGAGGAGGACGACATCCAGCAGTGGGCGCGCGTGAAGTTCGCGCCGGGCATCCGCACGATCCCCGCCGGCTCGCTGCAGTTCGTCGACTTCTCGAAGCCCGACCCGGCGGCCGATCGCGTCGAGCGCTTCATGGTCGCCGCCCAGCACGCGATGCACGAGGAGGACTACAAGCTCGCGGCGCAGCGCCTCATCTACGCGCGCGACGCCGATCCCTCCAACGCCGCGGTGCTGCGGCTGCTGACGCTCGCGTTCTGGCAGTCCGGCGAGCTCAACGCCGCGGGCCGCGCCGTGCGCGACTGGGCCCGCGTCGAGGGCGAGCGCCCGACGCCGCACCGCTTCGCCGCGCGCATCTACGAGGACATGGGCGCGATCGACCTGGCGGCCGAGGCCGCGGAGCGCAGCGCTGCGCGCGGCCCGGGTGACGCGGGCGCGTGGGAGCGCGTCGGCCGGCTGCGCCTGCGCCTCATGGACCGCGAGGCGGCGATCGCCGCGCTCGAGCACGCCCGCCGCCTGCAGCCGTCGGTCGAGGGACTGCACGACCTCGCGCTCGCCTACCACCTCGCCGGCGACGTCGGCGGCGAGGTCAGCGCCTGCGAGCAGGCGACGCACATCGAGCCCGAGAACCACGAGGCGTGGTCGCGCTACGCGCACGCGCTCGCGCGCACCGACCGCAGCTCCGAGGCGATCGCCGCGGCCGAGCGCGCGGTCACGCTCGGAGCGGGGGAGGAGACCGCCGAGCTGCTCGAGCGGCTGCGCGCCGCGGCGAAGCGCGTCCTCCCCGGCGCTGCGGCTGCATAATCCCCCGCCGAATACGTTTTCGTACAGACAGGGGGAGAGTCGTGCGTTCGAAGGTCGCGCTCTGCGCGCTGATGTTGTTCGCCGTGGCCGGTTCCGCTCAGGCAAGCGGCGTGCCCAACCCGACGGTGCAGGGCCCGATCACCGGCGGCGTCCGCGGCTACCCGTGGAACCACAGCCTCTACGACCTCCGCGGCCCGGGCTACGACTACACGGAGAACGAGTACTTCTTCGGCGGCAACGCGACGGATCTCGCGAACGGGGAGAGCGCGCCGTACGAGAGCCGGATGCTCGTCCGCCTGCCGCGCGACCCGAAGGACTTCACCGGAACGGTCGTCGTCGAGTGGCTCAACGTCACCGGCCAGACCGATCTCGAGACGACGTGGCCCGTCGAGGCGCAGTGGCTCATGCGCCACGGCATCGGCTACGTCGGCGTCTCCGCCCAGCTCGCCGGGGTGTGCTGCGGCCCGACGACGCTCAAGGGCTGGGACCCGGTGCGGTACGCCACCCTCGTCCACCCGAGCGACACGTTCGCGCCGGACATCTTCGCCCAGGCGATGCAGGCGCTGAAGGACCCGGCCGACAACCGCACGACGACGCTGTCGCCCAAGCAGGTCGACCCGATGCTCGGCATGAAGGCCGAGCACATCGTCGCCAACGGCGCGTCGCAGTCGGCGTCGCAGCTGACCGACTTCGTCAACGGCGGCTACAACCGCGGCGTCGTCGACCTCTACGTGATCACGCGCGGCGGCGGCCCGTACAACGACTTCTCGACGCCGATCTTCCAGCTCAACGAGGAGGGCAACTCGGCGCCGCAGGCCGACAACCCGCACTACCGGGCGTGGGAGGAGGCGGGAACCGCGCACGCGCCGGCGGCCTGGTGGAACTACGTGTGGGCCGAGGAGTCCGCCGGCTTCGCCGCGCCCGGGCTGCCCGACCCGCTCAACTCCGCCTGCTCGGTCAACCGCGGGTCGGTCGACTACAGCGCGCGTGCGCTCAGCGACTGGGTCGACCGCTACTTCCAGACCGGCGAGCTGCCGCCGTCGCAGCCGCGCGTCACGCTCGACGCGAGCGGCAACGTCGTCCGCGACGCCAACGGTCTCGCGGAGGGCGGCGTGCGCCAGCCGTTCGTCCAGGTGCCGGTCGCGCTCAACCGCTCGGACACCACGGACTGCCCGCTGTGGGGCCTGTACCGCCCGTGGACGTCGGCGAAGGTCAAGTCGCTGTACGCGACGCACGCCGACTACGTGCAGAAGGTCAAGCAGGCGGCCGACGCCGACGTGGCCAACGGCACGCTGCTGCCCGAGGACCGCGACGACGCGGTCGCCAAGGCCGAGAAGTTCGACGGCCCGTGGGCGCACGGCACGTGCTACGACCAGGCCAACGCCGACGGCAACGAGACCGGCCCGGTGTCCGGCACGGTCGGCCCGGAGTCCTATGACCCGTCGCTGCCGCTGGCGACAGGGCCGACGCTGCACGAGGTCAACTGCGACGTGGTGGTTCCCGCGGGCGGCTAGCCCTGGCTGAGGGCATCGGCCTCGGTGAGCGAGAACTCGCCGTGGTCGGTGCCCAGGCCCTGGGCCACCAACCCCGCGGCGGCGCAGCCGAGCACGGCGGCGTCGTGGCGCGAGCGGCCGAGCTCGAGGCCGCGCAGGAAGCCGGCGCTGAACGCGTCGCCGCAACCGGTCGTGTCGACGACGTCGATCGGGAAGGCGGGGACCTGCTCGGCGGAGTCGGCGTCGACCACGAGCACGCCGTCGCCGCCGCACGTGGCGGCGACGCAGCCGACACCGCGGTCGACGAACCAGCGGCACGCCGCCTCGAGGCCGGACTCGCCGGACAGCCCGGTCGCCTGCTCGTCGTTGGGCAGGAGATAGTCGAGGTGCTCGAACAGCGGCGCGATCCAGTCGGTGATCCCGCTGTCGCCGGGCGCGAGGATGTCGGCCGAGACCGTGATGCCGCGCTCATGCGCTGCGGAGGCGATCTCCGCCGCGGCCTCGCCGCCCATGAACTCCGGTCCGCCGAGATGGAGGTGGGTGACGCCCTCGAACGCGGCCCAGTCGACGTCGCCCGGGCCGTAGGTCGCGTTCGCGCCGACGACGTGGAAGGCAGGGCGCGAGCCGTCCGGGCGGATCGGCAGGACGCTGGCGCTGGTCTGGACATCGTCGCGGCGCAGCAGCAGCGAGGTGTCGACGCCGTCGCGCTCCAGCAGCCCGAGCAGCATGTCGCCGACCGCATCGGTGCCGATCGCGCCGGCACTGCGGACCTCGCAGCCGAGCTTGGCCAGCACGAGCGCGGTGCCGCCGGCGCTGCCCGCGGCGGTGATCCGGATCTGCTCGACCAGCGCGCCGCCCTGGCCCTCGGGGATCTCCTCGACCGGTCGCGCCAGCACGTCCAACACATGCACGCCCAGACACACGATGCTCACTGCCCGTACCCCCGTTGCGTGACGGCCGCGACGACGTCGGCCGCGTTCTGCTCGCTCAGCACGCGCGGGTCGCCGATCTGCTTCGCCCGCCAGTAGACGGTGCTCGCCCACTCGAGCAGCTCGGTCGCGCGCACCGCCCCCGCGACATCGCTGCCGAACGTGACCGTGCCGTGGTTGGCCATGATCGCCGCGGTGCGGCCGTCGAGCGCTTCGAGCACGGACTCGGCCAGCTCCGGCGTCCCGAACGTGCGGTACGGCGCGACCCGGACGGGCCCGCCGAGCAGCAGCATCTCGTAGTGGATCATCGGCAGCTCGTCGAGCACCGTCGAGAGCGCGGTCGCCATCGGCGCGTGCGTGTGGACGACCGCGCCCGCGCCGTAGCGCTCGTAGACGCCGAGGTGCAGGGCGATCTCGCTCGTCGGCGTGGGCCCGTCGCCGATGACGTTGCCCTCCAGGTCGACCACCGCCACCTGCTCGGGCGTCATCTCGGCGAGCACCGCTCCGGTCGCGGTGACCGCGATCGCGTCGCCCTCGCGGGCGCTGAGGTTGCCCGAGGTGCCGGCCACGAGGCCGGCTGCGGCCAGCCGGCGGCAGGCGGCCGCCACCTCTTCGCGCCGGGCGTGGAGCACGCGCGGCACGGTAGCCGAACGACCGCTCAGCGGGCCGAGACCGCGATGGCGGCGCTGCGCCCGGCGGCGTGCGTCGCGTCGGCGCGCGTCGTCACCCGGCACGCCTGGGTCCCGCCGGCAGTGAGCCGGAACGAGAGCCGGAAGCGACCGCCCGCCCGCGTCCGGCCGCTCGCTCGCCTGACCGAGTGCCCGCCGCGTGCACAGGTGAGCGCCAGCGCCTTGCCCGCGACGCTCGGCGCCATGCGCCCGGTCACGCCGGCGATCGTCCCGGCGCGGCCGTGGATCGTCCTGTGCGCGACGGTGATGCGCGGCATCACGCCGACACCGACGACCGCGGAGACGAGACTGCCCGAGATCGCGCGGTAGCCGGTGTTGACCAGCGGATGCGCCGCGAACGCGAACGCGCCGCCGCCGCCGGTCGTCGCCGTGCCGAGCGTCGCCCAGGTCGCCGAGCCCGTCGGCCGAGACTGGATCACGACCGGGACGCCCGCGGCGCCGCTCTTGAGGACCCCGCTGAGGGCGGCCGGCGCGCCGAACGTGATCGTCGGCCGTGCCGCGAGCGCCAGCGCGCCGGATGGCGCGGGCGCGCCCGACGTCGTCCCCAGCGCGCTCGCGTAGGGCCCCGGGCCGGCGGCGTTGACCGCGGCGACCTCGACCGTGTAGACGGTGCCGCCGGCGAGGTCGCTCAGCGTCGCCGAGGTGGTCGTCGCCGTCGACGACGCCGGTGCGCCGCCCGCCGGCGTGACCCGCAGCGCATAGCCGGTGATCGGCAGCCCCCCGGTGCTGGACGGTGCCGTCCAGCTGACCGCGAAGCCATGGGTCGAGGGAACGAGCTTCAGCGCGGTCGGGATCCCGGGAACCGACGCGGTCGTGGCCGACACGATGGCCGAGAACGCTCCGGTTCCGGCGGCGTTGACGGCGGCGACCTCAGCCTCGTACTTGGTGTTGACGGGCAGGCTGCCCACCGTCGTCGAGAGCACGTCCGGCGCGACCGCGAGCTCGGTCCACGTCGTCGTCCCCGCCGGCCGGTAGCCGACGACGTAGGACGTGATCGGCGATCCCCCCGTGGTCGGAGCGTTCCAGGCGACCGCGATCGACGAGCCCTGCACGGTCGCGGTTGCCGTCGGCGCGCTGGGCGGCGTCACGGCGGTGAAGGTCAGCGGGTCGCTGGTGGCCATCGTGTCGTCGGCCGCGTCGAGCGCCGACACCCGCCAGTAGTAGGTCGTCCCGCCCGTGTGGGCGACGGTAGGCGCGTAGCTCGTGCCCGTCGTCGTCACGTTGTCGACGAGCGTCCCGAATCCCGGCGTCGTCGAGCTCTCCAGCTTGTAGCGGACGGCGCCGCTCACGGCCGCCCAGCGGAACACGAGCTCGCCGGTCTTGACCGAGGCGCCGCTCGCGGGGACGGTGAGCGTGGGCTTCGTACCGCCGACGGTGAACGGCGCGATCGTCGTCGACCAGGGCCCGGCGTTGCCCCCGGCGTCGACCTGGCGCACGCGCCAGGAGTACGTGTCCGCGGGCAGGGCCGACGACAGCGTGCCCGCCGGGTAGCGCAGGCCTCTGGCGGTGGTGATCCGACTCCCCGCCGGGAACGACGGGTCGACGCCGCGGTAGACCTCGAGGTCGTAGGACGCGGCGAACGGCGTGGGGCTCCAGGTGAGCGCGGGCAGGGTCGTCGACGCGGCGGGCGTCAGCGGTGTGGGCACGCTCGAGCGCTTCTGGAACGCCGAGCTCGAGCTCCACGCCAGGCCGGTGCCCGAGGCGTCGATTGCCCGCACGCGCCAGGTGTACGAGCCGTCCGCGTACGTCTTGTTGATCGGCGAGTAGCCGGTGGCGTCGGTCGTCACGTCGTCGACGACGGCGTTGGCCGCGTTGCGCACCTCGAGCTCGTACCACTTGATGCCGCCCCCGTCCGCGGAGGTGAGCAGCTGGTCCTGCCAGGACAGCGCGACCGTGTCGGTCTGCGTCGGGGTGGCGGTCAGTCCCGACACCGCCTTGCCGAGCTTGTTGAAGGAGCCGTACTCGCCGGAGATGTTGATGGCCTGGTTCTCGCCGACGCTGCACGTGTGGGTGTTCACGTCGGTCCAGCTCGAGCACGGCAGCACGAACCAGAAGTACGGCTGGCCCGCCGAGTTGTCGGCCAGCACCTGGTTGAGACGCAGATAGGTGTCGGTGGTCACGAAGTACGTGCCCGACGACGTGATGCGGGAGTTGAAGCTGCTGTCGCGCGCCATCGCGACGAGGTAGGCGACCGCGCCGTTGACCGGCTGCCACTGCAGGGTCGGCGTGTCGGCGGAGTCCGGCGAGCTGACGATCTGCGCCGGGGCGCTCGAGCTCGTCGGGGTCGACGTCGAGGCCACCACGGCGAAGCTCACGGGGTCGGGCGCGGTGAGGTCGCCCTCGCGGGCCGCGTTCGACCACACCGTGGTGCGCGTGCTGCCGTCGGGCGTCTGGTCGACGGCCCGGACGCGCACGTAGTAGGTCCCGCCGGTGAGGATGAAGCGGGTCGCGGCGGCCGACGTGGGCGTGCCGATCCACGCGCACGTGTCGGTGAACGTGCTGCTGCCGGTGTAGGTGCCCGACAGGTAAGGCGTCCACTCGGTGTGCGGCGTCTGGCAGGTGCGGTGGACCATCGAGGTGCTCGACGCGGGCGCCAGGAACGAGGGGTCGGTCGAGACGTCGAGCTCGTAGTAGGAGGCCTTCGGCACGGGCGTCCACTTGATCAGGACCTTGTCGGCCTCCACCTGGGTGCCGAGCGTCAGCAGATCGGAGTCGGCGATCGTCACCGTGGGCCGGGCCTCCTGACCGGTGTTGTCGAGCCACTCGCGCTTGAAGCGCTGGGCCGGCGACCAGCCCGACGGCTCTGCGTTGGCCTCGAGGGCGCGGACGCGCCAGTAGTACTGGTCCTGGGTCATCGCGCTCGTCGGCCGAAAGGCCGCGGCGTCGGTGACCTGGTCCGTGAGGTTGGACGTGAAGTCGGTGCTCGTGCTCGTCTGCAGCTCGTACTGCGCGGCGCCCGGCACCGTCGACCACGAGAACGTCATGTCGTCGACGTTGTTGGTCAGCGAGTCCAGCGGCGTGAGCAGCGAGGGGAACGTCGAGCTCGGCCAGGCGATCGAGAACGTGCGCAGGTCGTGGCTGTCGGACCATGCGCTGGTCACGTTCGGGTCAGTGGAGATGCCCTGGACGCGCCAGTACCGCGTCGCGTTGGACGGCAGCGCGGTCGGCAGCGCGAAGGACGTGGCCTGGGTCGTATAGGTCTGCGGATTGGTGAACGTCGGCTCGTCGTCGATCTCGACGCGGTAGGTCTTCATCCCTGCCGCCGGGTTCCACGAGAGCACGGCCGGATCGGTCGGGTAGTCCAGCGTCGCGCCGTTGGCCGGCGAGAGCAGCTGCGGCGCGTCGGCCTGGGCCTTCGTGAAGGACTGCTCGGGCGAGTACGCGCCCGGGGACCCGGTGCTGTCGATGCTGGCGACGCGCCAGTGCAGCGTCCCCAGCGGCAGCTCGGTCGTGGCGGTGGCCGTCGTGCCGTACACGTCGGCCGTCCAGGTGATCGTGGTGAAGGCAGATGTCGTGGACAGCTGGATGCGGTACTTCGCCGCCTGGCGGACCGCCGACCACGTGAACTCCGGGTTGGCCGTCACGCTGCTCGCCGCGGCGGGCGTCAGCAGGGTCGGCGCGTCCAGGCTGTCGGCCTGGGCGGATCCGGCGAACGCCAGCGCCTACCTCAGCGGGGTGGTCAGGCGCGACGGTGTGACGCTCGCGATCTCGACGAGCGGTGACGCGCCGGCGCTGACCTCGCTGCTGCGCGAAGGGCTCGACGCGATGCTGCCGCGAGAGCTGGGTGCGTGGGTCGAGGAGGCGCGGCTGGAG
>Ga0207657_10004434_pt1 | contig 14850 bp, 11 predicted proteins | sample KBSC33metaG_FD_184316 | JGI IMG/M metagenome (GOLD analysis project Ga0207657, IMG submission 184316) | Corn rhizosphere microbial communities from Kellogg Biological Station, Michigan, USA - KBS C3-3 metaG (SPAdes) (version 2) | ecosystem: Host-associated > Plants > Roots > Rhizosphere > Soil ... | reverse complement strand
CCCGGCCTGATGCCGTGATCAGCTTCCTCTCGTCCACCAATGTCCTCACCCTGGCCGCGACCAGGGCGATGGGCACGCCGGTCATCGTCGCGGAGCGGATCGATCCGCGAGCGGAGCCGATCTCGCCGTTCTGGGCCGGCACGCGGCGTCTCCTCTATCCTCGCGCCGATGCAGTGGTCGTGCAGACGCCGGACGCCAGCCAGTGGGCCGCGCGTTTCCTGCCCGTGGAGAAGGTCCACGTCATTCCGAATCCAGTCGCGAAACCCCGCGCCGACGAAGCCGCCCGATCGGCTCGCCGCCCGGTCTGGCTGGAAGGGCCCACTCGGAAAGTCATCGCCGCTGGCCGGCTCGCGCCCCAGAAGGGCTTCGACATTCTGCTTCGGGCGTTCGCCCGCTGCCACGCCGCGCACCCGGATTGGTCGCTCGTCATTCTCGGCGAAGGGGACGAGCGGGGCGGTCTCAACGCTCTGGCCGCGGAGCTCGGCGTGGACGGCGTGTTGACGATGCCGGGGCATGTGCCAAATGCCGCAAGCGTGTTTCCCTACGGCGATCTCTTCGTCCTCTCCTCACGCTACGAAGGATTTCCGAACGCGCTTCTCGACGCGATGGCGTGCGGCCTGCCGGTGATCGCCGCCGATTGCCCGAGCGGGCCGCGCCAAATCGTCCGGCATGGAATCGATGGACTTCTGGTCGAACGAAACAGCGTCGACGCCTTGCACGCGGCCATGGATCACCTGATGCGTCTGCCCGATCTCAGGCAGCGGCTCGCCTCGCGCGCCGTCGACGTCCGCGAACGGTTCTCGGTCCCGTGTGTGATGCAACAGTGGAACGCCCTGCTGGATCGCTGCACGCACGCGTAAGTTCTCCGATGACGCCAGCGCCCTGCACCTTCACGGTATTCACACCGACATACAACCGCGCGCACACGCTTCACCGCGTGTACGAGAGTTTGTCGCGTCAGACCGTTCGCGACTTCGAATGGCTGATCGTCGACGACGGCTCCGACGATGGCACCGGCGATCTCGCCGCACGGTGGCAGAAGGTGGCCGACTTCCCCATCCGCTACGTGCGGCAACGGAATCTGGGAAAGCACGTCGCGTTCAACCATGGAGTACGCGAGGCCGCCGGACAGCTCTTCCTCCCGTTGGACTCCGACGATGCGTGCGTCCCACAAGCGCTGGAACGGTTCATTCATCAGTGGGAATCGATTCCCGAGGATCAGAGGGCGCGCTTTACCGGCGTCACCGCTCGCTGTATGGATGAAAGCGGGCGGCCCGTCGGCAAACCGTTCCCGCTGGACGTCATCGACTCGGATTCGCTGACGATGCGCTATCAATTCCAGGTCACGGACGAGAAATGGGGATTCCACCGCACCGAGGTTCTTCGCCGCTTTCCGTTTCCCGAGGATGTGCCGCGCGGATACTTGCCTGAAGCGGTCGTCTGGTCGCGCATCGCGCGGGTGTACAAAACGCGCTTCGTCAACGAGCCGCTTCGGATCTACTACACCGACCAACCGTCGTTGATGCGGGGCGACGGCCCCGAACGACACGCCGCGGCGGCGCGTCTTGCCGATCTGATGGTGCTCAACGAGCACCTCGACTACTTCAAATACGGCCCGTTGGCATTCTGCCGCAGCGCCGCGCAATACGTGCGGCTGTCCATGCACGCAGGGACTGGTCCCGCCGGGCAATTCGCGGAAATCGGCAGCATGCTCGGCAAGTTGCTGTGGATGATCGCGTATCCCGTGGGGCTCGCTGTATATCTGCGCGATCGACGAACGGCCAGGCGGCAGGCTCGCCTGAGCGATCATGACCACTCAATCACTGTATCGTCGCGATCCTGACGAGGAGATCGGGCCCGCCGCGCGTCCGCCCAGCGGTCGAGCGCTCCGCATCGCCTTTCTGATCGATCGCCTGAACCACGCGGGGGCCGCGCGGCAGCTGGTGATGCTCGCGAAGGCGCTGCGCGAGGGTGGCCACTCGGTCGTCGTCATCGCCTTCTACGACGAGAATCCGCACGAGACCGAATTGCTCCGGGCCGGCATTGCCGTCCGGATGCTTGGAAAACGCGGGCGCTGGGACACCGTCGGCTTTCTGCGGCGTCTGATCGCGACGATCGAACAGGAACGGCCGGATGTGCTGCACAGCTACCTCGGGGTTCCCAATCTCCTCGCGGTCGCGCTCAAACCGTGGTTCCCGCCAATGAAGATTGTATGGGCCGTGCGCGCAGCGGATACGCGGATGCAGTGGTACGGATGGATTCCACGAGCGCTCGACGGGATCGCGCCGCTGCTGTCGCGGTATCCCGATCTGATCGTCGCGAATTCCCTCGCGGGCCACCGCCACGCCGTTGAGCGCGGTTATCCAGCACACAAGGTCATCGTCGTGTCCAACGGCGTCGATACCGAACGCTTCGGTCCGTGCTTCGACGAGCGCATGCGCTTCAGGAATCGGTGGGGCGTCAGCGCCGAGGAGAAGCTCACCGGCCTCGTCGGCCGGGTCGATCCCATCAAGGATCACGCGACATTTCTTCGCGCCGCGGCGATTGTGGCGGCGACGCGCAGCGACGTCAGGTTCGCCTGCGTCGGCGACGGGCCGGAGGGCTACACGCTCGCGCTCCGCCGCCTCGCGGAAACCCTCGGGCTCCGCGATCGAATCGTGTGGGTGCCGAACCAGATGGACATGCGCGAGGTGTACAACGGCCTCGACGTGCTCTGCTCCGCGTCGCTCTCGGAAGGCTTTCCGAACGTCGTCGCCGAAGCGATGGCGTGCGGAGTCCCGTGCGTCGTCACCGACGTCGGCGACTCGACGCGAGTCGTTGGACGGTACGGCGTCACGGTTCCATCGAGAGACGTCCGAGCGCTCGCCGACGGCATACAAGCCGTCCTCGACACGCCAAAGCGCGAGATCGTCAGGATGGCCGGCGCCAGGCGCGCGTGGATCGCGAGGGAGTTCTCGGTCGATCGTCTCGTTCGAGCATCCGAGCGCGCTCTCGTTTCGCTGTTGGAGGTCTCGGCGCCATGACGCGAGCGACGCCGGCGACCACCGTCTCGCGCGCCGCCGTGATGGCGGCCGTGGCGATCTTCTTTGCGTACGTCGACTTCCACCTGACGGAGAGCGGCCTTCTATCGCCGGCTTCGACCTACATCTTTCTCTGGGCGCTGGCGGGCTGGGCCGCGATCGTCGCCGCCCAGTGCCTCGCGTCGCCGGTGATGGCGAGAGAGGTCGTCGCGTTGTATGCCAACCATGTGGGCGTGCTCGGCGCGCTGCTGGCGATCGTGATCTGCTCGTGCCTGTTCGCACTGATGCCGACCGCATACTGGAACGATGGAGTGATGTACTTGCTGTACCCGCCGTACGACGCGATTGTCGTCGTGCTGTCGATGCTGCTGGCGGTGCACGGCGTCCACAGGCGGGTGTTCCGTGTGTACCTGCTCGGGGCGTTCGTCCTCTTCGCGGGAAGCGTCTTGTATGACGCCCTCTACCCAGGAACCTTCTCGCTGGTTCCCGATCGCGCCGCGGGCTTCGCGGAGAATCCCAACACGGCGGCGTTCATTCTGATGCTCCTCTGCATCTCGATCGTCGATTTCGATCGCTTCCGGGTGGCAGACTGCGCGGCCTGGGCACTGACCGCGGTCGGCGTCTTCCTGACGCTCTCTCGCGGGGGCGCCATCGTGTTCCTCGTGGGATTCGGGTTTTACGCATACAGAACAATACGGGTGAATGCGGCGCGGCCCGCTCACCTGATCAAAGGCGGGGCCGCCCTCGCGGCCATGGTCGCGGCCGTGGTCGTCAGCGGCGTCTTTCTCGTGCAGCGCGCGGACATGTTCGCGCTGTCGTTCCAGCCCCGCCTCGGGATGATCGACGGCGAGAGCCAGCTGGTGACCGAAGACGACGATCGCATCGAAGCGCTGAAGACGGCGGTCGATTTGGTGAAGCGATCGCCCGTGGTCGGGTACGGCACCGGCTACAGCTACTCGCTGAGCGATGTCACGCCGCACAACATGTATTTGCAGCAGTGGATCAACAACGGCTTGCCAGGGCTCGTCGCGTACCTGTTTCTCCTCGGCGCCTCCGCCCGCACGTTCTGGAAGCGCCGCTACACGCGGGGGGTGCTGTTCGTGGCGCTGGTCGCGATCAACGGCATGTTCAGCCACAACATTCTCGAGGAACGGGCCTTTCTGGGACTGCTGGGCATCCTGCTCACCTGCTCCTTTTATGAACGCTATCCCGCGATCGCCTCGCGCATCGCCCGGTCGCGGTTCCAGTCCGTGGTGAGTTAACGCACATGTGCGGCATCGCCGGATTCTGGTCGAAGCGGGGCGGATCGCTGGATGGCGGCGACGCGTGGCTTCGATCGACGCTGGCGGAGCTCGAGCATCGTGGGCCCGACGACAGCGGGATGTGGGCCGAGCGGAGTTCCGGCGTCCTGCTGGGACACCGGCGCCTCTCGATCATCGACCTCTCGCCGCTGGGCCACCAGCCGATGGTGTCGACGTCCGGTTCGGCGGCGATCGTCTTCAACGGCGAGATCTACAACCATCGCTCGCTGCGCCTGGAGCTGGAGCGCCGCGGTTTCGCTTTCCGCTCGGAGTCGGACACCGAAGTGCTGCTGAACGGTTATGCCTGCTGGGGAGAGCTGGTGCTCGATCGCCTGGTCGGCATGTTCGCCTTCGCGATCTGGGACCGCAGCACGGAAACGCTGTTTCTCGCGCGGGATCGCGCGGGTGAGAAGCCGCTGTACTACGCCCTGACGGAAGCGGGCGTCGCGTTTGCCTCCGAGGTCGCGCCGCTCGCGAAACTGCACGCCGTCGATACGCGGATCGACGCCGCCGCCGTGTCGCTGTACCTGCAGTATCAGTACGTCCCCGCTCCCCGTTCGATTTATGCGGGCATCCGCAAGCTGCCCGCCGCCCATGCGATGAGCATCGGCCGGGAGCGATCGCGGATCTGGCGTTATTGGGATCCGGTGCCGATCGCCGCCGGGCCGCGACTGGCGATTGGTCCGGACGACGCGCTCGACGAGCTCGAACGTCTGCTGCGGGACGCCCTGAGAGGCCAGATGATTGCGGACGTTCCGCTCGGCGCCTTCCTCTCCGGCGGGATCGATTCGTCGGCGGTCGTCAGCATGATGACCGAGCTGAGCACGAGGCCGGTGCGCACCTTCACCATCGGCTTCGACGTGCCCCGCTACGACGAGTCGCGGCAGGCCGCGTGCGTCGCGCACCATCTCGGCACCGATCACACCGTCGAATATCTCACCGAACGGGACGCCGTCGCGTTGATCCCCGACGTGCCGGCGATGTACGGCGAGCCATTCGGCGATTCGTCGGCGCTTCCCACACATCTGGTGTCGCGCGTCGCACGAAAGCACGTGACCGTTTCGCTGTCCGGAGACGGAGGCGACGAAGCGCTTGGCGGGTACACGAGGTACGACGAACTGGAGCGCATTCTCCTATTGTCCAGACTCCCTTCGCCGCTGCAGGCGCTCGCCCGCACCGTTTGCGGCCGGTTGCCAGGCCGGTTGGGGCGAGGCGCCAGCCTCGTGGGCGTCGCGCCGCGTGAAGTGTTTCGCGCGCGGGTCGGCGTGTTCAGATCCGACGATGTCCAGGCGATGACCGGCGCAGTGCCTCCGCTCGAGGAGTTCGACCGGGCGTGGGCGGCCGCCGCCGTGCAGCCGGTGCGGCAACGGGCGATGCTCGCCGACCTGCTGACATATTTGCCTGAAGCAATCCTGGTGAAGGTCGATCGCGCCGCAATGCGTATCTCGTTGGAAACACGTGCGCCGCTGCTCGATCACCGGCTGCTCGAGTTCACACTTCGACTGCCGCCGGAGCTCACGCGGCGCAAGCGCCTGTTGAAGCGTCTCGTGTATCGCCGCATTCCCCGCGCGCTCGTCGATCGCCCGAAGCAGGGGTTCGGCGTGCCGTTGGGCAAATGGTTTCGCGGTGAGCTGCGCGAGCTCCTCTTCGACGCCCTCACGCCGGCGCGGATGCGGACGGTCGGCATCGAGCAGTTCGCACCGGTTCAAAAAGTTCTCGCGTCGCACATGTCCGGGGCGTTCGACGAATATCCGAGGCTCTGGACGCTGCTCATGTTGAGCCTGTGGCACGACCGACACCGCGCTCTCGCGAGCGGCCGCGAGCCGGTGCCGCTCGCACCGGCGATTGTAGAGCGACGCTCGGCTGAAGCCTTCGCGCTTCATCAGATTCGCGTGTGACGTTCGGCTCGAGCGTTCGCGCTGCGCCGGATTCGAGCGTGACGGCCGGCTGAAGCCTTCGCGTTACATCGGATTCGCGCTCGGTAAATGACCTTGGTGCCTTTGTCCTTCGTGGTGATCGCCTCGATGCGCTTTTCAGGGTGTAACGCGAAGGCTTCAGGGGAGCTTCGCCGGCCATGATCAAAATCGCGCACGTCATCAATGCGCTGTCGATCGGCGGCGCCGAGGGAATGCTGCTCAAGCTGCTGACGCGGATCGATCGCGACTCGTTCGAGCCGCGCGTGTATACGCTCCTGTCGCCCGCCGGATCGATCGGCGATCGCATCAAAGAGCTCGGCATCCCAGTGCGCGAGCTCGGCATGGGCCGAGGCGCGCCCAATCCGGCGCGCGTGCTGCAGCTGGCAGGCTGGTTCCGCGGCGATCGGCCGGACATCATCCAGACGTGGTTGTATCACGCGGATCTCGTGGGGGGTCTGGCGGCGCGCTGCGCGGCCATCGGCGCTCCGGTGGTCTGGAACATCAGGAACAGCACGCTCGACGCGTCGGCAAGCCGGGCGAGAACGTTTCGCGTGGTGAAGGTGTGCGCGAGCGTGTCGACCTGGCTGCCGGATGCGATTATCTGCTGCTCGCACAAGGCGTGCAGCCTGCACGCGGCCGTGGGCTACGCTCGGCAGAAGCTCAACGTCATCCCGAACGGGTTCGACCTCGCGGCGTTTCGACCGAATCCAGCCGCTCGTGCCGCCCTGCGCCGCGAACTGGGCGTCTCCGATCAGGCGCCGCTCATCGGCGTCGTCGGACGCTTCGACCCGCAGAAGGATTTTCGAACGTTCATCGAGGCCGCAGGCCGTCTGCGCAGCGTGGTGCCGGACGCCCACTTCGTGTTGTGCGGCCACGACGTCGACCGGAACAACCGCGAGCTCACCCAGTGGGTGGAATCGGCGGGCGTCGCCTCGTGCAGCCACCTGCTGGGGGAGCGCACCGATATCGCGGATATCGATGCGGCACTCGATCTCGCCACATCGTCTTCCTCCTATGGCGAAGCGTTCCCGAATGCTGTGGGCGAAGCGATGGCGTGCGCGGTCCCGTGCGTGGTCACTGACGTCGGCGATTCCGCGCGAATTGTGGGCGACGCCGGCCGCGTCGTGCCGCCTTGCGATCCGCCGGCCCTCGCCGCCGCGTGGCTGGACCTGCTGACGCTCGACGGCGAGCAGCGCCGCGAGCTCGGACGCCGCGCCAGACAGAGAGTGGCGGAGTCTTTTTCAATCGACGTCATCGCCCGCGCGTACGAAGACACTTACAAAAGAGTGCTCGCCATCCGAACGCCAACGACATCCAGGCTTCGACACCGCACGGCGCCGCTCTAAGCGTTGCACGTCAGCGGCGCACTCGGCTGAAGGCTTCGCGCTACACCGTTCAAGGAACACCCATGCGGAATCATGATCGAGAACACAGGCGACGCAGTGTGCTGGCCGCATGGTGCACGCTGATCGCCGGTGCGACCCTCGCTGTCCATGTGTGGGGCCAGACCGCCCTGCCCGTGTTTCCGGGCGCCGAAGGATTTGGCGCCACGACCGTCGCCGGCCGCGGCGGCGCCGTCCTGACCGTCACGAATCTGAACGACTCGGGCGCCGGCTCGCTTCGGGCCGCGCTGTCGGCGGCCGGACCGCGCACCGTCGTCTTCGAGACGAGCGGCACGGTGACGTTGACCAGCGACGATCTGCTGGTGTCCAACCCCTACCTGACGCTCGCGGGCCAGACCGCCCCCTCGCCCGGCATCACGATCCGAGGCGGCGGCATTCGCATCATGACGCACGACGTGCTCATCCAACACGTGCGCGTCCGTCCGGGAGACGTGCTCGCCAAACGGGTGGACCGGACCAATGCCGGCGGCTTCATCGTGCTTGGACAGGAGGGCACCAGTGTCAGCGCGTCCGGCACGTACAACATCGTGCTCGATCACGTCAGCGCGAGCTGGGCGACGGACCAGGACATGTCCACCTGGTTTCCGCTGCACGACGTCACGATCAGCAATTCGTTCATCACGGAAGGGTTGCGCGACTTCGACGCGAAACGCGAGGGACAGTGCAACGCCTGCGGCTTCCTGATCGGTGAGCACAGCGTGCGCGTCGCGATCATCCGAACGCTGTTCGCGCACCACGTGCACCGCTTCCCCGAAATCAAGGGCGACACGCAGACCGTGCTGGTCAACAACCTTGCCTACGACAACCAGCACGAGATCATCGACATCTACGACTACGAAGGGCACGGACCGCAGCTGGCGACCATCATCGGCAACGTCCATATCCCAGGCCCGAGCACAGCGCTGTTGGGCTACGTCAACCCGCTGATCTATTTGAACGCGAACCTCAAGCCGGGAACGCGCGTGTACCAGCACGACAACGCGAGCCCTCGAGTCCTCGACAACGAAGTCGCCGGATTCAATCCGATCGTCTCATCGCCGCCCGTGTGGGCCGACGGGATCACGGTCATGCCCAGCGGGGCCGTGGAGGCCTACCTGAAAGCGCACGCGGGCGCTCGCCCCGCCGACCGCGACGCCGTGGACCGCCGGATCGTCGACGAGTTGACGAAACGTTCCGGCCGCATCATCGATGCGCCTGCAGACGTTGGCGGCTATCCCACGCTCGCGGTCAACGTGCGGTCACTCGCGGTGCCGCGCTACTCGAACAGTGACGACAACAAGAACGGCTATACGAACCTCGAAGAATGGCTGGCGGTGTTTACCGCGCAAGTCGAAGGCACGAGCGGCCAGACCGGCAGTGCGGCCGGCGCGCACCCGCTGCCTCATAAACATTGAGACCCGGATCATGTCCGATCAAAAGCGCATCTACCTTTCCTCGCCGCATCTCTCGGGCCTCGAGCAGGCGTTCGTCGCCGACGCGTTTTCCACGAACTGGATCGCTCCGCTCGGGCCGCACGTCGACGCCTTCGAACGTGAATTCGCCGATGTTGTCGGTGCGCCGTACGCCGTGGCGTTGAGCTCGGGGACGGCGGCGCTGCACCTCGCGCTGCAGCTCGCCAACGTGGGCCGCCACGACGAAGTCATGGTGTCCACCTTTACGTTCGCGGCGAGCGTGAACCCGATCGTGTATCTCGGCGCCGAGCCAGTGTTCATCGACAGCGAGCGGACATCCTGGAACATGGACCCGGCGCTGCTCGCGGACGCGCTGCGCGAACGCGCGCGCCGCGGCTCACGGCCAAAGGCGGTGGTCGTCGTCCACATCTACGGACAGAGCGCCGACCTCGATCCGATCCAGGCCGCGTGCGATACCTATGGCGTGCCGCTCGTCGAAGACGCCGCCGAGGCGCTTGGCGCCACGTATAACGGCCGGGCGCCAGGAACGATGGGACGGTTCGGTGCGTACTCGTTCAACGGCAACAAGATCATCACCACCAGCGGCGGCGGCATGCTCGTCACACACGACGGCGCGCTGGCCGATCGCGCGCGAAAGCTGTCGACCCAGGCGCGCGACCCGGCGCCGCATTACGAGCACTCGGAGATCGGCTACAACTACCGACTGAGCAACGTCCTCGCCGCGATCGGCCGCGGCCAGCTGCCGGCGCTCGACGATCGCGTCGCGGCGCGGCGCCGGAACTTCAACTGGTACGTGGGGGCGCTGCAGGATCTGCCGGGTGTCGGGTTCATGCCCGAAGCGCCCTGGGGGCGTCATACCCGCTGGAACTCGGTCATCACGATCGATCGAGACGCGTGCGACGTCGATCCGGAACAAGTGCGGCTGGCGCTCGCGGTCAGGAACATCGAGTCTCGGCCGGTGTGGAAGCCGATGCACCGCCAGCCAGTGTTCGTGGATTGCGCGTCCGTCGGCGGCTCGGTGGCCGACGATCTCTTCGCGCGCGGCCTGTGTCTGCCGTCCGGGTCGAACTTGACCACATCGGATCTGGAGCAAGTCGTCGATGCGATCCGGAGTACGGTGCAGAATCCTTCGCGCAGGGCGGCGGTTAGCTCGAAGCAGCTGCTGTCCGGTGCGGCGTGATTGCCGATTTCATTGCTCCGGGCGACGGCCGTTGGCGCGGGGTGCTAGAGCGCGTCCGCCACGACGTTTATCATCTGCCGGAATACGCGCTGTTCTCAGCACGCCACGAAGGGGGTACGCCGTGCGCCTTCTTCGCGGAATCGGATGGACGCGAGCTCCTGATTCCCTTGCTCATCAGGCCGTTGCCGGACGGCATCGGCGCCCCTTCGGGGTGGAAGGATGCGACGTCGCCGTACGGATATCCAGGACCGATCGCGACGACACCTGACGATCGCGGGTGGATCCGGCAGTCATTGAGAACCTTTCAGCGGCTCGCCAGAGAAAATCGCTTGCTGACCGCGTTCCTTCGCTTACACCCGCTCCGCGGAATCCCTCATGACGTGATGTCGGCGTGCGGATCGACCGTGCACCATGGCGACATCGTCTACATCGATCTGAAGCGCAGCCCCGCTGAGATTTGGGCCGACACGTGCACGAACCACCGACGGAATATCAGAAGGATGGCCGAATCCGGATTCTCCGAGTCGATCGACGACTGGAGCGCGTACGCATCCTTCCCCGACCTGTATCGCGGCACGATGGACCGCGTGAACGCTTCGCCGTTCTACTTCTTTTCAGACGCGTATTTTCGCGACCTGCGCGAGATGCTGCCCGGGCAGCTCCACATCTCGACGGTTCGCGCACCGCATGGAGAGATCGCCGCCGCCGGTCTGTTCACGCACACCGACGCCCTGGTCGAATATCACTTGTCGGGCACGGCCGCGGCCTTCCGCCATCACGCGCCTTCCAAGTTGATGCTGGATGCGGTGCGGCGGTGGGCCGCCAGCAGCGGCGCCACCGTGATGAACTTCGGCGGCGGCACGGGCGGCCAGGTCAACTCGCTCTTCGAATTCAAGACGGGTTTCAGTCGCGCGCGGGCGCCGTTTCACACCGTCAGGATGATCTTCGACGCACCGCTGTACGCCGCACTCACCGGGAACGGACGCGATCGCAAAGGCGCGCTCGACGCGGACACCGGTTTCTTCCCCCGCTATCGCGAGCCGCAGCGCATCAGCGAACGCGTGTAGGGTGTAGGCCGGATTTTTAGAACCGGCGCCCATTTCATGTGTGGGCGTGTAGGGCGGGTCCAACAGGACCCGTCCCGCCTTTATGTATCTTTCGTTTTGGAAACGTGTGCTCGACCTCACGGTCGCGATCATCGTGCTGCCGTTCGCCGTCCTTCCAATGGCGATCATCGCCGGCCTGATTCGGGTTCGCATGGGCGCTCCCATCATGTTTCGATCGATCCGGCCGGGGCGGAACGCCGAACCATTCACCCTCTACAAGTTTCGGACGATGACCAACGCGGTGGATTCGAGCGGAAGGTGGCTGCCAGACAAGGATCGCGTCACGCGGCTCGGCCGCTTCCTGCGGCGAACCAGCCTCGACGAGCTGCCGCAACTAATCAATGTGCTAGCTGGCGAGATGAGCCTGGTCGGGCCGCGTCCGCTCCTCGTGGAGTACCTGAACCGCTACACGGCGGAACAGGCGCGCCGCCACGACGTGATGCCGGGTATCACCGGACTCGCGCAGGTCAGCGGTCGAAACAGGACCGCCTGGGAGCATAAATTCGAGCGCGACGTGTACTACGTCGATCACGCGAGTTTTCTTCTGGATCTGCGCATTCTCGTCCAGACCGTGATCAAGGTGCTGCGTCGGGAGGACATGAGCCCGGACGGGGACGTGAATGTGCCGCCGTTTACCGGCGCGCAGTCGTCGCCGGAGAGCCGCGCTGTCCCGGCGCCCGCCTCGATCGGCGACCCTCGGCAATTCCCAGCGAGTCCGAGATCGGAAGGTGACCGATGAACCTGCTGTTGACGTGCGGCGGTGCACGCAGCTATCTGCTCCAGATTCTGAAGACCGCCGTCGGCAGCGGCGGGTGCGTGTTCACGTGCGATTCGTCGCCCGATGCGCCGGCGCTGCGTCACGCCGATCGCGGGTTCGTGGTACCGGACGTCGCCGACCCGGCCTATCTCGACGCACTACGCGAACTGTGCCGGCGTGAACGGGTCGACCTGCTGTTGCCCAGCATGGAACACGAGCTGCCGCTCCTTGCGGCGCACCGAGGCGACTTCGCGGCTGACGGAACGATGATCATCGTGTCCACGCCCGCCATCGTCGATACGTGCGGCGACAAGCTCAAGGCGGCGGCGTTCCTGACATCAGCGGGCGTGCCGGTTCCCAAGACGTGGGTGTCTCTCGAGGACGCCCGTGATGCAATCGTCCACGGCGACGTCATCTTTCCCGTGGTCGTGAAGCCGCGATGGGGCGTGAGCTCCATCGGCCTTTCCTTTCCCGAAGACGACCGCGAGCTCGAATTGAGTTGGACGGTCACCCGGCGGGCGATCGCGCGGTCTGGCCTGGCGGCGGTCAGCGCGACTGATCCCGAGCGATCCGTTCTCGTTCAAGAGCGCATCGACGGCGCCGAGTACGGCTTCGATGTGGTGAACGATCTGCGCGGCCGTTATGTGACGACGCTCGTGCGGCGGAAGCTCAGAATGCGCGCCGGACAAACCGATCGCGCCGAGACGGTTCGCCACGAACCCCTCGAAGCAATCGGCGAGCAGATCGGCCGGCGCCTCGGCCACGTCGGGGTGCTGGACTGCGATGCGATGGCGAACCCCACCGGCTGTTACGTCGTCGACATCAACCCGCGGATCGGCGGCGGCTATCCGTTTTCCCATCTCGCGGGCGCGAACATACCCGCCGCGCTGATCGCCTGGGTTCGGGGCGAGGAGCCGGAGCCGGGATGGCTGCGCGCCGCGCCACACATCAGAAGCGCCCGATACGACGGTTTCCTCCTGCTGGACGATCGCGACACCGTCACTGCCGCGGAATGTGCCAGCTCCGTTCCGATCCCCGTGAACCTCGAATGAGAGCCACATGACCTGTCAAATCGCTATTATCGGTTCGGGTCCATACGGTCTAGCGGCGGCATCGCATCTTCGCGCCGCGAACATCGACACGCACGTGTTCGGCAGGCCGATGGACTTCTGGGAAGCGCAGATGCCAAAGGGGATGTTCCTGCGTTCGCCCATGAGGGCGTCGAACATCTCGGATCCGCAGCGCGCCCTGACGCTCGATCGTTTCTGCGCCTCGGAGCGCCTCCCGCTGCCGAAGCCGATCCCGCTCCGTACCTTCATCGAATACGGCCGCTGGTTTCAGCATCGCGTGGTGCCAGACCTCGACACGAGGCGGGTGGATCGCATCGAGCTGTCGGACGGACGGTTCCGCCTGCTGCTCGGTGATGGCGACACCCTCGAAGCAAACCGCGTCGTCGTCGCCGCCGGTATCTCGCTCTTTGCGCGCAAGCCCGCCGAGTTCGACGGCCTGCCCGAGCACCTCGTCTCGCATTCCTCGGCCGAGAACGATCTCGGACGCTATGCGGGTTGCCGCACGATCGTGATCGGAGGAGGCCAGAGCGCGCTCGAATCTGCGGCGCTGCTCCGCGAATCCGGGGCGGATGTGGAAGTCGTGCTGCGGCGTTCCGTCGTGCACTGGCTCGATCAGCGAGGGTCGTGGCTGAAAAGCGACGCCAATCCGCTTCGCGGCGTGTTCTATCCGCCCACCGACGTCGGACCGCCGGGATTGAACCAGCTGGTCGCCGCTCCGGACCTGTTCCGCCGCCTGCCGCGACGGATCCAGGACCGCGTCGCCTACCGCTGCATCCGGCCGGCGGGCGCCGGGTGGCTCGTATCGCGCGTCGGCGGGATACCGATCACGATGGGCAGACGTGTGGTCGGGGCCGCGGCTCACGGTCAGGAAATCCGTCTGACGCTGGACGACGGAACTGAACGACGCGCGGATCATGTGATCCTCGCGACCGGCTTCCGCGTGGACGTCTCTCGATACCCGTTCCTCACCGAATCAGTGTTGCGGGGACTGCGTGTGGTGAACGGATATCCCGAACTGGCGCGCGGCTTCGAGTCGTCGGTCTCCGGTCTTCATTTCCTCGGCGCTCCGGCGGCACGGTCGTTCGGACCGCTCTGTCGGTTCGTCTCTGGCACTGAGTACGGGGCTCGGGCCCTCGCCGCGTCGATGGCTCGGAAGCGTGCGGTTTCCTGGAATGCGGCGCCCGGACGTGTGCCGGCCCGCGGCTAGCAAAGATGAGCGACCGGTTCTCCTTCGGCAGAAACTGGAAGCATTACGCGGCGACCGTCGACGACGCTCGCATCCGCTGCTCCGTCGAGAGCATGGCGGCGTCGCTCGGCGATATCCGAGGCAAAAGCTTCCTTGACATCGGCTGCGGGAGCGGTATTCACGTGGTCAGCGCGCTCCGGCTCGGCGCGTCCCGAATCCATGCTTTCGACTACGACATGGACTCAGTCGAGTGCACGCGCGACATCGTCGCGAAATACGCGCCGGAGGGCCGCGATCGGATCACGATCGAACGCGGCGATGCGCTCGACGAGGAGTACATGCGGTCGCTGGGGACATTCGATGTCGTGTACTCGTGGGGCGTGCTCCATCACACGGGCGATATGTGGAGGGCGCTCCATCTCGCGACGCTGCCGCTGGAGCACGACGGACGTTTGCTGATTGCCATTTACAATGATCAGGGGATCTGGTCGAGCGGTTG
>Ga0207657_10004433_pt1 | contig 14854 bp, 14 predicted proteins | sample KBSC33metaG_FD_184316 | JGI IMG/M metagenome (GOLD analysis project Ga0207657, IMG submission 184316) | Corn rhizosphere microbial communities from Kellogg Biological Station, Michigan, USA - KBS C3-3 metaG (SPAdes) (version 2) | ecosystem: Host-associated > Plants > Roots > Rhizosphere > Soil ... | reverse complement strand
GGGGTCCGTGGGTGCTGGTGGACAGAGTCATGGGCCACGTTACCGCGCGCAAGCTGCCGGATTACGATCCGGGTGTGAGCCAGGTGAGGTGGTTTCGCGACTACGGCGCCTATTGCGGCATAACCGCTAGCGGTAAGAGCCTCTACGCCGTAGTTGCGCAGGTTACGGTACGCAAGCCGGTGCTGGCAAAGAAGATTTCCGGGTTCGAGGCGGCACAGCAGCCGACATCGCCTTGTGAGCCGCCCGAATGGCAGCGCGAACCATTGCGCATCACTTTTCGACCAGCCGGAAAAGATGCGGTAAGCTACGATTTCGTCCCTGGTTCGGCGGTGCTGGTTGAGAACTCGGATGATGATGCCGACATACCCGTAGCGGCGAGCGATGCCAAGGCGCAATAAAAACCGCACGACCCCGTTCGAGTTAGACAGCAAGCGATCCCACATGACCGGCACTGCTTTGGCGCGCGCAATGCGCGTGTCTACGTAACCACTAGGAATTCGTGATTGACATGGAATCATTTGACGAGCTTTTGCGTAAGGCTGAAGTGGCTCACGGGCACCTTTGCGCTGGGCAGATACTGGGCGTACGCATGGCGTTGCTTGGGCTGGAGAGACTGGGCTTAGACCAGTTCGCAGTTTCGGACCCTCGCGGAGCTGAGCGCAAGCGATTGGTGACGTACGTCGAGATTGACCGTTGCGCTACCGACGCCATCGGCCTGGTAACCGGTTGCCGGCTGGGCAGACGATCGCTCAAATTTCGCGACTGGGGCAAGATGGCGGCGACGTTCGTGGATCTGGCCGCCGGTCGGGCGATCCGCATCGTCGCCCTTGACAGCTCGCGGGAGGCGGCTCGCCGGCTGTATCCACAGATGGAAAGCGAAAGCCTCAGGCAGAAGCAAGCCTATCGCGAACTGCCTCCGGAAGATCTCTTTCGCGAGCAATGGGTGCGAGTTCCAATTGCTTCAACGGATTTGCCCGGAACCAGGGGAGAACGGGTCATCTGTACGCGTTGTAGCGAAGGGGTCAATTTTGGCCGTTTCTCACAAATCGGAGACGAAAAACTTTGCTCGAGCTGTGCCCAGCCCGAACTGCGCTACTGGGAATCCGAGAGCGAATAAGGAAGTGCTTAGTGCCGGGGACTTACTTGACCAGCCTGCATCCCCCTGCAACTGGGCCGAAAATGCTCGAAATGTAATTTATGGATAAGCGCAGTTTCAAGGAAGGTTCCCCGTCGCTTCTCAGGCAAGGGATCCTACTTGAATATGCAACCATGTGCTGGAACGTCGTCGCCGTTGGCCTGCTCATTTTTGAAGCAATTAAGACCCGTTCTATCGCAATTCTGGGTTTCGGACTCGGCTCTTTCATTGAGATTGGCGCGTCGATTGTGGTGGTTTGGCAATTGCGCAAGGCCAACGACAACCGGCAAAGGCAATCCCTTCGTATCATCTCCATCCTGTTCGCCGGTTTGGTCGCCTACATCGGTATTGCATCGATCTCTTCTCTTGTTCGGCATCGTCACCCTGACAGTTCAATGCTCGGCATCCTTTGGCTATTCCTGACTTTGTTCGTGATGCTCGCGTTGGCGGCCGGCAAGGAGAGTGTGGGCAAAAAGATGGGCAATCCCGTCTTGCGCATTGAGGCTCGTGTCACGCTTGTAGATGCCTATCTTGCTGGTTTTGTGCTGCTTGGACTGCTTTCAACGAGGTATATGGGTTGGTGGTGGGCGGATTCAATTACCAGCCTGGGGATCGTCCTTTACGGAATTCGAGAGAGCCGCCACGCATGGAAAGAGTCCAAAGCGAGAGCGATCTAGTTCTCGGTGCAAGCTGTATATGGAGCGATCAACTGCGCGCTCCCAGGGTCGAGTGGTTCTCTGGCCAACTCCCTGTATCGGTCTGCCTTGACACGTACGAGGGCTCGCGTATCTTATCTTTCTAGGCATTCTTTTCGTGAACCGGGCGGAACAGGCATAGGTCTCAGCGTTGGTTTTCCGTAGCCGGGGCGCAAAAGGAAAGCTGTGTCGAACAGGAAGCAGACGGCAGCAGGGCTTTGGGGACACAGTCGTGTATCGGCGATACAATTGATCCCGGTCACGCATGATTCCGACCCTCCTTCCAGAACCTGGGCTGGATGAGACCAAGAACCAGGACCGTTCCCGGAGACAGACCTATTTCAAAGGCCCCGGCGGAATGCCGTGTGTGCCTGTGCCCTGAACGGCAGCGCCCTTTAGATATCAGGGCGAGCAAAGGATGAGTGTGGCAACGAGCTTTGCATTGTTTTTGGCAGCATCTACCGGGGCAGGCAACAGCCTCACGGTGCTTCTACCCCTGGCATTGATTCCGGTGCTCTATCTGGTGATGATTCGCCCGCAACAGAAGCGGCAGAAGCAGTGGCAGTCGATGCTGGCGGGGATCAAAGCCGGGGATCGGGTGACTACAGCCGGAGGAATCCGCGGCATCATTCTGTCCATCAAGGACGACTCGATTATTGTTCGCGTGGCTCCTGACAACCTTAAACTGGAAATTGCCAAGAACGCGATTGCGTCTGTCACCACCCAGGATGGGCCATCTGCCTCCTAAGTTTTGGACAAGTGAAGTGAAACAATGAAGAAGAATCTCAGAAACAAAGTAGCCCTGATTATTGCTGTACTTCTGGTTTTTCTGTACGGCATCTTCGGAATTCCGTCAGGCCTGAGCGGCAAAGCGCTGGTTGAAGCGCTGAATAGCAGGATTCACAGAGGCCTTGATCTGCAGGGCGGCGTCCACCTGATTCTTCAGGTGGAAGTGAAAGAAGCCGTCAACACCGAGACCGACAATACCGCAGCGCGCATTCAGCAGGACCTGAAGACTGCGAACCTGAGTTTTTCGCAGGTCTACAAGCCGGATCCGTTGAAGCAGGATGAGTCGGGAAAGCCCGAATTGATCCAGGTCGACGGCGTTGCTCAGGCAAATTCGACCGCGGTTCGCTCGCTGCTGGACGAGAAGTATTCGAGCGAGTACGACATTACAGGCGCTAATAATCAAACGAGCTTCCTGTTGACCATGAAGCCGCAAATCGAGAAGGCTTTGGACGAGAAGACTGTTCAGCAGGCTATCGAGACGATTCGCGACCGCGTGGACACGCTTGGCGTCACCGAGCCGGTCATTCAGGAATACAACCTGGGTGCCAATCAGATCCTTGTGGAATTGCCGGGCGAAAGCGATCTTGATCGCGTTAAGTCCATCATCCAGTCCACCGCGCGCCTTGAGATTCACGCGGTCGTCGGCGGCCCGTTCCCGGATGAGTCTTCGGCGCTTTCGAGCGTTGGCGGCGCACTTCCGCCGGACGAGATGATCGTGCATGGTTCCGGCGCGCTTGCGACCGGTTCTGATGCTGACCAGGTATACATTCTGCAGCGCGTCGCCATTGTATCCGGCAGCGATTTCCGGTCTGCCGATCCGGGCGTCAATCAGAATGGAATGCGCAATGTCACGTTCACGCTGACCAACGAAGCCGGAGACAAGTTCTGGGATTACACCAGCGCAAACGTCGGCAAGAGCATGGCGGTCCTGATGGGCGGGCGGGTTCGCGAGGTGGCGAACATCAAGAGCGCGATCCGCGACCGCGGCGAAATCGAAGGCAGCTTCTCGCCAGAGGAAGTGACCATCCTATCGAAGATGTTGCGGACGGGCGCACTCCCGGCTTCGCTCAACTACCTTGAAGACCGTACTGTGGGAGCATCGCTTGGAGCGGACTCCGTTCGCGAGGGCGTTACCGCCGCAGTTGTAGGCGTGCTCCTGGTCATGGTTTTCATGCTGATCTACTACCGCGGTTCAGGCATCAACGCCGACCTGGCGCTCTTCCTGAACCTCGTAATCCTGCTGGGCTTCCTCGGTTTCTCAAAGGCTACCCTGACGTTGCCCGGCATTGCCGGAGTCATTCTGACCATTGGCATGGGCGTGGATTCAAACGTTCTGATCTTTGAGCGCATTCGCGAAGAGATTCGTGCTGGCAAGGCAGCTTCAGCCGCAGTGGATCAGGGCTTTGCGCACGCTTGGGTAACCATTGTCGACACACACGTGACGACAATCGTCTCGGCCGCCATCCTGTTTCTGTTTGGCACCGGGCCAGTCAAGGGATTCGCAGTGACGCTAACATTCGGTTTGCTGGCTAACTTGTTCACCGCCGTGTATGTATCACGCGTAATTTTCGAAGCGCACCTGAACAAGCTGAAGCCGGGAGAGATGGTTTCGATTTAAAGGCAGCTCTCAGCCGCCAGCTTTGAGCTGGATAAAGATTGAACCAACGGTTGGGGCTCGAGCGAGAAGTGACTGAAAGCTGGAAGCTAATAGCTGACGGCTGTATTCAGAAGGGAAGAGATCCAGTGGAATTGTTTCACGGCGTAAACGTGGATTGGCTCGGGAAGAAATGGTATTTTCTCGGCTTTTCATTGATTTTCAGCATAGCCGGCATCATCTCAATGTCGGTTCATTATGCGCGTATCGGCAGCCCCGTTCCCTTGAGTGTTGACTTCAAGGGCGGGACGCAGCTGCAGGTGCAGTTTCAGCAGACCCCCGACCTGGCGCAGATTCGCAAGGCCACGGAAGCGGCCAACATCAGCGATGCGACGGTTGTGAACTACGATGAGCCCAAAAACAATGAAGTGCTGATCAGCCTGCCCGAGCAGACCAATGAAACCGCAATGGATTCCGGGCGCGAGCAGATTGTGAATGCGCTGACCGCGCACTATAAGAATTCATTTACGGTGCGCAACGTTCAGGTTGTGGGCCCTACGGTGGGCAAACAGCTTAAGCGGCAAGCCACGCTGGCTACGTTGTATTCGCTGATCGGAATGCTGATTTATCTCTGGTTTCGATTTCAACTTATCTATGGAGTGGCCGCTGTGATCGCGGTCTTCCACGATACGCTGATTACAGTTGGCGCTTTTGCCCTGCTTGACTCGTTCGGCATCGGGGGATTCGAGATGAGCCTGACGGTCATCGCGGCAATCCTGACGCTTGTTGGTTATTCGATGAACGACACTATCGTCGTGTTCGATCGTATTCGTGAGAATTTGCGCTTGAGCCGCCGTGAGTCGCTGTCGGACCTGGTGAATCGCAGCATCAATCAGACATTGAGCCGGACGGTGCTTACTTCGGGCCTGACCTTTTTGACTGTGCTCTCGCTGTTTATTTTTGGCGGGCCGGTGCTAAAGGGCTTTTCATTCGCGCTCGTCGTGGGTATTCTTATCGGAACATATTCGTCCATCGCAGTAGCGGCGCCGATGCTGGTTGCCTGGCAGGAGTGGCGCGGGGGGCAAACTAAAGTTAGCTCCCTTCCGGCTGCGAAACGCGCAAAAGTTTAGGTTGGTTGGAGTTCAGGCTGGAGAACTGTGCTGTAGTTTGGGTAAAGGTTTTCCAACGAGCTCCGGTGGGATTCAGTGGTCCGAATACAGCTGCCTGGCATCGGTTCGGGCATGAAAGTAGCGCCCTTAAAAAGCACCGATTTTGCCGCACTTTGCAGGGGAAGCATTGTTCTGATAAGGTGATGACGCTTCTGTTAACAAGATTTAGATACCCGGGAACATTTGATCTTTCTCCGGTGTCTAAATAGGAGTAACAAACACTCGATTCGAGGCTGGCTATGTTTGAAGATTCCACATTTGAATCCACGGGCAGGATCGGGAAGTCCAGCAAAAGCAAGTATTGGATGATGGTCACTTTCATCACCAATGGTTCCATTCTTTTGCTTCTGATTCTGATTCCGCTGATCTACCCTGAGGCGCTGCCGAAGGGCGCAATGCAGACGTTGTTGTTTGCGCCGCCGCCACCTCCCCCGCCACCGCCGCCACCACCGCCGCCCGAAGCTGTGCACATCGTTCATGTGCAGTCGGAGATGATGAATAACCAGCTGACCGCTCCGACCCGTATTCCGCATAACATTCAAATCGTTGCGGAAAAGGAAGCGCCGGTATCCAACATCGGCGTGGCCGGAATGGAAGGCCTCGGTGGCAGCAGCAATGCAGCCGACCTTTTCGGGGACAAGGGACCTCAAGTTAAGGCCGCCGCTCCCAAAAAGGTAAGTATCTCGGCCGGCGTTATGACAGGCATGTTGATCCAGAAGACGCAGCCTATATACCCGCCGATCGCGAAGGCTGCTCGTGTTTCCGGAACTGTTGTTCTGCAGGCAACGATTTCCAAGACTGGCACCATTGAGAACATGCACGTTATCAGCGGTCCCGCGATGTTACAGCAGGCAGCAATGGACGCCGTGAAGTCATGGCGCTATCGTCCTTACCTGCTCAACAACGAGCCGGTTGAAGTGGAAACGACAGTAAACGTGATTTTCACCCTTGGTGGATGACAAACCTGCTGGCTCCCATGTGCATCTCTGACTGGGAGCCTTAATTTTCACCACGAGTGTGTCTTTTTAAGGCCGCACTCCCAGCACACCGTAAGGTAGTTCTTAGTTTTCAAGAAACTCCTTAGGAGGAACGATTCAGTGATTCTCGCTCAACTCGCACATTTCGCTTCGCAAACGGTCAGCAGCCTGGCTCTTTTCTTCCAGGATGAGGGACAGACGGTCAGCTTTAGCCCCATGGGGCTTTGGGATCACATGGGATGGTTGGCCCGCTGCGTGGCTATCCTCCTCTTCATCGAGTCGATCTGGTCGCTGGCCGTGATGATCGACCGTTACCTGTACTTCTCAGCAGCCCGCAAGCAGTCGCGTGAATTCGCTCCCAAGGTTGCCGGCGCCCTGAAGGACAGCAAGCTCGAAGAAGCGATCAAGATCGCCGATCGCAACAAGAAGTCCCACCTGGCTGAAGTTGTTACAGCAGGCCTGCAGGAGTTCCGCGCTTCTGGTGGTATGGCTACGGAAGAGACCATCGAGAGCTCGGGCCGCGCACTGGAGCGCGCTGAAGCAATCGTTCACGCCAAGCTGAAGAGGGGCCTCGCTGTTCTGGCAACCATCGGCGCAACGGCACCGTTCGTCGGTCTGTTCGGTACGGTCGTCGGCATTCTGAACGCCTTCCAGCAGATCGCCACCCAAAAGACTTCGGGTATCGGCGCGGTCGCCGGTGGTATTTCCGAAGCCCTGGTTACCACGGCCTTTGGTCTGCTCGTGGCCATTCCCGCCGTTATGGCGTTCAACTACTTTACCGGCCGTGTCGAAGCGTTTGACGTTGAGATGGACAACTCTTCGAGCGAACTGGTTGACTATTTCATCAAGCAGAGCCACAAGCGCTAAGCGAGGCTACTGTCGAGACGAGCGAGAAGCTGCGGAGGGCAGGGGAATCGGAAGTATCTCCTGCCCGCCGGTTTCAACCTTGGGACCTCAGAACGAACTCGAAAGCGATGCCGGAGTTGAATCCGGTAGAAAATTCAGACGCACGGAGTCCCGACAATGGGAATTGCAGTACGTGACGTAAGTAAACAAGTCAACTCCAACATCAACGTTACCCCCATGGTGGACGTGATGCTGGTTTTGCTGATCATCTTTATGGTCATCACGCCGATGTTGCAGAACAAAGTCCAGATCGACATGGCCAAGGTGGATAATGCCGTAGCCATGCCGGACGCCGACAAGGAAGATGCAATCGTCGTGGCTGTTACCAGAGATGGCGGCGTGTTTCTTGGACAGGACAAGGTCGATCCCAGTCAGCTGGGGCGAATGGTTCAGGACAAACTGGCTGACAAGCCAGGCAAAACGATCTATGTTCGTGCGGACGCGCGGGCGCAGTACAAGGCAGTGGAAGATGCCATTGATAACGTGCGCACGGCGGGCGTGGATGAAGTCGGCTTGCTGACCCAGAAGAAAGAAAACAACGGGGCAGGCGGCGAATAACCCTGCGGTTGCGCGGTCGGTCTTAACGATTTTTAAGTAAACGAGGAGTTATTTGCCATGGCAATGACAACAGGTGGTGGCGGCAGCAACATGGCCGACATTAATGTCACGCCGATGATTGACATTCTACTGGTGCTTCTGATCATCTTCATGGTCATCGTGCCGGTTACCCCGAAGGGCTTGGACGCACTTGTGCCCCAGCCGCCCAAGAATCCTCAGAAGCAGCCGCCGCCGACAGATCGCACCATTGTGGTTCAGGTCTTCTACCATCCGGGTGCTCCGCCGACGTACAAGATCAATGACACCGATGTGGCCAGGCGCGACTTGCTGCCGAGGCTTACTGAAATCTATGCCAACCGTGCCGAACGCGTCATGTTTGTCAGGGGTGACGATGACTTGAACTTCGCCTATATCGCTGACGTGATCGACATTGGCCGCGCGGCTAACGTTGACCATATCGGCTTGATGACCCCGAAGATTCAAGCGGGGCAATAGGCCTGTCTTGGAGCGTCTTCCTTCATTGGGAGACGCTCAGTTACATGGGTGAAGGCCTGTGCGGCGTAAGGGACTAGGCCTTGGAGTATGCAGTTTAGGGCTGGCAGCCAGGAAGCAAGGGACTGTAAAGTCGCCGATGATCCAAAGCAACTGGCCACGTTCGGAGCGACTAGGCCGGACGGCGATAGAAGTACAATTTTTATCCTGGTTTCGGTTGCTCCCGCTCGGAGCCAGATGCAAAGATTCCAGGCGCGCAACCGATAGGCACTCGCCTGAAGGAGAAGGATACGAAATGAATGGACCCGCACGTATTACGGCGTTCGCGGTGACACTTGCCGGCATGGTGCTTGCCATGAGCGGGTGCGATCAGCTTGCAGCCCGTGACCAGTTGAACAAGGGAGTGGAAGCCTACAAGAGCGCCCACTACGAAGAGGCGATCGGTCATTTCCAACGCGCCACGCAGCTTGACCCGAATTTGCCCATGGCAAAGACCTATTTGGCCACCGCACTGGCACAGAATGTGGTTCCCGGCCTGAATACTGCGGAGAATCTGAAGACCGCCGACCAGTCAATCAGTATCTTCAAAGAGGTTCTTGCCAAGGATCCCAATGATGTGAACAGCCTGAAGCAGGTCGCGGGCATTTACTTCAGTATCGCGAACAAGAGCGATCACCAAAAGTGGCTCGAAGACATGAAGAATGCCAAGGAGTGGCAGCAGAAGGTTTTGGCTGCCGATCCGAAGGATCCGGAAGCGGCTTACACAGTCGGTGTTATCGACTGGTCGATAGCCCACGAGAATCTTCTGACAGCTCTCCAGACAGCCGGCATTAACGACGACGGCGAGGGAAATGTAAAGGCGCCCAAGAAGTTGATGGAACCGCTGAAGGCGCAGAACGGGCCACTGGTGGACGAGGCGCTGAAATATCTGAATCAGGCTGTTGCGAATCGCGCGAACTATGAAGAGGCCATGACCTATATCAATCTGGCTTATAGGGCCAAAGCTAGCGTCGATTTCGATGATCCAAGTGCTGTGAAAGCCGATCTGGCTGCAGCACGCGAGTGGACTGCCAAGGCGATGGATACCCGTAAGAAGAACGAAGAGAAAAAGAATCAGGGTCCCGGAGGCATCACTATCGACTCCAGTGGAAATCTGAAGTAAGCAGAAACAATTGGTTCAGCAAGGAACGGCTCCTCACTTCGGGGAGCCGTTCCTTTTTGGTGCGCCCAGATGGGCGCACTCATGCGGGTGCAAGTCCCGTCACAAGCTGATCACGGCGAGTGAAGTGAAGCGCAACTGCATGAGGGCTACCAAGGGAGGAAGCGTGGATCGCAACTGCGTGCCGATTCAGAGTACGCCGCCGACCATTTGTACGGTGATGAGCGCTGACGTGCGCGCGGGAATAGGGTTCCAATCGCACTTCCAGGCCCGTTAGCAATCGGGGACACAAAGCTCCTCCGGCATGTCTGAAATGAAGAGTTTCGTGTTATCAATGGCTTGCGGGTTTAAATTGGTGAATTTCGACTTTGCTTTGGGTCCAAGGTTCTCAATCAAGTAAGCGAGATCCAGCATTTGATTTTTCACGAATGCCGTCCCATTTGGCTGCATGACTGATTGCCTTGAGCTGCAGGCGACACATTTGACAACGTTGCGGTTTGAAGCGTCGTCGTCGCAAAGGCCTCGGAATTGAACGGAGTCAGAATGAGACTGCTTAAGACCCTCGGCGACATGTTGAACCCCTACCAGGCGCGGGACGAACGCAGGCCTGCGCCGGAGTTCGTGGTTTACTTTCCTGATGGAGACACCCGAAAGTCGGCTCCGATTCAGGACATCAGTTCGACTGGCGTGTATTTGCTCACCGACGAGCGGTGGATGCCGGGTACACACGTTCAGCTCACGTTGCAGCGGAAGGGTGATTTTGAGGAGGATCCCAGGCGACGAGTGACGTTGAAATCGAGGGTGGTTCGCTGGGGAGACTCCGGAGTTGGGTTGGCATTCACGCTGCCGCCCGATATCAACTTCGATCTTTGGCAGGAAGTGCTTCAGAACGCGGCGGACAATACTCCGGTCGATGATATTCTCCCGCCTTTCAGAATGGCGAGAGCACTCGAGTTTTTGTGGCGCCTATGTCCAGAGGCAATTCAGGATGCAAATCACCTCGTGCGCAATGGGTTGGGGAATATGCGGGTTGTGAACGCGGTGCAAATCGCACTCGACGCCGAGTGGAGATTAGCGGCTGAACCCAACGGCTACAAAATGCATGCCAATCCTTTCACAATGTTGCGCGTTATCGCGGACGGATCGTGGGCAGACGAGGAATGGATTCAGCAGCTTTGGGCGGGCCTCCTCGTCAGTTCCTGTGCACTCGAAGCCAAGGATCAGCTCGACCCGGACCTGGCCGACCGCTTTAGCCAGCTCGCTCCAGTTCACTTGCGGATTCTGAAAGCCGCATGTACCAAGGCTGAGAAAATCGACTCAGATGACTGGCAGGTCGTCTCTAAACCGCTGGTTTTCGAGTTGAAGGAAATTCAGCAGGTCTCCGGATTACAGAGCGTTGCCAGGATTGAGCAAGATGTTTTTCATCTAGCCGATCTGGGACTTCTGGAGGAGACCGTACGATCAAGGTCGATGCTTCCGGCTGAGGAAATCAATGTGACGCCGAGTACCCTGGGCTTGCGTCTATATGCGCTTTGCAATGGGCATAGGGGAATGCTGCAAGACTTCTATCGCCTGAACGGATAAAGCGTTTCGAAATGGCGCCTTCCCGACAGCCGTTAAATGAGCGAGTGCCGATAGCAATAAGATTCCGCTTGACACGGTTGGTAGGACCATTCTACCATCCGGGTCGTTCGTAAGCTGCTGTTCAGCAGCTACCCTAACGTGACTCCGAAACCGTTCAGGGATTTCCTGCAATAGAAAGCATTGGGTGGACAGCTCCACCTTCGAACATAAACGAGTACTTCCCCAAGTGACCCGAAAATCATTGCTCGTTAGGAGGCTAGAACCATGCACAATCTGGTCGAGAGACTGAAAATAACGACCGGCGTAGTGTTGGCAGTTTTATTTTTCACCACCGGACTCAAAATTGAGGCAAAGGCGGTTTCCATTGCTTCCGTTACCGGCCGTGTCACCGACGCGAACAGAGCCGTAATAAATGCTGCCCAAGTGAAAATCATGGCGCTGTCAACAGTGTGAACGCCGTGAACTTCTTCGCGACGAGACAGGGCGGCCGCCGTAGAACCCTGCAATTGTAAACGGGCTGCTGAATGCAGGATTCCCCATAGCCGTTACAGATCTAAGACCAAAGAAATCGACATTCGAACTCGGTACGTGCAACTGATGCCAGGGCCTTTGTGCCTAGCAAGAGCCAACCAAGGAGAAAAGGAGAATACATATGACACGCAAATTTCTTTCACAGAGAAAATTCAAGTGGGCCGCAGCCGCTGTTTTCCTGGTGACGAGTACATTGCTCCTGACTCCACGGGCAGCATGGTCACAGGCGAACTCCGCCACATTATACGGAAACGTGACCGATCCCTCAGGGGGAGTAATCCCGGGAGCGACTGTTACGCTCACCAAGCAGGATACCCAAGCGGCGACAAGTAAAACCACGAACAGCACCGGCGATTTCACCTTCACCTTCGTTCCCATCGGTATCTATACGTTGAGGATCGAGGCCAAGGGCTTTACGACATATGTTGCAACCGGAATTACGCTGACAGCAGGTCAACAGGTAAGGCAGACATACAGTTTGCATCTAGGGGAGGCGACCCAAACCGTTACTGTTACGGGCAGCGTTCCGCTAATCAACACAGTTTCCGCGCAGCAGCTTCACGCCTTCCAACAAACGGAGATCAGGCAGTTGCCGTTGCTCAACCGTAACATCAGCAACCTCCTGTCGGTCGGAGCTGGAGTCAACCAATATACGGGCTCCCAGGGAGGAGTCCAGATGAATGGTGTCGGGATCCAGGGAACGCGGTACACCGTTGACGGAACCAACTCCAGTGGGAACCTCGAAGGAAGTTCTCTTTCGGCATGGGGAGCGCCGAATTTGATCGATCTCATCAGTCTCGACGGCGTTCAAGAGGTTAGTACCGTTAAGGGTGTTATTCCTGCCCAATATGCAGACGCGGTAGGCGGCCAGGTGAACGTCATCATGAAATCCGGCACTAACCAGTGGCATGGCACCCTCTTTGAAAATAACCAGGTTAGCGCTCTCAATGCTCGATACCAACGCGCGACCAGTAAACCTCGTCTCACTTTTAACCAATTTGGTGGATCCCTTGGCGCGCCGATCATCAAAAACAAGGCCTTCATCTTTGGAGACTACGAAGGTTACCGCCTGAGCCAGAACCAATTTATTGAGGGCAATGTTCCTACCGACGCAACTCGCCAACTGTTGTTGAACGCGGTTCCGGCATACAACCTCGCCTTGAAGGAATTCCCGTCACCCAATGGCACCGTTGTTCCGGGTTCATACACGGGAAGCTACAGCACCACAAAACGCGCGCTCCGCAATGACAATCACTTTGACGCAAGGACGGACATCATGCTGGCAAGGGCAGATCGACTTTCCATCAGCTTTAGTCGAGGCAATCCGTACCAGCTCTCTCCAAGAATTTATCTCGATGACGATCGAGTTTCGACCAATCCGATGTACCGCGGCAACGTCAGCTTCATCACAGGAGGACCCCACTGGACGTCTGAGACCAGATTTGGCTTCAATCGCCCTGACCAGAATCGTTTGGACGGATACTTTGATAAGAAAGACCCGAACAATTCAAGCGAGGCAGACTTTGCTTACGGCCGGCGTCTTCCTAATCTCAATACGACCCTTGGGTTCAGCGGGCCAGGAGGCGAGTTATGGATTGAAACGGGCTACAACTTCGAGCTTGGCGAGAACTTCGCACTCGAACGGGGCCGTCATTCGCTCAAGTTCGGTGGAGATTATCAACACACCAACGGAAGCCGAACGAACCCACAGGTCCCGGATATTAACTACACGAGCCTAGCCGACTTGCTAAACAACACTCCCAGCCGGGCCGAGGCCTCCTTTGGACAGGGTGTTTTTAATGGGCATCTCAGCGAGTTCGGTTTCTTTCTCCAGGACGATTGGCGCGTTACCCCAAAGCTGACGCTTAATATGGGGCTCCGATACGACTACTATTATGCCTTGAAAGTCGACGGTACCCTGGCAGACCCAACCGCAGGCATCTATAACCCGAGCCCTCTCAGCATGGATGGTAATTTTTCGGTAGGCCCTATACGCCCCTTGAGCAATATCTACAACAACGATGGCAACAACTTCGGTCCAAGGTTAGGCTTTGCTTACAACCCGGATGGGATGGGTAAGACAGCCATTCGTGCTGGGTTCAGCCTGATGTTCACTAGTCAGATGCCGGGCGCGATGTGGGCCGGCGCCCAATCGGACCGGGATGTTCCGTTCCGGGATTTCTTCACTGCTAGCCAGGTGCAGGCAGCTGGACTGAAGTATCCAATCTACAGCAGCGACATGGCTGCCCTGGAGCGGAGCCTCGCCTTGCAGAGCGGTAACAAGAGAGTGGCAGCGTTCACAATCATTGACCCCAATCTGCAAAACCCGTACACGATGCAGTATGTCTTGTCGATTGAGCATCAGTTGGGCCAGCACATGATGTTCTCGACTTCAGGTGTTGGGACGCGAGGGGTAAAGCTTCTCGAGTACCGGTGGGCGAATCAGGTCCGGCCGGATGGTAACATCCCAAATCCCAACTTGAGTCGGGCTTATTACGTCGACAATTCACAAACGCTCTCCTACTTTGGATGGCAGAACTCTCTCAAGAAGCACTTCTCGAATAATTTGAGTTTCGATGTGAATTACACGTACTCAAAGTCACTTTCGACTGAAGGCGGAGATACCGGGGCCTACTACCAGAATGGAGTCGACACCAGGAATCAGGACTTTTTTAATCCGAGAGCCGATCGTGGCCCTTCTGCTGGAGATATGACCCACAGCTTCAGTTCGGACGCAATTTACCAATTGCCTGAGTTCTCCGGCATCGGCAATTCTTTAATTCGGCAAACCATCGCTGCCTGGCAGATGTCTGGTATCTTCTCAGCGGGAAGTGGCCAGCCCATTTACCTTTCTCAGCCGGCGTCGAACCTTGGACAACGCCCGGATTATGTTGGAGGGGCGCCTACTCTTTCGAACTACAGAACCAATCTAAAGTACCTCAACCCGGCTGCTTTCGCTGCTGTTCCCCTGTCCCCAACTGGTGGCGCCGCAATCCGGCCGGGCAATGCGACACCTGGTGGGTGGCGGTTGCCGGGCCAATGGAATCTCAATTTCAGCCTTGCAAAAAACTTCGCACTCCGGGAAGCCGCAAAACTGCAGATTCGCATGGAAATGCTGAATGCGTTCAATCACACAAACCTTACCGGGCTCAGAACCGATATCACCGATCCGTTTTTCGGTCAGCTCCGAAGCACCGCGGGGGCCAGAATTATCCAATTGAACGCAAGACTGACTTTCTGATCCAAGGTCCCTTTGAACTTGCCT
>Ga0207657_10004430_pt1 | contig 14860 bp, 11 predicted proteins | sample KBSC33metaG_FD_184316 | JGI IMG/M metagenome (GOLD analysis project Ga0207657, IMG submission 184316) | Corn rhizosphere microbial communities from Kellogg Biological Station, Michigan, USA - KBS C3-3 metaG (SPAdes) (version 2) | ecosystem: Host-associated > Plants > Roots > Rhizosphere > Soil ... | reverse complement strand
CGCGCCGGCATCCTCTACCATATAGAAGGGATTCTCGTAGCGCATGTCGATCACGGCCGTGCCGATCTCGATGCGCTTCGTCCTCGCGCCGACCGCCGCGAGCAGCGGGAAGGGGGACGCGAGCTGCTGGGCGAAGTGATGGACGCGGAAGTAGGCGCCGTCCGCGCCGAGCTCCTCCGCGGCGACCGCCAGCTCGATCGACTGCTGGAGCACGTCGCGCGCGGACCGCGCGGCCGACTGGCGCGACGCGTTCCAATGACCGAAGGAGAGAAAGCCGATCTTCTTCATGCGTCGAAGTGTACTGGCGCGGGCGACGCCGCGCCTGCGATGTACGCTTCACTCATGTCTACCATCACCCGGTCCGACTTCCCTTTCTGACAGGTCCAACGTCAGAGGACTGCAAGGCAATCGCAGGGGGCGACAAGGCAACATTGATGCGCGGCGAGGGAGCATTAGTGAGCTCGCATGCGACGTCATGACGCGACGAGGGAACCGCAGGGCGCTCGCAGGGAACTTCAGGGAGCGACGAGGGAACCGCAAAGGCCTCCCACCTGATCACGAGGCTCGACGAGGCGACGCTGAAGCTCGACGAGTTTTCGTCAGAGGGCGGACACTTGACCGCAAAGGGCGACGAGGAAGCTTCAGGGCTCGACGAGTTTATCCCAGGGCGCGGCGAGGGAACCGCAAAGGCCGGTCACTTCATTCAATGGAGCGACGAGTTTGCTCCAGAGGCCGACGAGCTTACTTCAAAGGCCGACGAGGCAACGCCAACGGGCGACGAGGCGAGACGAAAGACCGACGAGGTTGCCGCAGAGGGCGACGAGCTTATCCGAAGGAGGTCGCGAGCTTTCTCAACGAGCATTTCGTCCCGACTGGCCAAGCCACTATCGACTGATGGAGTCTCTCAGGCCTTCAAGTCAGTCGATCCCGGTGCACCGACCCTCGATGCTGCCACCCCCATCGCGACCGCCGCCGGAATGAAGAGGAGTCCAGCCGTCATCAGCCCGAGCACCGCATAGCTCGCGATCAGCACCGTCGCCCCGATCCGCGCGCGCTGCGCCACCGTCCTCTCTCGAAACACAACCGGCAACAGCGCTGCCGCCGCAGGGATGACCAGTGACGGCGTGGGTTCGAACAGCACCGCCGTTGCAACGATCGCGGCTACGTCTGCTCCAACTGCAATCTCCAGCCACCGCATGGGCACCTCCTGGTTGCGTGATGGTTCGTGCGTTCGTGACGGACCTGCGGCGGCGCTACTCGACTGTCGGTCGCATCGCTTGCGTCCTGCCGAGAAACTCCGCCATCCGTGCGCCCGCCTCGTCTTCCTTCTCACCCAGCATGAGGCGCAGGCGCTCCGCGATGGACTTGGAGAGCAAGGACAGCATCGCTCATCGCACGAATCTCGCTCGTGGAAAGCACTCGGTCCACCCGTAGCCCGCCCCGAACGCGAATTCCTCTCGCAGTGATCGCAAGCCACATCGAGCGCCAGGCCATGCCCGGCGTTGCGTCACATGCTATATATAGAAGACCAGGCCCGTCCCCGCGTGAGGTCGAGCACCGCCGCAATCCAGTTCTTCCCGACCTCCGCTCCGTACGTCCTCAATCAATTGAGCTCACTCACGTCGCCCGCCTCCGGCAGACGACCTGGCGCTCGCCCGTACCCGCCGACGGGCGTCGCTGTCATCCCAGTGCCTCCCGGCGTCATCGATCAAGGCCAGCCGTCCCTTGACCAGATCGACTCGTCGCATCGTCCTCTCCGGCACTCTCGTTTCGCGCTTGCGCGCGCGCGACGAGGAGGCGTTTCGCGAGCTCTACGACGCGGCGTGGGAGGGGCTGCTCGCCATCGCCGCCGCGATCGTCCAGTCGCGCGACCTCGCCGAGGACGTGGTGCAGGGAGTGATGTTCCGCATCTGGCAGCGCGGTGACGCACTCGACCCGCAGACGAACCTCGCCGACTACCTGGTGACGGCGGTCCGCAACGCGTCGCTGTCCGCGCTCCGGGACGACGCGCGCCTGCGGCAGCGTCACGATGGCCTGGCCGCGGAGACGGTGATGCACGAATGGCGCGGCGAAAAAGCGGCCGCACATGCCGCGCTGGAGTGGGAGGAGGAGCTGATCGAGCTCCGGCGCGTGCTCTCGACGCTGACGGAGCACCAGCGCACTGCGTTCACCATGCGCTACGCGCTCGAGATGACGAACCAGCAGATCGCCGACACGCTCGGCATCTCCCTCAAGGGCGCCGAGCAGCTCACGGCTCGGCTGAAGCGCCTGCTGCGCGAGAGGTTCCGGCGACCCATGTAGGGTATCGGGCCGCGAGTGGAGTGTCCCCATCGAACACTTCCAGCGAGCCCTGATTGTCAACTGCACCAACTCCCCCGGACGCCGAACTTCTCGACCGCTACCTCGCGGGCGAATGCTCCGACGTCGAGCGCCAACAGATCGAGCAGTGGCTGCGCGAGCATCCCGATGAGGCGACGCGCCTCGCGGCGGTGGCGCACGTGGCGCGGCGTCCCGTCGCGGGGCTGAAAGGATCAGAGGCGGCGTACGCGCAATTCCTCGATCGGGTGCGGACAGCCGACGTCGTCCCGCTCGCACCTCGCCGCCGTGTCGCGCGCTTTGCGCCCGAGCGAAGCTCGCATGGTCGCTCGTGGCTCGCCGCCGCCGCCGTGGTGGCGATGGTCGGCGTCGGCACGTGGGCGACGATGCGCACTCGCCAGCCGGCGTCCGCGCACGACAGCGCCGCTGTCACCTGGAAGTCGTACGCCGCGGGACATGGGCAGCGCACGGTCATCGAGCTCGCGGACGGCACGAAGGTGGTGCTCGCGCCGGAGAGCGAGCTGCGGGTGCGCCAGAATGCGGCGGCCACGTCGATGTCCGACACGCGGGAAGTCGAGCTCTCGGGCGAAGGCTTCTTCGAGGTGGCGCACGTCGCCAACCGCCCGTTCGTGATCCGCACGCGCCACGGCGCGATCACCCAGCTCGGCACCGCGTTCGACGTGCGGGCCTACCGCGGGGAAAGCCAGACGCAGGTGGTGGTGACGGAAGGACGCGTGGACCTCAGGCCGAGCGGCGACGCCGCTCACGCCGCGGCCACACCGAAGTCCGTGGTGCTCGCGGCCGGCGACTTTGCCGTCATGGCGCGGGGCGGCATCACGAACCTGCAGCACGGCGTGGATGCGCCGCACTACATCGCATGGACGAAGGGCGAACTGCGCTACCAGGACGCGCCACTCTCACGGGTGATCGCGGACCTGCAGCGCTGGTACGACGTGAAGATCGAACTCGGGGACAGCACTTTCGCCACCTACCGCCTCACGGCAACGCTGCGGAGCGGATCGGTGGCTGAAGCATTGGATGTCGTAACGAAGTCGTTGGATCTCCGCGCAGTGCGGAGAGGTGACACCGTTCGTATCGTCGGCAGGAATGCCCAGCCCTCCCAGCGTCCATGAAAATTCCCCACTCTCCCATCGTCGCCGCGCTCGTCACCGCGGCAATCCTCGTCGCACCTCCACCCGCGAGCGCGCAATCATCGCCGCTGGTCGGCGCCGCCGAGTCCCCCGTCGCCACCGTTGCATCCCCGGTCACGATGACCGTGGCGGTCAATCGGTCCCTGCCCGTGGTGCCGCGAGGCCTCAGCGCGGCGATCCTCGACCGACTCGTCACGCTGTCGTTCGCCAACGTACCGCTGAGTGAGGTACTCGCCGAGGTGGAGCGCCAGGCCCGACTCGGTCTCTCGTACTCACCCAACGTGGTGCCGCTGCAGCACCGGGTTTCCATCCAGTCGAATGCGGCGCCGGTCCGGAACGTCCTCGAGCTGGCACTCCAGGGGCTGAACGTGCAGGTCACCATGGTCGGCAACGACCAGGTGGTGATCACGCGCGCCGAGGCGCCGGCGAAGGCCGTGGTGGACACGACCGACGGCGTGATCGACGGCGTGGTGCTCGACAAGTCCACCCTGACGCCGGTGCCCGCCGTCCTCGTTCGCCTCGATGGCACGACGCACGGCATGCCGACGCGGGCCGACGGCACCTTCCGCCTCACCAACGTCGCGCCGGGTACGCACGTGCTCCGCGCGACACGCCTCGGGTTCCAGCCCGAGGAGAAGACGGTGATCGTGCAGGCCAACCGGACGACGAACGCACGCATCGAGATCTCGCCGGCGCCGCTCCGCATGAACGACATCATCACCACGTCGAGCGGCACCCAGAAGCGCCTCGAGCTCGGCAATTCGATCGCGACGATCAGCGCCGACTCGGTGGTGAAGAACGCGCCCGTCCGTAACCTGAGCGACCTGATCGCCGCGCGCGCGCCGGGCGTCGAGGTGATGACGACCTCCGGCACCGTGGGCGCTGGCTCGCGTCTCCGCGTTCGCGGTCTGGGCCGCATCTCGGGGAGCAACGACCCGATCGTGATCATCGATGGCGTGCGCGTCGAGTCCGATTTCTCCAGTGGCCTCAACAAGCAGTTCAACAAGGCGTCGGGGGGCTTCAGCACGTCGGCATCCTCGCGCCTCGACGACATCGATCCGAACAGCATCGAGACGATCGACATCCTCAAGGGCCCATCCGCGGCAACGCTCTACGGCTCCGACGCGGCGAATGGCGTGATCGTGATCACGACGAAGCGCGGCAAGGCCGGGCCGGCACGGTGGAACGCCTTCTCCGAGCGCGGCATCATGCAGATGAAGGCCAAGTTCACCGAGAGCTACCGTGGCTGGGGCACGAGCGCGGTGAACGGGCCGGATTCGCCCTGCACCCTGCTCGACGTGGCGGCAGGCCGCTGCACGGGCATCGACAGCGTGTCGCACTTCAACCCGCTGAACGATTCGCGGACGTCTCCCTTCGGCACGGGAACGACGTTCCTCAATGGCGTCGACGTCTCCGGTGGCACCGATCACCTGCTCTACTACTTCGGCGGCAGCACGGAGAACTCCGTCGGCGTGCTCAAGATGCCGGACAAGGACCTCGAAATGCTGCAGGTGCGCCGCAATGGCGCGCCGATCCCGGAGTGGCAGCGCCGCCCCAACCAGTTCGACAAGCAGGCGGGAACGGCACGCGTCACGGCGAACTTCGGCAACACGGGCGACCTGACCTTCTCGACCGCGCTGACGCACCAGTCGCAGCTCAACATGGCTGACGCGGCGGTGATCGGGCAGGCGCTGCAGGGCTCGGGCAGCTCGGAGATCAACGATGGCTGGAATGACCAGGCGACGTCGACGACGCGGCCGGCCGACCTGTTCGCGCCGCGCGGCACGAGCGACGTCACGCGCGGCATCGTCTCGCTGAGCGGCAACTGGCGTCCGTTCACCTGGCTGACGGGCCGGTCCACCTTCGGCGCCGACTACGCCGACCGCACCGACGAGCTGTACCTCCGCACCGGCGACGATCCGCTCGCCCTGCTCGGCCAGGATGGAAAGCGCAACCGCAACGAAGGCAACACCAAGATCTACTCGGCGGACATCGGCGGCACGCTCACGCTGCCGGTGACGAACTTCCTCACCTCGCGCACGACGGTGGGCGGGCAGTACACCCACTCGTTCACGAAGGACATGCTGGTGCAGGGCACCGGCCTCTCCGTCGGCGCCACGACGTTCAACAGCGCCCGCATCCGCAGCATGTCCGAGGCGTTCGAGCAGATCGCCACGGCCGGCTGGTACCTCGAGGAGACGGGCATCATCAACGAGCGCCTCTACCTCACGGCCGGCTTCCGCCGCGACCGCGGCAGCGCGTTCGGCAAGAACGCGCCGGCGCCGATCTACCCGAAGCTCAGCGCGTCGTGGCTGCTCTCGCAGGAGCCGTTCTTCCCGCGCATCACCAGCCTGAGCAACCTGCGCCTCCGCGCGGCGTACGGCCACGCCGGCGTGCAGCCGACGACGACGGGCGCCATCCGGACCTACACGCCGGGCACGGGCTTCGTGGACGGCGAGCAGGTGACGACGTCGATCCTCAACTCGCTCGGCAATGCGGACCTCAAGCCGGAGCGCTCGACGGAGTTCGAGGGTGGCGCCGACATCAGCTTCCTCGATGATCGCGTCACCGTCGAGGCGACGTACTACCGCAAGCTGAGCAAGGATGCCATCGCCGGCCACAGCCCGCCGAACTCCTTCGGCTATCCGTACCTGACCAGCCGCCAGGAGAACGTGGGCGAGGTGCTCAATACCGGTACCGAGTTCCAGATCACGGCCCAGCCGGTTGCGTCGCACCTCGTGTCGTGGGACTTCACGCTCAACCTCTCGAAGAACCGCAACGAGCTGAAGAGCCTCGCGCCCGGCATGGGCCTGCTGCGGAACGGCCAGGAGCAGTACGAGGTCGGCTATCCGCTCTCCGGCCGCTGGGAGCGCCCGATCCTCGGCTACAACGACGCGAACAAGGACGGCATCATCGCGCCGGAAGAGGTCACCGTCGGCGACTCGATGGTGTTCGTCGGCCAGCCCGTGCCGAAGCGCCAGGCGTCGTGGACCAACTCCCTCGGCTTCCTCGGCAACCGCTTCCGCGTGACGGCGATGCTCGACTACCAGGGCGGGCTCGGACAGGTGGACATGGCCACCGTGCAGCGCTGCTACGGCGGCCACTGCCAGGCCACGGTGGATCCGTCCACGCCGCTCGACCAGCAGGCGGCGATCGCGGCGCTCTCCAAGCCGTACCCGTACAACACGCCGTACTACTTCAACCAGACGGTGTCGTGGACGCGCCTCCGCAACGTGACGCTGTCGTACGAGCTGCCGTTGTCGCTCGTGTCACGGGTCAACGTCTCGTCGGCGCGCATCTCCCTGATGGGGCAGAACCTCTGGCTGTGGTCGCAGTACTCGGGCGCCGACCCGGAAGTGAACACCAATCCGTACCGGAACTACATCATCGATCAGGGCGGACTGCCGATGACGCGCAACTACTCCGTGCGCCTGAACCTCGGATTCTGACATGACCATCCATTCCATTCGTCGCGCCGCCCTCGCGATCGTCGCCACCGGCGCGATGGCCGGCTGTTCACTCGGCTCGCTGACGGACGTTCCGCGCCCGTCCAACATCCTCGATCCGGATGCGCTGCAGACGTCCGACGGCGCGATCGCCATGTACAACGGCGCGCTGTCGGAGTTCAACCGCGCCTTCTTCGGCGGCCAGCAGCAGAACGGTGGCAGCGGTGTCATCCCCGGCAACTTCGCGATGGCCGGCGGGATCCTCGCCGACGAGTACACCCTCCCCTCCGCTGACGACATCGACCAGCGCACCGACGCGGCGGGGGTCTCCGGGCAGTACACCTTCCCGATCATGGCCGTGGCGTACGTGAACAGCGGCCAGGCGATCCAGTACCTCAGGCAGTACGCGCCGAACGCGCCGGTGGCGTACACGGCGCGGCTGCACCTGAACCGCGGCTACCTCGCGCTGTTCATGAGCGAGCTGTTCTGCTCGGGCGTGCCGCTCAGCGAGGCCGCCGAGGCGGGCAAGGTGATCTACGGATCGCCCCTCTCGACGGCCGAGCTCCAGCAGTACGCGCTCGCGCAGTTCGACACGGCGCTCGCGCCGTTCGGCGCGGACACGGGGAAGGTTGCCCTTGCCGCGCGGCTCGGCCAGGCGCGCGCGTACCTCGGCATGAAGCAGTACGACAAGGCCGCCGCCGCGGCGGGGAAGGTGCCGACGAACTTCAGCTACGACGCCACCTACTCGACGAACGTGGCCAGCGCGGCCGGCTACTTCCAGCCCGGCGGCGTGTTCGCCTGGGCGTCGTCGAGCGACAACGAAGGGGTGAACGGCTTGCCGTACATCTCCTCCGGCGATCCGCGCGTGAAGTTCACGAAGGTGTCCAACATCAACCAGATGGACATCTATCAGCCGACGGCGTGGCGCTCCTCGGGCAACCTGACCATTTCGGTGGAGAACGGCATCGATGCACGGCTGATCGAGGCGGAGTACCTGCTGAGCCAGGGGAACGCGACGTGGCTGGACAAGCTCAACGAGCTTCGCACGCGCGTCACCGGCCTTGCGCCGCTGACCGATCCGGGCACTCCTGCCGCCCGCGTCGACCTGCTGTTCCGCGAGCGCGCCTTCTGGCTCTACGGCACGGGCCACCGGCAGGGCGACCTGCGCCGCCTCGTGCGGCAGTACCAGCGCCCGCAGTCGGACGTGTACCCGAAGGGCACGTACAAGGGCGGCTTCCTGTACGGCACCTACACCAACATCGGCGTCGGCCTGCATGAAGTCGAGGCGAACGCGAACTACAAGGGCTGCATCGACCGGGAGGCATGACCATGAACTACAAGACGATGCAATCGGCGTTGCAGCGGGGCGGGCTCGTGCTGACGAGCCTCGCCGCCGCGACGGTGCTCTCGAGCTGCAGCGACCGGCCGCCGACGGGAGTGTACGGCGAGACGACGAAGCTGCTGCAGCAGGTCCGCGCCGACTTGAAGGCGCTCAACATGTCGCCGGGTGACTCGCGCAAGCTCGCCGTGACGGCGTACGATGCCGGCGCCTCGGTGATGACCGACCCGGTCGCCGTCCGGTACACGTCGTCTTCGCTCACCCGGGTGAAGGTCGACGACGACGGCACCGTGCACGCGCTCGCGCTCACGGAGGAACCGGTCTCGGTCATCATCGCCGGCACCGTCGGCCAGGTGACGCAGTTCGACACCGTGTTCGTGAACGTGCTCGCCGCGCCCGCGGCGCCGCCGGAGCGGCTGGTGATGTACTTCGACGGTGACAGCCTCGGGCTCGGTGCCGGCGGGTCGAACTTCATGAACGGCGCGCTCATCACCGCCGCCGGCGACACGCTGTGGGACATGCTGGTCGTCTTCACGACCAAGGACCAGCGTGTAGCCAGGCCGTCGCGCTACCAGCGGTGGACCTGGATCCAGGGCGTCGCACCGGGCAAGACGTGGGTCTACGGCACGGCGACGCTCGGCAACAAGACGTTCAACGACAGCCTCTACGTGCACGTCGGCTGGTCCGCCGAGGCAAACATCGGCTGGAACTACGCCGGTCGCTGGGGGAACGGCACGCTGCAGGTGGTAGTGCAGCCGGGCGGCGTGGTGTACTGGTACAACTGGAACGCCGAAACGGCATCGGCGATCACCTTCGACGACCCGTCGGCGGCCGAGGCGGAGAGTCCCGGCGGAGCGAGCGGCAACATTCCCGCCTTCAGCGGGGCGAGGCATCCGCGCCGGTTCACGAAGGTCGGCACCTACACCTGGCACAGCACCGACAACAAGGGCAATCCGCAGACCGGCCAGGTCATCGTGAAGCCGAATCCGGAATAGTCGGCGCGCTCGCAATGGCGGTGGCCCACGACGGTCGTGACGGTCGTGGGCCACGTCTGCCCCTTCTTTCCCGACGACATCGTTGAAGTGACAAATAGAAGAGATTTCCTGAGGAACGGTTCGCTGGCGGCGATCGCCGCCAGCGGGCTCCTTCCCCGATTGCTCCGCGCCGAGACGCTGGCAAGCAGGATCGATGCACTGCCGCGCGCCGGAGACCCGAAGCTGCGCGAGCTGGCGATGCGCGCGCTCGATGCGGCGAAGGCGGCCGGCGCGACCTACGCCGACGTCCGGCTCACCGTGACGCGCACCCAGACCTTCTACTACGCGAACCCGCCGGTGGACGGCGAGGAGATCGCCGTCGGCGTGCGCGCGCTCGCCAACGGCGCGTGGGGATTCACCGCCAGCCCGGAGTGGACGCCGGAGGAGATGACGCGTCTCGGCCAGCAGGCCGCGGCGCAGGCGAAGGGCAACGCATGGCCGGGCCGGCCGCCGATCGAGCTGGCGCCGAATCCGCGCGTCGGTGAAGGCGAATGGCACATGCCGGTGAAGCGCGATCCGTTCGCCGTGTCCATCGAGGAGAAGCTCGACTACATCCGCTCGGCCGAAGCCTACGCGCGCACGCTGCGCAACGGCGGCGCGAGCTCGATCATCAGCTTCGAGCGACAGGAGCGCACCTTCGCCTCCACCGACGGCGCGTTCTACACGCAGACGGTGTACAACTCGCTCGGCGGCCCCTCGTTCTTCGTCGTGAGCGCCGCCGACCCGGTGAAGCCGGTGGGCGCCGGCCGCGGCGCGCCGTTCATCATGCCCACGGGCGCGGGCTACGAGGTGTTCGAGGACGCGAAGCTGCTCGACCGTATCCCCGAGCTGTACGAGGAAGCGCGGCAGCTCCTGCTCGCCGAGCCGCTCGAGGCCCCGTCGCGGTACGACGTCGTGTTCGATGCGCACGCCGTGGCGGCGATCCTCGACGGCACCTTCGGCGCGGCGCTCGAGCTGGATCGCGCGCTCGGCCTCGAGGCGAACGCATCGGGCACGAGCTACCTCGCGCCGATCGAGACGATCCTCGGCAGCAACATCAGCTCGCCGCTCGTCACCATCACGGGCGACCGCAGCATGCCGACCGGCGCCGCGACGGTGAAGTGGGACGCCGAGGGCGTGACGCCGAGCGAGTTCACCCTGATCGACAAGGGCGTCGCGGTGGACTACGCGACGAGCCGCGACCAGGCGCCGGCGATGGCGGCGTGGTACAAGACGCGAAATGCGGCGGTGCTGTCGAATGGCTGCGCGGCGTCGGAGGACGGGATGGGCGTGCCGCACGTGCAGACGCCGAACCTCACGCTTCACGCCGGTGCCAAGGATCGCAGCTTCTCCGACCTCGTGGCCGGCATCGACGACGGCCTCGCCGTGATCGGCGGAAACGTCATGATGGACCAGCAGCAGCTCAACGGCCAGGGACTCGGCGAGATGGTGTACCGGGTGAAGAAGGGCAAGCTCGCCGGCACGGTCTCCAGCAGCTCGTACCTGTTCCGCGCGCCCGATCTCTGGAAGAACCTCGTCGCCCTCGGCGGCGCCTCGACGGCGGACACCCGCGGCCTGACCGTGCGCAAGGGACAGCCGCGCCAGACGACGGTGCACTCCGTGAAGGCGGTGGCCGCGCACTTCAAGAACGTGCCGGTGAGCGTCGTGCGGAACGAGCGCCGTCGCGGACCGGGATCAACGATCACCGTAGGTGAAGCATGACGCGCTCCCGCGAGCCACGCAGCCTGTTCGATCCGGTGGATCGCGCTGCCGCCGAAGGTCCGTCGCGTCACATGACGCGCGAGGACTGCGACGCGCTGTTCAAGCGCATCCAGCAGCTCTCGACGGGGGGCGGTGACCTCTCCGTCCGCATCGACAGCTACTGGACCGGCAACTTCCGCTGGGCGCGCAACACCCCGACGACCGCCGGCGACACGGCGAACCACCGGGTGAGCATCACGCGCGACATCCGTGGCGCGATGGGCAACGTGCAGACGAACAAGTTCGACGACGCATCGCTCTCGCTGGCGCTGCGCACGGCGGAGCGCGTGATCCAGTTCTACGGCGAGAATCCCGATTCCACCCCGCTGCCCGGCAAGCAGGAGTACCTGAAGCCGCAGCTCTGGAGCGACACCACCTACGGCCTCGACGCCGAGCCGCGCTCGAACGCCGCGCGCGCGCTGGCGGAGCCGTCGCTGCAGGCGAAGCTCCTCAGCGCCGGCTACCTGGAGGTGAGCGCGCACGCCGCGGCGGTGCTGAGCACCACCGGCATGGACGCCTACTACGCGGAGACGGGCGCCGAGTTCTCGGCGACGGTGCGCAATCCGAGCGGCACGGGCTCGGGCTGGGCCGGCGTCTCCAATCAGGACTGGGGGAAGATCGACGCCGCTTCGCTCGCGGAGATCGCGCGGAAGAAGTGCGTGGACTCCGCCGATCCGCGCGCCATCGAGCCGGGCCGCTACACGCTGATCATGGAGCCGCAGGCGGTGCACCAGATGATGGCGCAGGCGATCTACCAGCTCGATCGCTACGCCGCCGAGAACTTCAACACGGTGTACACGCTGCGCCCCGGACAGTCGAAGATCGGGCTCAAGGTGTTCGACGAGCGGATCACGCTCAGCACCGACCCGATGGATCCGGAGCTCGGCTACATCCCGTTCGACTATCAGGGCTACCCGTATCGGCCGGTGAAGTGGGTCGACAAGGGGATCCTGAAGGAGCTCTCGTACACCCGGCAGTACGCGCTCTCGCAGCTCGGCCACGGCACGCCGCTGCCGAACCCATACTCCTATCGCATGAGCGGCGGCGACACCTCGATCGAGGAGATGATCGCCACCACCAAGCGCGGGCTGCTCGTGACGCGGTTCAACGGCGTCAACGTGCTGCACGGCCCGTCGCTCCTTTCCACCGGCACGTCGCGTGACGGGCTGTGGCTCATCGAGAACGGCAAGATCAAGTTCCCGGTGAAGAACATGCGGTTCACGGAATCCCCGATGTTCATCTTCAACAACATCGCGCAGCTCGGAAAGCCGGTGCGGGTCTACTCCGGCAATCCCACCATCGTCCCGCCGGTGAAGGTGATGGACTTCAACTTCTCCAGCCTTGCGGACGCGGTATGACGAGCATGCAGCGAGAGACACGGACGATGCGCACGAGCGCGCGGGCGCTCATCCTGGTGGCCGGCCTGGTCGCAGCGCCGGTATGGAGCGGCATGGCGCAGGGCAGCGCGCCACCGGAGCCGGACGGCTACAGCAAGTACTGGCCGGGCGCGTGCGTGCAGGCGATGTCGCGCAGCCGGAGCTTCTACTGGCGGGCGCGCCAGGACACGGCGCTGTACACCAGCGCGCGCGACACCCTGCTCGACGACGTGCGCCGCGTGGCGCGCGACTGCAAGGAGCGCTTCGGCGCCACGACGGCATCGCTCACCGGGCATGACCTCATTCCGCTGGCGGAAGTGCTGCTCGCCACGGGTGACGACGCCGGCGCGAAGGCCGCGGTGGATCGCCGGCTCGCCGAGCCGGACCTGAAGCCGGTGGGCGTGCGCGCGTGGACGCTGGCGCAGGTCGTCAACATCTTCCTCGACACGCGTCCGGCGCGCGTGGACGTGGCGCGTGGCTACCTCCGCCAGCTCGATGCGCTGAAGGGTGCCGACGCGGCGCCGGGCCAGCTTCGCGGCTGGTACGCCCTGGCCGACTACTACGAGCACGTGGCCGACGACAGCGCGATGGTGGCGGCGAGCGAGGAAGCCATCAAGGCGGGGAAGCGGCTGAACGATCACGACCGCAAGGAGTTCGCGGGCACGATCTTCAACGCCTACCGCAACATCGCCGAGGCGGAAGCGGATCGCACGGGCGATGCGGCGGCGCCGCGCAAGGTGCTGGCGCGCGCGTCGACCGACATCGGCAAGCTGCCGCGGATGGCTGGCTCGATCGCCGCGTGGGACACGCTCTACTCGCGCTACGGAAAGAAGGGCGCGACGGTGCTCGCCGACGTGTGGATCAGCGCGCAGAACGACACCCTCTTCCCCAAGGCGGGGAAGCTCACGGTGCTCAACTTCCGGCCGAGTCGCTGGAACATTCCAGCGACGCGGCGGCTCGCACGCCAGGCCGGCGATTCCCTCGACGTGGCCCTCGTCTACTCCACCGTCGGCTACTTCCGCGGGCTCGGGCCGCTCACCGCGGCCGCCGAGGTGCCGGAGGTGCGCAAGTACTTCTTCGACGAGCTGAAGATCAACAGCAGCCTCGCGATCAACGAGACGAAGTACAAGCGCCTGCCGGATGGCCGGCGCATGCCCGAGCCGAATGTGAACGACAAGGCATACCGCACGGGGATGGGCGTCTCGATCGTCGTGCTCGATCGCGAGGGCATCGTACGTCGCATCTGGACGTACTGGAGCAATGCGTACGAGCCGCGCATCGTCGCCACGCTGAAGAAGTACAGCCAGGCGGCGACGTCATCAACGAGTGGATCTTCCGAGGGCCGACACGAGTGAATGCACCTGCCATCTCTCCCGCCGAACCGGTGACCGCCCAGCGCGAGCAGCTGCTCGAGGCGGCGGTCAAGCTGCGGGAGGAAGTCTCGAAGCGAATCGTCGGCCAGGAGCAGGTCCTCGAGGAGATCCTGCTCGCCCTCGTCGCCGGTGGACATGCGCTGCTCGTCGGCGTGCCCGGCCTCGCCAAGACGCTGATGATCAAGTCGGTGGCCGAGGCGATGCAGCTCGACTTCCGGCGGATCCAGTTCACGCCGGACCTCGTGCCGAGCGACATCACCGGTACCGAAGTGATGGAGGAGGAGGCCGGCACCGGTCATCGCTCGTTCCGCTTCGTGAAGGGACCGGTGTTCGCCAACATCGTGCTCGCCGACGAGATCAATCGCGCCCCACCGCGCACCCAGGCCGCACTGCTCGAGGCGATGCAGGAGCACCGCGTGACCGTCGCCGGCGAGACGATGACGCTGCCGAAGCCGTTCTTCGTGCTGGCGACGCAGAATCCGATCGAGCAGGAGGGCACGTATCCATTGCCCGAGGCGCAGCTCGATCGTTTCCTGTTCGACATCCGGCTCGGCTATCCGAGCCGCAGCGAGGAAGTCGGCATCCTGCGCGCGACCACCGCGGTCGACAACACCGAGCTTCGGCCGGTGCTCGACGGGCGGCAGGCGATCGCCCTGCAACGGATGGTACGCGAGCTGCCGGCGTCCGAGCAGGCGCTCGAGTACGCGGCCGACCTCGTGCGCGCGACGCGTCCCGATCAGCCCGATCTCCCGCCACTCGTGAAGCAGTACGTGCGCTGGGGTGCCGGACCGCGCGCCGGCCAGGCGTTGATCATGGGCGCCAAGGCGTACGCGCTCCTCAACGGCCGGTACGCCGTCGCGCCGGCCGACATCCAGCGCGTCGCGCACCCGGTGCTGCGGCATCGCGTACTCCCCAACTTCGCCGCCGAGGCTGAAGGCGTCTCCGTGGAGCGGATCATCGACGAGATCATCAAGGTGGTCCCGCCCCCGAAGTCCGGCATCCGCGCGTAGGCGTGACGAGATCGCGTCGCGACCCGGTAGTGAGACGTCGCTGATGTCCGTGGATCCCATTCTCGACAGCCGGCT
>Ga0207657_10004429_pt1 | contig 14863 bp, 16 predicted proteins | sample KBSC33metaG_FD_184316 | JGI IMG/M metagenome (GOLD analysis project Ga0207657, IMG submission 184316) | Corn rhizosphere microbial communities from Kellogg Biological Station, Michigan, USA - KBS C3-3 metaG (SPAdes) (version 2) | ecosystem: Host-associated > Plants > Roots > Rhizosphere > Soil ... | reverse complement strand
TTTAGAGGCATAACAGCACCACCTGCGCCCTCTAAGTTGTTGTAGGGCCGTGAAGGGCGAGGCCTTTCACGGCGGTAACACGGGTTCAAATCCCGTCGGGGACGCCAAATCAAATCAAATAGTTATCATCGCCAGCCGGAAGCGCCTTCGCGCCGGTGACATACTGGTGACATTCCGAGAGGGTTATATCCAAGCTGCTGACGGGCATCCGCCAGGACGGTCGGCGAGAGGTGCTGATACCGCGCCGCCATCCTTAAATCCTTATGCCGGAGCAGTTGCGCCACGGTGTGAATGTCGGCACCTTTCATGCGCAGCCAACTTGCCGCGGTGTGGCGCAAGTCGTGAAAGTGAAAGTTCTCCATCTCGAGCTTGCGGCACAGACGGGAGAAAGCAACGCTTACCCATTCCGGCTGAAGCTTCGGAAACAGAGGTCCGCCGGGCTTTGTTTTTTCGGAGACAGGTTAAGGCGAAGGAAGCCTCAGGGCCCGCGGGGCCGGCGGCTATCAATGCCGGTTGTCGTATTTTATGCCCGCCTCAACCTCTGCGATGGCTTGGTCGATAATCCGTATCGCATTCGCCCGGTGTCCGCCCTTGTCATGTGAGCCTAATTGCAGGTTCCTCTGGGCTTCCCGCAGGTTCTGGAGGGCCGCCGTCATCTCGGGTTGTGCTTCACTCCCTAAACTTCCTGGCAGGAATACTAGTGCGGCTAACAGCGCAATAACGAGCCGGGTTTGAAACATGCGAACCTCCTGAATTGCAATGCGAACCTCCTGAATTGCAAGATGAAGAGTGAACTGAAGACAGAGATTGGTCACTAGGGTATGTACCCTATTTTCCTGACCGTGACCATGTACCGGCGGGAGACCCGGTTTTGGGGCTGGAAGCTTTAGCAAGAAAGTTCTGCCATTTATCCGCTGAAGAGGAAGGGACGACTCCCTCGAGGGTCATCCCTTTTTTGCGCTACGGGCAAAGACAAAGAAAAGCCTAGACCCCAGCACCGAACGTCAGATCAAGTAGCCCGACACCGTCAGGAACGTCGTACCCGCCGAGGCACCATTGGGGCTAGATGTGCTCAAGGTGACAGACGTGCCTGGGTCCGCATACAGGCGGACCGGCTGCATTGCGACATAAGTATCAAAACCGTTGGATGTGTTGGTGGATGTGAACGTCAATGGGACAAACAGCGTGACGCTCTTGCCCGCACTCGTGTAAGTGACGAAGGCCTCGATATTGCTGCCTGATGGGTTCACGTCCACCTGAAGGCTCAACGTCTCGATGATCAGGTGCCGCCCGGCTGGGACGGTGATTGAAGAAGGCTGCCCAAACCCGCCAGATTCAGTGTCTCCAAAGGGAGCGCTTGGTACGATTTGGACTGGGCTCGGATTGGAGCTGACGGCGGAAGCCCGGTGCGGGTTCATCATCGTGCCCACAATCGCAAGACCTACGAATACCGCCACCAAGATCAAGTGTTTTTTGTTCTTCATGATTTCTCCTCATTGATTGTGTCTGTCGGCTGAGCCGGGACCGGCGTTGCCATAGGGCGCGAATTATACTGCTTTCGGCGGCCTGTGAAGACAGAGCGTGGCATTCGGTGCCGAAAGCCTACATCTTGCCGCTGCTGTTTCTTCGCCCGGTGCGTTGTGGGGATGCTCCTCGCGATCTGTCTGGAGCAGGTCGGTCCCGGTGCAGGAGCACCGTCCGAGCCGCCCTTGGGGTGACTCTTGCGGTGTGTGAGCTGTGCCGAACAGGGGCGAGAATGCAAGGGCAAGGCATCAAAGACGTTTGCAACGATTCAGCGAAACACTCGCTGAATTTAAGGCATTAGTCGGAGTCAAACACGGGCCGCATGCTTGCCATGTCAGAGCGAAGGTCGGTTATCTTACCCTAAATTTTCCCAGACGCCGGTGGACCTATGTGATCGGTTCAGCCCCTAGTGTGATTGGTTCAGCCCGCGACTGCGAGTTTTTGTTATCCTATTCAACCGGGCCCAATGTTCACTTCGGAGTGTATTCCAATGAGAACCTTTAGCCAGGTTTTTTCGCTCGCATTGGTGTGCTGCGCAGTCGTGCTCGTTCACACGACCACGGCCACGTCGCAGTCAAGTTCCGGCACCTCTACCCAAAGATCCGAAACCCTCCCGCACTGCGCACCGGCAAATCTGCAAACGGGCTATTCGCAGGATGTCAAGTTTGCTAAGTCTGATAGAAAGGTCAAAGTCTATGACACGGATTATGACGAAACCCACAAACACGATCCGATATGTCTGAGCAAGCGAGAGGGCGATGCCATATTCTGGGTGTCCGGTTCGGGTAAGAACTTCAAGTTGAAAATCTATCCCCAGGATGACGCAAATAAGTGCGGACGGCATCCGTTTAAGTTCGACCCAACGCAGGACTCGGTGGATGGATACTTTTCGGGGCCGCTCCGGTCCGACGTTCCGGAGGGTTGTCTCTACAATGTAGAATTCCAGCGAGAGGGCGAGAAAGCAGCAGATCCCCATATCCAGGTAACGCCCTAAATTGCGGATGCTCAGGCGGCCAAAGCGGGATTCTGGGCTGCTCCCCAAAACCAAAACTACAGGTGCGCCTCCATGATCGGTTTGCGGTACTAGCTAGACTTTCAGCTGTTCGTCAAAGGCGCATAAACACCCGAACCAACCGATGCAAAACGCGGCAAGATGCCCTATTGGCCCTTTCACGGCGGGTAACATGGGTTCAAATCCCGTTAGGCACGCCAATGAGCACGCAGTACTTGCCGTTCGTTTACGGTTTTTCTGGTGAATGGACAGAACACCCGAGCTTGGTCCAGCTTTTATCCAGTTTTACTGTCAGGTCAGGTCCCGATTGCACGCGTCCCGTTTCCGCTGGCCCCGGACTTCATATCCCAGGCGGCCCCTTGTGGGCTCCCATCATATTTTTCATTGCGGCCATGTGTTTATCCATGTGATCCACCAGGGACTGCCACATGTCGATGTTGAGCTGGAGCTGATCCCTCGTCCCCCGGTCGGACACTTTGCCGATTTGATCTTTCATCTTTCGCAGGTTGGAACGCATGTTGTCGAGATCGTTCTGCATGTCTTTCATCATCTGCTCGTGCATCTTGGACATGTCATGCATGTGATGCATGCCCATCATGCCCGTGCCAGAGGTCTGGTCCTGGCTCATCCGGCTACCTGTACCAGGCTGCTCGGGTGGATTCTGGGCCAAGCTCAACGCTCCGAGAAAAGCCAGGCAAAGCAGTAAAGTTGCAATACGTTTCATAACAACTCCTTTTGGCGATTCAAGTCCCGCAAACAGCCCCGCCCGGGCCCGGTCAACAGCGGCAGGGGCCGGATAACCTGTCAGCGGGCTCCCAATTCAGGTCCTTCCATCAAGCCCCGTGTTGCTAACCATGACATTCTATCGGGAGTGACGCGGTGACGAGCATCACCCGCCACGGTAAGGCCGATCACGTGAGGGTGCGGGCGCTTTGGATAGTCTGGAGGAGAAGTCTGGAGGGAAACTCATGTCAGGCGTCGCCCAGATACGGGAACAAGATCAACATGCTGGTTTCAAGCGTGTTCTTGTGGCCACAGATTTCTCGGCTGCCTCGGAGCGAGCCCTTGCCTATTCGCTCCCGATCGTGCGGCGGTACCGGTCCGAGCTGTCGATCGTTCATGCGATTCCTTCGGAAGTACCGGCGACAATCACCTGGGATCCCCTGCCTCGAGAACTCGACCGTCAGCGGCTTGAGGCTGAGGAGGAGCTGGGGCGCCTGGCCAATGAGGCACGCATTAAAGACCTCAATCCACATCTGATTCTCTTGCAAGGCCCGGCCTGGGATGTGATTTCGTCGATCATTCGACGGGAGAATACCGATCTGCTGGTCCTGGGCACTCACGGCCGCGGAGGACTGAAGAAACTCGCGCTCGGATCGGTTGCCGAGGAGGTATTGCGCCAGGCGCCATGTCCGGTGCTTACCGTCGGACCTAATGTTCCGCCGGTAAACGATGGAAAGGTCAAATTCGGGACCATTCTCATGGCAACTGATTTTGGTCCCGCTGCGGACAGGGCCTTGGCGTATGCCCTTTTTCTGGCAGAGGACTACCAGGCCAAGCTTATCCTTGTGCACATGGTGCCCCCGATGCCGGTTTCAGACATGGGCCCAGGCGCCTACTGTCCCGGGGTTTACGCCGCAAAGGAACTGACCGAATGGCAAACCATGGTCACAGAAGAGAGTGGGAGAAAACTGAGGCAATTGGTTCCGTCGGCAGCGAAGCTGACAAGTCAACCCACATACGTGGTAAGAACAGGTTTCCTGCCAGAAGGGGTTCTGGCAACAGCGGCGGCGCATGACGTGAACCTGATCGTCATGGGAGCGAACCGGAAACCCACTCCCCGAATGAGTGCGCGCTTCCCCTGGGCACTCACGCACAATGTGATTTGCGAAGCCAGGTGCCCTGTCCTGACGGTCACGGGATAAATGTTTAGAGGGAACCGCCGTCACGCTGTGACGCCTGTGGTCATTCCCAGTCTCAACAATAATGGGCCCACGTAACGTCCGTGTCGGGCTGAGGTTCGGGAATCGACCGCGATGCGGTAGGATTGGGGCCTCACTCAGTCCATGCTGGTTCGGTGTCTTAATTATGAGTCCTGAACCCCAGAGCGTAGTGGGCATCGCAATCGCAGCTCTGGGCGGCGCGGCAGTTGGTCTGGAACGCGAGCGGTCTGGCCACGCCGGCGGCCCGCAAGCTCACTTTGCGGGCTTTCGAACTTTTACCTTGCTGGGCGGATTGGGGGGTATCGCGGGCTGGCTCTGGGTCCTCGGCCTCCAGTCCGTGGCGATGGTTCTGCTCGCCGGCGCCGCAGCTTTAGTCGTGGTTGCGTATGTCGCTGCCAGCCGACGGGAAGTGGACGGCACGACCGAGGTCGCCGCCCTGGTAGTGTTATCAACCGGCGTTCTTTCCGGAACGGGTTACCTGGTGCTGGCCAGTGCCATTGTGGCCCTCACTACGCTTCTCCTCGTAGAAAAGTCACGCCTGCACGCGTTAATCGCCCGCATCGACGATGCCGGTTTGCGAGCGGGTGTCCGATTCGCGGTGATGGCAGTTGTCATCCTTCCTCTGTTGCCGCCTGGCCCGTACGGTCCTTTTGGAGGAATCCGGCCCCGCCAGCTCTGGCTCTTCGTACTGTTGTTCTCAGGGCTGAGTTTCATCGGCTACGTCGCCCGTCGCCTTGTTGGCACCGGGCGCGGTTACACCGTGGCCGGCCTGCTGGGCGGATTCGTCTCTTCTACGGCGGTCGCGTTTACCTTTGCGCGTTTAAGCCGGGAGGACCGGAATTCTTCGCTCCCGCTTTCGGTCGGAGTTGTGGCGGCTTGCAGCGTGATGAATCTGAGGGTATTGGTTGCGACTGCCATCCTTAGACCCGCGCTCGCATGGGCGCTGCTCCCTTATCTGGCGGCACCCTTTCTCGTGGGCACGATTATTGTCCTGATCGGACTAAAGCGCAGCCAAGAGAAGACTGAAGTGCCAGCCCCCTCCAACCCGCTTCAAGTGATCTCCGCGCTGCAGATGACAGTGTTGTTTCAGGTTGTCCTGTTTGCCGTATCCGCAGTTCGCTCGCACTGGGGAGAAACTGGTTTGCTGCTCTCGGGCGCTGTTCTCGGACTTACCGATGTGGACGTGCTCACTATCTCCATGGCCAAGAGCGCCGGAGGCCAGATATCGATCCCGGTCGCGGCTCAGGCGATTGCCATTGGCATACTGTCCAACACGATTCTGAAGCTACTCTTGGGGGCTGCGATTGGACGGGGAAGATTTCGAGTACTCACGCCGGCATGGTTGGCCCTCATGGCCATCGGTTCTGCCGCTTCCATAGCGGCGCTACGCTGACGAGTCTGGAAAGAGCAACCGACATAGAGGCTTACGCCTGATGGGCGATTCGCTGTGACAAGGCCGGTCCATTCTTCATGTCTTTGCGAAGCAAGGCGAGATACACAACAAAAGCGATGGTGGAAACCAGCATGGAGTAACCAAACAGCGTGCCTGTTTCAGCGGCGTTGCGGAAGTAAACGTGAGCGTCACCAAATAGGATAAAGATCACGAGCAGGGCAGGCGGTCCAAGGGCTGCACCCACAATCAGGGCGAAGGGCCACGACAGGCGGGTGATGAAGCCTGCGGGGAAAATCAACGCTGTGGGCAGGCCTATCAATACCCAGCCCAGGATTGAGAAGGCAGCATAGAGGACAAACAATTGAAGCGCGTCTCCAACTCGAAGCACAGGTTCTCCCGCGAACAGCGTGGCGTGGAGCGCATGTCTGAGGAGAAAGAAAAGCAGCATCACATCACCCGCCAGAAGACCGACAAAGGTGTAGGCCAGTCGCTTCGCGGGGGGGATGTGAACGAGATTCCTGTCCATACTCTTCATTTCACGACCTGCACGATTCATGGTCGCAGAAATACTGGTAGGTACGCGGTGGCATTGATCACCGGCGTAGGTGATCACCGTCACTGATCGTTAGCATTGTTTTACTCCGAGTGCGACCTGGTGAGCAGGGCCTTTTCCAGAAGAGCATCCTGGCCGTAGATATCGCGGAAGAAATGAACTTCACCGTTTTCCATCACCAGAGCGGTTCCATATACGATCAGCACCGGAACCGGTCGTTCGAGATCCACTCTTAAGGTTTTCCCTTCAAGCGTGGCGGCGCGGACATGAGCCGCAGTCCATCCCGGCTGATCGCGGAGAAGCCAGGTAGCGAGCGCGACCGGATCCTCGACGCGGATGCAGCCGTGGCTGAAATCACGTCGAGATCTCGAAAACAGCTGCGTGGCAGGCGTGCCATGCATGTAAACGTCATGCGCATTTGGGAAGTCAAATTTCAGCAATCCCAAGGCATTGTCCGGACCAGGCATTTGTCGAATGCCCAGCTTTCCGGAACGGAGCTGGCGTTCGATCCCCTCAGTGACCGCACTCTGACTTACGACGGCGCCTGCACTGTCCACAATTTCATAACGGTTCCTTACAAGATAGGCGGGGTCTCTGTGGATGTCGGGCAACAGTTCGGCACGCACGATTGATAGCGGAACATTCCAGTAAGGCGAGAAAATAACCGACTTGATGCCCGATGTGAAGACCGGAGTCTGGTTCCTGTAGGCCCGGCCCACGACGACTTTCATGGAGAGCACCCAGTGATACTGTTCATCAACCGCGCGAAGACGGAACTCAGGAATATTGACGACGATAGGCGGGCGTTGAAACTGATGCGGCATCCAGCGCAGGCGCTCCAGCGTGAGCTGGAGCTGGGCAACACGCTGGTTCAGTGGGGTGTTGAGGTCTTGCAATGTCTGCCAGTTGATCAGACCATTGGGCTCGAGACCGTGGCGCTGCTGATAACGCTTCACCGCGGAGACCAGCGGCTCGCCGTACACACCGGGATGCGCAACGCCTTTCTCGTTGTCGGAAAGGTCCCCCAAGAGACCCAGAAGCCTGGTCAATCGTGATAACCCGGTATAAGAATCGCCCGGCTTGATTGCCTTCCGCGGAGTTGGAAGAAGCTCGCCGTCATCGCGCCGACTCAGTTCGAGGTACGTCCCAAGCGCATTCCTGGTTCTATGGTACGTAGGAAACGGCGGTTCCACTGCTTCGATGGCGATCTGGATGTCCTTGTCGGAGGCGTTTACCAACTTATCTCGCAGGAATCCAGACAGGTCGAAATTCGTATCATCGAGGGCCAGATCGTGAAGAATGAGGTGTGGATTCACTCGTCCCAGATGCAGGTCAGAGATATATCTCATGACCGAGACTGTCAGGGCGACGTCGAACCGAACCCGATCTGATTCCGGTGCCGGGTCGCGTTGGCCCAGGGCCTGGAGGCGGCCTTCCCATCGGGGAACGTCGTAATCCTCCGGGTAAAGGCCCTCGCTATCGGAATGGTTCAGGAGTCGAATGATCGCAAGGGCTTGTGGACCTGGTCCAGTTGGGCGCATCCAAGGCAGCGATCGCTCTGAGGAGTCGTAGAACTCCCTGACCTCACCTTGATATTTCCCAAAAGCCGGCCAGTGAAGGTCGGCAAGTTCGGCCGCGTCCATGATGGCATGTAGTTGGATCTCCCCGGCGGCGCTGAGTTGTGCCGTGGTCGTCGCCTTTACGATGGGCAGATCGGCAGCGCCAAATCTGCCGCCTTTCACCGCACTCGGTGGGGACCCTGCCAGTAGTAAGGCCAGCACCGGCGCCAGGTAGAGATAGCGAAAACCCCAACGTCTCAGTCGCTTACAACCCCTCTTTGACGACACAGCGCCTCCGCCATCCGCAACAACTCTTTAGTTACGTCCGGCGGCAATCTAATCCCATTGTCGCTAGCGCGCGAAACAGGTTGCTCACGTTGTGGCTGCTGTTCGCTGTGAGTGCAAGACCTCGGCTTCCGCCCGGGCCCAGTCTTCTAACGCGTGCCCGTCCGCCCTGCCGCGCTGTTCATAGAGCTTATAGGCGAGGCAGCGGATCTCAGCGGCGAGTTCCACTCGTGTGTGTCCCTGAAAATCGGTCTTGTCCTGTTTGGGAGCTTTGAGGTCTTTCATGGCATCTCTCCAAATTCGTAAAAGCCGTCGCGCTCCTTCTTGTGCTCGAGGACGGCAGTGAATGGAATCGTAAGAACCGGGCAGGGGGCATGGATGATTACCTGGTGCGCGATTGCCCAGGGCAGATGCGTGGCTGCACCCAGGCGGCCGGCCGCCGATCGAACCCCAAGCACAATGAGATCTGCTTTGGAGTCCTGGGCCTCCTGCAATATGCAGTCGGCGGGCGGACCAAATTGTACTGTGGCTCTGGGTGAGCACCACAGGCTAGCTTCCTCCGGCACCAGCTTATCCAGTCTCTGAAGAGCAAGATCCACCGGTCCGGCCGGGCGCCCAACATTTTCGTACTTCTCCATTGCGTGAAGCAGAGTCAGCTTGGCCTGGAATTCCTGGGCCAGGGAGGTAGCGAACGAGGCAGCAGCAAGGGATTCCGGGCTGAAATCGGTGGCGTACACGATCTGCCGAAGCGAAATCTCAATTGGAGCGTGAGCCCTGCCCTCGCCTTCGATTGCCGGGAGCTTGGCGCGGCCCGAGACTCTTGACCCTACAGTGAGAACCGGGCAGGGTGCCAGGCGCAAAATCTCTTCTGCCTTGGATCCCAGTACCAGTTTCCCCACGCCGGTGCGCCCATGCGTACCCACCACCAGGAAATCGATTTTGTGGGTTCGAATGATGGTAGAGAGACACTCCCACAGATCCCCTTTTCGAACGTAAGTGTGGTGGGGCACAGCCTTCAGATCGGAAGCCAAAGCTGCCATCCGCTGATGGGAGTCGGCGGAAGCGGCTTCGTACATGGACTCCATGATGACCGGGCTGCCGAACTCGGTGGAAACCATGTAACTCGACGGCGACATTACGTGAACCACGTGCAAATGGCTGCCATATCGGTGGCTGATTGCCGCGGCATAGGGTAGAGCCCGTTCGGAGGCTTCCGAGAAATCGGTGGCAAAAAGGATGTTCTTTAGCGCAATACTAGAATGACTTGATACTTCCAGTACCTTCACAAAGCACCTCCCGGAAATCCACTACCTTGCTCAATGACACGCCGTTCCCCAAGTGGACGCTGTGTCCTTTGTCACCGGGTTCTGTGATTGTGGTCACTCATGCATTCGGCATCCTCGAAGCAGGCTGCCCCCTTGCCCGCCTCACAAGTTTGAGCACCTCAAACCAGGTGATGCTAACGGATCCCAGCACCAGTGCTACCGCCAGATCGTTCAGATGCAAAACGGAAAACTGGAAAAGTATTCTCAGGTAGGGCACATATAAGACCGCGAACAGGGTGGTCATGGTTCCGAGCGTGACCAGCCAGAGTGCCGGGTTTCGATTCTCTCGCGACTCGAGAACTGTCTTGACCGCTGACCGATTGGCCCAGATCAGCGCCAGGTTTCCAACCACGAGCGTGGTGAATGCAATGGCACGCGCATCGTCGGATGTGTGTCCCGAACGCATTGAGAATACAAATGTCATGAGCACGGCCAAAAGCAGGCCAGCACCTTGAAGCAGTCCGAGCACTACGGTTGAACGGTCGAAGAGTCGCGCATCCCTGGCTCGCGGTCTTCTTTGCATGATGCCCGGCTCCGCAGGCTCAGCCTCAAAGGCCATGGAGCAGGCCGGGTCGATGATCAGCTCGATGAACACGATGTGCAGGGGCATCAGCAGAAGCGGCCAATTAAAGACCACAGGCAGCACAGCCATGCCTGCGACGGGCACATGGACGGCGAAGACAAAGCGGACCGCTTTCGCCAGATTGTCATAGATCCTTCTTCCCAACCGGACGGCGGAGACGATTGCAGGGAAGTCATCATCGGCGAGCACAAGAGCCGCAGCCTCGCGCGCCACGTCTGAACCCCTCGCACCCATGGCAATACCAATGTGCGCAGCTTTCAATGCGGGAGCATCGTTCACGCCATCGCCGGTCATGGCAACGACCTCTCCATTGGCCTTCAGCGCCTCCACCAGACGCAGCTTCTGCTCTGGCCGTACTCGCGCGAACACATTGCAATCGCGAACTGTGGACCGCAGCGCGTCTTCATCCATGTGTTCCAGGGTCTCGCCGATAATTGCCTGATCAGAGTTGTGCATGCCAGCCTGCGCGGCGATCGCCCGCGCGGTTCCGGGATAGTCCCCGGTGATCATCACTGCGCGTACGCCTGCCTGGGCCAGTTCGGATATGGCCTGGGGGACGGTCGCACGAATAGGGTCAGCCAGTCCGATCAGTCCAACCAGTTCGAGCCGCAGATGGCTTTTGTCCTCAGGCAGACTCTCAGGTGGTGAAACTCTTCCCCTGGCGACTGCGATGACCCGTTCGCCTGCTTCGGTCAGCCTCTTCAGCTCGGACTCGACTCCCTTTCGGGCGGCCGGCGTCATGGCCGTGAGTTTGAGAATTTCTTCGGGTGCGCCCTTTGCTGCCAGCACTGTGGAATGAGCAGACTCTGTATAGGCCTTTGCCATCAGCATGCAATCGGAGGAGAGCGGATACTCCCGGACAAGGCCGCCCGGTTTCTCCCGCAGATTCGTAGCCGCGTGGATCGCCTTGTCAACGGGATCCAGCGTGTTCTCATCCGATGCCAAAGTTGCTACCCGAAGTACCTGGTCGCGAGTTGCTGTTCCCCCCTCCGACGCATGCGCGAAGACCTCTTGTACGGTCATGCGGTTCTCGGTTAAGGTGCCGGTCTTGTCAACGCAGATGACCGTGGCCGCACCGAGCATTTCGATCGCCGGAAAGCGCCGGGTCAGCACTTTCTTCCGAGAGATTCGCCAGGCGCCGAGCGCCATGAAGATGGTGAGAACGAGAGGAAATTCCTCTGGCACCATCGAAATGGCAAGCGCCAGCGCCGAAAGCACGCCCTTTGCCCAATCCCCGCGCAACAGTCCATAGGCGATTGTGACCAGAGCACAAACCAACAGGCTGATGAGCCCGAAGACGCGGACCAGCTTCGTGGTTTCCTTTTCCAGCTTGCTCGATTCCGTCTTGAGCCGGCCCAGGTCACGGCCAATCTTTCCGATCTCCGTCTGCGCACCCGTGGCAGTTACGAGCGCAATCCCATGTCCCCGAACGACCAGCGAGCCGGAGTAAACCCTAGAGCGGGCGGTCTCCTTTTGGGTCGAATCCAAGTCGGCCACAGCTTCCTTCTGCACCGGAACACTTTCCCCCGTGAGCAGCGATTCGTCGAGAGCAAGCAAAACGTTTTCGATGACCTTTCCGTCGGCTGGCACGCGGTCGCCTTCATTGAGCACGACAATATCGTCCGGGACCACCTCGCGGGCTGGAATGCGACGAGTGCTTTCGGCTCTGACCACAAGCGCGCGAGGACTCGTGAGGTCGCGGAGCGCTTCCAGAGTGCGTTCGGTTCTTTGCTTTTGAACAACGGAGATTCCGATCACAAGGCAGATGCTGGCGAGAATGGCTATCGCCTCTCGTATATCTCCGATCAGCAGGTAAACGACCCCGGTGCTCAACAAGAGCAAGAGCATCGGTTCTTTCAGGGTAGCGAAAGCAATGGAGAACAGCGTCACCTTACGAATGGAGGGAAGAACGTTGGGGCCGTATTGGCGAAGCCGTTCCTGGGCGGCGGAATCGGTCAATCCTCGCCAGCGCTGTGCGGCGGGCTCTGCTGGCAATGTTCGCGTCACATTAAGCTCGGATGGTCAAAACCGGACACTTTGCGCCGGCAATTACTCGATGTGCAATGGCCCACGGAATGTGGGTGGTCGCCCGACCCCACTCCCCGCCGCTACGAATGCCCATGACAATCGCGTCGGCTTTGTTGGCATTTGCGAAATTCGTAATGACCTTCACCGGATGTCCGAATTCGACTCGTATCTTCTTTATGAGCTTACGGAAGGCGGGATCGGCTGCCGCATTTATCTTCGATTCGGTCTCTGTCTGAATGTTTTTGCGTGCCGCAACAGACCGGATGTCGGGGCGAACGGCCCGGATCACTGATACGGTCGCGTCGAAGTCTCGGGCAAGCTTCGAAAGGCGAGGAAGGGCGGCAAGGGAATGGGGCTCCAGCGCAGTCGCAAAGACCAGACGCTTTAGCTGGCGCCGGCGACGAGGTTGCATCTTCGGCCCAAGCACGAGGACCAGACTGTTGGCCTTGCGAAAAATCTCTTCTGCCACCGATCCAAGCAGAAGTCGAACGGCGTGGCTGCGCGCCGATGTACCCAGCACCGTCAGGTCGATGCCACGATGGTCTATGAATTGTGCAATCGCGGGTCCGGCTTCACCCTCCACCATGCTGGTTGTGCAACCGGAGAATTGCTGTGCCTGCAGCCATTGATCCATCGCTTCCCGCGCACGCGCCCATACTTCCTTTTTCTTGATATACCGCAAATCTTTGGGTCCAAAGCTGTACTCAAACGGATCGACGCCGTGAACAGCAATGACCTTGCTGTCGCCGGTCCTCGCAAGTGCAAGCGCATATGCCATTGCGGACGTGGAGCCAGGAGAGAAATCCGTCGGGACCGCAATTTTACGTATCGGCATTCGGTCTGTTTGTGAAGTTTTCATGGCAATCTCTTCTCGAGTGTACGCTCAACCAACCCTTGCAATGATTGGGTGCTTGCCATACCGCAAGATGTGATTCTAATCACCGAAATGGGTGAATGCTCTCACAGCCTATCCCCCACCACTTTGGCAGATATGGATCGGGTTTCAGGAACAGCAGCCCCGCCTGCTCGATGAAACCGACTGAGCCGCGGCGAACGGTCGCACGGGCTATGCGCGACTGCCCGTCAGTTCCTCCACCTGGCAGAAAGTGAGGGGAATCATGCACGTTTGTGACGCGGGTCACTGCGGCTCGAAGGCCCCTGCTTCATATTGAGAATTGCCAGGGAGTTGCTATGAAAAGCGCCGCAACTGCCACAGAAATCGCACTCAACAATGTTCTCTACTTGACCGACTTTTCCGACTGTGCGGAAGCCGCTCTTCCGGTTGCGACAGCGATTGCGCGCGAGTTTGGGGCCAAAATCCATGCAATGCACGTTCTGCTACCCGATGTGTACACCTCCCTGGCGCCCGAGTTTGGCCAGGTCGTGGCCGCAGGGTTGGAGCAAGCAGCAGAGGCAAACATGCGAGAGATCGAATCCCGGCTGAGTGGCTTGCCGCACCAGACGAATGTTGAGCGAGGATCTCACGTTTGGCCGACCGTTCAGCGAGAAGTGCAGCGAAATAATATAGACCTTGTAATACTGGGCACACACGGCCGCACGGGTGTTCAAAAGTTTCTTTTCGGCTCTGTCGCAGAAGAGATTTGGAGACGTGCACAGGTGCCGGTGCTCACCATTGGTCCAGCCGTCGCTCCCCGAGCCAGCGAACGATTCAATTGCGTGCTCTTCGCCACGGATTTTACCGCGCAGTCACTGGCTGGGCTGCCCTATGCTGTCTCCATGGCGCGAGAATACCGGGCTCACCTCGTTCTCCTCCATGTTATCCGTCAATTCAAGCAGGAAGAGATATTAGGAGAAATATCTGCAGCCGATGCGATCTACCACCTGAGCCAGATAGTTCCGCGCGACGCGGGCTTGTACAGCCGTCCAGAGCTGGTGATCAAATACGGTGAACCTGCGAAAGGCATTGTGGATACGGCCAGGGCATGCGGTGCTGACTTGATCGTGCTCTCAGTTCGCGACGGCGACCGCTTTGGCGTAGCAACCCATCTCCCGGGTACCACCGCACACCAGGTGGTGGTGAATGCCTCCTGTCCGGTTCTGACCGTTCGCGGCTAATGTATCCGGCCCCTGCGATCATTTATCGCGGAGAAGCAACCGCTTGCCACATTCGACCAACCCGAGATAAGTCACAGTCGAGAAGGCGAGAAACACAAAGAACGGCGCCGGCAGCGGGACGAATCCGAACAATTGGCTGAGAGGCGAGTAGGGAAGAAATACACCCGCGGTCACGATCAATATAGTTGTGACCGCCAGCGGCAGGCTGGGGCGACTCTTAAAGGGATTTTTCAAAGTGCGAAGCACGAAGATCACAAGGGTCTGTGTAGCCAGGGACTCGACAAACCAGCCGGTGTGAAACTCGGGCTGGCTGGCGTGAAAAAAATGCAGGAGCACGTAAAAAGTAAGAAAGTCGTAGATCGAGCTGATCGGTCCGATGAGCAGCATGAAATTCCGGACTACCTTCATGTCCCATGGCCGTGGGCGACGGATGTATTCGTCGTCAACGTTGTCGGAGGGAATAGTGAGCTGCGATGCATCGTACAGAAAATTGTTCAAGAGGATCTGTGTCGGAAGCATGGGGAGAAATGGCAGGAACACAGACGCCGCTGCCATGCTGAACATGTTGCCAAAATTAGAACT
>Ga0207657_10004425_pt1 | contig 14870 bp, 14 predicted proteins | sample KBSC33metaG_FD_184316 | JGI IMG/M metagenome (GOLD analysis project Ga0207657, IMG submission 184316) | Corn rhizosphere microbial communities from Kellogg Biological Station, Michigan, USA - KBS C3-3 metaG (SPAdes) (version 2) | ecosystem: Host-associated > Plants > Roots > Rhizosphere > Soil ... | reverse complement strand
TGCGCGATCGCACCCACTGCGTCACCATCATGGGCGAGCAGAGCAAGGCCGACGTGGTGGCGATGCGGGTCGCTGAGGGCGACAAGGTGATGATCGAGGGCCTTGGTCTCGACGTGATGTACACCCCCGGCCACACCGATGATTCCTACAGTTACCTGATGGGCGACCGGGTGTTCACCGGCGATACGCTGTTGATCCGCGGCACCGGCCGTACCGATTTCCAGAACGGCAGCGCGCGGGCGCAATACGATTCCATTTTCGGCCGGCTGCTGAAATTGCCCGATGAAACTCTGGTATTTCCCGCCCATGACTACAAAGGCGACACCGTCTCCACCATCGGCGAGGAGAAGCGGTTCAATCCGCGGCTGCAGGTGCGCTCGGTGGATGAATATGTCGAGCTGATGGCCAATCTGAAGCTGCCGAACCCGAAGATGATGGACGTGGCGGTGCCGGCCAACATGCATGTCGGCCTGCATCAGGACGATCTAGCCAAACAAGGGCTGGCGCTGAGTGCGCGCGAGGGCATCGAGAGCCTCGGCCGACCCGATATTCTTCTGGTCGATCTCAGGGAGAACAGCGAACGCGCCAAGCACGGCATGTTGCCGGGCGCGCTGCACGCGCCCTATCCCGGAATCGGCGAGAGCCTGCAGCCCGGCGGCATGTTGCGCGAGGTGGCCGGAGCGAGCGGGCGCCGCATCGTATTCTTCTGTGCCTTCGGCGAGCGCTCCGCGATGGCGGTCGCCGCCGCCAAGGACGCGGGCCTCAGCAACACCGCGCATATCGCAGGCGGCATCGACGCCTGGAAGAAAGCCGGCGGACCGGTACTGACGGGGTGAGAACCTATCCACGACGGAGGTAAGCTCCCTCTCCCTTTGGGAGAGGGTTGGGGTGAGGGGTACGGTTTATCGTTAGGCTGTAACCCCTCACCCGGATTGCTTCGCAATCCGACCTCTCCCAACGGGAGAGGTGCGACCGCATTTGCGGCACGTTCCGAGTCAGCGCTCCACCCGCTGCAGCTCCTTAACCAGAACGTCCAGGGCTTCCGCGAGCATCACCCCGCCGCACACGGTCAGCCGTTCCGGAATCACGATGCGCTTTTCCGGCGGATAGAAGCGCTCGAGCGCGGGATGCAGCAGGAAGGCGCGGCCGTCATCCTCGGCACGGTCACCGGCTTCCGACACCAGAAGAAAATCGGGTTTTGCGTTCACGATCGCCTCGAGCGAGACGTATCCGCCCTGGCCCGCGCCGAGATCGCCGGCCGCGTTGAACAGCCCGGTCTCGGTCAGAAGCGAGCTGACCAGGCTGTCGCTGCCCGATACCCAGCCGCGCCGCGACAGCGGCAGCACCCGGTAATGCTTGTCCGTCACGACCCGGCGTGCCCTTGCGATCGCGGCATCGAGTCGGGCGATTTCCGCTTCGGCACGATCCGCGTGCCCGACGATTTCGCCCATCTCACGGATCTGGGCCTTCACTTCGTCCAGATTCTGCGGCACCGAAAATTCGGCGAGGTGAAGCCCCTTCTCTTTCAAAAGCTCCCGCGTCGAGCGCTTGTCGAACAGACTGGCCACGACGACGTCGGGCCTCAGCACCAGCACATCCTCGGCACCGCCCGACAGAATCGGGTAACGGCGCGCATCATCGGCCACGAAGGATTGCCAGGCGTCGCGTGAGAACCGGCTGAGGCCGAGGATCTGCCGGGGATCGGCCAGCGGGATCAGCAACTGGTCGGTGCAGACATTCATCGAGACGATGCGCGGCAGGCCGGCCGCCAGCGCAGGCGCAAACGACGCGCTACCGAACATCGCAAGAGCTGCGAGGGCGATCGATCGGGATAAGAATCCGAGAAGCCTGCTCATGGTACTCCCTGGATTTCCGCCCAAGGCACGATCACGGCCTCGCGCTGGTATTCCGCGCGATAGGCGCTGATCCGAAATACCTCCGCCATCACCTGCTCCGACAGCGCCTCGACTGGTGCGCCCTGCGACACCAGGCGGCCGTCCGACAGCACCAGGACGGTGTCGGCAAATCGCGCGGCCAGCCCGAGATCGTGCGTTACCACGATCACCAGCACACCTTTGTCGGCAGCCGCGCGCAGGCTTTTCATGACATCGATCTGGTGACGCGGATCGAGCGAAGATGTCGGCTCATCCGCCAAAATCACCGGCGCTTCCACCGCCAGTACGCGCGCCAGCGCGACGCGGCTGCGCTCGCCGCCGGATAGCTCGGTGACACGGCGTTCGCTGAATTCCACGACATCGGTCGCCTGCATCGCCCGCTTTACCGCCTCGGTATCAGCAGGCGTCAACCGCGCCGGGTCGGTCGCACCATGCGGATAGCGGCCGAGCGCCACGATATCCCGCGCCGGCAGCGGCCAGTGCACGATGTGGCCCTGCGGCAAATAGGCGAACCGCCGCGCACGTTCGCGCAACGAGAGCGATGCCAGGGCGTTGCCGCCGACACCGATGGCGCCGGTCGAGGGCACCAGTCCCGCCAAAGCGCGCAGCAGCGTGGTCTTGCCGGCGCCGTTCGGCCCCACCAGCGCGACCAGATGCCCGGACGAGAGCGAGAGCGAGATATCGTTCAGCACCGCGCGGCCGGACAATTTCACGTTCAGACCCTGCGCGGTGAGGAAAGCGGATTGGCTCATGCGACGCCTCCGGCGAGCGCGCGGCGTTCGCGCCTGATCAGATAGAGGAAGAACGGCACGCCGATGATCGAGGTCAGAACGCCGACCTTGATGTCGCTGGTTGATGGAATGATGCGCACGGCGATATCGGCTGACAGCAGCAGCGCGCTACCCGTCAGCGCGCTCGGAACCAATAATCGCGCCGGGTCGTGGCCGATCAGCGGCCGCATCAAATGCGGCGCGACCAGGCCGATGAAGCCGATGGTGCCGGACACCGCGACCGCGCCACCGACGCCGAGCGCAACGCCTGTGATCACCAGGAGCCGCAACCGGCCGACGTCGACGCCGAGGCTTTGCGCGGTCTCCTCGCCGAGGCTGAGCACGCGGAAGGCGTTACGCTGGCTCAACAAAATGACGGCGCCCGCCACGATGAACGGCAGCGCCAGCATGACGTGGCGGAAGCTGCGGTCCTCCAGCGAGCCGAGCAGCCAGAACGCAATTTCGAGCACCGCGAATGGATTGCTGGATAGATTCATCACCAGCGCGGTCGCAGCACCCGCAAGGCTTGAGATCGCAAGCCCCGCCAGAATGAGAATCAAAAGGCCGGCATTGCGACCCGCGATCGCCAGCAGCACGAAAACCGACGCGAATGCCATTGATATTGCCGCGACCGGAAGGGCGTAGGACCGCACGTCGGCGAGCCCCAGCGCGATCACCAGCACCGCGCCGAACGCGGCCGATTGCGGCGCGCCGAACAGCGAAGGCGACGCCAGGGGATTGCGCAGCAACCCCTGCAACGCCGCGCCGGACAGCCCGAGAATAGCGCCGATCGCAAACCCCAGAATCGTGCGCGGCAGGCGAATCTCCCGCACGATCACCTGCTGCACGTCACTGCCACCGCCGAACAGAGCATTTATCACGCTCACGGGCGACAGCCGCACCGGTCCGATCCCGAGCGAGACCAGCGCCAGCAGCGCGACGAGGACTACGAGCCCGGCCAGCACGCCCGGGCGCCGCCGCGCCGCGATATCAGCCGTGGCCATGACGTTCTGAATGCTCATCAATCATCCTCAAGCGGCTGAGCCGATACTGATTCCGCTCAGGCAAACAGCTCATGCGGCAAAAAAGGCGCACTCGTCCAGTCGGGATTACGCGCACCCAAGGATGGGATTGACTCCGATCTCGACAAACTTCTACCATAATTGCCGACGGTTCCCTGTTTGGGGATCAAAAGGGAATGCGGTGCGGGGAAACTTCCCCTATGCCGCGGCTGCCCCCGCAACTGTAAGCGGTGAATCTTTCGTCATATGCCACTGGGAATCTCGGTCCTGGGAAGGCGACGCAAGGTATCGACCCGCGAGCCAGGAGACCTGCCGTCAGCCGTGGTCACACGCGAAGATGTCGGTCGGGGAGTACAGACATTAGCTTCACCAGAGGTGCCTAAAGCACGATGGTGAGACTTGGTTCGCTGTGACGTGCCACTGACGTCATACCGAGGTCCAACCATGTCTTCCATCATCAAAGCCGCAGCGCGGCGTCGCACCTATTGGCTTGCTTCAAGTTTCCTGGTGCCTGTTCTCTCCTTTGGGTTTTCCGCGGCCAAGGCGCAGCAATCCGCTTCTCCAAACCTGCTACCCACCATCGAGGTCGAAGCGCCTTCGAACAAAAGCAAGACCCGCCCGGAGCCCGCTCCCGAACAGACTACCGTGTCCCGCCGCGTCGTGCCCACCGCACAGCAAGCACCCACCAATGCGCAGCCATCGGGTACGCCGGCCAAGCAGCAGGCCATCGTGGTCAGCCCAACCGCGACCGAGACCCCGATCGATCAGATCGCGAGTTCGGTCACGGTCATCACCGCCAAGGATATGGAGCGCGATCAGCGCCGCACCGCCCCCGACGCGCTGGCCACCGTGCCGGGGCTCAATGTGGTTCAAAGCGGAGGTCCCGGTGGCCTGACCTCGGTATTCATGCGTGGTACAAACTCAAACCACACCAAAGTCCTGATCGACGGCATCGATGTCAGCGATCCCAGCAACGCGAACCGCTCGTTCGACCTGGGCCAATTATTGACGTCGGATATCCAGCAGATCGAGGTACTGCGAGGCCCGCAAAGCGGCCTCTATGGCGCGGACGCGCTTGGCGGCGTGATTTCGATCATCACCAAGAAGGGCGAAGGGCCTCCCCGCGCGACGGGAATGATCGAAGGCGGCTCGTTCGGCACGTTCAATCAGACCGCGGCTCTGAGCGGTTCGCAAGACAGGTTCAATTACGCTTTCAACGTTGCGCATTTCCGCGCCACCGACGTACCGGTAACACCGCTGGAGCTGTTGCCGCCCGGGCAAAAAGCGATCGGCAATAATTATGACAATATGACCTATTCGACCAAGCTTGGCGTGGACGTAAATGAAAATCTGACCTTGAACGCAGTCGCACGCTACACCGAGGCGACCCTGCACTTTACCGGCGATACATTTGACCCGGTGACGTTTACAAGTTTTCCGGCCGCGGCACAGAGCACGCAAACAGTGCATCAGCTCTTCACGCGCGGAGAAGCCGTCTGGTCGGTGCTTGACGGCCGTATCAAGAACTATTTCGGAGTCAACTACACCAATCACTGGAATTACAATATTTCACCGGGCGATTTCGCGCCGACGATCACGACCGGCGATCGGGTGAAATTCGACTGGCACACCGTCACCCAGCTCGCGCCCTACCACACCGTTATCATCGGCGCGGAGCATGAGACCGAAACGTTGCAGACATCCACTGTGTCGGCGGAAAACGTCAACAAGGCAGGCTATATCGAATTGCAATCGCAGTTCGCCAACCGCCTGTTCCTGGTCGAGAACCTCAGACAGGACGACAACGACCGGTTCGGCGAGCATCCGACTTTCCGCCTCGCCCCCGCGCTGATCGTTCCGTTCACGGAAACCAAGCTCAAGGGAAGCTACGGCACCGGCTTCAAGGCGCCGACGCTGAACCAGCTTTTCGTCAGCTTTCCGGCGTTCTTCTTTTTCGCCAACCCGAACCTGAAGCCCGAGGAGAGCGTCGGGTACGATGCTGGTTTCGAACAGCCCTTGTTCAATGATCGGGTCCGCTTCGGGTCGACTTATTTTCACAACGACATCACAAATCTGATCCAGAGCGTGTTTGACAGCACGACCTTCACCAGCACCAACACCAACATCGGAAAAGCGACAACGGAGGGCACTGAAAATTTTGTGGCCGCCACCATCACCGACCGAATTCGGGTTCGTGCGGACTACACCTTCACGCGCACCGTCGATGCGACCACCGGACTGGAGCTGTTGCGACGGCCCAAGGAAAAATGGAGCGCCAATATCATCTGGAATCCGATCGATCCGCTGACATTGTCGGCGACGGTGCTGCACACCGGCAGCTTCATCGATGCAAACCGCGATTTCAGTATCCCACGCCTGCTGGCGCCGGCTTACACCGTGGTCAATGTGGCGGCCGACTACGCCGTCACCGATCAGGTCAAGGTTTTCGGCCGCGTCGATAATCTGTTCAACGTCCACTACCAGAATCCGACCGGCTTTCTACAGCCGGGTCTCGGGGTCTATGGCGGTATCCGCGTTGCCAGCTATGGGGTGAAGTAGCAGTGGCAACATGCGCAGCCATTGCCACGCCGACAAGAATATGGGCCGGCGGGTGCGCTGGTGTTTGATTTGGATTTCGGGCCGCTTCCGTGGAGGCGGCCCTAACTAAGGGGCGTTCGCCTCATCGAGCGCAGACGCTCTCCAGGCTCCGAAACGCGCCCGGTGGCCCTTTCCACTCGAACAGGTCGGGGTGGAGCAGATGAGCCAGAAGCTCTGTTCCTGCAACGACCCGTGGTCCCGGACGTGCAAAATAGGAGTTCGCGTCCACCGCATAAACCCGGCCCTCGCGCACCGCCGGCAGATCGGCCCAACCAGGGTAGCTGGATAGCTGGCGCGCCTGATCGGCAGCCTTTTCCAGACCGAAGCCGCAAGGCATCACGATCAATACTTCAGGCCTCCACTGCAGAACGTCTGTCCACAATATACGAACCGAATCGGTCCCCTCACGCCCAAGCTCGTCGATACCGCCTGCGATGCGAACCATTTCGGGAACCCAATGGCCGCAGCAATAGACCGGATCGATCCATTCCATGCAAAAGACCCTGGGCCGGGACGATGCAGTGCGCGTCATGGCCTCGATCTTTTCAAGCCGGGCCCGGCCCTCTGCGATCAATGTTTCCGCCCTTTGCAAGCGGCCCGTCGCCTCGCCAAGATCGCGCAAATTGTCAAATATCTGCTCGAGGGATTTCGGCGTCAGCCACAAAATGTGCGGCTTGCTGGGAAGCACCTTTAACAGCTCGGAGACTTCGTTTCCCGAGGGTGCACAGACCTGACAGAGGTCTTGCGTAAGAATCAGATCGGGCGCGATTTCCTGCATCAGCGCCTCGTCCACCCGATAGAGGCTCAGACCATTGCGCAATCTTTGTGTTACGGCTGAGTCTATTTCCGACTGACTCATGCTTTCGATCGGAAGAACGTTACGAACAACGATCGGCTTGCCCGTGATCTCGGGCGGGTAGTCGCATTCATGCGTAACGCCCAACAGTCGGTCACCCAGGCCCAGGGCACATATCATCTCGGTGGCTGAGGGTAGAAACGAAACGATCCGCTGGGTCTCAACCATCTTCATGCTTCCAAAATAACAGGGAGTTGTGCCCTCGACTCGCCAAAGTTGGAGAATCCTCTTTCGAGCAAAGCGAACTCGCCGGCAGCAGGTCGCAAAACCAAGGAGTGCCGCGCCAGACGATCTCGCCAAACGGGAACTTTACAGGATTATCAAAGATTGGCCCATCGAAAATAACCAAACTCAATCATTCTCGCCGCAGGGGATCCTATTCCTCATTATCGGACAGGCCGGCTCGGACCCTGCCCCGGACCGGCTTGTCCTGATCGAACCAGACGATATTCTCCCGGCTTGAACGCCGGGGAGTACTCAGCGATGCCGACACCTATCGAGCCGGATCTGTGGCCATGACCATGGCCGCTGCGACAATCGATTTGCTGCATCGAGCCATCGCCAATTCCGATACGCAATGGAGCCTTGGCACGTTCGGCGCCATCGCCGAGTTCTCGCGCGATCGCGATGAACGGGTCACCCTGCTGCAGTTCGATGACGCGGTGTCGGCCGTCACGGCGCGCGGCGGCATCGCCATCAAGCACCACGCGCACAGCCGTCCCTTCGCGTCCGAAAGCATCACTAAAACCGGCTGGAACCAGAGAATCGCACTTTGCCTGCCGAGCGACGATTGCGCGATGAATTGCCGAACCGTGCTGACCGAACTCGACGCCGACGACGAGGCGCTGCGCAGCGAAGATCGCGAATCGATACTGTTCGATCTCGGTCTCGGCGCGCGGCATGCGGATTTCTGCGTGCGGATCGATGATCGCGACACCGCAGTGCGATTGCGGCAGCACGCCGGCCGCCCGGTGTTCGAGCCCGGTAATCCCGCGATGGGATTGATCTTCGCGGCAAATCCGCATCGCGTCTTCATCAGCCGGCTCGGCCGGATCGAGGTCTATCAACCGATTCCGCCGCCGTCGGGAAAGAGCCCGGAAGGACCGCACACGCATGTCCTGCCCAGGTTATTGAAAAGCAACCGGACCCATCCCGCGACCGAGCCGATTCCCGAGGGTTGGATACCCTGCGCGCATCTTTATCCGCCGCATCCGGTGCGCGATGCATCGGGCAAGCCCCGACCATTCGACTCGGCGCGCCATGATTCATTTCAGTCGATGATCGAGGCGTTCGGGCCGCCCGAAAGTCTGGCACTCAAGCGGCGCATCGTCGAAGCGGTTGATGGCGGAGAACTACCGTCAACGATGGTGCAGACTCGCCATGCCCGAACCAGCATCCGAATTACCTTGCGGCAAATGAAAGCCGCCGGACATGCCTCGCCGGTATTACCCGCCTGGCTCGCGAGTTTCGACCCGGCAGGGGCCGAAAGCGAGGCGGACGAAGCCGCCCTTCACCACGATGGCTGATTCAGGCTGAAAAGCAGCTCTTTTCCCCTCGCGACATCGCCTAAAGTTGCCCTGCATCAGGGCGAGGCATGGTAGACTGGGTCTACAGGTTGCCGCACGATGATGCGCGCCGTGAATTTTGAGGGATTCGATGAGTGACGAACCGAAAAGTGCTGCCGAACTGAGAGAGATCAGGCTGAACCGAAAGCTCGCTCAGGACGCTGAAGGCATCAAGGCCATGGCCGATATCGCGGCAGCCGACATTGCGATACGAAAGCGGACGGTGAACCTGCGCGCGATCCGGTTGGCCAAAGAAGCCGCCGACCGCGACAAGCCGGCCGAACCCAAGGCCAAAACCAAGTCCAGGAAAAAGAAATCGACTTAAATGACAACGGAAGATCGCAACCGCGCCGATGCGCGTTTCAACAAGACGAAACAGGCCAAAGCCGGCCATACCGATCGCGACATCGCCGCGAAGGCCGTGCTCGACAACATGGCGAAGTTGAAGGCATTGCGGCTCGCGCGCGAAGCCGCCGAACCGCCACGCCCCGCTGCGGTGAAAAAGGCGCGCACCAAATCAGCGAAGAAGTCGGGCGAAAAATCTCCGGCACTGTCTGACTGGCTGGCGGGCCAACAAAGCGGCGGACGCCGCACTTAAAGCGTTAAGCCGGCATCACACCGGCGCGGGCCATTCGATCATCGATCGCGTCTTGGTGGCGGCATCGTAAACCTGCACCTGAAGCATCTGGTACTGATTCTTCAACGCCATGCCCGCCTCTTCGGCGGCTTCCACCGTGTCGTGGTGCGACTTGAAGTGACCGTCCACCACCAGCGAGTACCCTTCGGTTGGCGCCTTGTCGGCACGAACGATTTTGCGCGGCTGCTGTTCTTCCGCCTCGATCTTCGGTTTTTTCATGTTTGGCTCCAGATCATGATTCGACCAGATTGAATCGGATCATGATCTCATCTCTCTGTTTGAGCATGATCTTTTCGGAAAACCGGTTCCCACCCATCGGGATGTGGCCCGAGGGCATGCTTTTCCGGATCATGCTCTGGTTGCGCCTCCCTTTATACCGAACATCGGAAAAAGGCAGGAAAGATTGTCCGACTATGGCTAACATGCCCGCCGAAGACGGCGAGATCCAAGTCAATGTACAGATGTGACTTTGTTGTCGCTGCGCAAGACGTCGATCCGTTCGATCAAGAGGAATAACATGGGTGGAACCGGCAAAAAGAAGCAGCTCCCCAAAAAGGACGACGGCAAATCAAAGAAATCGCCGCCTGCGCCGGCGGAGGACGACGATTACGAAGATGGCGACTTCGCCACGCCGAAGCGCGATCGTCACGGCGACGACGATCAGCCGTTATGAGGCTGGCTAGCGGAAGTCCTCGCGCTCGATCATCCCAATGCTTTCGAGATCGAGCAGATGACCGCCCCAGCCACCTCTCGCCAGCGTGACCGCGAGCTTTGGGGCGAGCAGCAAAAAAAACGCCATCATCGCAAGCGGCACGGCGCTGATCCAGTCGAGCCGCACCGGCGTCAGCTCCTCGGCGCTATCGGCATAGAATCCGCTACGGGTCTTGAGGCGCCAGCACTCCCTGGCAATATCGCGCCGCGTACCGCGTCGCGACGCGCATCCAAGCAGCGCCTGCATGGCGAGGTGGGTCCGGACGCCCTCGCGGCTTTCGCCCGCCGGCGCCGGCGTTTCGCCCTGCGACACCTGAAGCAGCAAGCCGACAAGATCGATACCGGCAAGATATGCGCTCATCGGTTCGACCAGCCGCGGATTGCAATCGATCAGGAGCGGCGTGGCGTCATCATCGCGCATGACGTAATCGACCGACAATGCGCCGTGCCAGGCGAGCTTTTCTCCAATGGTCGCGAGCAGCGTGCACACGTTGAGCCGGCTCACGCTTTGCTTGATCGCCTCGCCACCACCGGCCCCGGCGGCGATCTGCCGAAAGGCATGAAATCCGATCAGTTTGCCGCGAGAAAATACGGCTTGCGCCTTCTCGGTCGTACCCACGACCAGTTCCTGCACCAGCACCTCATCGGCGAACGCGCCGTTGGCGCTCAAATCTTGCAGGGCGGCTTCCAGATCGTCATCGTTGCGCACGAACCAGATGCCGCGGCTGGCGGTGCCCACGGAGGTTTTGACGACGGAAGGAAAGCTGATGGCGGTGCGCAGCTCGCTTGCGGATTTCACGATCAGCGTTGCCGGCTGCGGCAATCCCAGTCGATCGACCAGCCGGCTAAATCCGGCCTTGCTGTGCGCGGTGCGATAGCTTTCGAAACTCGGCAGCGCCAATCCGACGCGATCTTCGAGCAGCTGTCGCGCGCGCGCAAACAGAAATCCCTGTTCGTGGATCGGCAGCAGCACGTCGAAATGCCCCGCGGCCAATAACTGCTCGACGAACCCCAAGAATCCGGCCGGATCGTTCCGCATGCCCGGACAACGATGAAATTTTCGGACAAACCGCGAGAACCTCGCGAGGCAATAGGGACTGGGATCGCAGACCTCGACGATGTGTCCCGACAGCCCCAGGATCGTGATCGCTTCCCGCGAGGACGTGCTGTTTCCCTCGGAGAGGAGCACCCGGAGGGGTTGTCGAACCTGCGCGGAATCGGCCATATCGGATCATTCCCGCAATCGCGCGCCCTTGTCTTCCAAATTTGAATGACGCATCTGCCGTTCCGCCGCGCTCGGCGAGGGCTGCCATGCAGCGGTATTCATGGACAAATAACCGGCAGCCGGTAAATTTTGGCGGGCCTTGCCGGGCCGGTACACTAAACGGGGTCTTAAATCTGAGATGGTCGACGTTCTGGCCGCACCGCAACAAGCGAAGACGGACTCAGCGCTGCGCACGCTGGCTGCGATCTCGACCGCCCATTGGGTCAGCCATTTCCATTTGATGGTGCTGCCGATGCTGTTCCCGTTTCTGAAGCAGCAGCTCGGCGTCGGCTACATCGAGCTTGGCTTTGCGCTGACGGTCTTTGCCGTCATCTCCGGCCTGACGCAAGCGCCGATGGGCTATCTGGCCGATCATGTCGGCGCCCGCAAAGTCCTGCTGATGGGCCTCACGCTCGGCGGCGTGGCGCTGATCATGCTGGGCCTGCATCTCAGTTACCCCTGGCTGATCGCCAGCGCCGTGCTGCTGGGGCTCGCCAACAGCGTCTATCATCCGGCCGATTATGCGATCCTCTCGGCCCGTATGGATGAGGCGCGGATGGGCCGCGCGTTTTCGATTCATACCTTTGCCGGCTTCCTCGGCGGCGCGGTCGCGCCCGCCATCGTGGCCGCGCTGGTTGCCACGACCGGAGGCCATGGCGCCCTGATCGTGGCCGGCGCTGTGGGACCGCTGGTGGCACTGCTGCTCGTCGTGGTCGGCATTCCCGATGCCAGCGCCGCCGATCGCAAGGTCGATGGAATGCGGGCGCCGCGGCAAAGCGTCATCACGCCCGCGATCATCGTGCTGACGATCTTCTTCATGCTGCTGAGCCTGTCCAACGCCGGGATCGGCAATTTCGGCGTGGTGGCGCTGATGAGCGGCTATGGCGCGTCATTCTCGTCAGCCAATATTGCGCTGACGGCGTTTCTCGGCTTTAGCGCTGTCGGCGTGCTGGCGGGCGGCTTTCTCGCCGACCGCACCCGGCGCCACGGACAAGTCGCCGCCGCCTGTTTTGCGATCAACGCCGCCATCGTGTTCGTCATCGCGATGGTCAATTTGCCATCGCTGCTGCTGACGGCGGCAATGGGGACGGCAGGATTCCTCGGCGGCGTGATCGCCCCCTCGCGCGATATGCTGGTTCGCAACGCGGCGCCACCGGGCGCGGCGGGGCGGGCATTCGGCATCGTCTCCACCGGTTTCAACCTCGGCGGCATCGTCAGCCCGCTGCTGTTTGGCTGGATCATGGATCAGAACTTGCCGCACTGGGTGTTCGGCGCTTCCGTCGTGTTCATGATCCTGACGGTCTTGCTCGCGCTGGTCACCGACCGCGGCCCGCAGGCCCGTTCCGCAGGGGCTGAGGTAAGACTTATGCAGCCCTGAGCCTCATCCCGGGCAGTTGACAGCATCGCGAGACAACCCATGATGCGGCAACAAATTCACACGGAATGAAACGCCATGGCCAATAACCCAGACCTCGTGATCCGCGGCGGCAGCATCGCCGACGGCCTTGGCGGCGACCTGTTCGAAGCGGATGTCGCGATCTCGGACGGCCGCATCGTGGAAGTCGGCCGCGTCTCGAGCAAAGGCGCCGAAGAGATCGATGCCCGCGGCAAGCTGGTCGCGCCCGGCTTTGCCGACGTCCACACCCATTACGACGGTCAGGTCACCTGGAGCCAGGACATCACGCCCTCGTCGCAGAACGGCGTCACCACCGCCATCATGGGCAATTGCGGCGTCGGTTTCGCGCCCTGCCGTCCAGCCGATCACGTCAGGCTGATTCAATTGATGGAAGGCGTCGAGGATATCCCGGAGCCGGTGCTGAGCGCGGGCATACCCTGGGCGTGGGAAAGTTTTCCGGACTACATGGACTGGCTGTCGCAGCGCAATTTCGACGTAGACATTGGCGCGCAACTGCCGCACGCGGCGCTGCGCGTCTATGTCATGGGCGAACGCGGCGCGAACCGCGATCCCGCCACCTCGGAGGATAACAAGGCCATGGCGGCGCTCGCGGGCGACGCCGTGCGGGCGGGCGCGCTCGGTTTCTCGACCTCGCGCACGCTCAACCACCGCACCTCCACCGGCGACTTCACACCGACGCTGAAGGCCGGCGAAGATGAACTGACGGCGATTGCCGGGGCCATGCACCGGGTTGGCCGCAGCGTGCTGCAATTCGTGCTCGATCAGGGCAGCATCCACGAAGACCTGCCGATGATGCTGCGGGTGGCGGAAAACACCAAATGCCCGATTTCGTTTTCCATCACCCAGGCCGACAAGGCGCCGCGGCGTTGGCGCCAGACGCTTGACAGCATCAATGAGGCTTCCGCCCGCGGCCTTTCCATCACCGCACAGATCGCCGCGCGCCCGGTGGGGCTGTTGCTCGGACTGGAATTGTCGCGCAACCCCTTCCAGACCCATCCGAGCTACAGAGCGATCGCCAAACTGCCGCTGGCGGAACGGTTGCGGCGGCTGCGTCAGCCTGAGGTGCGCGCGGCCATCCTGAGCGAGACGCCGACCTCGACCGACGATCCGCTGTTCTTCCGGCCGAACTACGACAAGATGTACTTGCTCGGCGATCCCCCGGATTACGAACAGCCGCCGGAAGATGCCTTGGGCGCGCAGGCCCGCCGAAGGGGATGCCAGCCGGAAGGACTGGCCTATGATGCGATGCTCTCCGATGACGGCCGCGGCATGCTTTATGTGCCGTTCCTGAACTACGCCGACGGCAATCTCGATGCCGTGCACGAGATGCTGCGCGATCCGCATTCGGTGCCCGGATTGAGCGACGGCGGCGCCCATTGCGGAATCATTTGCGACGCCAGCTTCCCGACCTACCTGCTGACGCACTGGACCCGCGACCGCAAGCGCGGCGAAAAGCTGTCGATCCCCTTCGTGGTGGCGGCGCAGTCGCGCAAAACAGCGCTTTCGGTCGGGTTGTACGATCGCGGCGTGATCGCGCCCGGCTACAAGGCCGACGTCAACGTCATCGATTACGACAGGCTTCATCTGCATCCGCCGAAAGTGCACTATGATCTTCCGGTGGGCGGCCGCCGTCTGCTGCAACAGGTCGACGGCTATGACGCCACCGTCGTCTCCGGCGTGGTGACGCAACGCGGCGGGGCCGCCACCGGCGCGCGCCCAGGCCGGCTGGTGCGCGGCGCGCAGGGCAGTTTGCAGTAGGTTTTACGCAGACACGCTACAACACCCGCGTCGTCCCGGCGAACGCCGGTATCCATACGCCGTGACGCCAGCGTTCAGGTAAAAAGCTCGTGGCCTGTCTTCCGCTTCGATAGAGACGCCGGTGGTTATGGGTCCCCGCGTTCGCATCGCGTTCGCAGGGACGACGATCTGTTGTTCTCGCCGGGACGACCAGAGGTATCACGCAAACTTCGGTTGCGCCGCCTGAGCCAGCAAGCGCGCACGCTCGCTGTTGGGCCACAGCAGCAGCAAGCCGAGCAATCCGGACGCGACCATGATGACGGCGTTGATGGTGAAGCCGGTCATGTAGCCGTCGAGCGGCACCGCCGCGTGCTGGATCACGCTTCCCATCACCGATG
>Ga0207657_10004424_pt1 | contig 14870 bp, 15 predicted proteins | sample KBSC33metaG_FD_184316 | JGI IMG/M metagenome (GOLD analysis project Ga0207657, IMG submission 184316) | Corn rhizosphere microbial communities from Kellogg Biological Station, Michigan, USA - KBS C3-3 metaG (SPAdes) (version 2) | ecosystem: Host-associated > Plants > Roots > Rhizosphere > Soil ... | reverse complement strand
CATAAAACATATATCACTGTTCCCAACAAACAAATGGTTGATACTATTCTTGACAATGTTTCCATGCGCACACAACGAAGAGCCGATCTTAAATTGGAAATAGGTATATCTGCATCTGTTGAGCAACTGAAGAAAATAATTCCTGCGATAAAAAATATTTTGCAGAAAAATCATGTGGAAAACAGTACTGTGTTTTTAAGTGAAACCGGAAAGAATGCCCATATAATTACAATAGAATATTACACGAGCATGATTCAGACTGCAAATGATTTCAATGCCTTGAGAGAAGAAATAAATTTTGCGATTATTGAATTGCTTGATAAAGAAAATATTGAATTAGCTGCTGCAAGTATTGATGTTGTTGTGAAGCAAAAAGAATAACCATGATTTACATGATAAATTATGAGGAAAAGCGTACAAATTATTTTCCTCACAATCCTTTTAAATCCGTTAATCGTGGTTCTAAAACGTTAACCTTCCCTGGTAGAAGTCAAGGATTTTTGTACGAAGAATGTAATCGTATTTCGCAGAGATTAAATTAATGTTTGCATTGTCGACACTTCTTTTTACAATTAAATAATCAACAGAAGTTAAATCACCTGCATTGAAACGAACTTCAGCAATGCGAAATGATTCGGCAAAATCTTTTACTTGTTGCGTTAATGTTTGATACCGCTGAAAAGCGCTGCTCATATTCACATAAGCCTGCTCAACTGCCTGCTGCAACTGCGTTTTAGTACTTTTAGCGTTAATAGCGGATCGCTTCACGTCGATCTTTGCACGATTTAAATTACTCCTTGAAGTGAGACCATTCAAAATAGGAATTTGAAGACCAATACTGAAAGACGAATTGAAATTATTTTTCCATTGATTGCCGTAAGAAATTTTTTGTTGCTCATAAACAGCCTGTGGTGAATACACAGGAACCTTATTGCTGTTCAATAAAACATAACTATCGGTTGGAGCATCAGTACTGCTTACAAAATTTTGCACACTTGCAGTATTGGAATAATTTGTTGCAAGATTACCATTGAAAACAACTGATGGATACAATTGTCCCTTTGCAGATTTTACAGCCTTTAACGCAGATTCCTGTCTAAGATCAACAGCTTTTATCATTGCAAGATTTTCCAATGCTTGCTGATAAATCATTTGCGCATTTCCGTTATATACAGAAAGTTCCGCTTCAGTATTTATTTTTTCCAATTCCATTGAAGATGAGTAAGGAACATTCATCAGTTGCGACAAATTCACTTTGGATGTCTCCAAAGTATTTTTAATGTTTACGACGTTTAATTCATCGTTCCCTAATTGTCCTTTCAGATCATACAGATCAGAAGGATATTTTAATGCTCCCGATTTATTCAATATTTCATTGCGCTCAACTTGCTTGCGTGTAACTTCAACCTGTTGTTGTGCGGCATTTAATTGTTCCTGGTTGTTCAACACTTGCAAATAAGCAAGTATCACTGCAATCGTTGTATTATCTTTCTGTTGCTGCAGATCCATTTTACTTGCGTCGTAGCTCAATGAATTTGCGCGAATATTATTTCTTATGCTTCCTGCATTCCACAAATAATAATTCGCATTCACATTATAGTCTGCAAAAGATAAACTCTGATCCACATAACTGTTCGTGTAAGGATCAATTGATTTTCCCCTGCTAACGCCATGATTGATATTTCCTGAAACAAAAGGCAACTGATAACCTCTGGCGAGCGAAAGATTCACGCGACTATCTTCCATCAACAACTCACTTGTGTTTACCTGTAAATTATTTTTCAGTGCTATTTCAACACATTCTTTCAAAGAAAGAGGTCCTGTGATATTTGTAGTATCCTGCGAAAAATTTTTTTGTAAGAACAAAAACGAAATCAATAATAAAAACAAAATTTTCTTTTTCATCGTAAAATATTTCATCTCGATTTTTATGAACCAAACTTTTGAATAACTATTTAGCTTCCGTTGCGTCGCACACTTGTACTGTTGAATCGTGAATGGACATAGTGAATGGTCAATTGTCAATAGTGAATTCCACCCTGCACCTTCAACCTTTCAACTTCTCAACCCTTCAACTCTCTACACACTCATCGCCGCCGAGGCTTCTTCTTTTTCTATTCTTCCGTCAAGCAAATGAACGATGCGTGAACCATACGCAGCATTCTTTTCCGAGTGCGTTACCTGTATAATCGTCACATGATCTTCAGTGTTCAGTTGCTTAAATAAATCCATTATTTCCTCACCTTGTTTTGAGTTAAGGTTTCCTGTTGGTTCATCCGCAAGAATTAATTTCGGTTTTGCAACCAATGCTCTTGCGATTCCAACAAGTTGTTGTTGACCGCCGGAAAGCTGCGTAGGAAAAAGACCTTTTTTACCAACGATCTGAAATCTGTCAAGTATATCGGCAACAATTGCTTTTCGTTCAGAAGATTTCATATTTTGATAGATCAGCGGTGTTTCAATATTTTCATACACAGTTAACTCATCAATTAAATGATAAGCCTGGAACACAAATCCAATGTATTGTTTGTATAACTGCGAACGATGTTTCTCTTTTAATTTGTGAACTGCTTCATCAAAAAAATGATATTCGCCCTCATCAAATTCATCAAGCATTCCTATCACGTTCAACATTGTTGACTTGCCCGAACCTGATGGCCCCATTATCGAAATAAATTCACCTTCTCTGATTTTTAAATTGATATCCTTTAAAATAAAAGTTCTTATTCCTCCTACAGTAACCCATTTGGATAAGTGTTTTAATTCAATCATAAATGGTTGGTATTAGTTATTCCAAAGTTATAATCCGCCGATAAGTTTACAAATACATGCCAATATGGGTTTCAATTGAAAAGCAGTAAGTTGCAAATGATTGATCTAAAGAGGTGTCCGCTTTCGATACACTTATTGTTCTGTTTTGTTACAGATAAAAGTTTGAATGTTATAAGGATAATTTTATTTGAGAGACGTGAAACGACAAACGTGAAATATAACTGACCATTCACCATTGACCACTCACCTTGTCAATGCCTGTACACCGGGATCATCTTCTATGTTGCGCATTTGCCTTAATATCCATTGTGATTTCCAGGCAACAAAACGGCTCTGTGGTTTTATCGTATAAACTTTTGGATTTGGTAAGCATGCAATGATATTTGCTGCTTCACTCTGAGTAAGAACTTTTGCATGCTTGTGATAATATTGCCGGGCGGCCGCTTCAATTCCATAAATTCCTTTACCCATTTCAATGGTGTTTAAATACACTTCAAGAATTCTTTTTTTGCCCCAAATTAATTCTATCATCGCTGTGAAATATGCTTCGGGAATTTTGCGTATGTAACGCGAAACACCTTCGCCCTGCCACAAGAAAATGTTTTTTGCCGTTTGCTGACTGATAGTGCTTGCACCGGCGCCTGCAATTTTATTTTTCTTCTTCGGATTTATTTGCACACTTTTTTGTATCGCACTCCAATCAAAACCATGATGATCGGGAAACAATTGATCTTCGCTTGCCATCGCAGCAAGTTTTGCGTTCGAAGAAATTTCATTATAGCTTGCATCATCTTTTTTCAAACCATCGCCATCAATCAAACTGCCAAGTTGTGTTAATGTAATCGGCGGCATCAACCATTTACAAATAAGCAGGTATATAAATGATGAAATAAATGCAAATAAAAAAATGCGTTTTATCCAACGCCATATTGTTTTGAGCATAACCAGAATTGGCGCAAGATATGAAGATGAGCAAAAGCAAAAAGTTGTGTGAAGAAATTTTTTAGAGAGTTGAACGAGATGCCTTAGGTTTTTGTTTCGTGAAACGACAAACGTGAGAGGTTAGAGGCTTCACAATTTCTGTCGTGTCACGTTCACAAAAAAATATGAACGTCTTAGGTTCATTCGAGAAACGACAAACGTAAGAAGTTAAACGCTTCACAATTTCACGCGTGGTTTTAATCCAAGTAATTGAAACATTATATTATCCTCATCAAATGAAGGATTGGGTGTAGTAAGCAACTTGTCTCCGGCAAAAATTGAATTGGCACCCGCCATAAAACATAACGCCTGTTCAGCAATACTCATATCATTTCGTCCCGCACTTAAACGAACCATAGTACGCGGCATAAGAATACGTGCAGTAGCGATCATGCGCACCATATCCCAGGTATCCACTTTTTTATTATGCTCAAGGGGTGTGCCTTTTATAGCAACAAGCGCATTGATAGGAACACTTTCAGGTTGTTTTGGCATTGTTGAAAGCGTATGCAACATTTTGATCCGGTCTTCATGTGTTTCGCCAAGTCCTATAATGCCGCCGCAACAGACAGTAACTCCGGCTTTGCGCACATTGTCGAGTGTTTGCAAACGATCATGATAAGTGCGGGTGGTAATTATTTCATTGTAATATTCAGATGAAGTATCAAGGTTGTGATTGTAAGCATACAAGCCTGCATCAGCTAATTTTTTCGCTTGCGATTCTGTAAGCATACCAAGCGTGCAGCAGACTTCCATGCCCATTTCGTTTACGCCTTTTACCATTTCAAGCACACGGTCAAAATCTTTGTTGTCTCGAACTTCACGCCACGCGGCGCCCATGCAAAACCGCGTGCTGCCCGCCTCTTTGGCTTTTTGTGCGTATGCAAGCACTTCTTCTTTTTTCATCAATGCCTGCACTTGCACATCGGTTTGGTAACGCGCAGCCTGCGGGCAATAAGCACAGTCTTCAGCGCATCCGCCCGTCTTAATGCTTAATAAAGTGCAAACTTGTACTTCGGCAGTTTCATTGTACTCGCGGTGAACGGTTGCTGCCCGGTAAATTAATTCGAGCAATGGATTGTTATAAATTTCATGTATCTCATCCAAGGACCAGTCATTACGAATTGAGGCTTGCATAAGCATTATTTATGGCAACAAAAATAGGAGTTTGAGTTTTATTATTAGTCGTCTGGCGTGAAGCATCAGCTCTCATCACTATTGCCCAACGCTAAAAATGTAAGGTTGGATTTTCCATAAATAAATTACCAAAAAGGCTATTAAATGCCAAAATCATTTACTATTTTTCTAAATGCTTTTTGAAAATAAGCACCGGAAATATTAACAGCGCCTTTAACTTTTTTGAAAACAATATCCCTTTATTCTTAAGCCAGAGATTCATCTTGAAAATTTTTTTCAACCCAAAACTTTAAAATATGAAACAAATTTTCTTTTTCATTATAGTAAGCAAATAATTCATACGGTTGGTTATGGAGTGTTTCCACGGTCCCTGTTCAGCAATGAGCGGGGATCTCTATTTTGATAATAATGGTTTCGTCACAAGGCATGTTTTAATATTTATGTTACCGGCTGAAGTATTTCAATTGAGCTTTACTTGCGTCGCACACTTCAACTTTATAGCTTTGTGCAGCAATAATTCTAATATAATGAATCAAATTTCAACTAATGAACGGCTCGCAAGTCCTCCCTTCAGGGAGGATTTAGGAGGGTGTCTCTTCACACAAACCATGCGTTGGTTTGGACCCGATGATACCGTGAGTTTATGGGATATCAGGCAAGCAGGTTGCAGCGGTGTTGTAACTGCGTTGCATCAAATTTCTACTGGTGAAGTTTGGACTGTAGAAGAAATTTTAAAAAGAAAACAAGAGATAGAATCTGTCGGCTTAACATGGGATGTTGTTGAAAGTGTTTTTGTGCATGAAGACATAAAAACACAAACAGGAAATTTCAAACAGTACATTGAAAATTATAAAGTTTCATTGTATAATCTTGCTGCTTGCGACATTCATACCGTTACCTACAACTTTATGCCTGTACTTGATTGGACAAGAACAGATCTTGCATACACGTTGCCTGATGGCAGTAAAGCTTTACGTTTTGAACGTGCTGCTTTTGTTGCATTAGACATGTATATCCTCAAAAGAGAAAATGCAGAACACGATTATACGTGGGGAGAATTAAACAATGCAAAAGAAAGATATGAAGCAATGAGCGATGAAGAGGTAGAGCAACTGCAAAAAAATATTATCGCAGGTTTGCCGGGTGGCGGTGAACATTTTACAATGGAGGAGTTTAGAAATGCTTTATCAAAGTATAAGAACATTGATACAAAAAAATTACAGGAACATCTTATTTATTTTTTAAAAGAAATAATTCCCGTAGCAGAAGAAGTTGGAATAGTGATGGCTATTCATCCCGATGATCCGCCGTATAGTTTGTTGGGATTACCGAGAGTTGTTTGCACTGCAAGACAGGTGCAGCAATTGTTCGATGCAGTTCCATCATTAAATAATGGCTTGTGTTTTTGTACAGGTTCATTTGGTGTGCGACCGGATAATGATTTACCAAAGATGGTTCAACAGTTTGCTGACAGAATTCATTTTGTTCACTTACGCAGTACTCAAAGAAATGAGCGCGGAGATTTTTATGAAGCGAATCACCTCGAAGGTGATGTTGATATGTACCATGTTGTAAAAAATTTATTAGAAATAATGCGACGAAGAAACGTTTCTCTTCCGATGCGTCCGGATCATGGGCATCAGATGCTGGATGATCTTGAGAAAAAAACAAATCCGGGATATTCAGCGGTTGGAAGATTAAGAGGTCTTGCAGAACTTAGAGGATTAGAGATGGGAATTTACAAGTCGTTGTTCGAAAAAGCTGAATAAAAAACAGAATGTACAAGGGAGTGACACAACCCAAGCTTAATAGTAATTCAAAAGCTCGCTACCTAAAAATTTATGAAACAATTCCTTGACGAAAATTTTTTATTGCAATCGAAAACTTCACAGCAACTCTATCATGATTTTGCAAAAAAGATGCCTGTGATAGATTATCATTCGCATCTGCCGCCTCAGCAAATTGCGGATAATATAAATTTTGAAAACCTTACACAGGCATGGCTGTATGGCGATCATTACAAGTGGCGGGCAATGCGTACAAATGGTGCAGATGAAAGTTATATTACCGGCAACAAAAGTGATTATGAAAAATTTGAGCAATGGGCGGCAACAGTCCCTTACACTTTGCGCAATCCTTTGTATCACTGGACGCATTTGGAGTTGCAACGATATTTTAATGTGGATAGAATTCTTTCTTCATCGAGTGCAAGAAGTGTTTATGATGCATGCTCAGAAATGTTACGCTCAAAAGAATTTTCCGTGCGCAATCTTTTGCGGAAGATGAATGTGGAAATGGTTTGCACAACAGATGACCCAACGGATTCTTTAGAGCATCATAAAAAAATTTCGGATGATGAATTTGAAATAAAAGTGCTGCCAACATTTCGTCCTGATAAAGCGTTGCAGGTAGAGAATGTTGAAACATTCAATGCATACGTTGATAAACTCGCAGCAGCAACAAATATTTCTATACACTCTTACGATAGTTTTTACAGAGCACTTCAAAACCGTCACGATTATTTTGCTTCGATGGGTTGCATGGTCGCCGATCATGGATTAGAACAAGTGTATGCTGAAGAATTTACTTTCAAAGAAATTGGAGAAATTTTTCTGGAGATAAGATCAGGTGTTCCGTTGAATAAGCAAGAGCAACTGAAATTTAAATCTGCGATGTTGCTTGAATTAGCGAAAATGAATTTTGCAAAAGGTTGGGTGCAACAATATCATCTTGGTGCGCTTCGAAATAATAATTCAAGAATGATGTTACAGCTTGGTGCGGATACAGGCTGGGATTCCATTGGCAACAGTATTTCAGCAAAAACGCTTTCAAAATTTCTTGATACGCTTGATGCAGATAATGTGCTTGCAAAAACAATTTTGTACAATCTCCATCCTGCTGATAATGCAATGATGGCAACAATGATCGGCAACTTCAATGATGGTTCTGTTCCGGGAAAAATTCAATGGGGTTCTGCATGGTGGTTTCTTGATCAAAAAGATGGAATGACCGAACAATTGAACACGCTTTCCAATATGGGTTTACTCAGCAGATTTGTTGGTATGCTTACTGATTCAAGAAGTTTTTTATCTTACCCGCGTCATGAATATTTCAGAAGAATATTGTGCAACTTGTTTGGTGAAGAAATAGAAAACGGAGAGTTGCCGAATGACATTGAATGGACAGGTAAAATGATACAAGATATTTGTTACTACAACGCGAAAAATTATTTCACGCTTCCATCAGCGGCGCGTGAAGAAAACCCTGAAAATTATTAATGATCAAATTAAGCAGATGCCTCCTTCGTCGGCATGACAAAAATCTCGTTACGTTGAGCCTGCAATCCGAGATCTAAAATCTCAATCATCATGGTATGTGCTTTGTATTGATGTTTGCATGGACATCAACAGCAACAAAGAAATCCACAAAAAAGAAAAGAAAGTTAAACAGGCAAAACATTCCGGCAAACATAAAGTTTGGATAGGCACTTACATTTTTCTTGCGGTTATTTGTATTGCCGTTTACTTTCTTTTACGTGTTCAATATTTTGGGTTTCTGGATGTTTATAGAAGCCTGCTTTTAAAATTGTCACTTGCGGCTTTCTTCAGTTTCATTGTACTGATTATTTCCAAACTGATCGAGGTAGTAGTAGCAAAACGTTCTCAAAGAAGAGCGTTGCTTTATAATCTTATAAGATTAATTCGCCTGATCACGATAATAATAATTGCTTTCATCGTTATTTCTTTTCTCAACAATAACTGGTACTCTGCGGCTGTTTCGCTTGGTCTTATTTCCTTGCTGCTTGGCTTTGCATTGCAAACGCCTATTTCTTCTCTGATCGGCTGGTTATATATTGTAATTCGTGTGCCGTATAAAGTTGGTGACAGAATTCAAATTGATCAATTCACCGGTGATGTAGTTGAGATCGGTTATTTTGATACAACCCTTTGGGAATTTGCCGGCGAATATTTAAGCAACGATGTTCCCAGCGGAAGATTGATCCGTTTTCCAAACAGCATTGTGTGGTCATCAGGCGTGTATAATTATTCGTGGAAAAATTTTCCTTACATCTGGAATGAAATTCCTTTTCATATCGCATATCAAAGCGATTTAAATTTTGTTGAGCAAACGATCCGGAATACCGCAAAAGCAGAGTTGGGTGAAGGCATGGAAGAAAGGGTTGAGGAGTTGCGAAACATTATTAAACACACACCTGTGGATACGATCGAAATAAAAGAATATCCTTTTGTAAACTTTCGGATCAACGATAATACATGGGTTGAAGCATTAGTAATTTATTTGGTAGAGCCAAGAAAAGCAGGTGTGATGAGAACACGACTTATCAAAAAAATTCTCGAAGCTTTGTTGAAAGAACCGGAAAAGGTAATGTTCCCGAAGGGTGATTCAAGATAACAGAATCAACAGAATCATTTGCATGTTTTAAATATTAAACCGCATGGGAGGTATAAGAAACATAGAAACATAGGACTTCTAAGTGAAGCTATGTGCCTGTGTTTCTATGTGGTAAAAAATTTCATCGACTCAATCCTTCCTATACTTCCATCTTAAATACAACATACACAAATTAACAACCAATGAAAATCCGTTTGTAGCAATAATCGGAATATCATTTCGCAATATTCCATAAAACACCCACAATGTTATTCCTGTTATCAAAATGATCAACATTACCGGTGATACATTTTCTGCTTCTTTTTCTTTCAATGTTTTAATGACTTGCGGCAGCATGGATGTTGCAGTAAATATTCCTGCAGCAATTCCGACAACAGAGATAAATAAATGGCTTTGCAATAAATCGTTCAATGCAGTGATTTTTTCTTTAGGTTAAAAATATAATGCCACAACAATTTTTTCTTCCGCTGAAAATTTTCTCCGGTCGTTTTCAAACAGGCTTTTTCGATATCGAACACTTTTAAAATTGGTTTTTAATTAAATCGTTGATTTTAAAAGAACTAATTGTGGCATTTCTATTGGAAGAATTTCCTCAACAAAAAATATTTCAAATTAAAAAACCAAAGTATGAAGAAGATAATTTTATTAGTGCTCGTTTTCGTAACAGTAAACAAATGGAGCAATGCACAATGCAATAAAAAAATTTTGTGGACTTCTACAAAAGAAGAGTTTCTTGATGCAAACGGACATGTAACACATACAGATGAAGATAGTGTAACGCTTGAAGTAAGCGATTCAGGTATCACCATTAATCACAACAATATTCCGCAGGATGAACTAAAAGGAACGATAAAAGAAATTAACTGCAACTGGAGTGAACCTTTTAAAACCGGTAAAACCACTTTTAAATCAGATTTAACTGAAGTAAGCGGCGATGAGCACAATGGCAATTTCACAATAGAAGGAAAGGATGGACAAATTTCGGTATTGATGGAGTTAACTGATAAAGGCGGAATGAAAATTAAGTTGTATGTAAACAGATACGAAGAAAAAAGCTAACGATAAAGCAAGCGTGTTGTTGGTTTTATTTGTTGTTGAAGGGATGACACTTTTTATTAAGGTGTTGTCCTTTTCTTTTTATCTAACAGTTGTAAATCACAAAGACACAAGGCATAAAATTTCATGACGGATTTGTGTATCATCGTGTCTCTGTGTTTTCATGTTCAAAAATGTTCAAAAAATTTACTGGAGTACAATTGATCATGAAAGCAGTCTTACATACAGGCAGACGAAGATATATAGATCCCTCCTATGTCGGGATGACAAGCTGAAGAATAAACAGCGGAGAATAAGATTTTAGCTTCATCAAAGAACTTAAGCTTGTCATGCCGAAGAATGAGGCATCTGCTTTTCGCACTGTTGAACAGAATTACCTTCAGAGGAAGTGTGCGACGCAACGAAGTTTCATAGCAGTATTACAGCCGGGCTCATAAAAAAATTATCTTATAACAGAAAAATCTTTAAATAATGTTTCTTCCTTTTTTGTAATAATAACATTTTCTACTTCGGCTTTTCGCGGGCCAGCCCAACACCACTCAATAAATTTTTGAATGGCTTCTTCGCTGCCGGTTGCCATCGCTTCCACATCATCATCCCATGTATTCTTTATCCAGCCTTTTACGCCAAGTTTATCTGCAACCTCTTTTGCAGTGGCTCTGAAGAAAACGCCCTGCACTTTTCCTTTAATAAGCAAATGAACTGTCGTCATAAAAAAATTTTTATTAAGTTAGATGAAGAATGTTAAAAGAACATGCCAAAGAGATTGTGGAATGAATGTTGAACAATTTCCGAAATTTGAAAAATCAATTTGCTGTATGAAAGTAATAAAAGCAAAACATAAGGCAGAGTACGAGCCTATTGCAGATCTTGTTACTTACCGCGCTATGCCTACGCGAATGATGCCAATGAACGAATTGGATCCTTTTATTTTTTTGAATCATCACGGCTGGCAGCAATATTCACCCAACAATAATGGTTTGCCTTTCGGGCCGCATCCGCATCGGGGTTTTGAAACAGTTACATTCATCATCGAAGGCGACCTCATGCACAAAGACAGCAGCGGCGCTTCAAGCATTATAAAGACCGGCGGCGTACAATGGATGACAGCGGGAAGCGGCCTGATACATGCCGAAGTTTCATCCGATGAATTTAAAAAACATGGCGGACCTCTTGAGATATTACAGCTTTGGATAAATCTTCCGGCAAAATATAAAATGACAACACCAAAATATATCGGTCTGCAAAAACACGATATACCAACAATTTCATGGGATGACGGAAAAGTAACAGCGCACATTGTTTCAGGTTATTGGACAAATACCAAAGGCCCTGTTGAACCGCTCACCGACATTCATCTTGCTTATATTGAATTTAAAGAAGGCGGCAAACTAAGCATTCCGGTTGAACAGGGGAAAACAGTTTTTCTTTATATAGTAAAAGGAAAAACAATGATCAATGGTGAGGAAGCAGAGATGCATCATCTTGTTGAGTTTACGCATGAAGGAACCATGATAGAAATAAAAGCACTTACGAATGCATTATTATTGTTTGGCTTCGCAACACCTTTTCATGAACCTTTTGCCGCATATGGCCCGTTTGTTATGAATACACAGGAAGAAATAATGCAGGCCTATGAAGATTACCACGCAGGCAAGTTTGGAAAAGAAGCTGCACTTGTTTAACCTCCCTGCGCGGCATATAAAATTTAGTAAGCTGTATGTGAAAAAATTCTTCTCGCAAGGATTACAAAGGAACAACGACGCAAATTTTTTTGATCTTCTTCGCGTCTTATTGCCTTACATGCTTTGCGTGGAACTTATTCTTCCAACCTATAAATAGAAGCAAGATTTCTTCCAAGCCCGTTATAATCCAAACCATAACCCACAACAAATTTGTCGGGAATGGAAAAGCAGCAGTAATCAATGTTTACGGGATATACAGTGGCTTCGGGCTTGTGCAGCAATACAGCAATTTTTAAAGAAGCAGGCTGTTGATTTTTTAACTGCGGAAGAAAATGATTGAGTGTTTTGCCTGTATCAAGAATGTCTTCAAGAACAATAACATGCCTTTGAGTGATGTCCATATCAAGACCAATTGCAGTAAAAACTTGTCCCGTAGATTTTGTTCCTTTATACGATGCAAGTTTTATAAAACATATTTCTGCATCAATATTTAAATGCTTGAATAGATCCGATGCAAACATGAACGAACCATTCAAGATAGCAATGAATAAAGGCGTTGCATGTTTGTAATCTTCGCTCAACTGCAAAGCAAGCTGCTGAATTTTTTGTTGTATTTCGTTTTCAGAAAGGTAGGGCACAAAATATTTGTCATGAACCTTTATGGTCGACATGCGAGTTTATTTTCTTATTGCAAGAAGTTTTGGAAAATAAGAAGGCTTACCCGGACGCAAATAAACTTTTTCTCCAACAGCAGGTTCTAATCCTTTCTGCATCTTGTTGTATTCATACAGGTTTTGTAATTGCACACCTTCTTTTTGAGCAATATCTTCTATCGTTTCTGATGCAGAAACAATGTGATAATCTTTCACAATACTTTTCTTTGGTTTTCTTTCCAGAAATATCAGTTGATCTTTTTGAAGAATATCAATTTTATCAAGTTCATTGTAATCGAGTAATTTTTTATAAGCAATGTTGTGATTGGCAGCCAATGCAAATAAAGAAGTCCCTGCTCTTGCATAGATCACTTTTGTTTGATTGATCACAAATTCTTCTTGCGGATAAGCGCCATCAAGTATCTCTGTATTTACAGCAGGCGCAGATGGTCCGGTTGTTTGATGATCATTCAAACCATATGCTTCTTCATTCTTATTATTCATCGCAACATCCTCGTGATTGCCACTTTTGATTCTGTTTAATGCAACTTCAGTGTATTCTTCAAGACCGTAATCATTAATTGCTTTTATCAGCATATCTGCATAGACCGGGCTTGTTGCGTAGCCCGCTCGTTTTAATCCATAAGCCCATCCCTTGTAATTTGAAGGATCAAGTTGAAAGAGAAATGAATAGTTAGGACGATCCTTTAAAAAATCAGAATGATCACGATACGAATCTGCAACGGTTGGATAACTTCTGAAACATTCATTCTTTGCATCATCATCATGATAAACTGTTGCTCCCGTCCATTCGCTTTTGCATTTAATTCCGAAATGATTATTTGATGCAAGAGAAAGATCACTGCGACCTGCATCAGATTCTAAAATTCCCTGAGCAAGTGTAATTGCAGCAGGCACACCTGTGCGTATTTCTTCGTTAATGGCAAGTTCTTTATATGTGGCGATGTATTGTTTAATGGCATCTGTTTGCGCTATTGCAACAAGAGATAGGGCTGCGGTAAAAAAAAGAATAGCAAAAATTTGTTTCATTGTGTTTTCTTTTTTATTAATAACAATCCATCTCTTACGGTTAGCAATACTTGTTCGGTTCTTTCATCGGCTGATACATGCTTGTTAAAAGCATCAATAGCTAAAGCATTTTTACCTTTTATTGGATCTTCCAAAACCTGCCCGTGAAACAAAACATTGTCTGCGATTATCAACCCGTTCTTACTTAAACGTTCAACGACCATGTCATAGTATGTAATATAACCCGGTTTGTCTGCATCAATAAAAACAAGATCCCATTGAAACGGCAACGTTGGAATAATATCAACTGCATTTCCAACGTGCAAATGTATTTTATTATGGAGTTCAGCCTGTTTAAAATTTTTTAAGGAAAGGTCCGCATCTGCTTGCCGCAGCTCAATTGTATGCAATTCACCATCAGTTCGCAAACCCTTTGCAAGACATATTGCACTGTATCCCACAAATGTTCCAATTTCAAGAATATATTTTGGTTGCAGGATAGTGCTTATGAATTGCAACAACTTTCCCTGCACATGCCCGCTGAGCATTTGAGGATCTTCATGTGTAGCATACGTTTCTTCATTTATTTTTTTAAGTACAACATCTTCAGGAGTGGTGATCACATCGGCATATTTTTCGACGAGTTCGAGAATGAGTTCCATAAGTTGGTTTTTATTTTTTTGGACTTAGCTGAATTGCTACTATTGTGCTTTGGTTGTGTCACTCACTTTTACACTTGGTTCACTACTCAGCACATAAGCAGCAGGTTTAGAAATAATCCAAAGACCAATAAAAGTGATCAGCGCATTTATTAATAACAATTCAATGCCTATTTGAAAACCATTCAACCACGAAGCAACATGTCCACTAAGATAGTAACATAAAGCAGGTGCGACAATACAAACAAAAAGAACCTGCCAGTTATCAGGCAGTTTGCGTTTGGTGAAAATTCCAAAAGCGAATAATGCAAGCAGAGGTCCGTAAGTATAACCGGCTATAGTTAAAATAATTCCGATAATAGATTTATTGTTGATCCATTTAAAACCCATCACACACAAAAAGAAAATAACGGCAAATATTAAATGCACCGTTAGTCTTGTTTTCCTTTTTTGTTTTTCGGATAGCTCATCTCTCTTTTTTAAAC
>Ga0207657_10004423_pt1 | contig 14873 bp, 17 predicted proteins | sample KBSC33metaG_FD_184316 | JGI IMG/M metagenome (GOLD analysis project Ga0207657, IMG submission 184316) | Corn rhizosphere microbial communities from Kellogg Biological Station, Michigan, USA - KBS C3-3 metaG (SPAdes) (version 2) | ecosystem: Host-associated > Plants > Roots > Rhizosphere > Soil ... | reverse complement strand
AGCGAGGAGCAATTGAACCAGGTCGCGCTCGGCTGCGGGCTGGCGCTGGGCGAGCTGATCCAGGACGAGAGCCAGAAGAAGCTGCTGCTGGTCGTCCACAACAATCCGCCGACGCGGCAGCGCGTCTGCGTGTTTCAGTGGGCGCGCAAGAACGGGCTCAAGGCCGTGTTCGTCAACATGGACGTGCCGAGCTGATGGGTGAGCGCGCATTTTGTCCCTCTCCCCTCCGCGGGAGAGGGTGGCCCGCGTCAGCGGGCCGGGTGAGGGGGCGTGGATTCGAGCGCCTGCTCAATTATAGTCCAAACGCCGTCGAGGTTTTCGAGCACATCGTTGTTCCAGAATCGAATGACTCGAAAGTCCTGGCTTTCCAGATACGCGGTTCTGCGCGCGTCGCGTTCGGGCGAATGCTGCCCGCCGTCGACTTCGATGATCAGGCGGCGCTCGGCACAGAGAAAATCGACGACGTAGCCGTCGATTTCGACCTGCTTGCGGAATTTGAAGCCGTTGAGCTGACGGCTGCGGAGGACGCTCCAGAGCTTGCGTTCCGCATCGGTCGAGTTCTTGCGCAGGGTTCGCGACCTGGTTGTCAAAAAGTGCTGCCTTGCCACGACGCCCCCTCACCCCGGCGCTGCCGCGCCGACCCTCTCCCGCGGAGGGGAGAGGGTTTTTGCAGGACGGTCAATGCCTAGGCGCACCGACATCTCGTCCATCCTGATCATCGGCGCGGGGCCGATCGTCATCGGGCAGGCGGCGGAGTTCGATTATTCGGGAAGTCAGGCGGTCAAGGCGCTGAAATCCGAAGGTTATCGCGTGATCGTCGTCAATTCGAACCCGGCGACGATCATGACCGACCCGGACCTATCGGACGCCACCTATATCGAGCCGATCACCCCCGAGATCGTCGCGAAAATCTGTGAGAAGGAGCGGCCCGACGCGCTGCTCCCGACCATGGGCGGGCAGACGGCGCTGAACACCGCGCTGGCGCTGTTCAAGGACGGCACGCTCGACCGGCTCGGGATCGAGCTGATCGGGGCCAACGCGCAGGCGATCGAGAAGGCCGAGGACCGGCTCAAGTTCCGCGAGGCGATGGACAAGATCGGTCTCGAATCGCCGCGCTCGGCGATCGCGCACAGCCTGGAGGAGGCGCTCGCCGGGCTCGAGCATGTCGGGCTGCCGGCGATCATCCGCCCGAGCTTCACGCTCGGCGGTACGGGCGGCGGCATCGCCTACAACCGCGAGGAGTTCGAGGCGATCGTCCGCGGCGGGATCGAGGCCAGTCCGACGAACGAAGTGCTGATCGAGGAATCGGTGCTCGGTTGGAAAGAATATGAGATGGAGGTCGTGCGCGACCGCGCGGACAATGCCATCATCATCTGCTCGATCGAGAATATCGATCCGATGGGGGTGCACACGGGCGACAGCATCACCGTCGCTCCGGCACTGACGCTGACCGACAAGGAATATCAGCGCATGCGCTCGGCGAGCATCGCCGTGCTGCGCGAAATCGGCGTCGAAACAGGCGGTTCCAACGTCCAGTTCGCAGTCGATCCGAAGACCGGGCGGATGGTGGTGATCGAGATGAACCCGCGCGTGTCGCGGTCCTCGGCGCTGGCGTCGAAGGCGACGGGGTTCCCCATCGCCAAGGTCGCGGCGCGGCTGGCGGTCGGCTACACGCTGGACGAGATCGCCAACGACATCACCGGCGGCGCGACACCGGCGAGCTTCGAGCCGACGATCGACTATGTGGTGACCAAGATCCCGCGGTTCGCCTTCGAGAAATTCCGCGGGGCGGACGCGGTGCTGTCGACCTCGATGAAGTCGGTCGGCGAAGTGATGGCGATCGGCCGCAGCTTCGCCGAGAGCCTGCAGAAGGCGCTTCGCGGCCTCGAAATCGGCCTGACCGGCCTCGACCGGGTGCGCGCCTATGAGGACGCGGACCCGGCGGAAATCGAGAGCGCGCTGGTCCGGGCGACTCCCGACCGGCTGCTGGTCGCCGCGGAAGCGCTGCGCCAGGGCTTCACGGTCGAGCGGATCAACGCGTTGGCGGGGTTCGATCCCTGGTTCTTGAAGCGGTTGCAGGAGATTGTTGAGGCAGAGGAGGAGCTTCGCGTCAACGGCCTGCCCAACGACGCGCGCAGGATGCGGCGCCTGAAGGCCATGGGATTTTCGGACGGCCGGTTGGCGCAGCTGTCGCTCCGCTCGGCCGGCGTCGAGCGGGGCATGAGCGAGGCGGTCGCCGCCGGCGGCTCGGGCGTGGTGCACAGCGCAATGGCGGGGATGACCGGCGGGATCACCGAGGGCGAGGTGCGCACGCACCGCGAGCGGCTCGGCGTGCGGCCGGTGTTCAAGCGCATCGACAGCTGCGCCGCCGAGTTCGATGCGGCGACGCCGTACCTGTACTCGACCTACGAAGCGCCCTTGTTCGGCGAGGCCGAGGACGAGGCGGAGGTCAGCGACCGCCGCAAGATCATGATCCTCGGCGGGGGACCGAACCGGATCGGGCAGGGCATCGAGTTCGATTATTGCTGCTGCCATGCGGCGTTCGCGCTCGGCCGTGACCGCGGCGAGCAGAAGGGCGCCGGGTTCGAAGTCATCATGGTCAACTGCAACCCGGAGACCGTGTCGACCGACCCGGACACGTCCGACCGGCTTTATTTCGAGCCGCTGACGGTCGAGGACGTGCTCGAGATCGTCCGGCGCGAGCAGGAGAAAGGCGAGCTGCTGGGCGTGATCGTCCAGCTCGGCGGGCAGACGCCGCTGAAGCTTGCCGAGGAGCTCCAGGCCGCGGGCGTGCCGATCCTCGGCACCTCGCCCGACAGCATCGACCTTGCCGAGGACCGCGAGCGCTTTGCCGCGCTGGTGCAGCGGCTCGGCCTCAAGCAGCCCGCCAACGGCCTTGCGCGCAGCCGCGACGACGCGCTCCGCGTCGCCGAGCGGATCGGCTATCCGGTGCTGCTCAGGCCCTCATACGTGCTTGGCGGGCGCGGCATGGAGGTGGTCGAGGGGCCGCAGCAGCTCGATCACTACATCGCCACTGCGGTGCAGGTGTCGGGCAAGAGCCCGGTGCTGATCGACCGCTATCTGCGCGACGCCATCGAGGTCGACGTGGACGCCATCTCGGACGGGACCGACGTGGTCGTCTGCGGCGTGCTCCAGCATATCGAGGAGGCGGGCGTCCATTCGGGCGACAGCGCCTGCTCGATCCCGCCTTACACGCTACCGGATGAGGTGGTGCGCGAAATCGAACGCCAGGCCCATGAGCTGGCGCTGGCGCTGAAGGTCAAGGGGCTGATGAACGTCCAGTTCGCGGTCAAGGACGGCGAGGTCTACCTGATTGAGGTGAACCCGCGCGCGAGCCGCACGGTGCCGTTCGTCGCCAAGGCGATCGGCCGCCCGGTCGCGAAGATCGCGGCGCTCGTCATGGCGGGCGAGCCGCTCGCCAGTCTCGGCGAGATCCCCCACGGCCTCGCCTATGTCGCGGTGAAGGAGTCGGTCTTCCCCTTCGCCCGTTTCCCCGGCACCGACCCAGTGCTCGGACCGGAAATGAAGAGCACCGGCGAAGTCATGGGAATCGCGCGCGATTTCGACGTCGCGTTCGCCAAGGCGCTGATCGGCGCGGGAATGGCGCTGCCGCAGGGCGGCACGGCGTTCGTGTCGGTCAAGGATGCCGACAAGGACAATATCGTCCCGGCGGTGGAGAAAATGGTCGAGCTCGGCTTCCGAGTGATCGCGACCGCCGGGACCGCGGCGCATCTAGCGGAGAACGGGCTTCCGGTGGAGTTGGTCAACAAGGTCGCGCAGGGGCGGCCGCATATCGTCGACCGGCTGCTCGACGGCGATGTCGACGTGGTGTTCAACACCACGGAGGGCTGGCAGTCGCTGAAGGACAGCCATTCGATCCGCACCACGGCGCTCCAGAAGAAGGTGCCCTACTTCACGACGGCGGCGGGCAGCCTCGCCGCGGCGCGGGCGATCGAGGCGCTGCGCGGCCGTGCGCTTGAAGTCGCCTCGCTCCAATCCTATTATTCCGGCTCCCCAAGCTAGGCTTTCACTCACAATCTGCCTTCGTTCGCGGTCCAAGAAGCACCGCCGGGGCAGCGTTTTGATAAAGGGTTCTTGACGATGGCGACTGCCGAAAAGGTGCCGATGCTGGCCGAGGGTCACCGCCAGCTCACCGAAGACCTGAAGCGGCTGAAAAGCGAGCGCCCCGAGATCGTCGAGGCGATCGAGGCGGCGCGCGCCCACGGCGACCTCAGCGAGAATGCCGAATATCATGCGGCCAAGGAGCGCCAGGGCCAGATCGAGGCGTCGATCGCCGACCTCGAGGACCGCCTCAGCCGCGCGATGGTGATCGATCCGACCACGCTGTCCGGCGACAAGGTCGTTTTCGGGGCGACAGTGACGCTGATCGACGAGGACGACAAGAAGGTGAAGTACCAGCTGGTCGGCCAGACCGAGGCGGACGCGCGCGTTGGCAGGATCAGCTATAATTCGCCGCTCGGCCGCGCGCTGATCGGGCGCCAGGTCGGGGAGGAGGTCGAGGTCTCGACGCCTTCGGGCGACCGTTATTACGAGATCAAGAAGATCGAGTTCATCTGACCCTGATGCAGGGCTTCCAGCGCAGCGCGACCAACATCATCGCCGTCGTCACCGCGGCGGCCTGGCTGATCGCGGCCGTGACCGGTCAGTCGGATCGCGCGGCCTACGCGCTGGGCTTCATCGCGGCCCGGTTCGACATGGCGGTGACGCCATTTCCGGCGGTGCCCGCATTCCTGACGCCGCTGACGGCGACGCTGGTCCATTCGGGGCTCGTCCACCTCGGATTCAACCTGCTGATCTTCGTCTGGTGCGGTGCGGCGGTCGAGCGGGTGATCGGCGCGGCGGGGCTGATCGTGCTCTACGTGATTGGCGCCTATGCGGCTGCATTGGCGCAATTTTTCGCCAGTCCCCATGCGATCGTCCCGGTGATCGGCGCGAGCGGTGCCATCAGCGCCGTGATGGGGGCGTTCGCGCTCAGCTTCGGGCGCGCCAAGGCGTTCACCAACAACCTCCGCCTCAATCGCTGGATCAACGTCGCCTGGCTGATGGTCGCCTGGATCGTGCTTCAGCTGATGATGGGCTGGCTCGCAGGCGGCCGCGGCTATTTGCTGGCGACGCCGGCGCATGTCGGCGGGTTCGCGGCCGGGCTGCTGCTGCAGCGGCCGCTGCTGCTGTGGCGGTATCGCCACGCTTAGAAGCTCCTCCCCACGAGCTGTGCTCGTAGGGAGGAGCTAAGTCTGCGCGGATGCCCTCGGGCGGGTGATTCCGGGGACGCTGCCCTCCAGGTCGGGCTCGAGCAGCCGGTGGAGGTGCACGACGACATATTTCATCTCGGCATCATCGACCGTGCGCTGCGCGGCGGCGCGCCAGGCATCCTCGGCCGCGGCGTAGCTGTCGTAGACGCCCACGACGTCGATCGTGTTCATGTCGAAATCGAGGCCCTGCGGATCCTTGACCCGCCCGCCGAAGACGAGGTGGAGCTTGCTCATGGGCCCGCCCGGTACTGCATTCGCGCGGTTTCGTCAGCCCTGGTTGCGGACCGCCTCGGCGGCGGCGCTGGCCGACGCTCGGGCGGCGTCGGTGAGGCCGTCGAGCAAGCTGCGGATCGTCTCCTCGCCTTTCTGCCGGCTGAGGCCCAGCTCATCGAGGCGCTGCGAGCCCGTGTCGCGCGCCGCTTCGAACGCCGCTTGGGCGCTCTGTTTCACCCGCCGTGCCGTCGGGCGCACGAGCTTTGCCTCGGCCTGCGTGCGCGGGAGGAGCGCAGCGATCAGCGCACCGGCGGCGATCCCGCCCGCCAGCGCAAGCAGCGGCGCTTCGCCAAGCGTGTCGACGGTGCGGTCGCGGGCGCTTTCATAGGCTTCGATCGCGCGCTGGCGCGGCGAGGTTCCGGCCGCGTCATCGGTGGTCTGGCTGTTGTCCTGGTCGATCATTGAGCAGTCTCCGTTTGATCCTGTGCGGTCTTGGTGCGGCGCGCCTTGCGGGTCTTCTTCTTCTCGCCGACGACGCGGCTGGCGAGGTCGATCAGCGGCTCGCGCGCGAGGAACATGGTGATCGCAGCGAGGACTCCGGTCGTGGCCAGCGGCCGCGCCTTGACCGCGTCAACCGCATCCTCGGCGAGGTCGGCGCCTTTCTCCTTCGCTCCCTGCCAGGCGCCCTTGGCCAATGTCCTGGGGCTGAGCCTATCCTGCAGCTCGTGCGCCGTCGCCATCACCCGGGCGCGGCGGCGGTCCACCTCGGCGCGCGCGGCGGCGATCTCGGGCGTGTCGCGCATCAGAAGTCACGCCTCAGCCGGCTGTATCCCGCCCAGGCGAGGAGGCCGGCGATAGCGGCGAAGATCAGCATTCCGACGAACCCGGCGGCAAGCGGCCCGATGAAGGTCTCGAGCGCGATCACCACGCCCACGGCAAGCGCGTTGAGGGCGGCCATGGCGATGAACAGCGCGGCGACGAATAGCGCCGCGGGGATGGCGATCGCCTTGCCCTTCGCCGCCGCGATCGCCTTGGCGAGGTCGATCTCGGCCCGCCCATAGGCCTTGCCGTTCTCGATCAGCTCGTGGACGAGCTCACCGACCGGCCGTTCGGCGGGCGGCGGTCCGGGGTCGGCCGGCTTGAGCATCAGTCGTCGTCGTCCTCGTCTTCGTCGCGGCCGAGCCCGGTCTTGAGCAGGCGCGCGACGACGAAGCCGACGACGGCCGCGCCGGCCAGCGCGACGCCGGGGCTGTTGCGGACGAAGTTGCGCGTGTCGTCGATCAGCTCGTCGGGGTCCTTGGATGCGATCGTGTTGGCCGCATTCTCGATCGCTCCGGCAGCGCGGCGCGCATAATCCCCATAGTCGGAGCCGAGCCGTTCCTCGATCCCCGGCGCAGTATCGCCAACCATCTTGGCCACATTGGCGAGGGCTTCCGACGTGCGCTCGAGACCCTGGCTGACGAAGCCGCGGGCTTTCTCGCCGGCCTGGCTGGAGAGCTGCTCGCGTCCGCTGCGAATGCGGTCGGCAAGGCCGCGCTCGGGGCTCCCGCTGCCGCTCACCGGCCGCTCGGCATCGCCGCGCGGCGCGGGAATCTCTCGTTCAATGACCAAGGCCGTGTCCTCCGCTGTGACGGTGCCGCCGTCGCTCGCTTTCGCGGCGCCTTCGATCACCGTGTCCGTTCCATCGGGCAAAGCAGCAGTCCGGTCGTCACCAGCCGTTTGTTCGATCATGGGGCCAGTCCTCCTCTGCCGGTTCAACCCGGAGCCTTGAGCCTCGTTCCGGTTTGCCGAAGCGAAAGTTGCACGACCGGACGCTCGGCTTATTAGGCTCGGCCTACCCTAATATCGTTACGCTCCCGCAAGAAGGAAAGCCATGACTGCGATCGTCGACGTCCACGCCCGCCAGATCCTCGACAGCCGCGGCAATCCCACGGTCGAGGTCGACGTCACGCTCGAAGACGGAAGCATGGGACGGGCGGCGGTGCCGTCGGGCGCATCGACGGGCGTTCACGAGGCGGTCGAATTGCGCGACGGCGACAAGAGCCGCTGGGGCGGGAAGGGCGTCTCGAAGGCGGTCCAGGCGGTGAACGGCGAAATCGCCGAAGCCGCGGTCGGACTCGACGCCGAGGACCAGGCCAGGCTCGATGCGGCGCTGATCGCGCTCGACGGGACCGAGAACAAGGGCCGGCTCGGCGCCAATGCGATCCTCGGCGTCAGCCTCGCCACGGCCAAGGCCGCGGCGGACGCGCTCGGTCTGCCGCTCTACCGCTACGTCGGCGGAGTCGACGCGAACCTGCTGCCGGTGCCGATGATGAACATCCTCAACGGTGGGGTCCACGCCGACAACGGCATCGACTTCCAGGAATTCATGGTGATGCCCGTCGGCGCGCCCGATTTCGCCGAGGCGCTGCGCTGCGGGGCGGAGATTTTCCACGCGCTGAAGGGCGCGCTGCATCAGGCAGGCCTTTCGACCTCGGTGGGTGACGAGGGCGGGTTCGCGCCGGCGCTGAACAATGCGCGCGAGGCGCTCGACTATATCGAGAAGGCCGTCAGCGCCGCCGGCTACACGCTCGGCGAAGACGTGCTGCTGGCGATGGACCCCGCGGCGAGTGAGTTCTTCCGCGACGGCCGCTATGAGATCAAAGGCGAGGGGAAGAGCCTTACGCCAGCGGAGATGGCCGATTACTATGTTGCCCTCGCGTCCAATTACCCGATCGCCTCGATCGAGGATGGGATGGCGGAGGACGATGCCGAGGGGTGGAAGGCGATTACCGACAAGCTCGGCGGGCGCGTGCAGCTGGTCGGCGACGATGCCTTCGTCACCAACGTGAAGCGGCTGCAGTGGGGGATCGACCATGGCATCGCCAATTCGGTCCTCATCAAGGTCAACCAGATCGGGACCTTGACCGAGACGATCGAGACGGTGCGGCTCGCGCAGACCAATGCTTATACGACGGTCATGTCGCACCGCTCGGGGGAGACCGAGGATTCGACCATCGCCGACCTCGCGGTCGCGTTGTCCTGCGGGCAGATCAAGACCGGGAGTCTCGCCCGATCCGACCGGACCGCGAAGTACAACCAGCTGCTCAGGATCGAAGAGGAGCTGGGCGAAAGTGCGCGCTATCCCGGGAGGGCAGCGCTGAAGGCGTATCGAAGCGCCTCCCCCTCAGGGGGAGGTGGCAGGGCCGCGTAGCGGACCTGACGGAGGGGGTGTGAAGCTCTCGGGGCCGGAGACCACGAAAAAGCGCGCGAGAGAGTTACGCGCGGCCATGTCCCTGCCGGAACGAGTGCTCTGGGCGCATTTGCGTCGGAAGCAAACCGGGCTCCGTTTCCGTAAGCAGCAGCCGGCGGGCCCGTATGTGCTCGATTTCTACTGTCACGAGGCGAGGCTTTGTGTCGAAGTTGACGGGCAAACTCATGACTTCACGGCTCAACGAGACGAACAACGTGACGAATGGCTCAAGTCGCAAGGGGTAGGAACGCTACGCGTCGCAGCAAGAGATGTGCTCGAAAATTTGGAAGGCGTGATCCAGTACATCAGTGCTGAGGCACGCACCCCCTCCGTCACGCTGCGCGTGACGCCTCCCCCTGAGGGGGAGAAGTCTTGAGACTCGTCCACAATTTTATCCCCGGTTCATCCACCAAACCATTCTTTTCACTTGCCTTCGTGACTCCTTCGTGATTCTTTTGACGTCATGGCGGGGGGACCGAACAGAATCTTTGCAATGATCCGCCGGGCGGCGATGCCGGCGCTCGCCGTCATCATCGTCGGGACCTTTGCCGGCCACGCCATTGCCGGGGAAAACGGGATTCTCGCCTGGGGAAGCTATCACCACGCGCTTCAGCAGCGCCAGGCCGAGCTCGCGCAGATCGAACAGCAGCGCGCCGAGCTCAAGCACCGCTCCGACTTGCTCAACCCCAACAAGGCCGATCCCGATATGGCCGATGAGCTGGTGCGCAAGAACCTCGGGCTGGTCCGCCCCGACGAGGTGATCGTCCCACTGAACTGACGGCGGCCGCGGCATAGTTGCCGCCCGCCCACGCGCCTCCTATAGACCCGCCGCTTACCCGAGGAGAGAGGTCGCACGTGGCGCGTTCCGCGAAGAAAGCCGCCGTTTCAGCCGTTCCCGAGACCGACGCGAACGACATTGCGCGCCCGCCGCAGCCCAAGCGCTACAAGGCGTCGAAAGACGAGCTCCTGAAGCTCTACCGCGAGATGCTGCTCATCCGCCGGTTCGAGGAGCGGGCGGGGCAGCTTTACGGGCTCGGGCTCATCGGCGGCTTTTGCCACCTCTACATCGGCCAGGAGGCGGTCGCGGTGGGGCTCCAGTCGGCGATGACCGTGGGCAAGGACAGCGTCATCACCGGCTATCGTGACCACGGACACATGCTCGCTTATGGCATCGACCCCAAGGTGATCATGGCCGAGCTGACCGGCCGCGCGGCCGGCATTTCCAAGGGCAAGGGCGGGTCGATGCACATGTTCAGCGTCGATCACGGCTTCTACGGTGGACACGGCATCGTCGGGGCGCAGGTGCCGCTCGGCACGGGCCTGGCGTTCAAGCACAAATATGCCGAGGACGGGGGGGTGTGCCTCACCTATCTCGGCGACGGCGCGGTCAACCAGGGCCAGGTCTATGAGGCCTTCAACATGGCCAAGCTGTGGGACCTGCCGGTGATCTACGCGATCGAGAACAACCAATATGCGATGGGGACGAGCATCAAACGCTCCTCGTCCGAGCCGAAGCTGTACCGGCGCGGCGAGAGCCACCGCATCCCGGGCCTGCAGGTCGACGGGATGGACGTGCTCGCGGTGCGCGGGGCGGCGGACGTCGCGCTCGAATGGACGCGCAGCGGGAAGGGGCCGATCATCATCGAGTTCCTGACCTACCGTTATCGCGGGCACTCGATGTCCGATCCGGCCAAGTACCGGACGCGCGAGGAAGTGCAGGACGTGCGCGAGCATCGCGATCCGATCAGCCATGCCGAACGCGACCTGGAAGCGATGGGCGTCAAGGAAGAGGAGCTCAAGGCGATCGACAAGGAAATCAAGGACATCGTCGTCGGCGCTGCGAAATTTGCTGAAGACGCGCCCGAGCCCGCGCCGGCCGAGCTCTACACCGACGTTCTGGTGGGGAGCTACTGATGCCGGTCGAGCTCAAGATGCCCGCGCTCTCCCCCACGATGGAGGAGGGGACACTCGCCAAATGGCTCGTCAAGGAAGGCGATGACGTCAAATCGGGCGATATCCTCGCCGAGATCGAGACTGACAAGGCGACGATGGAGTTCGAGGCGGTCGACGAGGGGACCATCGCCAAGATCCTCGTTCCCGAAGGCACGGACGGAGTGAAGGTTGGGCAGCCCATCGCGATCCTCGCGGGCGATGGCGAGCAGGTGAGCACGCCGGCGGCCGAGCCGGTGTCGGATACCAGGGAACAGCCCAAGCCTGCTTCGACCGAGACTCCGTCGATCCCGCAACCGGAATCGCAGCAGGACGAATCCACGCCGACGCCGCACGTGTTCGAGACTGCGGCGCGCGATCTGGTCGCCGACGTGGCTCACACCAAGGATGAGCCGGAAGTGCCCGAGGGCACGCCGCTGGTCAGCATGACCGTGCGCGAGGCGCTGCGCGACGCGATGGCCGAGGAGATGCGCTCCGACGAGCGGGTGTTCGTGATGGGCGAGGAGGTGGCCGAGTACCAAGGCGCCTACAAGGTCACCCAGGGCCTGCTGCAGGAGTTCGGACCCAGGCGCGTGGTCGATACGCCGATCACCGAATATGGCTTCGCCGGCCTCGGCACGGGCGCGGCCATGGGCGGCCTGAGGCCGATCGTCGAGTTCATGACATTCAACTTCGCGATGCAGGCGATCGATCACATCATCAACTCGGCGGCCAAGACCAATTACATGTCGGGCGGACAGATGCGATGCCCGGTCGTGTTCCGCGGACCCAACGGCGCCGCCGCGCGCGTCGCCGCGCAGCACAGCCAGAATTACGGCAGCTGGTACGCGCATGTTCCGGGCCTGGTCGTGATCTCGCCCTACAGCGCGGCCGACGCCAAGGGGCTGCTCAAGGCCGCGATCCGGACCGAAGACCCGGTCGTGTTCCTCGAGAATGAGCTGCTCTACGGCCAGCATTTCGACGTCCCGCAGCTCGACGATTATGTGCTGCCGATCGGCAAGGCGCGGATCGTCCGGCCAGGCAAGGACGTGACCATCGTCAGCTATTCGATCGGTGTGGGCGTCGCGCTCGAAGCCGCGCAGGAGCTGATGACGCAGGGGATCAACGCCGAGGTGATCGACTTGAGAACGCTGCGTCCGCTCGACAAAGCGACGGTGCTCGAAAGCCTCAAGCGCACCAACCGGATGGTCGTGGTCGAGGAGGGCTGGCCCGAATGCTCGATCTCGTCGGAGATCATCGCGATTGCGATGACCGAAGGGTTCGACGATCTCGACGCGCCGGTGCTGCGCGTGACCGATGCCGACGTGCCGCTACCCTATGCCGCGAACCTCGAGAAAATGGCGCTGATCAAGGCGAGCCAGGTGGTCGAGGCGGTGAAGGCCGTCACCTATCGCTGAGCGCAGGCTCGATCCCGACCGGCTGACGGCGCTTGCCGCAATACCGGCCGAGGTGCGGCCCGCCTTCGCGACACTGTGGAACCTCGACCTCGCTTTAGCGGAGGTGGTCTCGACGAGTAGCGAGCCGGCGCTCGGCGCAATCCGCTTGGCCTGGTGGCGCGAGCGGCTGGAAGAGTTCGACCAAGGCGCAGCGCCTCCGGCCGAGCCGCGCCTCAGCGCGATCCGGCGCCAGCTCCTCGGGCGTGGAATCACGGGTCACGAGCTGTCGCGGCTCGAAGATGCGTGGCTGCCGCTGCTGAATCCGTTTCCGTGGGGCAGCGAGCAGGCGGAAGGACTGGAATTGCGCGGCCAGGTTCTGTTCGGCCTCGGCGCGCGGCTGCTTGGCGAGGCAGCGGAGAGCGCGGCCGAGGCGGGAGCCTTATGGTCGCTGGTCGACGGCGCCGATCATTGCAGCGATCCCGCTGCGCGCGACATGCTGAGGAAGCGCGCTGCCGCCGTGCTTCCGTTGGTGCGGCAGCCGATGCCGGGACGCTTGCGCGTACTGACCGTGCTCGCCGCGCTGGCTGCAGCCGATCTGGTGCGCGAAGGCAGCGGGCTTAAGCGACTCTCCGCCGCAGCGCGGCACCGCTTGTGGGGCAGCTTTCCTCGATAGTTGACAGGAACGGCTCCGTTACGGAGGGTGCCAACGTGCCGAATCTCCTCGTTCGAAGGGGATTTGCCGTGTTGCGTTTCCTTGCCGGGGTCGCCTCCTGTTTCCTGCTGATGACCGGCGCCTTCCTCCTCTGGCAGTCGCACGCGGCGCATGCGCCGGCGTTTCCCGATGCACCGGCGGCAAGAAGCGCCTCGCTGTTCGGCGGCGGCGACCCGCTGCAGGCACCCGAAGCGAGCGAGAAGAGCCGCGCCGAGAAGCGTTTCAGCCGCTACGACCACAACAAGGATGGCAAGGTCGAGGCGGACGAGTATCTCGCCGCCCGCCGCCGCAACTTCGACAAGCTCGACGTCGACCACAATGGGGCGCTGTCGTTCCAGGAATATGCGGCCAAGGGGATCGAGAAGTTCAACGCGGCAGACCATGACCGCACGGGATGGCTGACCGAGGCGGAGCTAGCGACCACGGCTCCGCCGCAGGCGAAACGCAGAGGCAGCTGTAGCTGTGGTCGGGTGCAGCCGTCGCCGACAATCGCTGAGAACGGGGAAGATGCGCAATGAATTTCCTCCCCATCGTTCGATGGGGAGGGGAACCATCCAAAGGATGGTGGAGGGGTAATGCCGCCACCCCGCGAGAAAAATGAAACAGTCCTTCGCGCACGTGCCTTGCGGCGCGACATGACCCTGCCTGAAGGCATGTTGTGGCAGGTGCTGCGACAGCGGCCGGATGGATTCAAATTCAGGCGCCAGCACCCGATCGGCCGCTGCATTGTCGATTTCTACTGCCCAGCCGCTCGCCTCGTGATCGAGGTGGATGGCGAGAGCCATTCGATGGGCGACCGTCCGCAGCGTGATGCACGGCGAGATTGGTGGTTGAGAAATCAGGGGCTCAGGGTACTGCGGTTCGCTGCTTCCGAAGTCATCAAAGATCTGGGTTCGGTGATTACCGCGATTCTTGTCGCGTGCCGGCGCTAATTACCCCTCCACCATCTCGCTGTGCGAGATGGTTCCCCTCCCCATCTGTCGATGGGGAGGAATGCTCTCCAGCCACTGCCCCAACGCCTCCCGAGCACGATCGGTGTACGCCTTCTTGCGGTCCGCGCGTTTGAAGCGGCCGGGAAGCGGCGGCATCAGGCCGAAATTGACGTTCATCGGCTGGAAGGTCTCGTCGTCGGCGCCGCCTGTAATGTGCGCGAGCAGGGCGCCGAGCGCTGTCTCAGGCGGCGGAGACGGCAGAGCCTCCCCGCGAAGCTCTGCGGCGGCGAAGCGGGCGGCGAGAATTCCGACAGCGGCGCTTTCGACATAGCCTTCGCAGCCGGTGATCTGGCCGGCGAATCGGATGTTCGGTTTGGATTTGAGCCGTAGCTCGCGGTCGAGCAGCCGCGGCGAACTGATGAAGCTGTTGCGGTGGATCCCGCCGAGCCGCGCGAACTCGGCATTCTCGAGGCCCGGAATGGTGCGGAAGATGCGGACCTGCTCGCCGTGCTTCAGCTTGGTCTGGAAGCCGACCATGTTCCACAAGGTGCCGAGCGCATTGTCCTGCCGGAGCTGGACCACGGCATAGGGCCATCGACCGGTGCGCGGATTGTCGAGCCCGACCGGCTTCATTGGCCCGTGGCGCAGCGTCTCCGGCCCGCGTTCGGCCATCACCTCGATCGGCATGCAGCCTTCGAAATAGGACGTGTCCTTCTCCCACTCGTGGAAAGGCATCTTCTCGCCCTCGATCAGCGCAGCGACGAAATCCTCGTACTGCGCCTTGTCGAGCGGGCAGTTGATGTAGTCCTTGCCTCCTTTGTCCCAACGCGCCGCCATCCACGCGACGCCCATGTCGATGCTGTCGCGGTGCACGATCGGCGCGATCGCGTCGAAGAAGGCGAGCGCGCTTGCGCCGGTCTCTGCAGCGATGCTGTCGGCGAGCTTCGATCCGGTGAGTGGGCCCGTCGCGATGATCGTGGGGTGATCGGGGAGAGCGTCCACCCGTTCGCGCACGACCATGATGTTGGGATGCTGTTCAATCGAACGCGTGATCTCGGCGGCGAAACCCTCACGATCGACCGCGAGCGCCGAGCCGGCGGGAACGCGGTGTGCATCGGCGGCGCGCATGACGAGCGAGCCCAGCGTGCGCAGTTCCTGGTGGAG
>Ga0207657_10004422_pt1 | contig 14873 bp, 14 predicted proteins | sample KBSC33metaG_FD_184316 | JGI IMG/M metagenome (GOLD analysis project Ga0207657, IMG submission 184316) | Corn rhizosphere microbial communities from Kellogg Biological Station, Michigan, USA - KBS C3-3 metaG (SPAdes) (version 2) | ecosystem: Host-associated > Plants > Roots > Rhizosphere > Soil ... | reverse complement strand
CCACCGGCCTCATAGACCTGATCGAGGGCCACGCCGCAGGCATATCTCCCAAGGAATCTTCCTAAGGAACAACGGCCGCGCGGCGCGGCATTGATCCATCCGACTGCCAATCCAGCCGGGCGTCATTCCGGAACAGTGCGGCGACCGAGCGTCCTCTGACCCGATCGGCGGCTGTCGGACGGCGGAACTCGAACCGCCAGAGCAGGCCGCTGATCTCGATTTCGCGTTCCGCCCTCAGGCGTGGGAACACTCACCCACCGGAGGGTGCGCTCGTTAGGCGGCGTAGGCGAGCGCCGAGGGCGCTTGGCGGCCAACGATCGCGGGTGCCTTGTGAACCAGTTCGTCGTTGTCGAGAGCCTCCACCATGAAAAGGGCGAAGTCGACCCGGCGCGTGATGTTGCTCTCGAGAATCGGATCACCCACATGGCTGCTCCACACGGGCAGGCCCTGACTCTCGCCCTCCTCAAGGTCGCTGCCGCGTACGACGGTCCAGCGCGTGTCGCTGGCGAAGATCCGCCGGGCTGCCTCCACCTGGTCGTTGAGATCGGCGAAGCGAGCAAGACGTGCGAGCGGGCCGAAGACCTTCACGAGGGTCTTGAGCTTCAGCGAGTACACATCCTGGCCGTCGAGGGTGATGTGCCAGCCGCACGAGAAGATGAGGCGTGCGCCTGGAGGCGCGTAGTCGAGTACCGCCTGGGTCGTTCCCGTCGAGTACCCGTGGACGCCTCGCGGGGTCATCACGACGAGAACTCCGTCGCATCCCGCGACGGCGCGCTTGATGACCTCGCGGTCGTCGGTCGCTCCCGGGATCACGGTGATGCGCCCTTTGAACGCGTCGAGCTTCCCGACGCTTTGCTCGCGGCACACGCCAACGACCTCGTCACCGCGATCCAGCAACTGCCGGACCATGTACTGCCCAAGCTTCCCAGAAGCCCCAACGATGCACACCTTCATCTCTTCCTCCCATCAGTGGACAGGCACTCAACCTGGCCTGCATTCCGCGTACGACACGAGAAAGAGAACGCTGGCGTCAACGAGGCTCGGCAAGGCCGAACCTCAGAGCAGCGGCGTGAGCGAAGGCTTGCCCGCGTTAGTGGCTGACTCCACACTACTGCGCACCGAACACTGGCGCAGGGACGGCGGAACTCGAACCGCCATTGCCGTTCCGCCGTCCGGGCGTCATTCCGGGAACACCGGTCAGCCGAGTCAGGGTCACCAATCGAGCGGATGGTGTCCGGCGCGGTGAAGTTCGCGCTCTTCTTTGATCCACTTCGCAAGAGCAGTCGCTGCGTGTGCTCGTGGCGTCGAGGACGTATCGATGACGTGGACGCGCCAGCGCGGGTCGCCGGTTCTCCACTCGCTCCAGCGGCCCCAGTCCATCTCGTGCTCGGTTTCTGGGATGCGGATTACGTGTGGCATCCAGGTCGGATCCTTGGCGTGGCGACGTAGCCACTCCGTCCAGTTCAAATGCTCCTGCACCCAACCGGGCCAGGTGAACGAGGCAATGAGCGGTCCCGCCGTGCGGTCAAACCACAGGTCACCGCGTTCTTCTAGTCGCGACGCCCTAATCACGTCATCGCAGTCGATCAGGCATGCGGAGATCGCTTCGAGGTGCGAAGCATTCGGAGCAGCCAGTAGCTCACCGAACGGGGTCTGCCCGCACAGCAGCAAGTCGATGCCCTGCTCCTGGAGCGTGAGCGCCCTATCGATCCACTCGCGATACGCCCGGTGCCGCCAAGCAGTATCGGCTCCCGGCGGCGGGTGGATCTCATCGAAGTCGTGGCCTTCAACGTTCGCGACAAGCGGCAGCACGTCATGAACCAGCGTCGTCTTACCCGAAGCGCTCGACCCGAAGAGGAGGAACAGCACAATGCTCCTACGGCCGCCTGCCGACCAGCGCACTGTCGGTCAGTCGAACGTCGATAGGTGACGTGTCCGCGTCCGCGAGAGCCGTATGCGCCTCCGCTTCGAACGGGATCCGTAGGTCACCGAGTCGTTCAAGGATGTTCGAAAGCGTGTACTGGAATCCGATTGCCGCGTCGATGGACGGCTGGATTGTGGCGTCGTACTCATGCGTCAACAGTTCCACGGTGGAGAACGCTGAGCGTCGTAGGAGTTCAGGGAACGGGTCGTGTCGGCCTCGCGGATGCGGGCCAGCGGGCGTGTCGGTCAGGTAGCTGCGGCGGATCTCTTCGACCTGGTTCCAGGGCGGCTGGTCGAGCCAGACGCGGTTCGGATCTGGGTCTTTCACGAACCCGACGATTGCGACTGCTCCATTCTCTGAATCGAGGAGGCGGTCGAGCGTGCGCAGTACCGCGTCTTGGTCGCGCATCCAGTGGAACGATTGGGACATCACAGCCCCGGCAAGCGATCCGATTTCTGGACCGACTGCTTCAAGGTCGTCGGATCCTCCGACGACGAACGAGACGTTCTCGACACCCGCCGCGCCAGCGCGGCGTTTGCCCTCGGCAATCATGTCCGGCTCTGGATCCATCGCTATGACCTCCCGCACGAAGGGAGCGATCTGCAACGACACCTGCGCAGGCCCGGCGCCTAGATCAAGAATGCGGCCATGCGGTGACCATCCGAGTTCGCTTGCAAGGCGGTGCGTGAACCCCAAGCTCGGGCGATCTCGATATTCGGCGTAGTACCAGGCGGTGCCTCGGTACGGCCGCTGGCCCTTCTCAAGTCCGGTCCACCGCTGATCGCTAGCCACGTCAGAATGCTTCTCGACCGTCGAAGACTATGTCGGCATGTGTGTGTGGCTGTTCGCGAGCGACGTATCCGTTCTCGGCGTCGAACCCCCGCTCCCACCGCTCACGTGCCTCCTCGCCGTCTCGAGCTACGCCACGTTCAATGCAAAGCTCGCGTGGCGTCTCGACCCAGATCTTTAGCGCCAGGTACGGGTTGAACGCTGACCGTATCGCGGTTACACCTTCAAGGATCGTCAACTGTTCCGGCTGCAAGGTGATGGGATCGGGTTTCGTCGCTCCCCATTGCGTTGGCTGAAAGGTTGCTGGCCGACCCGCCGCCAAGGGAATCAGTACTTGCTTGACCAGTAACGGCCACCAGTTGATCGGGTTGTCCCAGCTTGCGAAGTCGTCGGTATGAACGACCTGTGTGCCTAGGACGCTCTGGACTCGCTCCGCGAGTGTTGACTTCCCCGCTCCGCCATGACCATCGATGCCGACGATTCTCGTCTCAACGTCCGGCGGCCCAACGCAAGCGGACACGGCCTTGACAACTTCGTTGAAGTCACTCGTTGCGGACACACCGACAATTCTGGCCGGGCGGCGGTCCGAAGGCCACGACGCTGACGCAGCCCGGCCGTCGCCCAGGCTACGGCGCACTGGCGCAAGCGAGCGGCCGCCGGTTTGTAGGCTGCGTCGATGACCACGCCTCAGTGGGACTCGCTGGAGCGGACGTGGGTCGAGGACGAGGGCGCGCTCGTTGACATTCGTGTACCGAACGCGACAGCGGACGAGTGGCAGCGCGTCATGGAAGTGGTGAGGGCGCGCTGGCCGTTGTCCCTGGAAACAGACGGTGAGGCAGAGCCGGTTCCATCAGACCTGGGCGGCCTCCTCGACGCGCGTGATGGGCGAAGCAGGCTGCTACGCGTGGGGGTGACTCCGGTGATCAACCTGAACGCCCGCCTTCCTGACGAGGAAATCGAGTTCGACTTCGATCCGAACGAGGTGCTGGATCAGACTGACCTCGACGTGATCAGCGAGTTCGTCCTGATCGTGGGCCGCACGTTGGGGCGAGCCGTTCACGTCCTTGTCGAGAGCGGAGAGCTAGGGACGATGGACGCGATGCGCTACGACGAAACCTCAGACCGAGTCATCGTTCTCGGCTGAAGGCCATCGGCTCTCAGGCGTCATTCCGGAATGCTGGCGCGGGTGACAACCGGGTGACAACGAGAGGCTCCGAGACGGGCCGAGACGATCCCTCGGCGGCTGTCTCCGTTTCCGGTTCCCGAGACGCAGCTACCAGATGAGCCGAGACCCGCCGAGACGGCGTTGCCGTTCTCATAATTCCTTGGTCCCTGGTTCGAATCCAGGCGGGCCCTCTAGCTGGGGATGACCTCGTCGCCGGTCGAGATCGTGCCGCCTCGCAGGATGTCGGCTCTGAGGCCGGCTCGGTGCACAAGGGGGCGGAGGATCCCGGGTCGCGTCAGCCGCTCGAGATGCGAGCACGGCTCGGCGAGGCGGCGACCGATGCATTCGGCAGCGCCGATCGTGAAACGATGGCCGACGAGCGCGTTCAAGGCGATCCCGCGCGTGACGATGTTGCGCCGGCCCTGCTCCCACGACAGGTCGATCGCATCGAGCACCTCGGCTTCGACCAGCGTCAACTGGTACCCGTGCCCCGGCCCGCTGAAGGTGCCACGGCCTTCGAAGTAGCGGTCGCTCTCGAGCCCGCGCCCGGCCACCGCCTCAACCCGATCGACGCGCGCCAGGGGGCTCTCGGCGTCAGGCGCGGTCAGGATCGCCTCGACACGCCCGGCGAGTCGCTGGTGCCCGTACGGCTCCTCGATCGGCAGTCGCACATCGAGCCGGGCGAGGAGCCACCCTGCCTCGATCTGTCCGCCCGCTGCGAGCGCGCCGCTCGGGTCATGCAGCGGCCCGCTCGGCGAGCCGAACATGACAACGGCGTGATCGCCATCCGTTGCCCGAACTCGTGCAAGCCACTGACCGGGCCAGTCGAACTCCGCCGCGTTGTCGATTGGCACCAGACCGAGGTTTCGCTCCGCGAGCCATTGCTTGAAGAACAGGAAGGGCTCGTAGTCCGGCTCGGGTAGCGGCCCACCGAATAGGACCCCGAGACACTCGCGCAACTCGTTGTCGTACGGCTCCACGACCTCAGGCTAACGGTGCTTCAGCCTCGAGCTGCGCGAGGGTGGGTTGACGGCGCCGCTCCTGGGCATAAGCATCTCTCGATCAGCTAACGGGGAGGGCTAGTCAATGATCCGTCTCTCTGCGGCCGTCGCGCTGACGGCTTTGTGTGCACTCGTAGTTGGGATTCCGTCACAGGCGGGCTCCGACACGACCTGCACGTCGACGCTCGCGCCGGGCACCTACGGACACGTCACGGTCCCTGCCGGCGCCGTCTGCATCACCGATGCGGGTCCAGTGACGATCCGCGGCGGTCTCGACGTCTGGGACGGTGCGACGTTCGTGTTCGGTGACGAAGGATCGCCGAATGTGAACGCGACCATCTCGGGCGGCGTCCGCTCGCACAACGCGGCCTCCGTTCAGATCCACTTCTCGACGATCAACGGCGGCGTCAACCTGAGCGGCGGCGCCTCGCCGTTCGGCGGGCCGTTCGACATCACGTGGAACACGATCGAAGACAGCAACATCAATGGAGCCGTGTCCATCACCGGCTACAACGGGTTCTGGCAGGGCTTCATCCGGAACACCGTCAACGGCGGTCTCACGTTCAACGACAACACGGTCCTGGATACCGACGGGAACGAGGTCGTGACGAACACGATCCACGGCAGCGTCAGCTGTGCAGGGAACGATCCAGCACCGCAGGTCGGCGATTCCGAAGGCGAGCCGAACGTCATCACCGGCTCTGCCTCCGGGCAGTGCGCCGGGATCTAAGCCAGTCGCTAACGACGCGGCCGCCTTTGAAGGGCGGTCGCGTCGTTCGTGTTCCGACAGATCCGACCCATAGCATCGCGCACGTGTGCAGTGGCATGACCGCTACCTGACCGAGCTCTCGTGGGCGATCGTCATCGGGGCGATGTCCGTCGGTCTGGCGGCGGCGGTTCATGGCGGACCACGGGCCGGACTGACCCTGTGGTTCGTGGGAGCCGGTTTGCGCCTCGTGCGACATGCCCCGCGCGCACTCGCTTCGCGTTCGGAAAGCACCGGGCTCGCCTTGGCCGTCGCGCCCGTCGCCACCACCGGTGCCTTCCTCGCGATCGCCGATCGGTACGGTCGAGCCTTCCGTCTCGACATCGACCCGAACTACTACCACCTGGTCGTCGTCAACACGTATGTCTCCGGCACGTCCTTCGGGGACAGCATCTACCCGCGCGTCGACCTGCCGTTCCGCCCTGACGGGTACCCGCTCACCGGTCATGCGCTCGCGGCGGAGCTGGTCGTCGCAACCGGCGGGATCGGTGGAATCCTGCTGCTGACCGTCGCCAGCGTCGGCTTGCTCATCGTCGCGGGCGCCGCGCTCGCACACCGCGTCTTTCACCCACCTGCCGTGACGCGGCTGGACGTCCTGCGGACCTGGGTCATGTGTTGCCTCCTCGGGAGCCTCTTCGTTGCTATGCCGTCAGTCATCGACGCGGCAACCGGCGTGCCGATCGACGCGCTCGCATGCGCCGCTCTGGCGGCACTCGTTGCAGTGGCTTGTCAGCCGCGGTTGCAGCCGACGTTGATCGGTGGCTTGGCCGGGACGTCCGTCGGAGTGAAGACGACGACGGTGGTGCCTGTTCTGATCGTCTTGGGCGCGGTGGTCATGCTGCGTCGGCCCGAGATCCGGAAGGTCGGAGTCGCACTCGGTGCCGCGGCGTTGTATCTCGCCGGCGGCCATTGGTTCGTGCGAGACCTTCTCCGTCACGGATCGCCGGCATGGCCTCAGCTCGCGGCGCCTTGGGGCACCCCGTCGCCGGGCTGGTTCGACGACTTCTCGACGTTCTTGGCTCACCCGCTGTACACGCTGCACGCCGCCGACCACCGACAGCTCATCGGTTTTGGGCTGGGTGCTCCGGTCACACTGGCCGCCCTCGTAGTCGGCGTCGCTGTCGTACGACCCCGCACGCGAACGCTCATTCTCGGTTCTCTCGGCCTTGCGCTCCTCGCCTGGGCGGCGGCCAAACAGACGGGCATCGCGCCCGGGAGCGCCGCCAGCAAGATCGGATTCGGCGCGGCGAGTCGGTACTTCGCTCCCGTTCAGATTGTGGCCGCCGCCGCCACCTGCGAGCTCGCCCGCCGCGGCTCGACCAAGGCGTTGGCGATCGGCGCCGTGGGTGGACTGCTCAACCTTCTCTCTCTGGGGTATTTCGCGACGGACCGCCTGTGGGCGCTGACGGTCGCCGGCGCCTTGGCCGTGGTGTGCGCGGGCGTCGTCGCCGGGAGTCGGGCGAGCCCGCGCGCCATTCGCGGCGTACGGGTCCTCGCGGGACTGAGCGTTGTCGCGCTGTCAGTCGCGATCGTCTCGCTCGCAACGGCGAACGAGCGCTTGTGGAGGCACGCCGTACGGACGTCGACCACGCCGTATGTCCGTGCGCACGAGGCGTGTCTGTTGGCCCTCCGGTGCATCGCGACCGACGGCGACCGACTGCACGTCACCGATTCTCCCGGTTTCCGACTGGGGCCGTATCTCGACGCCCGCGTGTCGGTTGTTCCCTGAGCTAAGGCGAGAGGTTGCCTTCGAGCCTGAAGTGAACGTCGAAGCCCTCGCCGCCGTTCTCGACTCCGGTCGACGTCCATGTCTGCGTGAACGTTCCTGAGCCCGCGTAGCGTGCGAACCGTCCGGTAGCCCGAAGCACGGACCATGTGTTCGTCGTTGCAGGATCCAGATCGCCGCCCTCGATCCCCAGTACGAGCTGGTCACCCTGCTTGGACGTCAGCGAGATCTCCCAGATGTAGTACGTCGTCGGCGGGGGCGGGCCGAAGTTGGCGCAGTAGGAGGAGAAGAGCTCCACGGACGCCGAGCCCAAATGCGGTACTTGATCCGTCTTCTCGGTGCTCGTGAAGTGCGGTGCGCAGCCAGCAGCAAAGAGAGCGACGCCGTGGACGGTCGTCTCGTACCGGAAGTTGGTCGGTGTCCCCCCGGCGCTCGCCGCCGGAAGTCCCAGCGCGACCACGACCACGGCCAATCCGACTAGCTGAGCAAGGCGCATGATTCCCCTTTGTGAGGCCACACGAGACTTGTAGGTCGATTCTTCCTGCGGCGCCAGACGGCAAACCGCGTATACCGTCCCATACGTCCGGCTAGTTTCCGCGACTACCGCCGTCGTGATACTTCGTGACGAGTACAGCGGCACCTCTTTCGAGCGTGACGAAAGGGCAGCCGTAAGGGCTTAGGAGACGAGCGGCTAGCGCTCGACTTCGAGCCGCACGAGATGCCGCTCGACTTCGGCCAGCTCGAACCGCATCGCCTCGAGCTGCCGCTGTCGGACGGCGCAAGGCGTCGTCAGCGGCGAATCGAGCGCGAGAACGCGGCGGCGCCCAAGCTCGTCGAGCCGTGCCCGCAAGGTGGCGAGGTCGGCGGCCTTCGTATGGCTCGGGGCGTCCATGCCCATCCATCGGCCGTCGGAAGCCGTCGCTTGAGCGGCGGTGCAAAACGGCGCGGCCGCCCGTGGGGGCGGCCGCGCCGTTCGAGCTACGTGGTCGTCGTTACGACGACGGTGCGCAGTAGACGTACACCGTGCCCGAGAGGTTCGCTCCCGAGGACTGGACGATCGTCCAAGCGGTGGTTCCCGTCGGATCGCCCGTCGAGGACGAGCGGTACGACGCCGTGACCGAGCCCTGGATGTCGAACCCGCCGCTGATGGCGAAGTAGTTCGCAGGACAGCTCGTGGTGAACTGCTTGTCGCCGGAGGCGGTGCCGCCCGCGACGGTGATGACGCCGTTCAGCCCAGCGGGGCCGGCAGGACCCTGAGGGCCAGCCGGGCCCTGAGCGCCGGCCGCTCCCGTCGCGCCGGTGTCGCCCTTCGGGCCGGCAGGACCCTGAGCGCCGGTTGCGCCGGTGTCGCCCTTGGCGCCCTGCGCGCCGGTTGCACCTGCGGGACCCTGGGCGCCGGCCGCACCGGTGTCGCCCGTGGCGCCGGTGTCACCCTTCTCACCCTGGAGGCCCTGGAGGCCCTGGAGGCCCTGGAGGCCCTGGTCGCCCTTGGCGCCGGTGTCACCCTTCTCACCCTGCAGGCCGGTCTCGCCCTGCAGACCCTGAGGGCCGGTGTCGCCCTTGGCGCCGGTGGCACCCGTGGCGCCCGTGGCACCCGTAGCGCCGCCAGGCCCCTGCGGGCCGATCGGGCCGGAATCGCCCTTCGGGCCGGCGCCGAGCTTCACCGGAACGCCGAAGCGCCGGTTCTCGTTCGCGTTGCACTTCATGCCGATCCCGATCGAGCGGACGATGCCCGCGCGCGGGACGGTGACCGTCTGGCCGAAGATGTTCTTCAGCCGCAGCGGGGAGACGGTCGTCTTCCCGATGCAGAACGGCCCCGCCAGCCGGCGGTTCTGGTCTTTCGACGTCGCCCCTGCAACCCCGACCGTGGTCAGAAGAGCGGCAAGGACGAGCACGATCAGCTTGCGCATTGGTTATCTCCCTCCTCGCCGCGTCCCCATCCCCGGTGACGCTCCACGCGAGTTCGTCGTAGTTGACGCATCGTGAGAAGGGCGCGGCCGCTGAGCGCCGGACGGAGGTCCAGCATCTCCGGCGACTTGGTCGTGCCTCGATCGGGGGATGTCCGACGCGGAAACGAGGCTGTCAAGCGAGGCCGGCAGATGCCGATGCCTCTCACAGATGGCCCGCCGCTTCGTCCACCGCGCGCTCCCGGCTCTCCTCGCAGCGACCGCCTTTCTCGCGGGAGGTGACCGCGCGGCGGCCGTGCACGGAGGCGGGCCACTCGGCCCTCTCGGTGCTGCCAGCTCGGACAGCGCCTATTGGTACTACTGCCCGCCCGGGCTGGTGCAAACGGGAAGCGCCGATGCGCTCGCGACCGGACGCTACTGTGCGTTCTGGCTGCTGAAGAGCTTCCCCCTCGGGGGCGACACGGCACCGGCGCTGAACTCGACCGCTGTCCCTGGGCTCGATGTGCTCCCGGTGTGGAAGCAGACCCGCGGCGCCGGCGTGACCGTGGCGGTGGTCGACACCGGTGTCGATCGCGGCAGCGCCGATCTCGGGCCGAACCTCCTGCCGGGCACCAACACGTACGACGGCAACGACAACACGACCGACGGAGCCGGCCACGGCACGGTGATCGCCTCCGTGATCGCAGCTCCTGCGGGAAACGGCGGCTACGTCGGGATCGCTCCGGAGGCGAAGCTCCTGCCGGTGAAGGTGATGGGCGGGTCGTCCGGCGAGGACTGGTCCGACGCCGCCGTGGTGCGCGGGATCGAATACGCGCTGGCCAAACGCGCGAAGGTCATCAACCTCTCCATCGGCGGCCTGAACACGTCGATCGCAGGGATCGACAAGGCACTCGCGGACGCCCAGCGCGCCGGGGCGCTGGTCGTGATCGCAGCCGGCAACGACGGCGTCGACCTCGATAACCCCCGGTACACCGAGAGCCCCGACGGGTACGGGCTCTCGAACACCCTCACCGTCGCCAACTTCACGACGCGAAACACACTCGCCGCGGACTCGAACTACGGCGCGCGTCATGTGCAGATCGCCTCGCTCGGCACCGTTCTCTGGGGTGACTATCCCGGCAACGCGACGGGCGGTTACCTCGGCGGCTCGTCGGCGGCCGCGGCGGCGACGTCCGGCGTTGCGGCGCTCCTCTTCGCCGCCGATCCGTCGGCAACGGCGGCGGAGGTGCGGAGAGCGATCATCATCGGCGCGAACACCAACGTCCCGGCGCTGCACGGCAAGGTCGAGGCGAACGGGCTCCTCTCCGCCACGGGAGCGCTCGCCGCGCTCGCCCGGCCGGACAGGGTTCCACCCACTGCGTTCAGAGCCGTCGGTCCGGCATTCACGTTTCGCTCCCGCGGTGCGGCGCCTGTGACGTTCGCATGGCAGCCGTCGAGCGATCCGGAGCTCGAGGGCTACTCCCTCACCGTCGACGGGCGAACCACGATCCTGCCTCCCGCTGCGACCGGATTCCGCCTGGCGCTCCGGCCCGGCGGGCACCGCTGGCGGGTGTCCGCATACGACCTCTCGGGCAACCGAACGGCCGCGACCAGACCTTCCCGCAGCTAGCAGTAGGGTTCGGCCGTGACGGCCGACGACAAGCCGCGCCGAATACTCGATGCCGCCGTGCGCGTGTTCGCGGAGCGCGGCTACGACGCGGCTCGTGTCGGCGACATCGCCAAAGAGGCAGGCGTGGCCTACGGCCTCGTCTACCACTACTACGAGTCGAAGGAAGCAGTGCTCGAGGCGGTGTTCCGCGAGGCGTGGGGGAGGCTGCTCGCTGCAGTCGCGCTCGCTGAGGAGTCCGGCGAGAACGCCTCGGAGCAGCTCGAGCTGGTCGTCAAGATCGTGCTCCGCGCGTGGCGCGACGACCCCGACCTCGTGCGTCTGCTCGTGCGCGAAGTGACCCGCAATCCGCACATCCAGGACGAGCTCGACGAGATCGGCCAGGCGTTCGCCAGCCTCGAGCGGATGGTGCGCCGCGGCCAGGCTGACGGCACCTTCCGTGCCGAGCTTGATCCGAAGCTCGCCGCGTGGATGCTCTACGGCGCCCTCGAAGAGGTGCTGACGGGTTGGGTGCTCGGTCAGCTCCCGGACGACGCCGCCGCGGTCACCGCGGCAGAGCGCGAGGTTGCCGCGACGATGGTCGGCGGGCTGCGCGCGTGACGATCGACCCGCTCGCCCGGTGGCGGCCGCTGCCCGACAAGCCGGACTACGCCGGGTTCCTCTCGTTCGGTGGTGCGCCGATCGCGCAGGAGCCGGCGCACCTCGAGGGCGTCGACGTCGCGATCGTCGGTGCGCCGATGGACGACCTCGTCTCGGACCGCCCGGGCACGCGGTTCGCGCCGCGCGCGATCCGGGCGGCGTCGTGCCCACCTGGGGCGCACCTCGAGGCGGGCATCGACGCGTTTGCCGAGCTTCGCATCGTCGACTACGGCGATGCGCCCGTCCTGCCGGCCGACGCGGCGCATTCGCACGCGGCAATCTCCCGCCTGATCGGGGAAGTCGTGGATGCGGGGGTCATCCCGGTGACGCTCGGCGGCGATCACTCGATCACGGAGCCGTGTGCGTCGGCCGTGGCCGCGCGGCGCGGGCCGATCGGGCTGATGCACTTCGACACGCACGCCGACACGGGTCGCGAGGTGTTCGGCGTCGAGCGCTCGCACGGTACGCCGATGTTCCGGCTCGTCGAGTCGGGAGCGGTCGCCGGTGCGCGGTATGCGCAGATCGGGCTGCGCGGGTACTGGCCTGGTCCCGCCGAGTTCGGTTGGCAGCGCGAGCGCGGGATCGCATCGTTCTTCATGCACGACGTCCGCGAGCTCGGGATCCGCGAGGTCGTCGAGCGCGCGCTCACGCACCTTGGCGAGGGACCCGTCTACTTGACCGTCGACGTGGACGTCCTCGACCCGGCGTTCGCGCCGGGCACGGGCACTCCGGAGCCGGGCGGGATGACGTCGCTCGACCTCCTTTGGGCGGTGCGTGAGGTCGCCTCTCGCGTGGACTTGGCGGCGGCCGACGTGGTCGAGGTGATCCCGACGGCGGTCGGCTCCGCGGACATCACCGCGCTCGTGGCCGAGCGGGTGGTGCGCGAGGTCTTGACCGGGCTCGCTCTCGCCAGACGCGGCTAGACACGAACATATGTTCGCACTAGCATCGGACGGATGCAGCTCCGTCTCGACGCCGCGGACCGCCTCGTCGAGCTCGTCGAGGAACGGCGAGGGCCGGTGCAGGCCGATGAGGCGGCTCGGCTGGTGCTCAAGCTCGGCTCGCAGGTGCCCGTCGGCCTCGCGCGGTCGCTGCTCGACGAAGCAGTGCGCGACGACGCACGCCTGCGGTGGGCCGGCGACCTCGTCGCGCTCACGGACGCGCCGTCTGAAGCGCTTCCGCTCGAGCGGGCGACGTTCGTCGTCTTCGACCTCGAGACGACGGGACTCCGCCCGAGCACTGCGCGGCCGTGCGAGATCGGTGCGGTGCGTGTGCACGAGCTCGCGCTCGGCGAGCGCTTCCAGACGCTCGCCAACCCGGGTGCGCGTCTCGACCCGGCGATCGCGGCGCTCACCGGGCTTCGCGATGCCGAGCTGCGGCGTGCGCCACCGGTGCAAGCGGCAGTGCGCCGCTTTCTCGGCTTCGCAGGCGACGCGGTCCTCGTCGCACACAACGCGCGCTTCGACATGGCGTTCCTCGACAACGAGACGAAACGCGCCACCGGCCGCCGTGTCGCCGCGACGGTCGTGGACACCGTCGGGCTCGCGCGTCGCTTGCTCGGTCGTCAGCCCGCGAACCTCGCGGCTCTCTCGTACCGATTCGCGACCGACGCACGGCCGTGCCATCGTGCGCTCCCTGATGCGGAGGCGACCGCGGAGATCCTGCTCTGCCTGATCGGCATGGCGCAGGAACGCGGGGCGCACACCGTCGCAGACCTCGTCGAGCTCGCAGCGACGAGACCACGCCGAGTGCATCGCAAGCGGAGCCTCGCGTTCGGCGCCCCGCAACGACCCGGCGTGTATTTGTTCCGCGACGCGAACGACCAGGTGCTGTACGTCGGGCGCGCACGCGACCTGCGCGCACGCCTCCGCTCGTACTTCCGGTCGGAGCGGCAACGGCCGGCCGTCGAGGCGGCGCTCGGAGCACTCGAGCGGGTCGAGTGGCGGACGCGCGGCTCGGAGGTCGAGGCGGCGCTCGAGGAGCTACGCCTGATCCGGGAGCTGCGGCCGCCCGCGAATCGGCGCGCCGTGCGGCCCGATCGCTACGTCTACCTCCGCCGGCGCGGCGACTCCGTCGTGTGCTCGTCGCAGCCCGGCGACCTCGGGCCGCTGACGAGCCGGCGAACCGGCCAGCTCGCGGCGCGCGCATTGCAAGGCGTCGAATGGGAGACGCTCGAGGACGCGCTGCCCAAGCTGCAGGAGAAGCTGCGGCGGCTCGCGCGCGACCTCCGCTTCGAGGACGCCGCCCGGCTCCGCGACCGGATTGCCGCGCTCGAGACCGCCGCGAGCGACGTGCAGCGGATGCGCCGGCTCCGCGATCTCTCTGTCTGCCTCGTCGTCCCAGGCGAGCACGACGGGACCCGCCGCGGCATCTACGTGGCGAAGGGGCAGGTGGTCTGCGTCAGGCCGTTCATCGGCACGAGCGGGGTGGAGTGGCACGCTGCGCTCGCCGACGTCGCCCGCACCGAGCCGACGCTCGCGCCGGAGGCCGCCGACGATCTCCGTGTTCTGGCGTCGTTCATCCGCCGGCCGCCGCCCGAGCTGACCGTCGTGCCCCTGGCACACTCAACGTCGTGGAAGAGCTTCGCGAACGAGCACTCGCGGGCGGCTGGCGCAAGCTCGTCGTCGACGGCGTGACTGCGACACCCGTCGAGCTCACGCGTGGTCCGGCACTCAAGGTCGTCGACGGCGCGCGCACCGAGACCGTCGACCGCAATCAATGGCCCGAGCGCCTCGACTCGCTTCTCGCCGACGCGCGCAACGTCCACCTGCTCGCGCCCGACGGAGACCTGCACGCGCGCCGGACGAAGAAAGGCCGCTGGCTCGTCTCACGCGGTCGCCCGTCGTCACAGGATGCGCCAAGCGGCCTGCACGACCGTGGCAAACAGCATCCGCTCCCGGCCGACCATCCGCTCTTCCGGGCGACGAAGATCTCGCGCGACAAGGAGCGGCAGGTGCAGCACTACGTCGAGCTCCTGCGCCCGCTCCCGATCTGGGAGCGCGAGCGCATCCGTGTGATCGATGCCGGCTGCGGCAAGGCGTACATGAGCCTTGCGCTCGTCGCATACGGCCGCGAGGTCGGTACGCGGGTCGAGCTCGTCGGGATCGACGTCAACCCGTCGGTGATCGAGACCGTGCGAGACGTCGCAGCGTCACTCGGCTACGACGAGGCGCAGTTCGAGGTGTCGACGATCGCCGACTACGCGAGCGACGAACCGATCGACCTGCTCGTGTCGCTGCACGCCTGCGATACCGCAACGGATGAGGCAATCGCGGCCGGTGTCCGGCTCGGCGCCGACGCGATCGTGCTCGCGCCGTGCTGCCACCACGAGCTCGCCGCGCAGATCGCGA
>Ga0207657_10004420_pt1 | contig 14874 bp, 16 predicted proteins | sample KBSC33metaG_FD_184316 | JGI IMG/M metagenome (GOLD analysis project Ga0207657, IMG submission 184316) | Corn rhizosphere microbial communities from Kellogg Biological Station, Michigan, USA - KBS C3-3 metaG (SPAdes) (version 2) | ecosystem: Host-associated > Plants > Roots > Rhizosphere > Soil ... | reverse complement strand
GGGTCAGTGAGCGCCTGTATGTAGCGAAACATGAGATGCAGCAACTGTCCGCCGAACGTGCCGAGCAGGAACGTTGCATTTCCGGCCGGCAAAGCGAGTTGGCGGCCCTCGAGATACGGCGAATGGAATTCGAGCAGTTGACGGCCTCTGCTCAGGCGTCGCTGGCGACGCTCCGCGAGCGCCGAGATGCCGCCGCCCAGGACGCCTCGCAACATATGGCGAGAGTGGCCACACTCGAGGAGCGACATCGGGCCGCGTCAGCCGTGCTGCAGCGCATCGAATCGCTGGTCAAGGAAATGTCCGATCGCCAACAGGCGCTCCAGACACAACACGACGCTTCTCTTGCTGAGAAGCTGCAACGCGAAAATGAGAACGAGCAACTGGCTGAGGAAAGCATTGCTCTCGAAGCTGAACGGAATGCCGTCGAGGTTCGGGAGGGCCTGCTGCAGTTTGAGTCCGAGCAAGTACGGGCACGCCTTGCTGAAATCGACGAGGCGCTGCACCAGGCCCGCAATCTTCTTGATCAGGCTCGCGACCGCCGCGGCGAACTGTCCGCAGCTGCGGCAAAATTGCAATCCGATGCGCAGTACATGGCGGAAACCTGCCTCAATGAGTTGGGCGTGCAACGTAGCGAACTGTTGAGCGACAGCGCCATCGCCATCATTGCCGGCGAAGAACTGCTTCAAGAGGATGCGTCCTACCGGGAGATACGCACGCGGCTGGATGCCATGGGACCAGTCAACATGATGGCGCTCGAAGAGTACAAAGAGACAGCGGAACGGCACGGCTTCCTGGAGACGCAACGTAAAGATTTGCTCGAGTCCATCGAGAATACCGTGGCCACGATCAAGGAGATAGATACAGTTTCGCGGCAAAAGTTCGAAGAGGCATTTGGCAAAATCAACGAGAACTTCCAGCATACGTTCACCAAGCTCTTCGGAGGCGGACATGCCTTTATGCGGCTCACCGATGAGGAGAACAGCGCCGAAAGCGGCATCGATGTGGTCGCATCGCCTCCGGGCAAGAGGCTACAGAACGTTCTGCTCTTGTCCGGCGGAGAGAAAGCCCTGACCGCTCTTTCGCTGCTGGTTGGAATCTTTCAATACCAGCCGAGCCCCTTCTGTATTCTCGACGAGGTCGATGCCCCGCTCGACGAAGCTAACGTGGGCCGGTTCACCGAACTCGTCAAGGAGATGAGCCTGCAAACTCAGTTTGTGCTCATAACCCACAGCAAGAAGACCATGAGTGTGGCACCCGTGATGTACGGCGTCACTATGCAGGAACCAGGCGTTTCGAAGCTGGTGTCAGTAAAGTTCGGCGCGAGCGCGTAGTGTCCGCATTCAAAGCCGCCCTCGCGAAAAAATCCTCCGAATGAGTATTGCAAGCGCGCAATGAGAAAGCGGTGAGACTTTTGCCGCGGCCGCCCATTCGTGACGAGCATCTGCGCGGACGTTTTTTCCTCCGCCATCCTCAGCTTTTCCACAATGTGATCAAGGCAAAACCGCATCTACCGCGGATTTTCGCTTGACTTGTCAGCGGCAGCATACCTCCGTTAAGTCCTTACTGAGCGCTGCCAAAAAGCAGTGACACAGGACATTGACAAAAATTCTGGGACAGCTAGAATACGCGACGCTTCTTCGCGATAAAATTCTGAGATGACATCACAACTACTCGACTCCGTCCTCCTGCAGACCGACTTTCCAGATCTAGAACTTCACGCCAGCGGGAAGGTCCGCGATGTTTACCGGATCGATAACGACCACCTGCTCTTTGTTGCCACTGACCGCATCTCGGCCTTTGATTACGTTCTCGCCACTGGCATTCCGCAGAAGGGGCGCGTGCTGACGCAGGTTTCCCTGTTTTGGTTTGAATTCCTGAAAGATATCGTTCCGAATCACTTGATCACAGCCGATGTGGATCGCTATCCCGCTCACATCAAGAAATATGCCGATCAGTTGCGCGGGCGCTCCATGATGGTGACGCGCGCCGACATGTTCCCCGTCGAGTGCGTAGTGAGAGGGTACCTGTCGGGTTCGGGCTGGAAGGAATATAAGACGTCGGGGAAAGTTTGCGGAATACCTCTGCCTTCGGGCTTGAAGGAATCGGACAAGCTTCCCGAGCCCATCTTCACGCCGGCTACCAAGGCGACCACGGGTCACGACATCAATATTTCTTTCGAAGAGATGTGCAAGATCGTGGATCCCGGTCAAAGCCGCCAGCTCCGCGATATCAGCCTCAAGCTTTATACGACGGCAGCCGATTACGCCCGCACGCGAGGCATCATTATTGCCGATACCAAATTCGAGTTTGGTATCACCCCCGCGGGTATCACTCTCGGCGATGAGGTCCTCACTCCCGACTCCTCACGATTTTGGCCGGCAGACAAGTATCAGCCCGGCAAGGCACAAGAATCGTACGACAAGCAATACGTCCGAGACTACCTGGAAGAAATTCGCTGGAACAAGCAGCCTCCGGCTCCTGCCCTTCCCGCGGAGGTGGCTTTGAAAACCAGTGAGAAGTACGTCGATGCATACCAGCAGCTGACAGGACGCAAGCTGGATGTGTAGGCGCGTGTTCTCTGGTAAGAAGACTTCATGAATGCGGCCGATTGGTTCATTATTGGAGGGCTTTTCATATCGGTCGTCATTGCAGTGTCCCAGGGTTTCTTTTACGAAGTTATCTCGCTCGCAGGAACGGTAGTTGCCTACCTGCTTGCGTCATGGCAGTACTACCGTGTAGCAGCCTGGCTTGCGCCTTACGTGAAGAGCGCGTGGGTCGGTGAGATTGCGGCATTTCTCGCAATCTTCGTCGCCATGGTCATTGTGGCTGGCTTCATCGGCCGACTCGTCCGTTGGGTGATGAAGGAAGCCGGCTTGGGCTGGTTCGATCGACTCTTAGGCGCAGGCTTTGGAGTTTTACGCGGTGGATTGATCGTGGCTGTGGTGTCATTGGTAATGACGTCGTTTGCACCCGGTTCCAGGCTGCTGGAAGGTTCACAGTTAGCGCCGTACTTCCTGGTGGTCGGTAGGGCTGTTATTTGGTTGGCGCCTTCGGAATTGCGCGCTCGTTTCTATCAGGGGCTGAATCTTCTGCATAGCTCTGAAGAAACCAGGAGCGCGCCCCTGGGCCACTAGCACCACCTGAAACCGGCTAGCCTCGTTATAGAAAGAGAGACACCGTGAAAGATCAGCTCGAAGCTCTGATCCTGCAGATGTATCGAAGCAATATTCTCTATTCCGAGGCTGTAAGGGAATTCAAAAAGAAATTCATACTCACGGTGCTCCAGGAAAACAAAGGCAACCAGTGTCGCGCCGCCCGCCAGTTGGGCATGCACCGCAATACCCTTAGCCGCACCATAACGGAGCTGAAGATTGATGTGCGGCAGTTCCGCGACGGCGGCAAGCGTCCGCCTCGAAGTGCGCGGCCAGCAACCCTCGACCGCAGAGTTGCGCGGTGAGACGAAGGAATTTGCCCTAGCCTTTACGGCATTCTGGGAGTAACGATTTCTCAGCGCAACAAAAAGGCAGCCGTCTCCGGCTGCCTTTTTAACAGCTCATTTCTCCACCGCTACTGTGCAGCAGGCTTCCTGCGATGCGTCGCCGGTGCCTTCTTGGCTGGCGCTTTCTTAGGAGCTGCCTTCGTCAGTAGCGCGCCTTTGTTCATGGTCATCACAAAAGGACTCGGCTCGTAAGAAACCGGGGTTCCTTCGAACGCGAGCGTCTGACCTTCTTTTGGCATCAGCCGAGCCGGTATGGGGCCGGTCATATCGAGGAGAATGTCCGTTCGCTTCTGATCGATGTCATCCTGACTCCCGGCAATTTCCAGGCGCGTTGGAGATGCTTTCGTGACCTGGGCCTCCATCTGAAGAGATTTACCCTTGATGGCACTCCAGACCTTGTCGGCATCCTCGGGCCTACCGGCCGAGAGAATCAATTCCCATTCCGCGAAGCTCATCTCTTCCGGCTTCTTTGATTTCACCAGGTCGGCAGCCTGTTCCGCCGGAGTAGGTGGAACATATTGCGTAATCGTGAAGCCCTGTGGCGGCGTCGGTGACTGTGCCGCACTCGCTAGCAGTTCATTCCAGCCCTGATCCGAGCCGTGGTATTTCACATACTTGCTACGGCCGTATTTCGTGATCTGATCCTTGGCGGCGGCATCCTTCGCCAGGCTGGCTGCCCGTGCTACATAGAAAAGGCCATTTACGTTATCGGGAGGAGTCTGCGACAGATAAGCAACCGCGAGGGGATACACGTTCTGTACATCATTAGGATCAATATCCACAGCGGCGCGCAGATACTTCGCCGCATTAGCATAGTCCTTCAATTGCAGCGCCGAAAATCCGGCAATGCCGTTCAGGAAACCCGTAAGTTGCGTCTTCTGTTTGGCGAAAGCATCATCGGTTACGCCCTCGCCTTTTTGCATGTTCGGAACTGCCGTTACCCCTTGGGCTGCATACTTCTCGGCATCGGCCCATTGCCCCTGCGTTTTGGCGTTGTTCGCCAGTAGCGTCAGGGCACGCACGTTCTTAGGGTTGACCTGCAGAACGCGTTGCGCGGCATCCGCCATCTTGGCCGCATTGTTGGTTTGCGAGTACGAAACCATGAGCAGTTCCAACGCGTCTTCCTTCATCACGCTGTTCGGATACTGTTGAAGGAAAGCTTCCAAACCGCTGATCTTGGCATTGGGATCGGTCTGCTGGACCGCACCCACATACGCGTTGTACTCCGCCGGATCCTTGATCTCTTTTTTCTGTTGCGGCTGGGCGGAACTCTGGCCAGCTGGTGCGGCCGATTGGCCAGGTTGCGCGGCAGGCTGACCCGCCGCGGCGGGCTGTTGAGCCGCTGGCTGCTGGGGAGCAGCTGGTTGCGCCTGCGATTGCGCTGACTCCTGGTTGGCCACCATCGCAGCGAACACAAGCACAATCGTAACGAGCATCTTCTTCATTCGTAGGCTCCTGAACTCTAGGGAAACTCTGAAACAGGAAAAACGTCACGACCGCCGGGTTACCCGAGCTACACCCGGAATCGCGGCAACTTGCGGCTTCGCAATCGCTCACGCGACAGGTACGGAACCTGGCAGCTACTGGTAAATCATGGCAGCTGTGGCAGTTCCGGTCACACGGGATTATAAGTATGTGACCCGCCTAACGCAAGCACGCGCCCGTTGCCCTCTCCTCTGCATCTATTGAGATGCGAAAATCCACACATTCGGATGGATTCCAGAACACAACCACAAGACGAGGATGGCCACGATATGCATGCAGGCAGTAGTGGATTGCGCGGCCAGGTGGCCGTGGTAACCGGCGCGGGACGCGGCATCGGCGCCGGGATAGCTCGGAAATTAGCCGCCTTGGGTGCAACCACGGTCCTGCTGGGGCGAACGCGCGAACACCTGCAATCGACCGCGAACGCGATTGCTGAGTTGGACGGAAAGGCACAGGTCCTCGAGTGTGACGTCATGGACCTGAGGTCGGTGGAATCGGCAGCGCAAGAAGTGGACCGGTCGCTTGGACGAGTCGATATCCTGGTCAATAATGCAGGAATTGGCGGCTTCGGTGGTCCCCTGCATAGTCTTCCTCCAGAGCAGTGGGACAAAATTCTTAACACCAACTTGCGGGGTGTTTACTACTCAATCCGTAGTTTCGCGCCCATCATGATGCGGGCGAGTTCAGGACACATCGTCAACATCTCTTCTTTGGCGGGCAAAAATCCTCTGCCGAACGGAGCCGCTTACGCCGCCTCCAAATGGGGCCTTAACGGTTTGAGCTATTCAGTTGCCGAGGAGTTACGCAGTTTCAACATACGCGTATCCGTCGTCTGCCCGGGGTCAACGAACACCGATCTCAGTCCACATGAAGGTAAGAACGCAGCCAAAATGCTTCAACCTGACGACGTCGCCCATGCTGTCTCTATGATCGTGACACAAGCGCCCCAGTCATTTATCAGCGAAGTATTGCTGCGACCCACGCAAAAGCCGTAAACGCAAGGTGAGTTCGGGCAGGCTCACGGTAGGAGAAGATCGCGGGCGGTCCTTTCCATCCGACCGCCCGCATTCATCACCGGGGCACACACGGCAGGGGGAAATACGAACCCTGTACCGGGTCAGCAGCTCTCGATGACCCTCTTGAAACGTTCGTAGGCCCAATCTATTTCCTCGCGCTTAATGACGAGCGGTGGAGCGACGCGAATCACACGGTCGTGCGTTTCCTTGCAAAGTATGCCTTCCCGCTTCAGAGCCTCGCTGTACGGCCTTGCCGGAACATCTAGCTCAATGCCGATCCAGAGACCACGGCCGCGCACTTCTTTTATATGGGGGCTGCGAATCCCTTTTAGCTTTTCGAGAAAGTAGCCACCTAGTTCCGCGGACCGTTCGACCATTTTCTCCTCGACGAGAACGCGCAATGCAGTGCGAGCGACAGCACAGCCCAGTGGATTGCCGCCGAACGTGCTCCCATGATCTCCCGGCCGATACACACCCAGGATCTCTCTCGACGCCAGTACAGCGGAAACGGGATAAAACCCGCCAGCCAGAGCCTTCCCGACAATCAGCAGGTCAGGCTGAATATCTTCGTGCATGTACGCGAATAGTTTGCCGGTGCGGCCCAGCCCGGATTGAATCTCGTCCACCATCAGCAGCACGCGATTCGCGCGGCATATTTCCGCAGCTTCTTTGAGATAGCCCTTTGGCGGTATGAGAATCCCTGCTTCCCCTTGGATTGGCTCAACCAGAAAAGCAGCCGTATTGGGCGTGATCGCAGCACGCAAAGCCTCGCCGTCGCCGAAAGGAATAATCTTAAAACCGGGCGTGAACGGGCCAAACCCGTCGCGGTACTGCTCGTCGCTCGAGAAGCTCACCACCGTGACCGTGCGCCCATGAAAGTTGTTGGCGCAGACGATGATTTCCGCTTTCCCATCGGGGATGCCCTTGACCTTGTAGCCCCATTTGCGCGCCGTCTTCACCGCAGTTTCCACGGCTTCCGCACCCGTGTTCATGGGCAAAGCCATGTCCATTCCGGTGAGATCGTGAAGTTGCTTGTACAGGAGCGGCAATTGCTCATTGCGAAAGGCGCGGGAAGTGAGGGTGACCTTGCTGGCCTGCTCAGTCAATGTCCGCAAAATCTCGGGGTGGCAGTGTCCCTGATTTACTGCCGAATACGCGGCTAAACAATCGAGATAACGCTTGCCATCGACATCACTGACCCAAACCCCCTCGGCGCGCTCGATGACAACGTCAAGCGGATGATAGTTGTGGGCTCCGAACTCGTTCTCCAGTTCGACGAAATCTCGTGTATGCATGCGTTCTTCGATGACAGGCATGGTTATTTCTCCGTTATTTCTTACGCACTCTCAGATGGTGTTCCCCACCTATATCAGTCCCTCTCCAGCAACATGGTTAACAGCGCCATGCGAACGTACAAGCCGTTGATCGCCTGCCGGAAATAGAGAGCTCTTGGGTCGCTATCGACGGTCCTGTCAAGCTCCACTGTACGAGGAAGAGGATGCAGAATCATGGTATCCGGCTTCATGCGCGAAACCACGGCCGAATCGATCACATATTTTGGCACGGGATGCCTATCAACCATACGCTCCGGTCGGATACGCGTCTGATAAACCACATCCACTTCCCTGACAACCTGCTCTAGATCCGATTCGACTTCGTACCGAACCCCATGCTGATCCAGATATTCGAGTATGTCAGGCTTCATCCGCAGTTCAGGGGGACTCACAAAAAAGATTTTCACTCGATCAAATTTCGCCAGTAGGTAAGCGAGCGAACGAGCCGTGCGCCCGCGGTCAAGTTCCCCGACAATCGCCACACTCAGGCCATCTAGCGGCCGTTCCCGATAGATGGTGTAAAGATCGAGAAGCGCCTGGGTAGGATGCTGGCCACCCATACCGTCGCCGGCATTGATCACTGGCACAGGAGAGAATTCCGCAGCTCGACGGGCGCCGCCTTCCTCGTGATGCCGAATCACGATCACATCGCTGTAACTGCCAATGATGCGAATGGAGTCCTCAACCTGCTCGCCTTCAACTTCGGAGGAGAACACCCTCGCTTGCTCCGTGGAGAGCACACGGCCGCCCAGCCGGTGCATCGCAGCTTCGAAGCTGAAGCGGGTGCGAGTCGAAGGCGCGTAGAAGAGAGTGGCCATGATGCGGTTCTGATAATCCAACGAACCACCGCGGGCCACCACGCGCTCCATGCCTCGTGACCTGTCAAACAGTTCCATCAACAGCGGGACGGTGAACTGCTGCGACTCGACCACGTGGCGAAGTTTAGCGATCCCGGAAGCTTTTGCATTTTGGGAATCTTGCGAAGCTGAGTCTAAAAACGCCATCTCATCGTCCTCTCAGAGTCACTTCGGATGGAGCGACCAGTTCCAGTTCAGTACTGAGGTGGTCGGGAACGATACGCGTTCCCGCCACGCCATCAATTGCCTCTGCTAAGTGTTCGTAACTGGTAATGATTGCCTGTTTGCCGCCGTGCGACAAAAACTTCAGTACCGACTCGACCTTCGGTCCCATGTTCCCTGCTGGAAAGTGACCTTCCTGGTAAAACCTATACACTTCGCTGGCAGTAACCAACGTAAGGGGTCGCTGAGTCGGTCTTTTGTAATCGAGATAAACATAGTCCGTGTCGGTAGTGATGGCGAACACATCGACCTGCAGCTTTGACGCCAGTAATGCAGAAGCGCGGTCCTTATCGACCACGGCTTCCACTCCCGACACACCATCGCTCGAGCGAACCACCGGAATCCCCCCTCCTCCGCATGCAATGACGAGAACACCCGCGTTCACCAGGTCTCGGATGACTTCCAACTCTATGATTTCCACCGGAACAGGAGAAGGCACGACCCGACGGTACCCGCGTGCGGCATCTTCCACGATGTGCCATCCCAGAACGCGTCTGCGCTCCTCCGCATCGGCTTTCGAGTAGAACGGACCTATGGGCTTCGTGGGATGGCGCATGGCAGGATCATCGGTCGAGACGAGACACTGCGTCACGACCCCGACCACCGGAATGTCCAGCTGATGTAGTGCGAGTTCATCATGGAGAGCTTGCGCCAGCAGATATCCAATTTCTCCCTGGGTGGCGGCGCCACACACGTCCAAAGTGTGCGGGGGCACCTGGTCCGAGGTGCGCTCGGAGCGCAACAACGCTGCCCCGACTTGCGGACCGTTGCCGTGAGTAATGATGAGGCGGTAGCCGCGGCGGATGACCTCAATGATTGCGGCCGCCGTTCGACGCGCGTTTCCCCTTTGCTCGCCAACCGTTCCTTTCTCTCCTGCGCGAATCAGGGAGTTTCCGCCAACGGCGATCAGCATCGTTTTCATCGGAATGCATCAGCGCAAACGACAACGCGTCCTCTGACCTCATAACCGACTGCAGAACTCCGCTGAATCGCGCAGGCGAAGACTCCCGCTTCCAACTGAGCCGAAAGGCATCCTGTCTCTTGATCAGACATGCGCGGGTTCTTCCATCCGCTGCGGGGCAGAGATGGCGGGCGCCGCATGTTCCATCAACTCAAGCATGATTGCCTTTTGGACATGCAGGCGATTCTCCGCTTCCTGGAAAACAAAGGATCGCGGTGAATCGATTACCTCGTTGGTAACTTCATCTCCGCGGTGAGCTGGCAAGCAGTGTAGGAAGATCGCATCCGGCTTTGCTTTTTTCATTAGCGCCGCGTTTACCTGGAATGGAAGAAAAATCTTGCGGCGTGCCTCAGCTTCGGACTCCTGTCCCATGCTCGCCCACACGTCGGTGTAGATCACATCCGCATCGCGCGCAGCCTCGACCGGATCGTTGGTTATGGTGCAGGTGCCCCCAGTGTCTTGGCAGCGATGCTGTGCCCATTCGACGGCGTCTGTCTTTGGCTCATAGGAACTCGGAGTCGCTATCCACACCTGAGCCCCCAACTGCGCTCCAGCGAACATCAATGAATGAGCGACGTTGTTGCCATCGCCGATGAAAGCGACTTTCAGGCCTGCAATTTTCGACTTGATCTCCAGCACCGTTAGATAGTCGGCTAGAGCCTGGCAAGGATGGCTGTAATTCGTAAGCCCGTTGATGATCGGAATATGCGCATATTCCGCCATCTGCTCAACAACGTCATGGGCGAAGGTTCGAATCATGATGCCTTGCACCATGCGCTCCAGGTTCTTCGCGACGTCGTAGACCGATTCTCGCTTCCCAAGATTGATTTCCGCAGGAGAGAGATAGAGCGAAAAACCGCCGAGTTGGTGGATACCGACGTCGAAAGTGACCCTGGTGCGAAGCGACGGCTTTTCAAAGATCATCGCCAGCGTCTGTCCTTCCAGCGCGTCGCGGTACGCGCCCGGAATTGCCTTGATCTGCCGGGCGACGTCGAGAAAGCGTTGGATCTGCCCCGGAGAAAAGTCGCGAATCGACAGAAAGTCGTTGGCCCTCATCTTCCCGCCACCTCCGCCACCGCTTTTCTACGCGCTGTGAAGTGGGTAAGAATCTCTGCCAGTCCCGGCTTCGTCAGTTCCTCAGCTTCATAGGCGACCCGGACACTCGGCTTATTTAATTTCAGAATGCTGGTGAGATTCACTGGGGTTGCCACGAGTACGAGGTCGCAGGGAACGCGATTGATCGTCTCTTCCAATTCATGGCACTGCATCGCACCGTATCCCATCGCAGGAAGCAAGCTCGTCAGGTGGGTGAACCGCTCGTAAGTGCCCCGGATCGAGCCCACCGCATACGGCCGAGGATCGACCAATTCCTTTGCCCCATATTGGCGAGCGGCAACGACGCCCGCGCCATACGACATTTCACCGTGTGTGAGTGTGGGACCGTCCTCTACCACGAGGACCCGTTTGCCTTGAATCTGCTCAGGAGCAGCTACGGAAACGCGGCAGGCGGTTTGCAGAACGATGGCGGACGGATTGTTCTTGCGGATGTTATCGCGAACAACTTGCACATCTCCCGGTGCGGCGGTGTCCACCTTGTTGATGACCACCACCTGCGCACGACGCAGATTTACCTCACCCGGGAAGTAGGTGATCTCGTGCCCTGGACGATGCGGATCCGTTACCACGATCTCAAGATCGGACACATAGAACGAAGTGTCGTTGTTGCCTCCATCCCAGAGGATCAGGTCCGCCTCTTTCTCGGCCTGACGGATGATCTTTTCGTAGTCCACGCCTGCATACACGATTGTCCCCAGGCGAATGTGGGGTTCGTACTCTTCTCTTTCTTCGATAGTGCAGCGGTGATGATCGAGGTCCTCAACCGTCGCAAAGCGCTGAACAGCCTGGACCGCGAGATCGCCGTACGGCATCGGATGCCGAATCACCACGGGATTCCAGCCTAAGTGACGCAACTCCGACGCGACGAGACGAGACAGCGGACTCTTGCCACAGCCTGTTCTCACAGCGCAAATGGACACGACCGGTACACGTGATTTGATCTGCGTATGCTCCGTTCCCAGGAGCATGAAATCGGCGCCCGCCGCGACTGCTCGCGAAGCGATATGCATCAGATTCACGTGCGAGACGTCGCTGTACGAAAACACAACTAGATCAGCGCGATGGTCAGCAATAAGCGTCTCAAGATCTTTCTCTTCCAAAATAGGGATGCCGTTGGGATAAAGATCCCCCGCCAACACAGCTGGATAGCAGCGATTCGCAATATCAGGGATTTGAGTTGCCGTAAATGCAATGACAGAAAACTCGGGATTATTGCGAAACACCACATTAAAGTTATGAAAATCGCGCCCTGCGGCGCCCACGATGATTACTTTCTTCATAGGAGAGTCCCCCGTGTAGCGGCTTCATCAACCTCCTATGATCGGTCGAGCGTTGCCCCTGGCTCAGTGAGCGTTGTCACTCGCACCTGTGACAAATAAACAGCGCGCGTGCAGCACTCGACTTTCTAAATCCCTGTCACGCAGCATTCCACGATCCCGCTGCTGACGGCGCGTCGGCAGTTATGACGGCACTCCGTCATGACTACAGACCATTGCTAAAGCCCAAAACTGCAAGTGCCTTGAAAAGAACCTCCCCCGCGCCAAAGGGCGCCGCCTTGAATCGTGTAACTTCCTGCGGCAGGTCGCGTGCTAGGTACACCTGCTGACATTTATCGCCAGGAGAAGAACTGTGCTTGCAAAGTGCGCCAACCCAACCTGTTCCGCTCCCTTTCGCCGACTCACGGAAGGCAAGCTCTTCCAGGTTGAGACTCAGTACCCGTCCAACGAAGGGCCACGCGCTAAGCACAGAGCAACTCAACACGTTGAGCACTTTTGGTTATGTTCGGACTGTGCCCGCCTGGTCACGCTGGCTTTCCATGAAGACCGGGGTCTGATCACCGTACCTTTGGCAGATGGGAATGTCGTGCGACGGGTGAAGCTGGTTGAATTTAACCGCAGACCCGCACTGCCCACGCGTCCCGATTCTGGTGTGGACGACGAATTCGAGTCCGTCTGGGAATCCAGGTACAGGTCATGACACCATCTATCTCTCAATGCCGGATCTGCCAGTCCGAAAGACGTGATGGCGAGCAGTGGTTCTTGTTAGTAGGCAATCAGTGGGAAGATAGGCTCCGAATTCTGCCTTGGAGTGAAAGGCTAAGTTCGGGTGACGGCATGCACGCCGCCTGCAGCCCAGGCCATGTCCAACAACTCGTAGCGCATTGGATGGCGACAGGGGCTTTGGACTACCCGTTCGCGCATGTCGGCGCAGTCATGGCTCCATCTGCTCCTTTGTCCGAGCAGGTTTTCAACCAGGATTTCTCCCCTCGTGCGGGATCCCGCGTCTTAGGTGAACTGGCAGTGCATCGAGAGAGTCTTAGACGGTTGCTTATGGAGAATCCAGAGTCTCTCGTTCCCGTATTGGACGCGTTGGTCAGTGCCTTATACAAAAACGGTAACGGCGACCCCGTTGCCGATTCGACCCTTGTGAAGCAACCCGAGCGTATCGAAGTAAGCATTACCGAGCTGCAGAGCGCCTGAATCTCTTTTCAAGGCAGAACTCCGATCATATCGGTTCAGGCGCCGTAAAAAGCGGCATTCTTCGCGATAAACTCCTTTTTTCCTTCAGGCACGTCATCCAGAGAGTAGATCGAGTCTGACGTGCACACAGGTATGCAGGCTCCGCAATCAATGCAGCCGTTCGGATCCACATACATCTGCGTCTCTTCTTCGAAACCGGGCTCGTCCTTTTTTGGATGGATGCAGTCGGTGGGACATACATCCGCACAAAGTTGGTCTTTGATACAAGTATCGGTGATTACGTAAGCCATGGCTCTCTCCATGCGAGAGCTGACCGTCCTCTCGCAATTCCAATCTACAGCGCAGTCACAGAGCCTACTGTGATTGCAATCACTCCATCATTGTGAGCTTGCGCACCGCAGAGTAAGCGGTGCCCTCAGAAGGACAGCTTGCGGATGAATGATGAACTCGAGCAGTTAGGGTCGCCAGCAACGTGTGCCGGAAAAACGATCCAATCCGATCAGATGTTATTTCGCAACTTCCCCCGAACGCAGGGTCTTCCTCATGCGAATCACCGGGAGACCCTTGCCCGCAGGCAATGGCACCTCGAATCGCTCCACCTCCGCGTATCCGTGAGCACGGTACAGCGGTTCGCCCGGCAGCGTGGAAGCAAGCTCCAGGTCTGTAAAGCCCAGACGCGCAGCCGCTTCTTCGCAGGTTCGCAACAGCAGACTGCCAATGCCTCGTCGGGCATATTCCGGGTGTACGAAGAACGCCCTGATTCTGGCTGGTTCCCTCTTTGGATCAAGCCAGGAATCGTCCTTTGCCGTCGCATGCACGTGATCGCTACCGTAGAGCGTGCGCCGACGACTCCATCCGCCGCAGGCCACGAGCTCCGATCCCGCTTCCACAACGAAGTACGTGCCATCGCGCACAAGTTGAGTGTCCACCCCCAGAGCGCTTCCCAGCGCCGCTTCCACCTGCTCGGAACTGTAACCTTGGCGCAGATTTCTCGCCGACAATGGAATGAGCACCTGGAGCCCGGGTATATCGTCGAGCGTCGCCGGCCGAATGTGAAACTCAGAATGCATCTGCGACGAGAGTACCACTTTGCTCAGCGTCGAAGGGTTCGAGTCGCCAACCCCGCGCGACGCGAGGACATGGAGAATCCTGCTGATGTGGCACAGGTGGCAACGCCTGCTTGATCTCCAAAGCTAAAATTAGAATCATCTTGTGCAAACAGCATCAACCTTCCGCATGATCCTCTCAGCCCACTGAACTGCAGCAGCAACAAGTGATTCCGTTCGTGGGCTGCTCTTGCTGTCAAACAGGTCATCGGTGGTTTTAAGGTGACGAGCAACAAGGATTCCCGCGATGATTCCGAGCACTCGCTTGCGGCCCTCATCCATGCCGCGATTCTACGTCTTCGCTTTTTATTCGTCCAGACATTTCGGGCAGGACAACAATCTACTCAGCTGCCCAATCTTTGGCGAATGGTTTCCACCAGGCTCGTGGGTTCATCGCTGCTGACAACGGTGGCGTCCGGATTGTTCTTTGCCGTGGCCCAGGGAGAAGGCAAAATCTCGATAATCTTTCCCTGTGCATTTCGGCTTCGGAACAATCCAGCAAGTTGCCAGCAGATGTCTCTGGGCAGAGTGCTTCCGAAGACTAGGACATCGAAGTTATAAGCTTGAATCTGATCCCGTGCGTCTTGCACCGATTCGGAGGTGGTCACCTCAAATCCGTGATGTCGCAACAACAGAGCGCGAGTGTAATTCAGATTGGCATCAACGCTGGCCGAGAGAATACGAGTTGTCCCTTCAATTCTGTGTGGAGTTTGCTTAGGAGCACCCATTGCTGAACGATACCTTCACAGCAGGTTGTGGAAGATTGTAAGTACACGGAAAAGATAGCACGGTAACGCA
>Ga0207657_10004419_pt1 | contig 14875 bp, 15 predicted proteins | sample KBSC33metaG_FD_184316 | JGI IMG/M metagenome (GOLD analysis project Ga0207657, IMG submission 184316) | Corn rhizosphere microbial communities from Kellogg Biological Station, Michigan, USA - KBS C3-3 metaG (SPAdes) (version 2) | ecosystem: Host-associated > Plants > Roots > Rhizosphere > Soil ... | reverse complement strand
GATTTTCCCCCCGGACCTGCCGGTACCGGGCCTCAACTACCGCCTGTCGGACATCCTCTGCGCCGTCGGGATCCCGCAGGCGCGGCGGATCGACGAGCTCCATGCCGCGCGGACGCGCATCGCCGCCGGGTACGGCGAGCGGCTCCGCCACCTGCCGGTGCTGCTGCCGCAGGCGGACGACGGCGACGTCCACGGCTGGCAGGCCTACGTCCTCCAGGTCGAGGACCGCGACCGCGTGCTCGCCGAGCTGCGCGCGCAGGGGATCGAGGCGCAGATCGGCACCTACTCGCTGCCGCTCCTCCGCGCCTACCGCGACCAGGGCGAGTTCGCCGCCGCCCGCCGCGTCTTCGAGCGCGCGCTCGCCCTTCCCTTCCACACCCGGCTCGCAGACGGTGACCTCGACCGCGTCGCGGCCGCCCTTGACAAAGCAGTAAGTAGTCACTAATCTCCGGCGCATGGTCGTCGCGGAACGGAAGTCGAAGGAGGAGCGGCGCGAGGAGATCCTCGACGCGGCCCTCGCGGTGTTCGCGGAGCAGGGGCTCCACGGCGCCTCGACGGAGGAGATCGCCCGGCGTGCCGGCATCTCGCAGCCGTACGTCTTCCGGCTCTTCGGCACGAAGAAGGCGCTCTACCTGGCACTCGTCGCCCGCTGCTTCCGCCAGACGCTCGAGTTGATGCAGCGCGCCGCCGAGGGCAAGCGGGGCGAGGAGGCGCTGAAGGCGATCGGGACGGCCTACGGCGAGCTCCTGCAGTCCGACCGCTTCTACCTCCGCGCCCAGATGCAGGCCTACGCCGCCTGCGAGGACGCGGAGATCGCGGCCGTCGTCCGGAACGGGTACGGCGACCTCGTCACCTACGTCGAGCGCGTCTCCGGCGCCTCGACCGAGGAGATCTCGAGCTTCTTCGCCCACGGGATGCTCCTCAACGTCCTCGCCTCGATGGACGCCGCCGGCGAAGGCTGGGGCGCGCGGCTCGTCGACGGCTGCACCGACTGACCCTGTCTCTCTTTTTTTCGCACGGAGGTAAGTGATGAGTCACAAAACAAACGTCTGGTGGACGTTCGCGATCACCTCGGCCGCGCTCTTCATGGTCACGCTCGACAACCTCGTCGTCACGACGGCGATCCCGGTGATCCGGCGCGACCTGCATGCCGGGCTCAGCGGCCTCGAGTGGACCGTCAACGCCTACACCCTCGTCTTCGCGGTGCTCCTCCTCACGGGAGCGGCGCTCGGCGACCGCTTCGGGCGGCGGCTGATGTTCTCGATCGGCCTCGCGATCTTCACGCTCGCCTCCGCGGGTGCCGCGGTCGCACCGTCGATCGGCGCCCTCGATGCGGCCCGGGCCCTGCAGGGGCTCGGCGGTGCGATCGTGATGCCGCTGACGCTGACGATCCTCTCCGCCGGTGTGCCGGCGAACCGCCGTGGCGTCTTCCTCGGCGCGTGGGGCGGGATCAGCGGCCTCGCCGTCGCCTTCGGCCCGCTCGTCGGCGGCGCCGTCGTCAGCGGCCTGTCGTGGCACTGGGTGTTCTGGCTGAACGTGCCGCTCGGGCTGGTGCTCGTCCCGCTCGCGCTGCTGCGGCTCGACGAGACGAGGGGCCCGCTCGGCCGCGTCGACCTGCCCGGTCTCGCGCTCGCGAGCGCCGGCCTGCTCGGGATCGTGTGGGGCTTCGTCCGCGGCAACTCGGTCGGCTGGGGCTCGACGGAGATCGTCGGCGCCCTCGTCGCGGGTGCCCTGCTCACGGCCGCGTTCGTCGCGTGGGAGCTCCGCACCGACCACCCGATGCTGCCGATGAGGCTCTTCCGCAGCCGCACGTTCGCGCTCGCGAACAGCGCGTCGATGCTGATGAGCTTCGGCATGTTCGGCTCGATCTTCCTGCTCGCGCAGTTCTTCCAGACCGTGCAGGGCTACTCGCCGCTCGGCTCCGGCCTGCGGATCCTGCCGTGGACGGCGATGCCGATGATCGTCGCGCCGATCGCCGGTGCGCTGTCGGACCGGCTGCCCGCGCATCGCATCATCGGCACCGGGCTCGCGCTGCAGGCGGCGGGGCTCGCGTGGATCGCGGCGGTCTCGACGCCGACGACGCCGTACATCGATCTCGTGCTGCCGTTCGCGATCTCCGGGGTCGGCATGGGCATGTTCTTCGCGCCGATCGCGAACCTCGTGCTCTCGTCGGTGCGCGGTGAGGAAGAGGGACAGGCGTCGGGGGCGAACAACGCCGTCCGCGAGCTCGGAGGCGTCTTCGGCGTCGCGATCCTCGCGTCGGTGTTCTCGCAGTACGGCGGCTACAGGACCGGCACGTCGTTCGTGCACGGCATGACGCCGGCGGTCTACGTGGGTGCCGCGGTCGTCGCACTCGGCTCGGTCGCCGCGTTCGCGATCAAGCGCCGGCCGAAGGCCGAGGCGCTCGAGCTCGAGCCGCAGCTCGAGGCGGCGGCCTAGTCGAGTCGCAGCCGGGTCGCGGCCGCCGCAACGGCGGCCGCGACCACGGCGAGCACGACGAACGACACGCGCAGGCTCGTGAGCTGCGCGATTCCGCCGACGAGCGGCGGGCCGACGAGCAGACCGACGTAGCCGAGCGTCGTGACGGTGGCGACGGCCGTCGCCGCCTTGCGCCCCGCGACGCCGAAGATGACCGGCGCGTTCAGCGAGATGCCGGCGCCGCCGAGCGCGAAGCCGGCGAGCGCCACCGGCGCGTTCGGCGCGGTGGCTGCGACGACGCAGCCGACGGCGGCGAGCGCGCTTCCGCCGCCGAGCAGCACGCGATCCGGGATGCGTCCGGCCGCCTGGCCGAAGAAGCGGCCGAGTGCCATCGAGGCGCCGAAGATCCCCGGGCCGAGCCCGCTGACGGACGGCTGGGAGTGCAGCTGGCGCTCGAGGAAGAGGGCGCTCCAGGTCTCCATCCCGCCCTCGACGACGAACGCCGCGGCAGCGACGATCCCGATCCAGAGGAGCGCGCGGCCGAAGCGCAGGCCCCGCGTCTCGACGTGCGTGATCTCGCCGCGCTCGCGGCCGACCCAGAGCGCGATCGCGCCGATCAGGCCGGCGACGACGAGCAGGATCGGCTCGCGCCCCGAGCCGGCGCCGCGTGCGAGCCCGGCGCCCACCGCGCCGACGAGGACGCCGACCGAGTAGAGGCCGTGCGCGAGCGGCATCAGCCGCGTTCCGGCGTCAGCCTCGATGCGCGCTGCGCTCGCGTTGATCGCGACGTCGAGCGCGCCCGAGCCCGCGCCGGCGAGCGCGAGTGCGACGATCAGGAGGGGAAGCGACGTGGCGAGCCCGGGCAGCGTCGTCGTGGCGGCGAACGCCGCGCAGGTGAGCGCAACCGCGCGGACGCCGAATCGGTCGACGAGCGGCCCGGCGACGAAGAGCATTGCGGGCAGCGAGCCGACGGTGACGAAGAGCATCGCGAACCCGAGCGCGCCCTTCGAGATCCCCGTCGCCTCCTGGACGCTCGGGAGCACGGCCGCCCATGCGCCCCAGAAGAGCCCGAGCGCGAAGAACGCAGCCAGGATCGGTCCGCGCCGCAGCACCCGTTCGCTCACCGCGCGGTCGTCGTGTGCTCGGTTGTGTGCGGCATCCCACCGCGACCCCGCCGGCCCCCCGGCCCCGACCCGGAGTCGCTGCCTCTCGAGTCGCTGCCTCTCGAGTCGCTGCCTCCCGGGTCGGTGCCTGGCACCGGCGCGGGCATCCCGCCCGCAGCGTCCAGGATCGCCCGGGCCTGGAAACGGCGCAAGGGCTGTGGACGGATCGTCACGCTCTCGTGCCGGTGCCTGGCACCGGCCGCGGGCCGCGGAGCGCCGCCGCGGTTCCGGGTCGCTCGCCCGGCTCGGCCGGCTCGACGGCGTCCCAGCCGGGCGGCAGCCTCGCCGCGCCCCACGCGGGATCGACCTCGGCCTGCTCGAACCCCGTCGGCCAGCTCGGCTGCGCACGGACGCGCGCGAGGGCCGCGAGCACCTCCGCGCCGTCGACGATCCCCGCCTCGTCGGCCGCCTGCAGCTCGTCCTCGTCCTTCAGCACGCTACGCCCGTCCGGGAAGACGAGCAGGTCGAGCTTCCAGTCGAGCGTGTCCCAGCCGGACCGCGACCGCGCAAAGGGGCGCTCGAAGTTCACGTACCACGACAGGTGCTCGCCGCACGAGTCGAGGAACACGAGCGTCGACCACGGCTCGCCGGGGCGCGTGACGCGGATCGTCCAGTTCTCCCACGTGCTCTCGGCGAGCCGCCACTCGCGCCCCGGGACCCGGAGCCGCGAGCCGGCCGCGTCGACCGGGACCCGCGTCTCTGCACCTGGCGCGTCCGCGAGGACGAGCCGCTCCGGGCCGTCCTCGAGCACCGTCCACGCGCGGGCGAGCCAGACGCGGCCGTCCCACAGCTCTCGCACCGCCGCCACCCGCCGTTTCTCGTAGACGTCCACCGGCTCGCCGGAGCGCGCACGGCCGGGGCCGCGGCGGACGAAGCCGAGCTTCTCGGCCACGCGTGCCGACGCGCCGTTACCCGGCCGGATGTAGGCGACGACGTGGCTCGCGCGCGCTCGTCCCCAGGCATCGTCGATCGCGGCGCGCATCGCCTCGGTGGCGAGCCCTGCGCCGCGGCGGCCGGGCGCGATCGACCAGCCGACCTCGACCTCGTCGGTCGAGATTCCCTCGACCCCCGGATAGGCGAAGTGCACCTCCGCCGCGCCGACGAACGACTCCGTCGCCCGGTCGAGCACCGCCCACGTGCCGAACCCGTTCGCGGCCCAGTGCGCCTCGGCGGCCGCGCACTCACCCTCGGGATGCACACGCGCATGCGTGGCCCGGAGCGGCGTGAGGATCAAGCGGTCGGTGAGCAGCGCGATGTCAGACACCCGTCGTGTCTGACACCTTCTCGTATCTCGCGTCCCACGCGGGGTCGGGTTCCCACAGTGCCCACCACGGATCCCACCAGCGGCGGCCCGCGTCGAGCTCCGCGGCGACGCGACGCCCCTCCGCCCACGTCGCCTCGACCTGCGCCGCCGTGTAGCGGCCCTCGTAGATCCGCTCGTCGAGCACGTCGGCATCCTTCCACTCCCACGCCCCGCCGGCGGGGATCCAGATGTCGAGCTCGAGGTCCTGCGTCGAGTAGCCGTCGGCGCTTCGCCTGAACGGCTCCTGGAAGTTCACGTACCAGCCCGCGAACTCGCGCTCCGGGCCGTCCCAGAACACCATGATCGCGTGCGCCTCGCCGGGGCGCTGGAGCGCGAGCACGCCGTGTCCGGTCCACCCCGCCCGTCCATGCCACGGATGCCTGCCGGTCGGCGTCGGCCACTCGCCGTCCGGGAAGCGGAACGGAGCGCCCGTCGGCGTGTAGGTCGCGAGGAGGCCCGGCTCGTCGCGCACGACGACGACCGGCGACTCGAGCCAGACGCGGCCGTCGTTCAGCACCTCGCGCCGAACGACCGTCTCGCCCTCAGACCACATGCCAATCCTCCGGGAGCCCGAGTGGTTCGCGCCACTCCTCGGGCGGCCGCCAGTCCTCCCATCCGGTCGGCCAGGGCGGAGCCGCGATCACGCGCTCGCCCTCGGCCCGCACGCGTGCAGCCGACTCCTCGTCGAAGATGCCGAGCTCGATCGCCTCCGCGAACTCGTCCTCGTCCTTCCACGTCCACGCACCCTCCGGCGAGACGGTCACGTCGAGCGCCCAGTCCGTCGTGTCGAGAAACGGCCCGTTCACGACGAGTGGCGCTTGCAGGTTCACGTACCAGCCGAAGTGATTCCAATCGACGTCCCAGTAGATCTCGACGCTGTGCGAGCCGCCCGGCTGCTCGAAACGCAGGACGTGCGTCTGCTCCCAGGTGGCGTCGAACGGCGGTGCATCCGTGATCCAGCGCGCCAGGTATCCGCCCGGCCCGCGGCGCATCGCCTTGCCCTCGTTGCCGGGACCGCAGTAGATCCCGATCCGGCCCTGCCAGTCGCCGACGTAGCGGTGCGGGAACGTCCAGCGCACGTTGCCGCGGTAGATGCTGCGCTTCAGGAGCACGTCGCCTGCCTGCATTGGGGCGCGACTCTACGACGGCCGGGTTAGGGTCTTGTGAAATGGACGTATCGGTTGTTGTCACCGTGTTGAACGAGGAGGACTCGGTCGGCGAGCTGTACCGCCGCATCGCCGCGTCGCTCGACGGACGCGAGTGGGAGGCGATCTTCGTGGACGACGGCTCGACCGACGGCACCTTCGCGCGGCTCGCGGCGATCCACGCCGACGATCGGCACCTGCGCGTCGTGCGGTTCAAGCGCAACTTCGGCCAGCACCCTGCGATGCACGCCGGCCTCGCGCGTGCCACGGGTGCGCACATCGTGACGATGGACGGCGACCTCCAGAACGAGCCGGAGGACATCCCGAAGCTCCTCGCCGCGCTCGAGCGCGTCGACGTCGCCTCCGGCCGTCGCGTCGAGCGCCACGACTCGCACGGCCGCACGATGCCGAGCCGCCTGATCAACGGCCTGCTCCGCCGCTTCACGGGCGTCGCGATCTCCGACTTCGGCTGCGCGTTCAACGGCTACCGCCGCGGCGCGATCGAGCCGATGCTCGGGGCGATCGGCCGCCAGAAGTTCACGAAGGCGCTCGTGCTCTCGAGTGGCGTGTCCGTCGAGGAGGTGGACGTCTCGCACGCGGCGGGCCGGCACGCGTCGCGCTATTCGCCGTTCCGCCTGGTGCGCCTCGCCCTGCACGTCGTCGCCGGCTTCTGGCCGCAACCGGTGCAGTGGATCGGCGTCACTCTCGGCCTCGTCTGCTCGCTCGCGGCCGCGGCGGTGGGGATCTACGGAATTGCCTACTGGATCGTCCACGCGAACTTCCCCGGCCCGCTCTTTGCCGGAGCAGGCATTGTTCTCGTGCTCGGGATCCAGGGATTCGTGCTCGCGCTGATCGGAGAGTCGCTCGGGAGAATCCAGCGGGACGTCGAGCGTCGGCCGCTGTACACGATCGAAGAGGAGCTCTGAGGTGTCGAAGCGAGTGCTGGTCACGGGCGGAGCGGGGTTCATCTCGTCGAACTTCATCTGCCACCTGCTCGAGGCAACCGACCACGAGGTCGTGACCCTCGACGCGTTGACCTACGCGGGCAACCTCGAGAACCTCGCCGACGTGATGAGCCACCCGCGGCTCTCCTTCGTGCACGGCGACATCCGCGACGCGGGGCTCGTGCGCGAGCTCGTCGGCGGCGTCGACGTGATCGTCAACGCCGCGGCCGAGTCGCATGTCGAGAAGTCGATCGAGCACGGAGCCTCGGAGTTCGTGACGACGAACGTCGAAGGCACGCAGATCCTGCTCGACGCGATCCGCGTCACGCCGGTCGAGCGGTTCATCCTCATCTCGTCCTCCGAGGTGTACGGCACCGCCGAGCGCGCGCCGATGGACGAGGAGCATCCGCTCAATCCGCGCTCGCCCTACGCCGCGACGAAGGCGGGCGCCGACCGGCTCGCGTACTCGTACTGGACGACCTACGGCCTGCCGATCGTGATCGTCCGCCCGTTCAACAACTACGGGCCGCGCCAGCATCCGGAGAAGGTCGTGCCGCGTTTCATCACGCAGGCCCTCGACGACGAGCCGCTGACCGTCCACGGCGACGGCCACGCCTCGCGCGACTGGCTCTACGTCCTCGACGATGCGGAGGCGATCGAGCGCGCGATCGCCGCCCCGGTCGAGCCGCTCGCGGGCGAGGTGATCAACGTCGCGACGGGCATCGACATCCCCGTCGCCGAGATCGCGCGCATGGTGCTCGACGCGCTCGGCAAGCCGACCGACCTCGTGCGCCACGTGGACGAGCGGCCCGGCCAGGTCGATCGTCACATCGGCACGACCGAGAAGGCGGAGCGTCTCCTCGGCTGGACGGCACGCACCCCGTTCGAGGAGGGGCTGGAGCGCACCGTCGCGTGGTACCGCGACAACGAAGCGTGGTGGCGGGCCGTGCTCGCCCGCGAGTCCCGCCTGGTCTCCCCCTAGCATTCGGGGCGTGCAGGTCTCGTTCCTCATCCCCGCCTACAACGAGGGCGGGACGATCGGCGCGGTGATCGAGCGGGTTCAGGCGCTTGCGTTCGACAAGCAGCTGATCGTGATCGACGACGGCTCGACGGACGACACCGCTCGGATCGTGAAGGAGCTCGCAGCCGCGTGCGACAACATCACGCTCCTTCAGCAGCAAAACCGCGGCAAGGGCGCTGCGCTCCGGGTCGGTATCCCGTACGTCGAGGGTGACGTGGTCGTGATCCAGGACGCGGACCTCGAGTACGACCCCGCCGACGTGCCCGCGCTGATCGAGCCGATCCTCGACGGCCGCGCCGACGTCGTCTACGGGTCGCGGCTCTCCGGCGGCCGCCCGCAGCGCGCCTACCTCTTCTGGCATCGCGCCGGCAACAAGCTCCTCAGCCTCGTGACCGGCGCGCTCTTCAACACGACGCTCTCCGACATGGAGACGGGCTACAAGGCATTCCGGAGCGACGTGCTCGCGTCGCTCGAGCTGCGGGAGGACGGGTTCGGCATCGAGCCCGAGATCACCGGCCGTATCTGCAGGAAGCGGCTCCGCATCTACGAGTTGCCCGTGTCCTACTACGGCCGTACCTACGACGAGGGGAAGAAGATCACCTGGCGGGACGGCTTCCGTGCGCTCTGGGTGCTCGTCCGGGTGCGCATCCTCTGATGGCAGGTGTGGGGCGCCGAGCCGCGGCGCTCGCGACGGCGCTCGCGGTCGTCCTCGCGCTCGCCTACTCGGGCTGGAAGGACCTGCCGCACACGTGGCGGCTGATGCGGAGCCAGCACGCGAGCTACGTGCGTTACACGACGGCCGAGAAGGAGCGTCTCTTCGGCACGTCGATCCCGATGCCGATGGAGCAGTTCGACTTCTGGCGCGCGGAGCTCCGGCCCGGCGACCGGTACTGGCTGCAGATGCCGCCCGAGCCGTTCAGCACGTTCGCGGACAAGCGGCAGATCACGCGCGCGATCGCCCACCTCTACCTGCTGCCCGCGATCGAGGCGCCGAGCATCGACGGTGCGACGGTCGTCCTCTCCTACGACGCGAACCCGGCGACGCTCGACCGGGTGTTCTCACAGCAGGTGCAGGCCGGCCAGCAGCAGATCTACTTCTCGAGGCTCGCGCATGGCGGCTGAGCTCGCCGGGCTCCTGATCGCGAACGCCGCGTATGCGCTCGTCGGGCTCTCGCTGCTCGTGCTGCCGGGCTGGGTGACGCGCGACCCGGCCACCTGGTACCGGGTCGGCGCCGCCTACCCCGCCGGGATCGTGGCGATCGTCGTACCGGCGTCGTACCTCGCGCTCGTCCGCGTCCCGGTCTCGCTGACGGCGACGGTCGTCGGTGTCGTCCTCGTCGCCGCCGCCCTCTGGCGGAGCAAGCCGTGGCAGGACAGGATCCGCCTGCGCAGGCCCGGGAAGGGAAGCTTCGTCGCGCGGCTGCTCGGCCTCGTGATCGCCGTCGTCCTGCTCTATGCGCTCCGCACGTTCGCGACCCGCCCGTTTCTCGAGTGGGACTCGTGGGTCGTCTGGATGTCGAAGGCACGGCTGCTCTACGAGGCGCCGTCCGCGGCGCCGGCGGCGCTCCGCTCGGGCGACTACGGCCAGGCGCCCTACCCGCTCGGGCTGCCGACGCTCGAGTCGCTCGGCTTCAGCGCGATGGGCCGGTTCGACGGCACCGTGATCGGGGTGCAGTTCCTGCTGCTCGCGATGACGTTCCCGATCACGCTCTGGTCGCTCCTGCGGGCGCGCGCGCGGGCCTGGACGATCGCCCTCGCGAGCCTCACGGTCGTGTGCGCGCCGCAGATCCTCTACCAGCTGCTGACCCGGTACGCCGACGTGCCGCTCGGCCTCTTCGTCGGGCTCGGGCTCGCGGCGGGCGCCGCGTGGGCGGTCTCGCGGCGCAGCGACCGCTGGCTGCTCGGCTGCTTCGTGCTGTTCCTCGGCATGGCCGGCCTGCTGAAGAGCGAGGGGTTCCTGTTCGCGCTGGCCGGCTGCGTCGCGCTCGCCGCAGCGACGGTCGCCGGGCGGGACCGCACGCGCCTCGCCGAAGCGGCCGCGGGGATCGGCGGTGTGCTCGCGATCGTCCTGCCGTGGCGGGTCTACTGCTCCGTCTACGGGCTCGCGACGCCGGATTACGACCTCGGCAACGCCCTCCGCCCGTCGTACCTGCACGACCACGCCGACCGGGTCTGGCCGACCGTGACCGAGCTCTCCGCCCAGCTGACGAACGCGAGGAGCTGGGGCTTCCTCGTGTGGGCGATCCTGCTCGCGCTCCTCGCCGGCGTCTGCTCGGCGCGCTGGCGCCTGCTCGCCTTCGCCGGCACCTGGCTCGTCCTCGCGGCCGGCGGGCTCCTCCTGACCTACTGGGTGTCCGTCCTGCCGCTCACGAGCCATCTGACGAACACGAGCAACCGGACGATCGTCTCCCTGCTCGTCGGCGGCGCGGCGATGCTGCCGCTCTTCGTGTTCCCCCGCCCCGACCCGGCCGACCGATGAGTGAGCGTCTGCTCGTCCTCGGCGCGGGGCCGGCCCAGCTCGGGCTGCTCGAGGCCGCGCGCGACCGCGGGGTCTGGCTCGGCGTCGTCGACCGTGACCCGGCTGCGCCCGGCTTCCGCTTCGCCGACCGTCGCTGCATCCTCTCGACCGAGGACGAGCCGGCGATCGAACGGCTCGTTCCCGCGCTCGAGATCGACGGGATCATCTCGCCGGGCACCGACTGGCCGGTAGCCGTGGCCGCGCGGGTCGCGGAGCGAACAGGCTTGCCCCATCCGATCTCGTCCCAGACGGCCGTGCTCGCAACGAACAAGCTGCGCCAGCGCGAGCGGCTCAATGGGGATGGTGTACCCCAGCCCCACTCGTGGGTCGTGGGCGCAGACGACGCCCTCCCGGACGTGTCCGGCCCGGTCGTCGTCAAAGCGCCGGACCGGCAGGGGCAGAAGGGCCTGACCCTCGTCGAGGATCCGGCACGCCTGCCCGAGGCGGTCGAGGTCGCCCGCAGCGCCGCCCGCTCCGGCCTCGCACTCGTCGAGGAGCTCGTCGACGGCCCCGAGGTGACGGTCGTCGGCTTCAGCGCCGGCGGCGCCTTCACGGCGCTCGCCGTCACCGACCGGGTCGTCGCCGCGCCGCCTGCCTTCGGCGTCGCGCTCGCCCACGTCTGGCCGAGCGCGCTCGGAGTCGCGGCGGCCGGGGTGGCCGAACAGGCCGTGACCGCCCTCGGGATCGAGAACGGGCCCTCCTACACGCAGCTCCGGGTCGGCGCCGACGGGCCGCGGGTGATCGAGGTGGCGGCCCGACTCGGCGGCGGGCACGACGCCGAGCTCGTCCGGGCGGCGACCGGGGTCGACCTGAACGGCCTCGCGATCGACGCCGCACTCGGCCTCCCGCTCGCCGTCCCCTCGCCGCAGTCCCTCGTCGGCGGCGCCGTCACCCGCTTTCTCGTCGCGCCGCCCGGCGTGCTCGACCGCGTGGAGGTCCCGGAGGGGCTCGCCGGGGTCCGGATCTACCGCGAGCAGGGCTACGTCTTCACCCCGCTCCGCCGGGGCGGAGACCGCGCCGGAGCCGTCCTCGTCACCGCCGGCTCGCGCGCGGAGGCCGTCGCGCAGGCGAACGCGGCCGCGGAGCGCATACGCTTTCTCGTCTCGGATGACGGAGCTCTCCTCTAAGCAACCCAAGCGAACCGAGTTCCTCTCGTTCCAGCCCCCGGCGATCTCCGAGGCGGAGATCGAGGCCGTCGCGGAGACGCTGCGCTCGGGCTGGCTGACGACGGGACCGCGCACCGCCGAGCTCGAGGCGCGCATGCGCGACTACCTCGAGGCGAAGCACGTGCTCGCGGTCTCCTCCTGCACGGCCGCGCTCCACCTGTCGCTCGTCGCGCTCGGCATCGGCCCCGGCGACGAGGTGATCACCACCTCGATCACCTGGCCGTCGACCGCGAATGTGATCGTTCACTGCGGCGCGACTCCCGTCTTCGCGGACGTCCGGGCCGACACGCTGAACATCGACCCGGACCGTGTGCGCGAGCTCGTCACCGAGCGGACGAAGGCGATCGTCCCGGTCGACCTGTACGGGCAGCCGGCCGATCTCGACGAGCTCGCGGCGATCGGCCTGCCGCTCGTCGAGGACGCCGCGCACGCGGCCGAGTCGCGCTACCGCGGTCGCAAGGTCGGCTCGATCGCCGACCTCACCTGCTTCTCGCTCTACGCGACGAAGAACATCGCGGCGGGCGAGGGGGGACTGATCGCCACGAACCGCGACGACCTCGCCGACGCGCTCGACGACCTGCGTGTGATGCGCCGCGGCCACGGCTCCCGCTACGACATCGCCGTCCCCGGCTACAAGGCGAACCTGAGCGACGTGCTCTCCTCGATCGCGCTCGTGCAGCTCGACAAGGTCGAGCGGCACACCGAGATCCGGCGTCGCCACCGGGCGCTCTATGACGAGGGCCTCGACGGCCTCGACGGCGTCGTCGCCGTCGCGCGCGACGAGCGAGACGTGCACGCCAATCATCTCTACGTCGTGCGGGTCACCTTCGCGGATCGCGACGAGGTGCAGCTGGCGCTCGCCGACGAGAACATCGGCACGTCGATCCACTTCCTGCCCGTGCACGCGTTGAGCGCCTATCGCGACCGGCTCGCCCCGCACCAGCCGTCGCTTCCGGTCACGGAGCGGGCCGGGGCCGAGGTGCTGTCGCTGCCGTTCTCGCCCGCACACTCCGACGACGACGTGCGGGATGCAGTGGCGGCGTTTCGCCGCGTGCACGCGCGACTCGCCGGATGAAGCGCCTGCTGCGCGTCGCGGCGACGCTCGTCGTCACCGCGCTCGCCGTCACGTACGTCCTCACGAAGATCGACCTCGGCAAGACGCTGCACATTCTCGGCTCGGCCAGCCCGGGCTGGGTCATCCTCTCCGCTGCGCTGACGCTCGTCACCGTCCCGCCGATGGCGTGGCGCTGGCAGCGGCTGCTCGCCGCGCGCGAGGTCGTCGACGGCGTGGGGTGGCTGACCCGCGCCTACTTCGTCTCGTACGCGTTCGGGCAGGTGCTGCCGACGTCGGTCGGCGGCGACGCCTGGCGGATCTTCGAGACGAGCAGGCGCCACCCCGGGAACATCACGCCGATCACCGGCTCGATCCTGCTCGAGCGGTCGCTCGGCGGCGCGGTGACGCTCGTGCTCGCCGGCGCCGGGCTGCTGCTCGCGATCGGCCGCTATCCGATCGGGCCCTACCTCTGGATCGAGGTGCTCTTCGTCCTCGCGACGATCGCGGCCGGGTTCGTGTTCTTCTCGCGCTCCGTCCGGCGCCGGCTCGCGTTCGCGCTGCCGTACGCGCGCCGCCTCAGGCTCGAGACGCCCGCCCGCGCCGTCTACGACGGCATGCACGGCTACCGCGAGCATCCCGGGACACTGCTCGTCGTCGCGGTCGTGACGCTCGGCGCGCAGCTGACGCGCGTGCTCGCGATCTACGCATCGGGACGCGCGGTCGGCATCCACCTCCCGCTCCTGCCGTACGTCGTGCTCGGGCCGCTCCTCTTCCTCGTCATGCTCGTGCCCTTCACCGTCAACGGCATCGGCGTGCGTGAGGCGTTCTTCGTCAGCTTCCTCGGCCGGCTCGACGTGCCGGCGGACACCGCGTTTGCCTGCGGCTTCCTCTTCTTCATCATGACGATCGTGCTCGCGCTGCCCGGGCTCGGGGTGATCCTCTGGGAGAACGTGCTCGGGAGGCGCCCCGCGGTGACCGATGGAACAGCCTGACGTCAGCGTCGTCGTCGTGACCTTCAACGCCCTGCCGTGGCTCGAGCAGTGCCTCGACTCGGTGCGCGGCCACGACGTCGTCGTCGTCGACCACGGCTCGACCGACGGCACCGTCGAGCTCGCGCGCACGCGCGGCGTGCGGGTGATCGAGCAGGAGAACAAGGGCATGGGCGGCGGCAACAACGCCGGCATGCGCGCCACCGACGGCCGCTATTACCTGCTGCTCAACTCCGACGCGTGGGTGAGGGCGGACGGCGTGCAGAGGCTCGTCGAGTTCGCGGACGCGCACCCGGAGGCGGCGGTCGTCGGCCCCAAGCTGCTGAACCCGGACGGCTCGCTGCAGCGGTCGGTGCGCGGAGAGCCGACGCTGTGGCGCCTCGCCACCGAGTACCTGTACATCCGCAAGCTCGCGCCGCGGTCGCGCCGGCTCAACCCGCTGTACCGCGGCGACTTCGCGCACGACCGCGTGGAGGCGGTCGACTGGCTCTACGGGCCTGCGCTCCTCGTGCGCCGAGAGGCAGCCGACGCCGTCGGCCTCTTCGACGAGGACTTCTTCATGTTCAGCGAGGAGGTCGACTGGATGACGCGCTTTCGCCGTGCCGGCTGGAGCGTCGTCTTCTTCCCGGATGCCGAGGTCGTGCACGTCGGCGGTGCCTCGCATGGCGGCTCGCTGTACGTCGAGAACCTGCGCGGTCATCTGCGCTTCATGGCCAAGCACCGGGGGACGAAGGAGGCGGAACGGGTGCGCAGGCTCCTGCTCTGGTCGCTCCGCCTGCGGGCGCTCGTGCTGCGGCGCGAGGACTACCGCGAAGGCGTGCGGTTCCTCTCGTCCGGCAACGTGCGCAGTCTTCTCTCCAAGTGATCGACTACCTCCGCCTTGCCTTCGGCACGGTCGTCGTGCTGCTTCCCGGCGTGGCCGTCGCGCGCGCGTTCGGCCGCCGCTCGACCTCGGCGAGCCTCAGCTGGGGGCTCGTCTGCGTCTTCGTCGCCTGGGCGGCCGTCTTCGTGCTGCACCGCTCGATCCACCTGGCCGTCGTCGTGCTGCTCGTGCTCGTCGCCGCGGCGGCCTTCGTCTCGTGGCGCAGACGCGGCTCGCGGCGCGACCACGGCTCGCGTGCGTGGGGGTCGCGCGGCTCGGTGTGGCTCGTCGG
>Ga0207657_10004414_pt1 | contig 14882 bp, 13 predicted proteins | sample KBSC33metaG_FD_184316 | JGI IMG/M metagenome (GOLD analysis project Ga0207657, IMG submission 184316) | Corn rhizosphere microbial communities from Kellogg Biological Station, Michigan, USA - KBS C3-3 metaG (SPAdes) (version 2) | ecosystem: Host-associated > Plants > Roots > Rhizosphere > Soil ... | reverse complement strand
ATGCGGTTGCTGCCGCAGCTGTCCTCAACCGCGGCGGGCGCCAGTTCGATATGTCGGTGAACCTCTCCGGGCGCCTGCTCAGCGATCGCGCGCTGGTGGGACGGATCGCGATCCTGCTCGATCGCCATGGACTCCAACCGAACCTTCTCACACTCGAATTGACGGAAACGGCCGCACTCGCGGGCAGCGGCGAAGCGCTCGACATGCTCGTCCAGCTTCGCGAGCTTGGGGTAAACATCTCCATCGACGATTACGGCACCGGCCTGTCGACGCTGGATTATCTGAAGAAGATTCCCGCGGGCGAGATCAAGATCGACCAGAGTTTCGTCACCGGAATGGTCGAGAATCGAAGCGAGCGCCTGATGGTCGGTTCGACCATCGCGCTGGCGCATTCCCTGGGCCGCCGAGTCGTCGCCGAAGGCGTAGAGACTCGCGAAGCGCTCGAACTCCTGGCCGAAATGGAGTGCGACGTCGCCCAGGGCTTCATCACCGGCCGGCCCATGAGCCTCGAGAATCTGCGCCGCCGGCTGGGTTCCGAACGCCGCTCCAAAGTCGCCTGATCGTCAATTAGTCCCGAATTGAAACGCGGGCTGCGATTCCGCGCGCCTTCACTTTGGTAAATGAATTGCTAACCTTGTTTCTTAAGGTTAATGTCCCCCTCAGTTGCCGAATCAGACCAACAATCGGGGGATTACCGATGAAGAAGATCAAACCAGCCCGTTTCAACCTTTGGACTTGGATGTTCGGTGGCGGCACGGCCGACGGCGGCGTTTCCGGCTAAGCTGACCGCGAATTTCAATATGAGTATGCGTAACCGCCTGCATTTGCAGGCGGTTTTCGCATGCGTTGAACTCATGCCGGGGTCTCGTCGTTCGACGATCTGACATGGTGAGACAAGCCAGCGGCATGCTGCAGGTGACGGCGCCCGCACCCGGCCTGATCGACATCACCGAGCGGGTTTCCGGCTGGCTCGAATCGCAGCGAATCGGGACCGGCCTCTTAACCATCTTCTGCGCGCACACGTCGGCTTCGCTGGTAATCCAGGAGAATGCTGCGGCTGCCGCGCGGCACGATCTCGAGCGATTCTTCGAGGCCATCGCCCCCGAGGGTCCGTCGCTCTACACGCATAATGATGAAGGTCCCGACGACATGCCCGCGCATATTCGCAGCGCGCTTACCCAGACTCAGCTTTCGATCCCGGTGCAGGACGGGAAGATGACGCTCGGTACGTGGCAGGGCATTTTCCTCTTTGAGCATCGCCGCGGCACGCAGTGCCGGCGCATTCACGTCCACCTGCTCGGCGAATGAGCGCCGAATCTGTTCGCGCGTGGATTGCAGAGCACGCGCCCGATCTTCCGATCATCGAGGTGGAAGCGAGCACGGCCACCGTGGCGACTGCCGCACAGGCCCTGGGAGTCGAGCCCGGCAGGATCGCCAAGACGCTGGCTGTGCGCGCCGGGGATCACGCATTCCTGCTCGTTGCTCGTGGGGACGCGCGACTCGACAATCGTAAATCCAAGGACGAGTTCGGCGCCCGGCCACGGATGCTCGGCCCCGAAGAGACGTTCGAGCTGACCGGGCATCCGGTCGGCGGCGTCTGTCCGTTCGGGCTCAGGACACCGCTACCGGTCTATCTGGATCAGTCTCTCAGGAGCTTTGACCTGGTCTATCCTGCGGGCGGTTCGCTCAACACTTCGGTGGAAGTCAGCGTCGACCGGCTGTTCGATCTCGTCGGAGAGCGATGGGTCGATCTATGCCGGCTGCCCGAGGAAGCGGCTGGGGGATAAGTCTCCGGACGGCACATCGCCGAGCGGCCAGGGCATCCCGGCAATAAGCGACGCGACCACCGAGCCCATCGCTGGCGAAGTCTGGAGCCCGAAGCCGCCCTGCCCGGCCAGCCAGAAGAAGCCCGGCGCATCGGGCGCGAACCCGACGACCGGCATGCCATCGGGAGCGAAGCTTCTAAGTCCCGCCCATTTGTGGACGATCCGCCTGACCTGCATGGTCGTGCGCTCCTCCACCCGGTGCGCGGCGAGCGCAACCTCATAGTCGTCCGGCTGGGCGTCGGACGGAGCGCTCGGAACCTCATCCATCGGCGAGGCGAAAAGGCGCCCGGATTCGGGAGCGAAATAGAGTTCGTCGCCGACCGTCTTGACGAATGGCCAGCCGGAAGGGTCGCGACCTTCCGGAGCATCGAAGGTGATGATCGTCCGGCGCTTCGGGGCAAGCCCGATCCCCGTGACGCCAGCCATCCCGGCGATCGTGTCGGCCCATGACCCGGCGGCATTGATCAGGACTGCAGCCGAGAAACGCTCGCCGCGGTCGGTGACGATTGCCCAGGCCTCGCCCTCACGCGCAATTTGGGCGACCCGCGCCCCGGTGACGAGCGTCCCGCCATTGCCCCGCAAAGCCCGCGCATAGCCCTGCAGAAGCGCATCGGTGTCGAGCTTGAGGCCGTTGCGGTCCACGAGTGCCGCGACTGAGTGGCCCTCCCCGACCTTCAGCACCGGGCAAAGCTCGGTCATCTTGTCAGGACCAGCGCGTTCGAGCCTTGCAAAAGGCGCGATTGCCGCGTCGAGAGCATCGAGTTCGTCCAGTTCCTCCTCGCGCGCATGGACCAGGACGGGCATCGTCCGGCCGAGCGGAACATCGGTGAAGCCGTCAGGGGGCCGGTCGAAAAAGGGCCTGCTCGCCAGGGTCAGCGACCGTACCAGCGGGTTGCCGAGCGCGAAGTGGAGCATGGTCGCGCTTCGCCCGGACGAGTGAAAGCCGACCGATTCCTCGGCCTCGAGAACGGTCACGTTGGCGTGTGGCGTCAGCATCGCCGCCGCCGAGAGACCCGCAACGCCGCCGCCAATAATGAGAATGTCGGACCTGGCGGGCGTGATCATGCCTCCATCAGGCGAGGATTCACGATCTTGCCGCCGTTCGTGAGGCGGATCGCCTGGACAATTTCGTCATCGTCCGGAAGCTCAGGCACATTCTTATCCTTGTTCCAGAATGCACTGAGAAAATTGTATAAATTCCGTGCAAACAATGCAGAGGAATCGGCTGCCAGAGTGCGCGCCAGATTTGACGCGCCGATAACCGTCACCCCGTGTCTCTCGACAGATTTACCGGCAACGGTGCCTTCAACGTTCCCGCCCGCCTCAGCTGCAAGATCGACAATGATGCTCCCCGCCCTCATCGTCGCGAGCTGCGAATCGGTGATCAGCCTGGGCGCCGGGCGTCCGGGGATCAGCGCGGTGGTGATGACGATGTCCTGTTTGGCGATGTGACTGTTGACGAGCTCGCCCTGCGCCTTGCGATATTCGTCGGACATCTCCGTGGCATATCCGCCCTGCCCTTCGCCCTCGATTCCCGAGACGTTCTCGACGAAGATCGGCTTGGCGCCAAGCGACTGGATCTGTTCCTTCGTCGCAGAGCGCACGTCCGTCGCACTGACCTGCGCGCCTAGGCGCTTCGCGGTCGCGATCGCCTGTAACCCGGCAACTCCCACGCCCATTACGAACACCTTGGCCGGTGTGATCGTGCCGGCGGCGGTCATCATCATCGGAAAGGCGCGGCCATAGGCAGCGGCCGCGTCGACCACGGCCTTATAGCCGGCGAGGTTCGACTGCGACGACAGGATGTCCATCGACTGGGCGCGCGTGATCCGCGGCATCCATTCCATTGTAAGCGCCTGAAGCCCGGCCTTGGCATAGGCCTGGATCGCGGGCTTGCGGCGAAGCGGATCCAGCGCTCCGATCAGCAGCGCGTCCCTCGGTGCATCCTTCAGCACTTCGGGTCCGGGCCCGTCGATGCAAAGGATCGCGCCCGCATTCGAGAGAACCGCCTTGCGTGTTCCGACCTGCGCTCCGGCTTCCTCGAAGTCCTTGTCGGAGACGCCCGCCGAAATGCCGGCCCCCTTCTCGATCGCGACCTCGGCACCGAGCGCGATGAATTTCCTCACCGTTTCCGGAATCGCGGCGCAGCGGGTCTCCCCCGCGGCCGTTTCCTTCAGGATCGCAATTTTCACGAGATCGTGGTGCTAGCTGATAATCAGAAGGACGATGAATGCGGTAATCAGCGCCGCCACGGCGCCCCACTTCAGCAAATGCGTGAACCGCTCGTAATCGCCGACGTGCCGCGCGACTTCGGGTGTCCCCGGGTGGGCCAGGATCGGCTCTTCTTCTTCCGCCATGCTGTTTCCCTCTGGATTGTGCTTCGGGGTGCATAACAAGCCGTCTCCGCTCGCCCAAGAGCGAAAAGCCGGTTTTAAGGTCACCTTTACCGGTCGCGCCTACAGGCAGAGGGCGAGGTGCACCATGCCCAATGAGCCGATCCGGTCGTTGCTTTTGGTCGATGCCGACGCCGCGGAGCGGCGGCGGATCAGCGCGATCGCCTCGCGCGCAGGCTGGACGGTCGTCGGCGCCGATGGCCTCGACACGGCCCTAGCCCTGCTCCGCGGCCCCTATGGGCCCGAAGTGAAGGTCGCGCTGCTGGGCAATTGGGAAAGGCATGCAGCCGGCGAGATCATCGATGCGCTTCGCTCCTGCCACGAACGGCTTCCGGTGCTCGTGCTCGCCGATTCCGACGCCTTGCCCCTCGCCGTTGATGCGATCCGGGCAGGCGCAACCGACTTCCTCGGCCGTCCGATCGCACCGGAGCGGCTTCTCGAGGCGTTGACCGCCGCCGCCGACCGCCGTCGGCCCGCAGGCGAATTGACACCCGTCGCGGAGAAGCTTGCCCCGGCCCTCTCGCTCGACCAGTTGGTCGGAGCGACTCCCGATTTCCGTTCGTCGCTTGCGGTTGCTGCAAAAGCGGCACGCAACCGCCTTCCAATCCTGATCGTCGGCGAGCCCGGAACTGGCAAGGAAACCTTCGCTCGAGCAATCCACGCCGCAAGCCTCCGGTCGCGCTCGCCGCTGATCGCTCTCGACTGCAAGACTGTCGCGGCAAACATCATCGAAAGCGAATTGTTCGGTCATGAGGCGGGAGCTTTCCCCGGCGCCTTCTCCGCAAAGGACGGGAAGATGCTCGAAGCCAATGGCGGGACGCTGCTTCTCGACGACGTCACCGCTTTGCCCCTGTCGACACAGCAGGCGCTCGATCGGACGCTTGCGACCGGTGAAGTTCGCCCGGTCGGTTGCAACGGCAGCCATTCTGTCGACGTGCGTCTTATCGCGACCTCGAGCCGGCCACTTCCCGACGATTTCGATCCGGGACTTCGCGAGCGCCTGGAGAGCACAATCGTGTCGCTTCCTCCGCTACGGGAGCGCAGCAGCGACATCCCGGCGCTCGCCCGGCACCTTCTCGGCCGATTTGCCGCTCAGATGCTCCTCAAGTCGCTGTCGATCGACAATGGCGCCCTGACGGTGCTGATGCGCTATGGCTGGCCCGGGAACGTCCGCCAGCTCGCCAGCGTCTTGCTGCGCGCGGGCCTTGAATGCTCGGGCAGCTCGCTCGGTGACGAGGATTTCCCCCATATCGCGACCCAGTCCCGTTTTTCCGGTCGATCGACCGATGTGGTTCCGCAGCTGAGCAAGCATTCAAGCGAAGCGGCAGTGAATGGAGTTGGCGCCGTCACCCTGTTCGACGATGAAGGTCACATCCGGCCGCTGGATGACATCGAAGCCGACCTGATCCGCCTTGCAATCGGCCATTATCGGGGGCGGATGACGGAGGTGGCCAAGCGCCTCGGGATAGGCCGATCGACTCTCTATCGGAAGCTCGGAGAGCTTGGGATCGATACGGCGGCCTAGCCGCGTCCGCTCAGCGCCTGGTCGCGAAGGCCACGCCAGACCTTCACCGCCTGCAGCGTTTCCGCAACATCGTGGACCCGGAGGAGCTGTACGCCCTGTTCCACGGCCTTGACCGCGAGGGCGATGCTGCCGCCGTGACGCGCATCGGCCGCCGCCTCGTTGGAAAGGGCTCCTATGGTGCGCTTGCGGCTTGCGCCGATGACGAGTGGACAACCGAGTGAATGGAACAGAGCCAGATGGTTCATCAACTCGAGGTTGTGGGCGACAGTCTTGCCGAACCCGAAGCCGACGTCGACCAGGATATTCGACCGCTGGATTCCCGCCTCGACGGCGGCGGCGATCCTGTCTTCAAGCCACTGATAGACTTCGACGACCACGTCGTCATAGGCCGGCCGCTCCTGCATCGTCTCGGGGGCGCCCTTGTGGTGCATGAGCACGACCGGGACTCCTGCTTGCGCGACGAGGGCGGCAGAGCGGTCGTCGTAGGTCAACGCGGACACGTCGTTGATCATTCCGGCCCCGGCTTCGAGCGCTGCCGTCATGACGTCAGCCTTGCGCGTGTCGGCCGAGACTGCAGCACCGCCCGAGGCCAACTGGCGGATGACCGGCTCGATCCGGGCGATCTCGTCTCCCTCCCAGACCAGCTTTGCGCCCGGACGGGTCGATTCGCCGCCGACATCGACGATCGCGGCGCCGAGCTCGGTCATCTTCATTCCGGCGGTCGCCGCGGCGAGCTCATCCTGGAACTGCCCACCATCCGAAAAGCTGTCGGGGGTAACGTTGATGATCCCCATTACCTGCGGCTGGTCGAGCCTGACGACGCGCTGGCCAAGCCGCAACGGCGCCCTTTCGCCGGTCAGGCGCGCCCATTGTTCCGATAAATCGTCGTCAAGCCTGGTCTCAAGCTCCTGAACCGGAATGATAGTCGCCTTTATCCGCTCATCGTCGTCGATCTCGAGAAGCTCGACCGATGCAAACCAGGACAAACCGCCGGCAAGCCGGGCGACCTTCCCGTCATTGCCAAATGGGGAATCGACGAAGCCGATCGGGCGGATGAGTGTGCGCATGCCCTCGCTATAGCGCGGACAGGTGACGCTGGCGCAAGGCGTCGAGCGGCTCCATCAGCCCGGTCTTCTCCACGTGCCAGAACGTCCAGCCGTTGCAGGACGGGGCGCCCTGCAAGGCGGCAGCGACCTTGTGGATCGAGCCCGAATGCGCGCCCGATTCGATCGAGCCATCCGAGCGAACGCTGGCCGAAAACCGCCGCCTGGAATCGGTCAGCATGGTGCCGGGCGGGCAGAGGCCGCTTTCGACAAGCAACCCGAAGGCAATCCGCGGAGCGCCGCGCTTGTCAGCCATCATCCCCATCGCGCTCTCGTCGAGGGGCAGCGTCGAAGCAATTCGTTCGCTCGCGACCTTCACATAGCCCTGCTCGCGCTCGATGCCGATCCAGCGGCGGCCGAGTCTCCTCGCCACCGCACCCGTGGTTCCGGTCCCGAAGAACGGGTCGAGCACCACGTCGCCAGGTTTCGTGCAGGCAAGCAGTATCCGGTAGAGCAAGGCCTCCGGCTTCTGCGTCGGATGCGCCTTGGCGCCGTCCTCCCCCTTGACCCGCTCCGATCCGCTGCAGATCGGCAGCACCCAATCAGAGCGCATCTGAAGGTCGTCGTTGAGGGCCTTCATCGCGCGATAATTGAAGGTGTAGCGCGCCTTTTCATCCTTCGCGCACCAGAGGAGTGTCTCGTGTGCGTTGGTGAATCGGGTCCCGCGGAAATTCGGCATTGGGTTGGACTTGCGCCAGACGATGTCGTTGAGGATCCAGAACTCCGCATCCTGCAGAAGCGCACCGACTCGGTAGATGTTGTGGTAGCTGCCGATCACCCAGATCGTGCCGTCGTCCTTGAGGATCCGCCTCGCCTCGAACAGCCATTCGCGGGTGAAATCGTCATAGGTGGCAAGGCTGTCGAACTTGTCCCAGTCGTCGTCGACAGCGTCGACCCGGCTGCCCTCCGGCCGAAACAGATCACCGCCGAGCTGCAGATTATATGGTGGGTCGGCGAAGATCATGTCGACGCACTTGCCGGGAAGCCGGGCCATCTCGGCGATGCAGTCGCCCTGGAGAATTGTGTCGAACGGCACGGACGCAAGCTCCGGCGGCTGCCGTCGCAACCGGCCCCGGTGCTCGGTAACTGGAGCAAGCAAGTTCATCTCTAACGCCCCCTGGTGGAGCGTGAAGGTGAGTCAGGCCGGACTCGCGGTCAACAGCGGAGAAGTTAACGGCGGCGTCGAAGCCGCAAGTCCTATGCTGCGGGCCGAGGCGCGACCACAATATGTTGAGTCATCTCGTCCGGTGAGGACTCAACCCTTGGTGTGTGTGACTCAAAGGACTCGCCACTCGGCATTTCGATCAGGTGCAGCTCGGGCTGGGCCTGTCCGAGCTCGATTGCGCGTACCGGAGCGAAGCTTCGGCGGTGAAGCGGCGTCAACCCCAGCGAGCGAAGGCCGCGATAATGTTCGGGCGTGCCGTAGCCGCGGTTGGTTTCCCAACCATAGCCGGGATACTCCGCCGCCCACTCCGCCATCATCCGGTCGCGAGTCACCTTGGCAATGATCGACGCTGCTGCGATCGAGCGACACTTTGCGTCGCCGTCGACGATCGCCTTCGACGGCCGCTGCCAGCGCGGGGTCGCATTGCCGTCGACCAGCACCCAGGCCGGCTCGACACCGAGTGCCTCCACCGCGCGGGTCATCGCGAGCATTCGTGCCCAATAAATGTTTATCCGGTCGATTTCCTCGACGGTGGCGACGCCCACGGCCCAGGCCGCACATTTCACCAGGCGGCCGTAGATCGCCTCGCGCTTCTCTAGTGGCAGGTTCTTCGAATCATCGATTCCGCGCGGGAACTTGGCGCGGTCCAGGATACAGGCAGCGGCGACGACCGGTCCCGCCAGCGGTGCGCAGCCGGCCTCGTCGACACCGGCGAGGGGTTCGGGATATCCGATCTCGAGCTTGAAGGAGCAGCGCCGCGGCATCGAGTCGCGTTCTTGCACCCCGGCAAAGGCCGCGGTCCAGTCCCCCGGAAAAGTTAAGCTGTGGAAAAGTCGATCTATTCTTCGACGCGCCACGGCGGAAAGCGTCGCGCTTCGCCGGCCTTGTACAGGAAGACGATATTGCCGGACGGGTCTCGAAGCCGCGCCTCGCGCCACATCCACGGCTGGTTGCGCGGGCCATGCTCGAACGAAAGCCCGCTCCTGGCGAGTTGCTCGACCCGCTCGTCGAGGTCGTCACACTCCAGATACACGGCGGTCGTCGCCGAAATAGTTTCCTCAGGATCGATCTGAACCGAGAGCGTGACTCCACCGGCAGTCTCGAAGCGGGCATAGCCGTTTTCCGGGCTGTCGACGATCTGCTTGAGACCGAGAGTCCGGTAAAATTCCACCGATTTCCGGTAGTTGGTGCCGGTTATTGTGACTTGGTTGAGCCGCGGGCCGGCACCGACATCGAGCCGGACCCGGCCCTGCCCGATCGGACCCGCCCCTTGCCCCAGATCCGGAGAATCGTGGAGCGCTATGCGAACGAAGGTCCGGGCCCGCTCGACCGCGGAGCTGAGGCTGTCCCCCTGGCCGAGGAAGCAGGCGATAGCGCTTGCCAGCGTGCAGCCGGTGCCGTGCGTGTTCTTCGTGTCGATCCGCTGTCCCTGCCAGCTGGTCATATTGTCGGTCTCGATGAGCGCGTCGGCGAGTGCGTCGCCCTCTTCGTGGCCACCCTTGATCAGCACCGCGCACCCATGCTTCCCGACCAGGTGCAGGGCGGCTGCGACCGGGTCCTCCTCGCTGGTCAGGCGGCCGAGCTCGGGAAGGTTCGGAGTCACCAGCGTCGCGATGTCCATCAATCGTCCGAAAGCTGCCACGGTTGTATCGTCGGCAAGCTCGGAGCCGCTGGTCGCGACCATTACGGGATCGAAGACGATCGGAATGCTCTCCAGCTTTTCCAGCCGGTTGGCGATGGCTTCTGCAGCGAATGCGCTGGGCACCATGCCGATTTTCACCGCATCCACCCCGATGTCCTCGAGGATGACATCAATCTGCGCCAGTATCATCTCGGCCGGGACCGGATGGACCGACCTCACTCCAAGCGTGTTCTGGGCGGTGATCGCGGTGATCGCGGTCGTCGCGTGACCGCCCAGCATCGTCACCGTCTTGAGGTCAGCCTGAATCCCCGCGCCGCCCCCGGAATCGGAGCCTGCGATGATCAGGATTCGCGCCGTCGGCGTCATAATAGCCGCCTTCGACCCACTCCCGGGGGCGAAGTTCTCCATGTGCACGGGATCGGTCTTGCGCTCACAATCCCAAATAAAGCGTTCACGCGGCCGACTGCACCGCCTCGCAGATGCCGTCCACGAGGCGCTCGACGAGCGCTGGATCGTCGCCTTCCGCCATAACCCGTATGAGCGGCTCGGTGCCTGATTTGCGGACCAGCAGGCGCCCGCGACCCCCCAATTCCCGCTCGGCATCGGCGATTCGCGCCTTGACGCTCTTGTTGTCGAGCGGCGCGCCGCCGTTGAATCGCACATTCTTCAGAAGCTGCGGCACCGGCTCGAACTGTCGCAGCACCTCGCTTGCGGCCTTCCCGCTGTCGACGACCGCAGCGAGCACCTGGAGCGCTGCGACAAGGCCGTCGCCGGTCGTCGAATAATCGGCGAGGATGATGTGGCCCGACTGCTCGCCGCCGACATTGCAGCCGCTCCGCCGCATCTCCTCGAGCACATAACGGTCGCCGACCTGGGTGCGGACGAGGCCGATCCCCGATTCGCCAAGGCGCCGTTCGAGACCGAGATTGGACATGACCGTGGCAACCACTGCCCCGCGCAGGGTCTCGCGCTTGCGCCGGTCGAGAGCGATCAGCGCCATCATCTGGTCGCCGTCGACCAGATGGCCTTTCTCGTCGACGACGACGATCCGGTCGGCATCGCCGTCAAGTGCGACGCCGATGTCCGCGCCTTCCGAAAGCACACGCTCGCGCAGTGCTTCGGGATGGGTAGAGCCGCACCCATCGTTGATGTTGGTGCCATTGGGCGAAACGCCGATCGCGACGACTTCGGCGCCCAACTCCCAAAGCGCGTCCGGAGCGACGTGGTAGGCGGCGCCGTTAGCGCAATCGAGCACGACTTTGAGCCCGTCGAGGCGAAGCCGCTCGGGAAAGGTCGACTTGGCGTGGTGGACATAGCGGCCGCGCGCATCGTCGATCCGCTTTGCCCGGCCGATCAGCTCGGGTGCGGCGAGCCTCGGCGTCTGCTCGAGCCGACGCTCGATCGCCTGCTCGTCCTCATCGCTGAGCTTGTAGCCGTCGGGGCCGAACAGCTTGATGCCATTGTCGGCGAAGGGGTTGTGCGACGCCGATATCATCACGCCGAGATCGGCGCGCATCGATGTCGTCAGCATCGCCACCGCGGGCGTCGGCATCGGCCCCAGGAGGACGACGTCCATGCCGACGCTGGTGAAGCCGGCGACGAGCGCCGATTCCATCATGTAGCCCGACAGCCGCGTGTCCTTGCCGATCACCACCCGGTGGCGGTGATCGCCGCGAAGGAAGTGCGTTCCGGCCGCCTGGCCCACGCGCAACGCCGTCCGCGCCGTCATCGGCTCGCTGTTGGTCAGGCCCCGGATGCCGTCCGTGCCGAAGAAATTCCGCGTCATGGGCGCCTCATAACCCCCATCGGCGCCGGAGCGAAAGCGTCAGTGGCGATAGGCTTCGGGCAAATCGCCGCGCGGCAGGTAGCGATAACGTTCGCGAAGCCGTGTCTGGTGCGTCTCCAGCGGCTGCTGGACGCCGTCGATGAACACCTGCTCGGCAGCGTTCCTCGGATCGAGCGGGTCGCCCGACCAGACCACCACATCGGCGTGTGCTCCGGGCGTCAGGCTGCCGATCTGGCCGCCCATCCCGATCGCCTTGGCCGGTCCGGACGTGATTGCCTCGAACGCTTGCCCCCAGCTCAGGCCGGTTGCCCCCGGGATCTTCGTCAGCGCCACCAGGTTCCCGGCATATTGCCGCTCGTTGAACAGCATGTGCGAATCGCCGACCATTCCGATCGAGACCTTCACGCCCGCCGCAAGCATCCGGCCGACATTCGACTGGGTGGCGGCGATCTCCTCGAAGCTTGCCGGAAGGTCATTCACCGGTGACGCGATCACCGGGATCCCGGAGCGTGCGATCCGATCCGCGACAAGCCAGCCCTCGGTAGCGCCGACGATGATGATCTTCAGCGCCGGGAATTCCTGCCTGAGCCCGATCACGTCGAGGATGTCGCTGGCCCGCTCGACATGAACAACGAGATATTGCTTGCCCTGGAGCACGGGGACGAGCGCGGCGGCGTCGAACCGGGTCAGGAGCACATCCTCGCTTCGCTCGCGCCGAACCGCGGTCGGATTTGAGAAGCCCGCGAGTTCGCGCGCTTCACGGAGCGCATTGCGGAACAGGACATGCGCTGAAGCTCGCGATCCGCCGGCATCGTCCGCGCCCGTCTGGCCAAGTTCGACGAACTGGAACGCGCGCGCTTTGGTGATGGGATCCATGTCGGCGCCGGTGTCGATGACTGCGCCCTGTCCGGCGAAGATGCTCTTGGCCGTGTCCGGAGCGACAAGCGCCCGGGTGACGCCGTCGGCCCGGTTCACCGCGATCGGCTGATAATTGGGGTTGATCGCCGGAACTACATCGATCGCCGCGTTAAACAGCCCGTCGCGAGCTCTTATGTCGTTCGCTCCTTCCGCGCCGCCGCTTACCCCGGCAAGACCGAGATTCGAAAATCCGGCAACGATTCCGGGGGTGACCCATTTGCCGTTGGCATCGATCACCTTGGCGCCAGCCGGAACCTGGACACCCTGCCCTGCGGCGACGACCCGACCGTCTCGAATGACGACCGTTCCGCCCTGCACCGGGCCCGAGCCGTCGCCAGTTGCAACGGTACCATTGATGAACGCGATCGTTTCCGCCGAGACCGGAGCGGTGGTTAGCAGGAGCAACGCGGCGAGGGCTGAACGGACCGTCACTTCACGTCTCCTTCACCGGGCTGGCCGAGTTCGAAATCGCTCACCGGCCTGTGTTTCGGATCATTGGCGTCATACATCACGGCTCCGTCGATCCACACGCGTTCCGGCCGCGAATAGATGCTGAACGGATCGCCGTTCCACAGCAGCACGTCCGCCATCTTGCCGGGCTTCAGGCTTCCCGTCTTGTCGAAGATTCCGAGAGCCCTTGCCGGATTGGACGTCAGCCATTCCCACGCGACTGCTTCGCTCAGGTTCGGGATTCCCGCCCTCTGACCGTCGGCGAGCGCCTTGGCGGCCTCCTGGTACAGTCGCTGGATCCCGTTCGGGTCGTCCGAGTGTACCATTGCGCACGCGCCGGCATTCTGGACCAGCGCGATGTTCTCCGGGATGGCGTCATAGGCTTCCATCTTGAAGCCGTACCAGTCGGCCCACATCACTGCGCAGATACCGTTTTCCCGCAGCAGGTCGGCGATTTTGTAAGCTTCCACGGCGTGATGGAACGCCGTGATGTGATAGCCGAACTCCTTCGACATATCGATCATGTTGGCCATCTCGTCGGCGCGGTAGCAGTGGTTCTGGACGAGGATCTTGCCTTCCAGAACGCCCTTGAGCGTGTCCATGGACAGGTCGCGGTCGGGCATCTTCCCGCCATTCGCGTAATAATCGTCCCACTTCTTCTTATAGGCGACGGCCTTGATCCAGGTTTCGCGGGCAAGCGCGATATTGCCCATCCGCGTCTGCGGCATCTTTCCCTTGCTTCCGAAGACGCGTTTCGGATTCTCACCGCAGGCCATCTTGAGGCCATAGGGCGCGCCCGGGAACTTCATGTCCTGAGTCGTGCGGCCGGGCACATTCTTCAGCACGACCGAGCGGCCGCCAAACAGATCACCCGAACCGGGGAGTATCTGGAGCGTCGTCACGCCGCCGTTGACCAATGCCCGGCTGAACCCCGGATCCTGCGGCCACACGCTGTGCTCGGCCCAGACATCCGGGTGCACGGGGTCGGTCAGCTCATTTCCGTCCGAATTGGCTTCGACCGCTGGCGAGGGATAGTCGCCAAGGTGGCTGTGGATGTCGATGATGCCGGGCGTGACGAACTTTCCGGTCCCGTCGACAACCTGGGTGCCTGCCGGAATCGGCAGGTCGGGGCCGCCGACCGCCTGCACCTTGCCGTCGGCAAGGATCACCGTCCCGTTGTCGATCCGACCGCCTTCGCCGTCGAACACGGTCGCCCCGCGAATCGCCGTCGGAACGCCCGGATAGGGCCTGTAGGTCGAGGGATAGGGATCCTCATTGATGTGGATCGCGGGCGCGTTCTTCTTCGGCGGTTCGAGCGCCGCGCAGCCGCTTACGGAAAGAGCGAGGAAGGCCGCGCCGGCGACCAGTCCAATTTTTCTATTTAACACCATGCATCCACTTCTGCAGAGGCCAGGAGAGAAGGAAGAGAACCAGACCGGCACCGATCGCGACCCAGGCAATGGTCGTGAACGTGTGCGTGTACGTAGCCAGGCTGACCTTGAGGTTGGTGACCTGCCCGCCAACGGTCTCGACGCTCGCGAACTGCGCGACGACGCCGGCAAAATATTGCGCGACCGAGATCGACAAAAACCACACCCCCATCATCAACCCGACGATCCTGGCGATCGAAAGCTTGGTGACCATGCTCAATCCGACGGGCGATATGCATAGTTCTGCGAGCGAATGGATTACGTAGAGTCCGGCCAGCCACCACAGGCCCACCTGGAAGTTGTTGTCGGCTCCCGCAAAGGTCGTTCCCCAGACCAGGAACAGGAATCCCGCTCCGACTCCGACGAGCGCCATCGCGAACTTGACCGGGATGGACGGTTCGAGGCCGCGTCGTGCGAGCGCGGTCCACAGCACGCTCAGGAGCGGTGCAAGGATCACAATCGCGATCGGATTGAAGTTCTGGGTCTGCGGAGCGGAAATGCTGAACAGGCCGAACACGCTCTTGTCGGTGTTGCGGTCGGCAAACAAAGTGAGCGAGGAGCCCGCCTGCTCGAACAAGGTCCAGAAGAAGACGTTGAACGTGATGAGGATCATCGCCGCGCACATCATCTGGAATTCGGTCTTC
>Ga0207657_10004412_pt1 | contig 14886 bp, 19 predicted proteins | sample KBSC33metaG_FD_184316 | JGI IMG/M metagenome (GOLD analysis project Ga0207657, IMG submission 184316) | Corn rhizosphere microbial communities from Kellogg Biological Station, Michigan, USA - KBS C3-3 metaG (SPAdes) (version 2) | ecosystem: Host-associated > Plants > Roots > Rhizosphere > Soil ... | reverse complement strand
ATCTTCACCCGCAACGGCCACGCCGCGCGTGAATTCACTGCGAGGGTCAACGTCGGAATGGTCGGCGTGAATATCCCGATCCCGGTACCCGTCTCCTACCACAGCTTCGGCGGCTGGAAGCGCTCCGGGTTCGGCGACATCGGCCAGTACGGGCAGGAAGGCATTCGCTTCTGGACCAAGAACAAGGTTGTCACCCAACGCTGGCCCGACGGCTTCGTCGATGCCGACGACAAGGGCGCGTTCATGATCCCGACGATGGGGTGACGGAAACCTCGTGCGCCGTTCGGCGGTTGAGCGCGCATGAGGCTTGTAGCTCTCTGTCTCGCGATCGCGGCGCTCGCTTCTTGCGGGCGACCCGATGCGGTCGCCGACGGCGCGAACAACAGCGCCGCGCTACCGGCTTTGAATGCGCCCGAGCCGAGCCCGGCCGGCGCTCCGCCCGCAAATCTTGAGGCTAATCGGCCGACGGCGACACGTCCTCCCCCCGCAGCGGCGACGAAAATCCCGGTCGCGCTGCAGGGCCGGTGGGGGCTGACCCCGCGCGATTGCACCTCGTCGCTTGGCGATGCGAAGGGTCTGCTCGTCATCAACGGGTCCGAGCTGCGCTTCTACGAATCGCGCGCCGTGCCATCCGCGGATGCCCAGACGAGCGCCGATTCCATCGCCGGGACGTTTGACTTCACAGGCGAAGGGCAGACATGGTCGAAATATGAGGCGGTCCAGCTCCAGGACGGGAAGCTCATGCGGACAGAGCGCGACCCGTTGGCGAGCTTCACTTATGCGCGCTGCACCTAGCCTTCTGGTCCTGTTGCTGGCCGCCGCCTGTCATCGGCAACAACCGCCGCCGCCCAGCGTCAACGTCGCCGCCAACACGCCGGTGGACATCGAGACCCTGCCGCCGGACGAGAGCGACGCGACGCCCACCAACCAGTTGGAAAGCGGTGTGGACAATCCCGACGTTAACGACGCCGCGACCAACAGCGACTGAGCGGGGACTGGCAGACTGCAGTTCGGCAAGCTAGACGCGCCGCCATGCACCAGTTCGAGCTTACCGACGACCAGCTCCAGATCCAGGAAATGGCGCGCAAGTTCACCGCCGACGCGATCACGCCGTTCGCCGCCGAGTGGGACGAGAAGCATATCTTCCCGAAAGACACGATCCGCGAGGCGGCCGAGCTCGGCTTTGCAGCGATCTACGTCAGCGAGGAATCCGGCGGGATCGGCCTCGGACGTTTGGAGGCCGCCCTGATCATGGAGGCGATGGCCTACGGCTGCCCCTCGACCAGCGCTTTCATCTCGATCCACAACATGGCGAGCTGGATGATCGACCGCTTCGGCTCCGACGAGGTGAAGCAGAAATATCTCCCGTCGCTGATCACGATGGAAAAGATGTCGAGCTATTGCCTGACCGAGCCCTCATCGGGCTCGGACGCGGCCGCGCTCAAGACCAGGGCGGTGCTCGATGGCGACCATTATGTCGTCTCCGGATCCAAGGCGTTCACGTCCGGCGGCGGCGCCAACGACCTGATGGTGACGATGGTCCGAACCGGCGAGGAAGGCCCCAAGGGAATCACCTGCCTCGTCATCGAAAAGGAAATGGAGGGCGTCAGCTTCGGCGCGCAGGAGCGAAAGCTCGGCTGGCATTCGCAGCCGACGAGCCAGGTCAATTTCGACGAGGTTCGGGTGCCCCTCGCCAACCGCGTCGGCGCGGAGGGCGAGGGATTCCGGATCGCGATGATGGGCCTCGACGGCGGCCGGCTGAACATCGGCGCCTGCTCGCTCGGCGGCGCCCAGCGCTGCCTCGACGAGGCGATCAACTACACGAAGGACCGCAAGCAGTTCGGCCAGGCGATCGCGGATTTCCAGAACACGCAGTTCACCCTTGCCGACATGGAAACCGAGCTGCAGGCGGCGCGCTATCTCCTTTACGTCGCGGCCGCCAAGGTCACCGCCAACGCGCCCGACAAGACACGGTTCGCGGCCATGGCCAAGCGCCTGGCGACCGACAGCGGATCGTCGATCGTCGATCGCGCGCTGCAGCTCCACGGCGGCTACGGCTATCTGATGGATTATCCGATCGAGCGTTTCTGGCGCGACCTTCGAGTTCATTCGATCCTCGAAGGCACCAACCAGATCATGCGGGTGATCATCAGCCGCGACCTGCTTCGCCAGTGACCGACGATGTCCTGATATCGGCGGAGCGCGGGGTCGGCCGGCTGCGGCTGAACCGGCCGAAGGCGATCCACGCGCTGACGACCGAAATGTGCGAAGCGATGAGCGGGGCATTGCTTCGCTGGCGCACCGATTCGAACATCAAGGCGGTGGTGATCGACCATGCGGAAGGCCGCGGCTTTTGCGCCGGTGGCGACGTCGTCATGCTGGCGAAGAGCGGCGAAGGCGATGGCCGGAAGGCGAAGGAGTTCTTCTTCGCGGAGTACCGGCTGAACCACCTTCTCTTCACCTACGACAAGCCGACTGTCGCGATCATGGACGGCGTGACCATGGGCGGCGGAGTCGGAATTTCGCAGCCCTGCACGTTCCGCGTCGCCACCGAGAACACGCGCCTGGCAATGCCGGAGACGAGTATCGGCCTGTTCCCCGACGTCGGCGGCGGCTGGTATTTGCCGCGCCTGCCGGGGCGGGTCGGGCAGTTCATGGCGTTGACCGGAGCGAGGCTGGACGGCGCCGAATGCGCCTATCTTGGCCTTGGCTCACATTATATCGCGAGCAACCGGGTCGAGGAGCTCGTCGACCGCATCCTCAAGGCGCCCGACCGGCTGCAGGGCACGCTTGGCGCCGCGGCAGAATTTACTCCCGACGCGAAGATTTCGGGAAACCTGCCGCTCATCAACCGGCTATTCGCGTCCGACCGGCTGGAGGAGATTATCACCGCACTGGAAGCCGACGAGAGCGAGTGGGCGCAGCGCGAACGGGACACGCTCGGCACGAAGAGCCCGCTCTCCTGCAAGGTCTCTCTCCGCCTCCTCGCGGAAGGGGCAAACCGCGCGAGTTTCACTGACGAGATGCGCGCCGAATATGCGCTCGCCGGACGAGTGGTGAAGACCCACGACTTCAAGGAAGGGGTCCACGCGCTCCTGATCCACAAGCACAATCAGCCGCAATGGGACCCGCCCACCCCCGAAGGCGTGACCGACGCGATGCTCGACAGGCTGTTCGCGCCGCTTCCGCCGGACCAGCAGTGGACACCGTTTCCGGAGACTGCCGAATGACCGATTACGCGACCGTGCTGGTCGAGAAACGCAAGGCCGTGACCCTCGTCACGCTCAACCGCCCCGAGGCGCTCAATGCGCTCAACAGCGAAGTGCTGGAGGAGCTGATCGCAGTCTTCGCGGCTTATGATGCCGACGCCTCGCAGCGCTGCCTGGTCCTGACCGGAAGCGGCGACAAGGCCTTCGCCGCCGGTGCCGATATCAAGGAAATGCAGCCGCAAAATTTCGCCGGCATGTACTCAAGCGACTTCTTCGCCGGTTGGGAAAAGGTGACCGCGACTCGCAAGCCGTGGATCGCGGCAGTCAACGGCTATGCGCTGGGCGGCGGTTGCGAGGTCGCGATGATGGCCGACTTCATCATCGCTGCCGATACAGCGAAATTCGGCCAGCCGGAGATCAAGCTGGGCGTCACGCCCGGAATGGGCGGATCGCAGCGGCTGACCTGGGCGATCGGCAAGGCCAAGGCGATGGAGATGTGCCTGACCGGCCGGATGATGGACGCCGCCGAGGCTGAACGATCGGGCCTGGTGGCGAAGGTCGTTCCCGCGAGCCAGCTCGTCGAAGAAGCATTGAAGACCGCCGAAGCAATCGCCTCCATGCCGCCTCTGGCCGCGATTGCGATCAAGGAGATGGTCAACGCCGCGTTCGAGATTCCGTTGAGCCAGGGAATCCGGTTCGAACGGCGCCTGTTCCACGGCCTGTTCGGGACCGAGGATCAGAAGGAAGGCATGGCCGCTTTCGTCGAGAAGCGGCCGGGGACCTGGAAGGGACGGTAAGATGGCGCGCATCGCATTCATCGGGCTTGGCCATATGGGCGGAGGAATGGCCCCCAACCTGGTCAAGGCGGGCCACGATGTGTGGGCCTTCGACCTCAGCGACCAGGCGCTCGATGCCGCGGTGAAGGCCGGATGCAACCGCGCCGGCTCGGCCGACGAAGCAAGCGAGAACGCCGATGCGGTCATCACCATGCTTCCGGCCGCGAAGCACGTTCTCGAGGTCTATCGCAACCATGTGCTCGACTCCGCGCCGCCCAATGCCCTCCTGATCGACTGCTCCACCATCGATGTCGCCAGCGCCCGGACCATCGAGGGCGAAGCGGCCGACCGCGGTTTCGACATGGTCGATGCGCCGGTGTCGGGCGGAATTGCCGCGGCGGCGGGCGGCAGCCTCGCCTTCATGGTCGGGGGCTCCGGCAAGGCCTTCGAGCGCGCAAGGCCGATCCTCGAGCCGATGGCCAAGGCGGTCATCCAGGCGGGCGGGCCGGGCGCCGGCCAGGCGGCGAAGATCTGCAACAACATGATCCTCGGCGCGACGATGGCCGCCACCTGCGAAGGCTTCGTTCTCGCCCAGAAGCTCGGGCTGGACCCGCAGGTCTTCTTCGACATCAGCTCCCAGGCGTCGGGCCAGAGCTGGTCGATGACGTCCTACTGCCCGGTGCCGGGCGTCGGGCCGAAGACCCCGGCCGACAATGATTACGAAGGCGGGTTCGCGGCCGCTTTGATGCTCAAGGATCTGAAGCTTGCGATGGAAGCCGCCAAGCAGGCGGGCGTCGATGCCGTAATGGGCGAGGAAGCCGAGGAGCTCTACGAGGAATTCGTCGAGAGCGGCGGCGGGAACAAGGATTTCTCCGGAATCATCAAAATGATCGACGGCAGTTGGAAGGCTTGAACCACGAGGAAGGAGCCTGAATGTTCGGAAAAGCAGTTTGCGCAATATGTGCGGTCGCGCTGGTCGCGGGGTGCAAGGCACAACCGGCCGCCAATCAGGCCAACGCCGTCATTCCGTCGGCGGAAACCGGTAACGCAGCGAGCGCAGCGGCGCCGCTTTCCCACGATCAGGCGCTGGCGCTGATGAAACAGCGCCACGACCATATGGAGGCGTTCGGCGACGAGACGAAGAAGGTGCACAATGCACTGCAGACTTCGTCACCCGACGTGAACGCGATCCGGCAATCGGCGGCGAAGATCGCCGAGCTTGCGCCAAAGCTGGTCTCCTGGTTCCCGGCGGGGACCGGCGCGGATGTCGGCAAGACCCGCGCCAAGGCCGAAATCTGGCAGAAGCCGGAGGATTTCGCTCTCAAGGGACAGGATTTCGAAACGGCGGCCAACCAGTTCAAGGTGGCGGCGGATCGGGGCGATTTGAGCCAGATCAACACCACTTTCGCGGCGCTCGGCAAGAGCTGCAAGGCCTGCCATGACCTCTACCGGGCACCGGAAAAGCACTGAGGCGGTCGTGAAGCGGCGGGTCTGGGATGTCCCGACCCGCCTGTTTCACTGGACCCTTGTCGTGCTGGTGGCGCTCGCATGGTGGAGCGCGGAATATCACGAGGACGATCTCCACCTCTATTTCGGCTACGGGATTCTCTCGCTTCTGATCTTCCGGATCGGCTGGGGCATTTTCGGAAGCTCGACCGCACGCTTCAGCAGCTTCGTTCCGCATCCCGCGTCGGTGCACCGCTACGTCCGCGACCGCTTCCACTGGCCGACCGCCGGGCACGCGCCGCTCGGCGCCCTCAGCGTCGTCGCGCTGCTGGTGATGCTGTTCGTCATGGTCGGGACCGGCCTGTTCGCGCTCGACGAGGATGGACTGTTCGGAGGTCCGCTCGCTTATCTCGTCAGCATCCCCGCCTCCGATCTTGCGCGCGAGCTGCACGAACAGCTGTTCAACCTGCTTCTCGCGCTCATCGCCCTGCACGTCGCCGCGATCCTGCTCTACCGGCTGGTGCTGGGCCGCAACCTGCTCGGCCCGATGATCACCGGCAAGGCGAAGCTCGCGCCCGACGTGCAGCCCATGCGGCCGGGCAAATGGTGGGTCGCCCTGCTCGCACTTGCGGCCGGAATCGCGATTACCCGCTGGATCATCGCCGGAGCACCGCCGTTCGGCTCTTGATCGCGGAGGAGCCCGGGGCCACATCGCGACCATGCTGATCCGAACCGAGCACACGCCCAACCCGTCGACCCGCAAGTTCCTTCCGGGCCAGGCGGTGATGGAATCCGGCACCCGCGATCTTGCCGACGCAGAGAGCGCCGCGGCGTCGCCGCTCGCCGAAAGCCTGTTCGGCACGCAAATGGTCGAGGGTGTCTTCTACGGCCGCGATTTCATCTCGGTGACGGCGGCGCCCGGCATTTCCTGGACCGATCTCGAACCGATCGTAGTCGAGACCCTGCTCGATCATTTCGTCACCGGAGCGCCGCTATTCAAAGCCGCGAGTGCTGCCGGGCTCTCGGTGGATCCGGAGTTCGAGGAAAATCCCGAGGATTCCGACATCATCGAACAGATCAAGGAGCTGATCGAGACCCGGGTCCGGCCGGCGGTCGCCCAGGACGGCGGCGATATCGCCTACAAGGGCTACAAAGACGGGCGGCTTTACCTGTCGATGCACGGCGCCTGCCAAGGCTGCCCGTCCTCGTCGATCACGCTCAAGCGCGGAATCGAAAGCCTCATCAAGCACTACGTTCCCGAAGTCGAAAGCATAGAAGCCATCTAAAGGGCTTGCTCCCGCCACCTGCCTGTGGCCCACTTGGCTCGAGATGATCCTTGCGCTCGACACCTCCACCTCAGCCTGCAGCGCCGCGCTGTTCGACGACGGCGGCGGGTGCATCGCGCGTCGTGACGAGCTGATCGGCCGCGGCCACGCCGAGCGGTTGGCGCCGATGCTCGCGGAGCTTCTCGATGGCCGGCCGGCGGGCTCGATCCTGGTCGGCACCGGCCCCGGCAGCTTCACCGGGCTCCGGGTCGGGATTGCCGCTGCCCACGGCCTGGCGATCGGCTGGGGCGCGGAACTGTTCGGAATGTCATCGCTCGCCTTGCTTGCTGCCTCGAGTGGCATCGAGGGCGATCTCGCCGCGGCAATGAACGGCGGCCATGGCGAGCTGTTCGTTCAGCAGTTCGATTCGGCGCTTCGGCCAGTGAGCGCGCTTCTCAATCTCGCTCCTGCTGCGGCCTCCGAGGCAATTTCTGCGGATTCGGTCGCCGGCCCGGGCGCCAGAACCTTGGTCGATGCGCGGGGTTACGGCACGGCGATCGAGGCCTGGCCTTCGGCTTCGCAGGCGCTGAAGCTTCCGCGAGAGCTTCGAACGCTGGCCGCAAGTCCGGTCTATGCACGGGCGCCGGATGCCAAGGTCGGAAGCGCCGCCTGATGGCTCGGCTCCTGCAGGGATGCGCCGACGACATGGAGTCGGTCATGCGGGTAATGACCGCCGCCTTCTCCGACCGCTACGGCGAGGCCTGGACCCGCTCGCAATGTGCCGGGATCCTGCCGATGTCGGGCGTGAAGTTGATCCTGGCCGAGGACGGCGAGGACAATGTCGTCGGCTTTTCGCTCTACCGGACCATCGCCGAAGATGCCGAGTTGCTTCTTCTCGCCGTCGCTCCCGATAGCCAGGGCGAAGGGATTGGCCGCGATCTTCTTGGACATTTCATCGACGATTCCAGGAAAAGTGGCGCGGAGCGAATCCACCTCGAAGTTCGCGACGGCAATCCCGCTATCAGGCTATATGAAGCCGCGGGTTTCGAGCAGGCGAACCGTCGCCGCGACTATTACCAGGGCCGCGAAGGAGATCGTTTCGACGCACTTACATTCGTTCTGGCTCCGAAAGATTAACTGAAGTCAATATGAAGCCACTATTGAAGCCGTAGGCTGTGATGGCTAGAGGGCTGCAGTTATTCAATCGAACTCATATGGAGAAATGAAAATGGCCGACAATGACGGCGCTGAAGACACGCTGCTCACTTTGACCGCGGATATCGTGGCCGCGCATGTCAGCAATAACAGCGTCGCGGTCAGCGATCTTCCGCATTTGATCCACAATGTGCATCACGCACTCACTGGTATTTCGGGCAGCAAATCGGCCGCCGAAGTACGACAGGAGCCGAAAGTTTCCATCCGCGCGTCGGTCAAGCCCGATTATGTCAGCTGCCTCGAATGCGGAAAGAAACAAAAGATGCTGAAGCGCCACCTTATGACCAACCATGAGCTGACGCCGAACGATTACCGGCAGAAATGGGGTCTTTCTTCGGATTATCCGATGGTTGCTCCCAATTATGCCGAGCAGCGGCGGACACTGGCGAAGTCGATCGGGCTTGGAACCAAGCGCCGCCGGACGCGCGGAGGAAAATCCAAGTAAGCGGGGAGGGGCTCAATGCCCCCCTTCCCTTTACCCGCGACGGCTTGGCCCCTAACTTGCGAAACGTATGAGCCACGCCACAATCGACGTTGAAGCGCTCTGCGCCGACAAGGGACTTCGGATTACGGAGCAGCGGCGGGTGATCGCCCGGATTCTGTCGGAATCGGACGATCATCCCGACGTCGAGACGCTGCATGAGCGCGCGTCCGCAATCGACCCGAGGATTTCGATCGCCACCGTCTATCGGACCGTGCGCCTGTTCGAAGAGGCCGGCATCCTCGAGCGGCACGAGTTCGGCGACGGGCGATCGCGGTATGAAGCGGCTTCGGACGAACACCACGACCATTTGATCGATGTCGAAACCGGCCGCGTGGTCGAGTTCGTCGACGAGGAGCTCGAGGCGCTTCAGAAGCGGATCGCCGAAAAGCTCGGCTACCGGCTCGTCGATCACCGGATGGAGCTGTACGGCGTCTCGCTCAACCGCAACCGGTAACAGCACGGGCTCGCGCGCGGTTGCGTCAGCCCGCATCGCGGCGCTGGTCCTGCTGTTCCTCGTCTGCATTCTCCCTCACCTCGCGATGAAAGCCGTCCGGGGCAGATCGGACTGGCCGCGGCGGTTCCTCAGCGCGGCCGCGTGGCTGTGCGGCACGCGAGTCAGCGTCATGGGCGCGCGTGTCCGTCCGCGCACACTGCTCGTCTGCAATCACACGACCTGGCTGGACATTCCTGTCCTGGCAGGAGCGACCGGTTGCACGTTCGTCTCCAAGGCCGAGCTCGGGCACCCGCTTGTGCAGTGGATGGCCGACCAGAACCATACGCTTTACGTCCGCAGGGACGCTCGCCACGCTGCTGCCGAGCAAGCCGATGCGATCCGCCGAAAGCTCCGGCACCGGCAGCCGCTCGCCCTCTTCCCGGAAGGCACGACGGGCCCCGGGACGCATATGCTCCCGTTCCGTTCGACCCTGTTCGCCGCGGTTGCCCCGTCGCCTGCCGGGGTGGTCGTTCGGCCGGTCGCTATCGACTATGGCGAGGCGGCCCCCGACCTCGGCTGGCATGAGGAATCGGGAATGGACAACGTGCTTCGCACACTTGGACGGATTCGCCCGGTGCCGGTCACGATCCGGCTTCTCGACCCACTTGAGCCAACGAACGACCGCAAGGCGCTCGCCCATGCGGCGCGCGAAGCAATCGACGCCGCGCTGGCTTCAAGTCGTCGCGCGGCTCACCTATAGGCGCATCGGATGACCTTCACCCCAAAGACTTTCAGGATCAAATCCTTCGGCTGCCAGATGAACGTCTATGACGGCGAGCGGATTTCCGAACTCCTGACCGAACAGGGCCTGGCCGCGTCAATCGACGGGGAGGATTCGGACCTCGTCGTCCTCAACACTTGCCATATACGCGAGAAAGCCGCCGAAAAGGCCTATTCCGATATCGGCCGGCTGAAGCGGGAGGACGGCTCGAGGCCGATGATCGCGCTGGCCGGCTGCGTCGCACAGGCAGAAGGCGCCGAAGCGATGAACCGGTCGCCGATGATAGACCTGGTCGTCGGCCCGCAGGCGTACCATCGCCTGCCCGAGATGTTGGCGCGGGCGAGCCGGGGGGCCCACCCGGTGGACACCGACATGCCGGCGATCTCGAAATTCGACGCGCTTCCGAAGCGGCGCCGCGCCAACCCGAGCGCATTTCTGTCGGTGCAGGAGGGTTGCGACAAATTCTGCACCTATTGCGTGGTGCCCTACACACGCGGCGCGGAGATCTCGCGTCCGCAGGCCGACATCGTTGCCGAAGCGCAGGCGCTGGTCGAGGCGGGCGCCAGGGAAATCGTGCTGCTCGGCCAGAATGTGAACGCGTGGAAGCACGACGAGCTTGGGCTTGCCGACCTCATCCGCGCGATCGCGACCATCGATGGGCTGGAGCGGATCCGCTACACGACCAGCCATCCCGCAGACATGACCGATGCACTGATCGCCGCCCACGGCGAGGTCGAGAAGCTGATGCCCTACCTGCACCTCCCGGTGCAGTCGGGAAGCAACCGAATCCTGAAAGCCATGAACCGCAGCCACGGTACCGAGAGCTATTTGCGCACGATCGAGAAAGCGCGCGCGGCGCGCGCCGACATCGCCATTTCCGGCGACTTCATCGTCGGCTTCCCGGGGGAGACCGAGGAAGACTTCGAGGCGACTTTGAACATCGTCGACGCGGTGCGTTACGCTTCCGCTTATTCGTTCAAATACAGCGCACGGCCGGGCACCCCGGCCGCAGCAATGGAGGACCAGGTTCCAATCGAGGTGATGGACGACCGGCTTCAGCGGCTTCACGCACGGATCGCGGGACATCAGCTCGCGTTCAATCGCTCGACTGCGGGGCGTCAGACCAAAGTGCTACTCGAACGGCGGGGCCGGCTTCCCGGCCAGATGATCGGCCGTTCGCCCTGGCTGCAGTCGGTCCATGTCGAAACGGACGCAGGCCCGGGAACGATGCTCGACGTCACTCTGACTCAGGCGGGACCGAACAGCATGACCGGCGCGACCCGGCAAGAGCAGGCCGCCTGATGGCCCGGCGCGACCTTCACGCCGTACCGGATCCCGCCCGCCTCGAGCTGGAATTCGACGAGCCTTATCTGCTCGGGCCGCTGTTCGGCGATTACGACCGTCACCTCGTCACCATCGAGAGCCGTCTGGGCGTACACATCGCGGCTCGCGGCAATCGCGTCCAGATCGAGGGCAACCCGGATTCCGCCGCTCGCGCCCGCGACGTTCTCGTCGGCCTCTACAAGAGGCTCGAACAGGGCCAGGACATCGATTCCGAGGCGGTCGAAGCGGTGCTCGGAATGGCCGCCCAGCCGAGCCTCGACGGGATCATCGCCGACGAAGTGACGTCGCCGCCAAAGGTGATGATCCGCACGCGCAAGAAAACGATCGTCCCGCGCTCGCCCACCCAGACCGTCTACATGGAAGCCCTGGCGCGCGACGACATGATCTTCGCGCTCGGGCCCGCGGGCACCGGCAAGACTTATCTTGCCGTTGCCCAGGCGGTGTCGCAGCTGATTTCCGGAAGCGTCGACCGGCTGATCCTGTCGCGTCCGGCGGTCGAGGCCGGCGAAAGGCTCGGCTTCCTTCCCGGCGACATGAAGGAGAAGGTCGATCCCTATCTTCGGCCGCTCTACGACGCGCTGTACGACATGCTCCCGACCGAGCAGGTCGAACGGCGGATCGCCAGCGGCGAGATCGAGATTGCGCCGATCGCATTCATGCGCGGCCGGACGCTGAATGACGCCTTCATCATCCTCGACGAGGCGCAGAACACCACCCCCGCGCAGATGAAGATGTTCCTGACGCGCTTCGGGATGCGCAGCCGCATGGTGATCTGCGGCGATCCCAAACAGATCGATCTGCCCGAGCCGGGGAAGTCCGGGCTCCACGACGCTGTCGAGCGGCTTCGGGGAGTGAAGGGCATTGCGGTCGTTCCCTTCACCGCGGCGGACGTCGTTCGGCACCCGTTGGTGGGCCGCATCGTTGAGGCCTATGAAGGCCCCGGGGCCTGATGGTCGAATGATGCTCGACATTGCCATCGAAGCCGAACCGGAGTGGGACAGTAGCGCCCGCTGGGCCGGACTTGTCCGCAACGCGGCCGAAGCCGCGATCGCCGAAAGCGCTTTCCCGCAACTGACCTGGTCGGAGAGGCCGGTCGAACTGTCCGTCCGTCTGACCGGCGACGACGAAGTGAGGGCGCTGAACTGCCGATGGCGGGGTAAGGACAAGCCGACAAACGTCCTTTCCTTCCCGCAGGCGGGGCCGGATGAACTTGGTCAGGCCGGTTGCATCGGGCGGGAACTCCTGCTCGGTGATCTTGTGCTCGCCCACGGTGTCTGCGAGCGCGAGGCAGCCCAAAAAGCGGTCCCGCTCGAGCACCATGCCTCGCACCTGATCGTTCACGGAACGCTGCATCTGCTCGGCTACGATCACGAGGACGAAAGCTCGGCTGAAGACATGGAATCGCGGGAGGTCCGGGCGCTTGCGCGGCTGGGCATCGCAGATCCGTACGAAGGTGACCTTTGATGGCCACGAACAACGACGATGCCGGCTCCCGATTATGGCGGGGAATGCGCGCGCTGATCTTCGGTTACGAAGGGGAGACGACCCTTCGCGAGGAGATCGAGGAAGCAATCGACGAGGCGGAGGACTCGCCGCAGGTCGCGGGCGACCTGAGCCAGTCCGAACGGCAGATGCTCCGCAACTTGCTGCACTTCGGCGACGAGACCGCCGGCGATATTGCGGTCACCCGCGGCGACATCGTGTCCGTCCCTTCGACCATCGGCTTTGACGACCTGGTCGAGGCGTTCGCGGAGGCAGAGCACAGCCGGCTGCCAGTCTATGGGGAAAGCCTCGACGAGATTGTCGGCATGGTCCACATCAAGGACCTGTTTGCGGCGATGATCGACGAATCGCGCGACCGTTCGATCGAAGCGATGATGCGCACGCCCTTGTTCGTTCCCGAGTCGATGGGAGTCATCGAGCTGCTTGCGCGGATGCGGGCGGAGCGAACCCACCTCGCAATCGTCGTCGACGAGTTCGGCGGGACCGAAGGGCTGGTGACGATCGAAGACGTCGTCGAGGAAATCGTCGGGGAAATCGAGGACGAGCACGATATCGAAGCAGCGGGCCTTCTCACCAGGCTCGACGAGGGCATCTGGGAAGCAGATGCGCGGATCGAGCTCGAGGAACTGGCCGAGGCAGTCGATGCGCGCCTGGTCTGGGAGGAAGACGAAGTGGACACGCTGGGCGGGCTGGTGTTCCTTCTCGCCGGCCACATTCCGGAGCGGGGAGAATCGGTGATTCACCCGTCGGGCTGGCGTCTCGAAGCGGTCGACTGCGACGCTCGAAAGATCCTTCGCGTGCGCCTCCACGCGCCGGAAACGGAAGCTGAAGCGGGCGGGTCCGCTTAATCCTTCGCGAACAGCTTTGCCGGGTCGGCCATCGCCTTGAATTCGAGCGCGTTGCCGGCCGGGTCCAGCAGGAACATCGTCGCCTGCTCACCGGGCTGGCCCTCGAAGCGGATTGTCGGCGAAATCACGAACCGCGTTCCGGCCTCGACGAGCCGGCTCGCAAGCGCCCGCCACTGCTCGAGCGGAAGGACGATTCCAAAGTGGGGAACCGGCACGTCCTCGCCATCGACCGGATTGGTGGCCCCCGCTCTTGCCGCACCGGGCGCGAGATGGGCGACGATCTGATGCCCGTACATGTCGAAGTCGACCCAGTCCTCGGCGCTTCGGCCTTCCGGGCATTGCAGAAGGTCGCCGTAGAAGCGGCGCGCAGCCGCGAGGTCGTCGACAGGAAAGGCGAGGTGGAACGGCGGCAGGTTCATGGATCGCCCTTGTCATTCCGCGCCGGACCTTGTCGAGCACAAACCATTGTCTTGCCGGTCGCTTCGTCGCTACCTTCGAGTGGATGACGGGGGCGAAATGATCATATTCCTGATTGCGCTGGTTACCGGCCTGGCATCCGCGCTGGCATTCGAGCCCGCCGGCCTGTGGGTGCTGATGCCGGTCGCCTTCGCGGTGCTGCTCGGTCTGCTGTGGCGGACCGAGACGCTGTGGCGGGCTCTGCTGATCGGCTGGCTGTTCGGCCTCGGCCAGTTCGTCGTCGGACTGAACTGGATCGCGACCGCCTTCACCTTCCAGACCGCGATGCCCGCCTGGCTGGGTTGGGTCGCGGTCGTGCTCCTGTCGCTCTATCTTGCGGTCTATCCGGCGCTTGCCACCGGACTTGCGTGGCGGATCGGCCGAGGCAACGAAACGGCGCTGGTGCTGTCGCTCGCCGGGGCCTGGACCGTGACCGAATGGCTTCGCGCCGGAATCTTCACCGGCTTTGCCTGGAACCCGGCGGCCGCGGCGATGGTGCCGACCCCTCTCATCGACGTCAGCCCGCTCGTCGGCACCTATGGCGTCTCGGCGCTCACGGTCCTGGTTGGAAGCGTCGTCTGGCTCGAAGTGCGCCGCAAATGGCTGCCAGGCGTGCTGATCGTGCTCGTCAGCGGAATATTGTGGCTGCTGCCGTCTTCGCAGGTTCCCGAGGACCCGCTGACGATCAGGCCGATCCGGATCGTTCAGCCCAACATCGGCCAGGAGGACAAGTGGCGACCCGCCTTTGCCGAGCAGGCCGCGCAGCGACTCGCGCAATTGTCGAACCAGCCGGGCGGGGAGCGGCCGCGCCTTCTGTTCTGGCCGGAGGCCGCGGTCACCGAGCCGCTGGAGGACGACCGCAGCGGATCGCCCGCGGCGTTCGCCGCCTATGAACGGGCGCGCGCGACGTCGGTGCTGATGCCGGGTGAATATCTGCTCACCGGCGGGATCGGGTTGACGTCCAGGGACGGCCAGACGGTGTCGGGCGCGACCAACAGCATCTTCATGCTTGCGCCGGGCGGCAAGATCGTGGGCCGCTACGACAAGGCGCACCTAGTTCCCTACGGCGAATATCTGCCGATGCGGCCGCTGCTGTCGGCGCTCGGCCTGTCCCGACTCGCCCCCG
>Ga0207657_10004410_pt1 | contig 14888 bp, 16 predicted proteins | sample KBSC33metaG_FD_184316 | JGI IMG/M metagenome (GOLD analysis project Ga0207657, IMG submission 184316) | Corn rhizosphere microbial communities from Kellogg Biological Station, Michigan, USA - KBS C3-3 metaG (SPAdes) (version 2) | ecosystem: Host-associated > Plants > Roots > Rhizosphere > Soil ... | reverse complement strand
CCGGCTGGCTCAGACGAGCGCGTCCCCGATCACGGCCGAGCAGATGCTGCTCACGTGGCGGTGATCGGTCCCGCAGCAGCCGCCGAGCACGTTCAGGCGCGGCAGGCTCTCGTGGAGGACGAAGTAGTGGGCGGCGAGATCGTCGGGATCGCCGTCGTCTAGCTGGGCAGCCTCGTCGAGCTCGGCGTGGCTCATCCGCGAGGCATTCGCGCGAATGCCCTGGATACGCTCCAGCCAGGCGCCGCCGCCGCTGATCACGGCGGCGAAATGGGTTGGATGAGCGCAGTTGATCATGAAGTAGGCGACGTCGGTGTCGGGGTCCGCGTCGACCTCCTCGACGGCCTCGCCGAGAGCCTGCCCGCTCGGCAGCCGTCCGTCGGTCTCGACGGTGAACGAGATGACCGAGGGCATCCCGGCCCCGGCGGCGGCCCGGGCGACCCCGAGCGCCTCCTCGACGTAGGTGAGCGTCATCGCCGTGACGACGTCGGCGGAAGTGCCGGCGAACGTCTCGATCTGCGTTGAGTGGCCGGCCTGCGCCTCCTCGGCGCTGAGCGTCTCGCCGGGCGCATAGCCATCGTCGAGGGGACCGAGGCAGCCGCTGATCAGGACCGGGGCCCCGTCGCTGTCGGCTGCATTCCGCAGCGGCTCGACGAGCTCGACGGCCGCCTCGTTGACGCGGGCGAGTCCGGGCTCGTCGTAGCCGACCGCCGCTCCCCACCCCGGGTTGGCGCGCCAAGTCGGCGTCTCGATGATGAAGCCGGCCCCGTAGCGGTCGGCCAGATCGAGGTACGACCGGTAGTAGTCGCTCAGCTCCGCCCGGCCGGCGTCGTCCTTGATCAGGTCGAAGGCCGCGAACTCCGGGAGGTCGAGGCCGCGCTGGAAGATCAGGTAGGTCTCGATCCCGCCGTCGGTCAGGAACAGCTCCCCGTCGAGAGGCGGTAGATGGTCCCGATATCGAGTTTCCATCGGGCGGCTCTCCTCGTCTGCCTACCGGCAGAACCTAACAACAAACCGATGCGCGAATCCAGGTTCGTCCCCGTCAGCGCGCGTACGGGTCGCGCGGCGAGCGATCGTCGGAGAGCGTCCCCTGCGATCGGGTGACGAGGCTCTCGATCGCGTCGGCGAGATGAACTTCGGCGATGTTGTAGTCCCCCCGCTCCACCCGGAGCCGATGCGCCTCGAGCAGGACGTCCGCATGGCTGTGGCCCGCCGGTGGCTCGAACCGGTAGGAGGCGAGCTCGATCAGGAGGCCGAGCGGGTCCTTGAAGTAGATCGAGTCCATGAAGCCGCGGTCCTTGACGCCGCTGTGCTCGATTCCGCGCTCGTCGAGCCGCTCGACCGCCTGCCGGAACGTCGCCTGCGAGAGGGCGAAAGCGAGATGGTGGACGCAGCCGGGGTCGGTCGGCGTCCGCTCCCCGTCCCCCCCGCGCTCCTCGTTGGTGAAGACCGTGATCAGCCGCCCGTCGCCGGGATCGAAGTAGAGATGGCTCTCGGACTCGTTGTCGAGGTTCGGCTGCTCGAAGACGAACGGCATCCCCAGCAGCCCCTCCCAGAAGTCGATCGACGTCCGCCGATCCGTCCCGGTGATCGTCACGTGATGGAGGCCCTGGCTCTGGAGCTTGCGCATGCCGGGAACCTAACGCGGCGGAGCTGCGCCGTGGGTGGCGATCATGTCTCCGGCGGCGGAACGTAGGGGTCGGGATCGAGCGGGCCGGCGGCGATCAGCCGGTCGGCGATCTCGTCGAGCTCCGCGTCGTGGTCGGCGATCAGCGCCGCGGCGGCGGCCGGCAGGGCGTCGGTGAGGACGTGCTCGCGGGCGTCGTCGAGCGGGATCGCCTCGTCGAGGCGGATCTGGAGGCGGAAATAGCGGGGGCCGCGGCCGATCTCGGCGCGGGCCGGGGCCGGTGCCCCCGGATCGTGGTTGAGGAGCATGTGGGCCCAGTGGTCGGCGCCGTCGGAGGCGCCATCGAGGACCGCGCCGAGGATCGGCGGCTCGCCTCCGTGCGGAAGGATCCAGCCGACCTTCCCCCAGCGACTGACCGAGCGCTGGTCGAAGCCCTCCTCGTGGACGCCGGTCCCGATCGAGACGACGAGGAGGTCGTCGGTCTCGACGCGCCCGGACGCGGCGGTCCGCTTCAGCGCCTCGGTTATCGCCGCGACCGAGGGGTTGTTGGCGAAGACGCCGCCGTCGACGAGGGCGCGGCCGTCCAGCTCGTGCGAGGGAAAGTAGGTCGGGGCGGCTGACGTCGCCATCGCCGCATCGACGATCGGGTGGTTGCGCGTCGCCGCGGCCGGATCGGACGGGTCGACCGGCTCCCGCGCCCGCCAGCGCTTGAAGAAGAACGGCTCGCGGTTCGTCATGTCGTAGGAGGCGACGATGACCTCGCGGACCGCATCGGCGAGCCTGACGTCGCCGAGTCGTCGGTGGACTGCCTCGGCGAGCGGGTCCAGCGAGTACTTCGGCGCCGCGTATCCCCACACCGTCCGCAGCCTTTCGAGCAGCGTCCGGTGGAAGATCCGCGGGCCGTCCTCGACGTAGAAGCCGGCCAGCTCGCCGGCGCTGACCTGCGGCCGCCCGGGGACGGCCGGGTCCGGCGCGGTCAGGGCGAGCGCGACGAGCCCGCCCGTCGAGGTGCCGGCGAACAGGTTGAAGTAGTCGGAGACGTGGGCGCCATCGCCGGCGCGCTGCCGCAGCCGCCGCTCGAGGTCGGCTAGCACCAGCGCCGGGATCAGCCCGCGGATCCCTCCGCCGTCGACGGTGAGGATCCGGAAGCGATCGGTGGGTGGATCGGCCAGGGGTCGAATCTATCGCGCCCGCCGGGCTCCGTTTCGTGATCGTGCATTGTCATCCCGAGCGGCACGGCTTGCCCCTGGTCGACCTCGTCGAGGTAGCCGCGGGCGTCGCGGAATGCGCGCTCGATCAGCTCCTCGGTACGGCTGAAGTCGATCGGCAGGACGTTGAGCGGGCAGGGCGGCGGCAGGACGATCAGCCGAGCCAGGTCCTTCAGCGACTCGATCTCGATCAACAGCCGCCGCATCACGAGCAGGCTCATCGCATGAAGGAGCATGCCGAGCGCGCCCCGGGGCGGCTCCGACAGATCACAGGCGGTCCCGGTCGGGAGGATGTAGACGGTCTCGGCACCGAGCTCGATCGCGTGCGAGATCGGGGTGTTGTTGGCGACGCCGCCGTCGATCAGGTCCCGGCCCTCCCAGCGCGTCGGCGGGAAGACGCCGGGAAGGGCGGCGCTGGCCAGCACCGCGTCCCGCGCCGGCCCGCTCGACAGCCGCAGCTCGGATCCGCTGAGCGCGTCGGTCGCGATGACGTGGAAGGGGATCTTCGCGTCCTCGAGCCGATCGAACTCGATCTGCGCAGCGACGAGCCGGCGCAGGCTCGCCACCGGAACCAGGTGGTCCTTGAATCCGAAGAAGCCCAGGAACCCGGTCAGCGGATCGGGCGGGAAGACCTGCCATCTTCCGAGCCCGCGCCAGACCCGAGCGAGCTCGTCGATCGTCTCCACGGTCGCGGGCCGGGAGGCGATGAAGCCCCCGTTCAGGGCCCCGACCGAGGTTCCGATGATCAGATCCGGCTCCAGCTCGCGCTCGTAGAGCGCTCTCAGCATCCCGACCTGAATCGCGCCGAGGCTGGCGCCACCGGAGAGGACGAATGCGGTCTTGTCGGCCATGTCTTATCCGCGCCCCGCGAGCGGGACTTCTTACCGCACAGCCCGCTCACCGCTCGGGCCCTCGCCCGGATAGTCGAGCCGCCCGGCTTCCACACGCGCGTGGGGACTGAGCGCGTGCTCCTCGGGCGCCCGCCCGGGGAGCAGGTGGAGCACCCGCCACCCCCGCACCGTCATGGCGTCGGCGATCAAGCGCCGGTGGCAGCGGCTCGGATGCGCCTCGGCGCACATGACCGCCGTGCGCTGCTCGCGGGCGGTCGTCTCGAGCCGTTCGAGGCCCCGCTCGAACTCCGCCGTATGCATGTAGTCGGCATAGGCCCGAAACGACGCGTTGCTCCAGGCCGAGTTGTCCACCGCAGGTCTTTGCGGTTCTGCTTCGGCGCCTTGCGGCCGGCGGCGGCCGCCGAGCTCCTCGCCGAAGGGGAGGTAGGTGACGCCGGCCGCGGCGAGCGAGCGGGCCAGGGCGTCGGCACCGAACTGCGGGTTGCGCCGCGAGCCGGGAAACCGCCTGACGTCGGCGATCGCCCGGGTCGCTCCGCTGCGCAGCAGCGCGAGGAACTGCTCGATCGGCAGCGTCGAGTGGCCGACCGTGAGCAACGTGCCGGCGCCGGCCGGCCGGTCATCGGCCGCCGGATCGCAGCCGGCTTGGCCTTCAGCCGGCGTCGCGCTCGCGCTCGGCAGCGCGCTCGTCGTGGAACCCGGCGGCGCGGCCCTCGCGCCGGGCCTGCTCCTCGGCCGCGGCAGCGCGACGCTCGCGCTCCTCGGCTGCGGCGACGTGGCCCTCGGCGACCTCCGCCTGCCGCGCCTCGTGCGCGTCGGCGGCACGCTCGTGCTGCTCCGCGATCGCCTTGTGCTCGGCGGCGCGTTCGCGCTCCTGCTCGGCGCGGCCCCTCGCCGCCTCGCGCTCGTCCTCGGCCCGCGCCCGCTCGGCCTTCGCCGTGCGGCGCTCGCGCCGCGCCGCTTCGTGCTTCTCAGCGGCAGCCGAAGCGTGGGCCTCGGCCTCCTGGCGATGACCGGCGGCCTCGCCGCGCAGCCGCTCGCGCTGGCGCTGGCGGCCCGCTGCCCTCTCCCGGAACGCGAACACAAGGAGAGCGATGAGGACGAGCACGCCGGCCACGATTGCGATCACCGCAATTGCCGACATATATTGTCGCCTTCCCCGAATACCCCTCCGCAAACACGATCACTGGAGCAAACCTTGGATGGCGTGAGATCGACGGAATCCCGGCCCACCTACGACCCTGAGCCCCGGGCGACGGGATGGTTCTTCTGGGGCCTCCTCCGCCTGGCGATGGGCTGGATCTTCCTCTGGGCGTTCCTCGACAAGATGTTCGGCCTCGGGTTCGCGACCGGCCGCGATCCGAAGACGGGCGCGATCGACTTCGGTAGCCCCGATGCATGGATCAACGGCGGCTCGCCGACCGAGGGCTTTCTCTCGTTCGGGCTCCACACGAAGGAGCCGTTCACGGGCTGGTACTCGGACCTCGCCGGGCAGGGCTGGGTCGATTGGATCTACATGGTCTCGATGGCGGCGATCGGGATCCTGCTGATCCTCGGCATCCTGACCCGGCCGGCGGCGATCGCCGGCATCGTCTGGATGGTCCTCTTCTACACCGCAAGCGCGATCTGGCCCGAGAACAACCCGTTCCTCGACGACCATCTCGTCTACGCGATCGTTCTCGCCGGCATCGCCTACGTCGGCGCTGGGCGCTACCTCGGTCTCGGTCGTTGGTGGGAGCGGACCGGCATCGCCCGCCGCTTCCCGATCCTGCGGTAGCCGCAGCAACAGGATCGCGACCGGGTCGCCTCGGTTCAGCCCTCAGTCGCTGCGAGCGGCCAGGAGACGCTCGAGCTTGTCGAAGCTCTCCGTCCAGCCGTCGCGATGGAGGGCGCGTCGCGCCTCGGTCCTGAACGGACCCTGTGTCAGCCCGACCTCGGTCGCCTCGCCGCGGTCGGCGAAGGCCAGATCGACGACGGTCTCGGCGTCATCCGGGTCGGGGTCCTCCCAGGCGAAGCTGAACGAGAGCCGTGCCGGCGGATCGACCTCGCGGAAGCGACCGGAGAGATGGAATGCGCTTCCCTCTGGCGGCTGCATCTCGATTCGGTAGGCGTTCCCGGTCCGCGGGACGAAGTCGATGCCGAGCGTCCTGAAACCCTCCGGTCCCCACCATTCCGCGAGCTCGTCAGCATTGCTGAACGCTGCGAACGCCACCTGCCGCGCAGCCGGCAGAGCACGCGTGATCTCGAGCACGAGCTTGGCGGACCCAGCCATCGCTCGATCCCGTTTCGGCCGCTGAGCGGTCAGCTGCTCTTCGAGGACTTCTTGCCGCCCTCGCGGCCGGCGGCCCGCTTCTGCGACTTCGAGCCGCCGCTGCCGTTGCCGGACTTCTTGCCGCCGCGGCTCGAAGAGCCCTCGGAGTTGGCGATCGAGGCAGCGCGCTGCTTGCTCATCCCCTTCTTTCGCAAACCCTCGTACTGCTTGTCGTTCTTGACGCTGGAACCGTGATCTTTGGCCATCGTTCGCTCCTTTCGCAGTCGTGAACTACCCGACGCGGCGAAGCGAAATCCTCAGCGGACCAGCACCGGGACCTGCTGAACGAGGTTGTTGCCGAGCCCCTGCACGTTCCAGGGCTGCTCGAGGGGCTGCGACTCGCCGCCGGCGTCGGTCGCGCGGCAGGCGAGCAGGTGCTCGCCCGGTTCGGCGTCCCACGGCCATGACCAGCGGCACCATGCCCACTCGTCGATCGGCTCGTCCAGCTCCGCCTCGTGCCACTCGCCGTCGACTCCGATCTCGACGCGCTCGATCGGCGCCAGTCCGCTCCAAGCCCGTCCCGTGACGGTGACATGTCCGCGATCGAGGTAGCGGCGCCGCTCCGGGAAATCCGGGAAGCCGGGCGGGATCATCAGCGCTCGCGGCCGGATCCGCGTCACCGGCTCGCCGGGCTCGTCGTCGCTCTGCTTGTAGTGGTAGGCGGTCGCCTGATGGAAGCCGCGGAACGGCTCGGTCACGGCTTCGATCCGGGTCAGCCACTTGACGCTGGTCATCCCGTACCAGCCAGGAACGAGGAGACGGAGCGGATACCCGTGCTGAGGCTCGAGCGGCCGCCCGTTCATCTCGTAGGCGAGCAGGACCGACGGACGTGTTGCCTCCCCGACCGGCAACGAGCGTGCGTAGTCGAGCTCCTCGCCGCCCTCGATGCCGTGATCGGCGCCGGTGAAGACGAGCTCGACCGCGTCGCCGATCCCGACCTCGGCGAGGAGCTCCCCGAGCGGGGCGCCGGTCCAGCGCGCCGTCCCGATCGCCTCGTTCAGCCACGGCTGCGAAATCGGCCGCGGCTCGAGCCGGGCACGCCCGTTGCCGGCGCACTCCATCGTCGCCGTGACCGTCTTCGCCGGCCGGCTCCGGATCTCGTCGAGGTCGAGCTCGACCTCGCGCTCGACGGCGCCGGTGATCCGCAGCCGCCAGCGCTCCGGATCGAGGGCGGGGATGTCGAAGTGGACGAGCAGGTAGTGGAGCCCGACCGGGGTCACGTCGTGCCGCATCCCCTCCAGCGGCATGCCCCGGTTCCGCGTCGCCAGCGCAAGCTCGGCCGGCGTGATCTCTCCTGACCGCCCCAGATCGGTCACGCGAGCGAGTCTCTCACAGGCGCGGGCACCCGAAAAGCGCGAAGCCCGCCCCGCACGAAGCGAGACGGGCTCCGGCCACGAACGTCAGGCTCAGACGGCGTTGCGCCCGGCCCGCTCGTCTTCTCCGTACTCGACGATCCCCGCGAGGACGTAGAGACAGAGGGCGAAGACCCCCAGGTTCCACCACGGGTGGGCGCCGGCGATCGAGATCAGCGCCCAGAAGGCGCCGAGGCTCGCACCGACGATGCCGATAAAGCGGCCATATGCGTGGCCGACCATCAGCGAGAAGCCGCCGGTGACCTGAACGACGCCGAGGATGATCAGAAGCCATCCGTAGGCACTCAGATCGCTGACGACCAGCCGCACGTCGCCGGTGAAGACGTTGGCATCACCGATCGCGCCGATCCCGTAAATCACGTTGACGGTGCCGGCGATCAGCAACAGGACCGCGGCGAAGACAACCCGTCCGGTTCCTCTCATTTCGACTCCTTGTTCGAGGCCGCCGCAGCGGCCGTTCTCATGCCGGCTGTTGCCGGTGATTGGAGTCAGGTTCGACGGCGGGCCCCGTTCTCTTTCCTCGCGTCACGCCACATCGTTGCGACGCGGCCCGGTCAGGCGCCGACGTAGTCGGCGAGATGCTCGCCGGTCAGGGTGGAGCGGGCGGCGACGAGGTCGGCGGGCGTGCCCTCGAAGACGATCCGGCCGCCGTCGTTGCCGGCGCCGGGGCCGAGGTCGATGATCCAGTCGGCGTGCGCCATCACCGCCTGGTGGTGCTCGATCACGATCACCGACCTGCCGGAGTCGACGAGCTCGTCGAGGAGGCCGAGAAGCTGCTCGACGTCGGCGAGGTGGAGGCCTGTCGTCGGCTCGTCGAGGACGTAGACGTCGCCCTTTCCGGCCATCTCGGTGGCGAGCTTGAGCCGCTGACGCTCGCCGCCGGACAGCGTCGTCAGCGGCTGGCCGATCGTCAGGTAGCCGAGCCCGACGTCGGCGAGGCGGGTCAGGACCTTGTGCGCCGCCGGCGTCCGCGCCTCACCCTCGGCGAAGAACCGCTCGGCCTCGTCGACCGACATGGCGAGGACCTCGCTGATGTCGCGGCCGCCGAGCCGGTACTCGAGGACCGATGCGTCGAACCGCTTCCCCTCACACACCTCGCAGGGCGTGGCGACCCCGGCCATCATCGCCAGGTCGGTGTAGATGACGCCGGTGCCGTTGCAGTTCGGGCAGGCGCCCTCGGAGTTGGCGCTGAACAGCGCCGGCTTCACCCCGTTGGCCTTCGCGAACGCCTTGCGGATCGGGTCGAGCAGCTTCGTATAGGTCGCGGGGTTGCTGCGCCGGGAGCCGCGGATCACGGTCTGATCGACGGTGACGACGCCGTCGCGCCCCGATACGGAGCCGTCGATCAGCGAGCTCTTGCCCGAGCCCGCCACCCCGGTGATGACGACGAGCACTCCGAGCGGGATATCGAGGTCGACGTCCCGGAGGTTGTTGGTGTCGGCACCGCGCACCTCGAGCGCCTCCGACGATTCCCGGACGGTCTCCTTCAGGGAGGCGCGGTCGTCGAGGTGCTTTCCGGTCAGCGTCCTGCTCTTCCGCAGGCCCGCGACCGTGCCCTCGAAGACGACCTCGCCGCCGGCGCTGCCGGCGCCCGGGCCGAGGTCGACGACGTGGTCGGCGATCGCGATCGCCTCGGGCTTGTGCTCGACGACCAGGACGGTGTTCCCCTTGTCGCGCAACCGCACCAGGAGGTCGTTCATCCGCACGATGTCGTGCGGGTGCATCCCGATCGTCGGCTCGTCGAAGACGTAGGTGACGTCGGTCAGCGAGGAGCCGAGGTGGCGGATCATCTTCGTGCGCTGCGCCTCGCCGCCGGAGAGCGTGCCCGCCGGGCGGTCGAGGGAGAGGTAGCCGAGGCCGATCTCGACGAACGAGTCGAGGTTCTCCCCGAGCGCCTCCAGCAGCGGCGCGACCGACGCCTCGTCGAGGCCGCGCACCCACTCGGCGAGCTCGGTGATCTGCATCCGCGAGGCATCGGCGATGCTGACCCCGTCGATCTTCGACGACCGCGCCGCATCGCTGAGCCTGGTCCCGTCGCATTCGGGACAGGTCTTGAACACGACCGCGCGCTCGACGAACCGCCGGACGTGGGGCTGCATCGCATCGACGTCCTTGGACAGGAACGACTTCTCGATCTGCGGGATCAGCCCCGCATAGGTCAGGTTGACGCCGTCGACCACGATCTTCGTCGGCTCCCTGTAGAGGAGGTCGTGGCGCTCCCGCTTGTTGAACTTGCGGATCGGCTTGTCGGGGTCGAAGAAGCCGGCGCCCCGGTAGATGCGCCCGTACCAGCCCTCCATGCTGTAGCCGGGGATCGTCAGCGCCCCTTCGTTCAGCGACTTGCTGTCGTCGTAGAGCGCCGTCAGGTCGAAGTCGGAGATCGTCCCCCTGCCCTCGCAGGTCGGGCACATGCCGCCGGTGCGGGTGAACGTCGCCTTCTCGGTCTTCGTCTTACCCCCGCGGTCGACGGTGATCGCGCCGCTCGCCTTGACCGAGGCGACGTTGAACGAGTACGCCGCGGGCGAGCCGATCTGCGGCTTGCCGAGGCGGCTGAAGAGGATCCGCAGCATCGCGTCGGCGTCGGTGGCGGTGCCGACGGTCGAGCGGGCGTTGGCCCCCATCCGCTCCTGGTCGACGATGATCGCCGTCGTCAGCCCCTCGAGCACGTCGACCTCCGGTCGCGCCTGGGTCGGCATGAAGCCCTGCACGAAGGCGCTGTAGGTCTCGTTGATCAGCCGCTGCGACTCGGCGGCGATCGTCCCGAACACCAGCGAGCTCTTGCCCGAGCCGGAGACGCCGGTGAACGCCGTCAGCCGCCGCTTCGGTAGCTCGAGGCTGACGTCCTTGAGGTTGTTGACGCGCGCACCCCGGACGCGGATCAGGTCGTGGCTGTCGGCCGGCTGCCTCGCCGCCGACCGTGTCTTCGTCTTCGTGGCCATGGTCGCCGTGTCTATCACGCGGCCTTCGTCGCCCCCCTAGGAGCAACGAACCGTCCGCGATTTCGTTGTTTCGTTCACATCGATCCGAGACGTGAAGGGTGAGGTCGCCGTCAGCGCTTGATCGCGAACCGCTGCTCGATGTCGCGAGAAGAAGTGCCGATCCCGATCGTGTACCTGCCCCGTGGCGAGACATACGCCTGCTTCGCCTCGTCCCAGATACGCAGGTCGGAGCGGTCGATCTCGATCCTGGCCGGCTTGGTCCTGCGAGGGCCGACGACGACCTTGTCGAATCCCTCGAGCTGTTGCGGCGGCTCGCCGGCGGAGCTCGGGAACCCGACGTAGGCCTGGACGACCCCGGTGCCCTTGCGTGCGCTTCGGTTCGCGACCGGGACGCGTACCCGCCAGCCGTGCTTCGTGGCGTCGATCTTCCCCTTGCCGAGGTGGAGATTCGCGTACGAGAGGCCGAAGCCGAACGGGTAGAGCGGCCTTCGCCCGTTGGCGTCGTACCAGCGGTAGCCGACCTCGAGCCCCTCGTCGTAGCTCAGGATCGGGTACCGGTGCGGTCCCGCCGCCGGGCCCTGAGAGTCGCTGTTCGGAAAAGTCACGGGCAGCCTCCCGGAGGGGTCGACGTCACCCCAGAGCGTCTTCGCGATCGCCGTCCCGCTCTGCTGTCCCGGATACCAGGCCTCGACGATCGCCTTGACCTGCTTCCGCCACGGCATCGTCACGGCACTCGCTGTGTGCAGGACCACGATCGTGCGCGGGTTGGCGGCCGCCACCTTCTCGATCAGGTCGTCCTGATCGCCGGGAAGGGCGAGGTCCGGCCGGTCCATTCCCTCTGCGGTCAAATCGTTGGCGAAGACGACCGCGACGTCGCTCGCCCGCGCCGCCTTCACCGCCCGCTTCTGTAGCGACGCGATCTTGGCGGGAAGCTGCCATCCGAGGTGGAGCTCGGCACCGCCGATCGATGAGTTGGTCGCGTACTCGACCTCGATCGGCACCGGTTGACCGGCAGTCAAGTGCGCCGTGCCCTGGAACGAGACCGGCGGCGCGCCGGGAAAGCCGCCCTCCCCGCCCTGGACGAACTCGGCATCCCCCGAGATCACGTCCTCGCCGGCGATCCGCAGCTTCATGCTGCCCGCTGCCGTCAGCGAGAACCGGTAGGTCCCGGTCTCCGGGGGCGTCAGCGTGCCGGAGTAGCGGACCGATCCGGCGCTCGTGCCGGGGATCGGCTGCAGCACGCTCGGCCCGCCGCTCCCGGTGGTCTTGAAGTCGATCGTCGGATCGACGCGGGTCGTCGCCGACGCCCCCGAGAAGGTCGGCGCGCGGTCCGTGAAGAACTCTCCGTAGAGGCCGGGGCCCGGCCCCGACGATGGCGTCAGAACGCGCGGCGGGACGAGCGGGAGGGGAACGACGCCGCTCGTCCCCTTCGCGTAGCTGATCTTCGTCCCTCGTGGCGCGCGACGACGCATTCCCTGCAGCGGCGTGATCGGGTCGCGTCCCGGCAGGACCGCAGGCGAACCGCCCTCCTCGATCTGAGTGCCGTCGCCGGCGTCATGGCCGATCACGGCGATCGAGCGGTCGCGGTTGCCAAGCGGCAGGGCGTTCCCGCGGTTGCGGAGGAGGACCGTGGCCTCTGTCGAGATCCGCGTTGCGAGCCTGCGGTGGGCCTTCGTGCCCGCCGGGCCCTCTGCGACGACCGGGTCGATCGCTCCCGCTTTGATCATCCCGACGAGGATCCGCCGGGCTGCGTCGTCGACGCGCTCCTGCGAGATCTGCCCGCCGGCCAGTGCGGAAGCGATCGTCTGACGCTCGTTGCCGGGCAGGCTTCCGAGCGCGAACTGATCGACGCCCGCGTTGAACCCCGCGATCACGTTCCGGACCGCAAGGGTCGAGTCGGGCTCGACGAATCCCGGGAACCGGTCCTTGAGGATGCTGAGCAGCTCCTCGTTCTGGCAGGCATATTCGCCGCCGATCTGGTTGTAGGAGCACATCACCGAGGCGGCCCCGCCGGGGCCGACGGCCGCCTCGAAGGCCGGCAGGTAGATCTCGCGCAGGGTCCGCGGGGATGCCTCGACATCGACGGCGGCTGCCAGCAGCGGCGCGCCGAAGCGGCCGTATTCCTGGTTGTTCAGCGCGTAGTGCTTGACGTCGGCCATGACCCGCCGGCTCTGGATGCCCCGGATCTCGGGAGCGACGAGGCTCGAGCTCAGGAACGGGTCTTCGCCGAACGTCTCGGCCGCCCGGCCCCAGCGCGGATCGCGAACGATGTTCACGGTCGGCGCGAAGAGCAGATTGTGCCCGGTCGCGGCGGCCTCCGCACCGAGGGCGGCTCCGTACGCCCGCGCCAGGCGCGGGTCCCATGAAGCGCCGATGTTGACGGCGTTCGGGAAGGCGGTCACTCCCTCTGCCCCTTCGCCGATCCCGTTCGGCCCGTCGGCGGGGTTGATCGAGGGGATGCCCAGCCGCGGCGTACCGGCGCCGGGGTCGATCAGGTCGAGCTTCTCGTCGTTCGTCATCTGACCGAGCAGCGCGTCGGCCCGCTGCCCGGAGCTTTCCGCAGCGGCGGGCGCGGCCATGACGCACAGGGCCACGAAAGCTGCCAGCAGCCAGATCGCGCCGGGTCGCGTGGCGCGAGCGGCGAGCACCAACCCTCGAGACTTACTCGATGGTGAACTCTGCCAGCTGGCCGAGCTTGTAGTCGGGACCGTCGGGTCCGCTGATCGGGCAGAGCATCACGTAATCGCCCGCCACCAGAGGCTCCTTCACCTTGATCGTCCCGGAATCGCCGGGTCCGGCTCCGACCGTTCCGATCTCCTCGGCTGAACCCTTCTTGCCCTTCAGCTTGTAGGCCTCGTCCACCGTGAAGCCTTCGTTGAGCCGAGCGAAGACGAGCGCGTGGTCCTCCTTGCCGTCGTTCGTGAACGTGACGGTCTTGGTGTCCGCAGTCGGCGTCGCCGACAGATTGAAGTCGTACTCGACGGCGGTGACATCGACGGTCGCCGCGGACTCCTGCTCGGCAACGGTGGTGTCGTCGCTGGAGTCGTCGTCACCGCAGGCAGCGAGCCCGACGGCAAGCACGGCCGCCGACGCTGCTGCAATCACGGCGCGGCGAATTCCCCTGTTGTGATCCTCCACGACCCAGTTACCTCCCCATTGCTTACCGGGAGAACCTACACAAGGTGGGGCCATCCCGGGGGCGGGTGAGCTGAGCGTCAGCTACCCGGCGGGCGGTAGTCGACCGCGGTCTTGGCCGCCTCGTCGATCTCCTCCGGGGTCAGCAGCGCGCGCGTCTTCATGTTGGTGATCGCCCCGGCGCCCCCGGTCGCGAGGCTGATCGCGGCGACCGTCTTGTTGTCGGGAAGGTCGAGGATCAGAACGACGTCGGACTCGCCCTGAGCGAAGTAGAACGCTTCCACCGTGCCCCCGAGCGCGCTGATCATCGACTCGATCGCGTCCCGGCGGGCGCTGCCGCCCGCGGAAGCGACACCCTTCAACCCCTCCTGCGTGTAGTTGGCCTCGAACAGGTACTTAGCCATGGCTCCACCTCTCCGGTCAGGTTGCTCCGACCCTACAGCGGGACCTTCCGGGTTGCTAGCCGTTGTGATGCTCGGGCGGGATGTGCACGGTCATGATCAGCTCGCAGGGCCCTCGCCCTGACCCTTCGTAGGAGTGAGGAACGTCGGCGGCGAAGACCGCGGTCTCGCCGCCGCGAAGCCGCTGCGCGGCGTCTCCTGCCGTGAAGGTCATCCGGCCGCGGATGACGGTCAGCGTCTCGGTGGCACCGGCGGGGTGGGGGTTGCTCTCGTACCGCTCACCCGGATGGAGGATCCAGCGCCAGACCTCGACCGGCGAGGGCCGCGGATTCGTGAGCAGCAGCCGGGCCGTGCCGCCGGATGGACCGGTCCAAAGCGGCGTCACCACGCGGGCGTCGACGACCACCGGCGCTTCCTCCTCCGGCTCCTCCATCAGCGACGAAACCGAGCGCCCGAGCGCGTCGGCGATGCCGACAAGCGTCGTCAGGTTCGGATTGCCGCGGGCGCCCTCGAGCGCGACCAGGGCACCCTTGCTCACCTCGGCGCGGCCGGCGAGGGCATCCAGCGAGAGGCCGGCAGCGAGACGGGCGGCCTTGACGTTCCGAGCGACGGTCTCGAGCGCGGCGTCGTTCATCGGTCATTGGACTGTACCGTGTGGTCGTTCCAATGACCCTATCCCTGCTCCTCGCCCTCGCCAGCTCGTTCGCGTACGGCTCCGCCGACTTCCTCGGCGGGGTGGCCGCCCGGGGCGCCCACGTGCTCCGGGTGGTTGCGATCGCCGCGCCGGCCAGCCTCCTCGTCGAGCTGCTGCTCTGGCCGATCTTCGGGGCGCAGTTCGATCAGGGCGCGGTCGCATGGGGCGCCGCCTCGGGAGTTGCGTCGGCGGCGGCCTTCGCGCTGCTCTACCGGACGCTCGCCATCGGTCCGATGAGCGTGCTGTCGCCGGTCACGGCGATCGTCTCGGCAGCGTTGCCGGTCGGCGTCGGGCTGATCGGCGGCGAGCAGCTCAGCGGGCTCGCCATCGCCGGAATCGCGCTCGCACTGGTCGC
>Ga0207657_10004407_pt1 | contig 14890 bp, 13 predicted proteins | sample KBSC33metaG_FD_184316 | JGI IMG/M metagenome (GOLD analysis project Ga0207657, IMG submission 184316) | Corn rhizosphere microbial communities from Kellogg Biological Station, Michigan, USA - KBS C3-3 metaG (SPAdes) (version 2) | ecosystem: Host-associated > Plants > Roots > Rhizosphere > Soil ... | reverse complement strand
GGCCGAGACTCGCGTCGACCAGCCGGAGAATTTCCTGCAGCGATTCGCCAACAAGTACGTCAGCTTCGCCACCGATACCTACAAGCGGGACAAATTCCGCACGCGCATCGAGCGCGGCAGCGAGCCTGGTACGGTCGAGATCTACATCAGCCACCGCGGGTCCGAGCAGAAGCCGATGAAGTTCGGGCAGGGCGGAGCGCCGGAAGATTGGAATTGGATGCCATCGCCTCCCAATCCGCAGCTCGAAGCAGAATTCCTCGAAAGGCTGATGGTCGCCCTCGGTACGCCGGCGCCAGCGGCGGCGCAGGCGGTCGCGGCCGACAGCAAGTCGCCGGAGCGGGCGCGCATCGACAAGGGCACCGACGGCGTGCGGCTGGTCGTCGACGACACGTTCGACCGCGCCTGGCGCCGCGTCGGCCTGGCGCTCGACCGCACGGGGTTCACCGTCGTCGACCGCGATCGCTCGAAGGGGCTGTACTTCGTGCGCTACGCCAATCCGGAGCTCGAGAAGAAAAAGCCCGAAGGGTGGCTGGCCGATACCCTGACCAAGATGCAGTTCTGGAAATCGACGCCTGCGGAGAAGCCTGAACAATATCGCGTCGTCGTGACCCAGGCCGATCCGCGGAGCGTCGTTACCGTCCAGGATCCGAACGGCGTGGTCGACCGCACAGCGAACAGCGAGAAAATTCTTGCGCTGCTCAAAGATCAGCTGAAGTAGCGGCGCGATCAGGCCCAGTGCGTTTCGCCTGTCTCGGCAGCGGCAGCGAAGGCAACGGCCTGCTGGTCGAGTGCGGCGGCACGCGCGTGCTGATCGACTGCGGCTTCGGCATTCGCGACACCATCGCGCGCCTCGCGCGGCTGGGCGTGGACGCGGAAAGCATCACGGCGATCATCGTAACCCATGAGCACAGCGACCATATCGGGGGCGTGGCGGCGTTCGCGGCGCGCTACGGCACGCCGGTATGGCTGACGTTCGGCACGCTGGCCACCGTCGCGGAGCGCTTTAGCGAGCTGCCGCGCGTGTACGGATTCGACAGCCACGACCACTTCGCCATCGACGCCATCGAAGTGCAAGCTTTTCCCGTGCCGCACGATGCGCGCGAGCCGGTCCAGTTCGTCTGCTCCGACGGCCGGTGGCGGATCGGAGTGCTGACCGATCTGGGCGCCTCGACCGTGCATGTCGAAGCCAGCCTCTCGGGCTGCGACGCGCTGGTGCTCGAATGCAATCACGACGTCGACATGCTGGCCAGCGGCGATTACCCCTATCCGCTCAAGCAGCGCATCGCCGGCAAGCAGGGGCATCTGGACAACGGGGCCGCGGCGGCGCTGCTGGGACGCCTGGACAATTCGCGGCTCAAGCATCTGTTCGCCGCGCACTTGAGCCAGCAGAACAACCGGCCCGACCTGGCCCGCGCCGCGCTGGCCGGCGCGCTCAACTGCGCGCCCGACTGGATCGGCATCGCCGACCAGCACGAAGGCTTCGCCTGGCGCGAATTCGTCTCCTAGGAGCGGCGCATGGAGAAACGTCAACAGCTCTACCGCGGCAAGGCGAAGACGGTGTACGCCACCGACGATCCGGCCTTGGTGATCATGCATTTCCGCGACGACACCAGCGCCTTCGACGGGACCAAGGTCGCGCAGCTGGCGCAAAAAGGCGAGACCAACAACAAGATCAACGCCTTCATCATGGGCAAGCTCGCCGAAGCCGGCGTCGCGACGCATTTCGTGCGCGTGCTCAACGAGCGCGACACCCTCGTGCGTGCACTGAAGATGATTCCGGTGGAGTGCGTGGTGCGCAACGTCTGCGCCGGGTCGATGGCCAAGCGCTATGGCATCGCCGAGGGAACGCGCCTGGCCGAGCCGATATTCGAGTTCTTCTACAAGAGCGACGCGTTGCACGACCCCCTGGTCAACGACGACCACATCCGCGTGCTCGGCTGGGCGAGCGTGGATGAGATCGGACAGATGAAGGCGCTGACGCACAAGGTCAACGCGGTGCTGCAGCCGCTATTCTCGCGCGCGGGGATCGACCTGGTCGACTACAAGCTCGAGTTCGGGCACGCGGTGGCCGAACCGCACGGACCGCTGCTGCTCGGCGACGAGTTCACCCCCGACGGCTGCCGGCTCTGGGATCACGCCACCCAGGAAAAACTGGACAAGGATCGCTTCCGGCGCGATCTGGGCGAAGTGATCGCCAAGTACCGCGAGGTGGCTCGGCGCATCGGCGCGCCGCTCTGACGCTTTCACCATTGCGCGCCAGTCGCAACAAAAAGCCGGCGCAAGCCGGCTTTTTGATTGCTGCTGAGCTGAAAGTTATTTCTTCGTGCTGTCGGACTTCGACTGGTCCGGCGCAGGCGCCATCGTGCTGGCGGGCGGCGTCGTGGCGGGCGCCATCGTGCTGGCGGGCGGCGTCGTGGCCGGGGCCTTCGTCGAATCCATCGCAGCGGTACCCGCGGCCTTGGCGGCGTCGGTCGCGGCGGCGCCCGCGTTCGCGGCGGCGGTACCCGCATCCTTGGCTGCGGCTGCGGCCTTGTCGCTCGCTTCCTTGGCCGCGGCGGCCGCTTTGTCGGATGCTGCCTTGGCGTCAGCCGCCTGCTTGCTGCTGTCGCCGCAGGCGGTCAGCGCGAGCGCCAACGCAGCGGCGAAGAATACCGATACGAATTTATTCATTGGGGTCCCCTAGCTCTGGTGTGAAGGATGGAAATTCAGCGGTCGAATATTCGGTGCGAAAATCGGCTTCCGCAGACGGCCGATTCAAGCGTTTCGGCAGGGCAACGGAGGTGCAACCGACCCCGAAATGTTAGCACAAAGACGACGGGTTTACATGCCTCGAAGCGAGCGAGAACGCTCGTTTGCGCCAGCTTGGCCAGCGCTTTAGAGGCCGAGCACGGTTCCGCTCAAGCCGGCTTCGCCGGTCGCCCAGATCTCGTCGAAGCGGCTGGCCAGCGGCTGCGTCTGCTCCGGTTGATCGATTCCCAGCGCGGCGCGCGGCTGCTCGAAATGGAAACGATGCAGATAATGCCGGCCGTCGACGATCAGCAGAGGATCAGTCGCTATCTTTCCCTCCGGGCCGGTCTGATAGATCGTCAGCGCATGGCCATAGTGGCGCAGGAGCCCCAGCAAGTGCGGGCAAGCGCTCTCGAGATAGCGGGTGTCGTGCACGATGATGTCCAGCCGCCGGCCGCGGACCTGGCGCAGGAACGCAGCCAGCCGGTCGGCGCGTCCGGCACCACTCCACCCCGTCTGCGACAGATCCTGATCGAACACGCGGATATGCTGGCGCGCCAGTCCGATCAGGGTTTCGATCGCTTCGGTCTGCTCGGCCAGCGTTGAAAGCTCGATCAGGCGGGGTTCGGCGGGCGCGTCAGCCGGCGTCGGGTCCGGCATGGCCGATCGCTTCAAGCAAGGTGGAGATAGCCATCGCAGTACCATCGATAGAGTAATTGGCTCGACGCGGCGGTTCCCTGTTCGCCACCCGTCATGCCGCGCGCATCGGCCAGATGCTCGATCGCCGCTCCGCCTGTTCGCGGTCGCGCGATCGCGGCGCCATTGATAAAGAACCAGCGGGCATCGTATAGCAACTGCGTGCGCGCGTCCAAAGAGAGGCCGCGCCGCGCGGCCGCAGTGGCGAACCGGCGCGGCGTCAACGGGCGCGGTGGCGGCGTGAAGTAGACGTTGGGCTTGGGCTCCGTCAGATAACAGCCGAGAAAGACGTCGGCGGCGGCGCGGTCCCAGCGGATGCGGCCGAGGGCGGCCGCGCATCGCGTCTGCATTGCCGCACCGATGCGCGCCGGCGCTCGCGCCGGCCGCAGATTCGGATCGGCGTAACGGCCACCGAGCGAGATTTCGTCGCGCAGCCAGTCGAGAAAGGCGGTCGCGAGCTCTTGCGTTGAAGGCGCGCGAAATCCGACCGAGTAGGTCGTGCAGGCATCGATGGCGACACCTTCGTGCGCGTGGTCGGGCGGCAGGTACAACATGTCGCCGGGTCCGAGCGTCCAATCGCTGTCGGGACGAAAATTCGCCAGCAGCTTGAGCGGTGCGGCGGGCTTGAGCGAAAGATCGCGCTGCCGGCTGGTGCGCCAGCGCCGCCGGCCCTCGCCCTGCAACAGGAAGACGTCGTACGAGTCGGCATGCGCGCCCACGCCTCCGCCCGGCGCGGCGTAGCTGACCATCAGGTCGTCGAGTCTCGCGTACGGGATGAAGGCGAAGCGGCGCAGCAGCGCGTCGCCGGCGGGCAGGTGCAGATTCACGCCTTGCACCAGCAGCGTCCACCGGCGCGACGGAAGCGAGGCGAAGTCCGAGGCGCGGAAAGGCCCGTGCGCCAGCGACCAGCGTCCGCCTTCGCGCAGCACCAGTCTCGATTCGACGTCGTCGCGGCAGGCAAGCCGGAACAGCTCGGCGTGCGAAACCAGGCCCCGGAAGCCACGAATCGCGTCGCGCACCAGCAGCGCGCGTTTCTGCCAGTGCCGGCGCAGGAACGCCGCCGGAGTCAGTCCTCCGAGCAGGTTCCGATCAACGGCGTCGGACATCGCTCGATTATAGCTGCCGGTATCGCCGGTCGACGGCCGCCCGCGTTGCGGTAAAATCGACTACCGCGTGCACGTATGCCTGTGAAGCACCGCCAACGACTTGATCAGCGATGAACATATTCTCGAACACCGTCGTCACGCTCAGCTACAAGCTTTTTTCGGCCACTGGCGAGCTGATCGAGGCGTCGACGCAGCCGATCACCTACCTGCACGGCGGACACCACGGCATTTTTCCGAAGGTCGAGGCGGCGCTGGCGCAGAAGACCGTCGGCGACCAGGTCTCGGTCAGCCTCGAGCCCGAAGACGGCTTCGGCGACTACGACGCGGATCTGGTTCGCGTCGAGCCGCAGGACCGCTTTCCGCCGGAGGTCAAGGTGGGAATGCAGTTCGAAGGACAGGGCGATGGCGACGACCAGGACGGCATCGTCTACACGGTCACCGACATCGCCGAGGGCAAGGTCGTCGTCGACGGTAATCATCAGCTCGCCGGACAGCGGCTGCGCTTCGATTGCACGATCCTCGACGTGCGCCCGGCGACGCAGGAAGAGCTCGCGCACGGCCACGTGCACGGCGCACACGGCCACCACCACTGACCTTTTGGGAACTTGAAGCGGCGCGGCATTGCGCGCCGTACCTTAAGCGTCGCCGGCCAGACGCTTGAGCTCGTAGAGCAAGTCGTGCGCCTCGCGCGGCGATAGCGCGTCGGGATCGAGTGTCGTCAAGCGATCGCGCAGCGAGGAGTCCGCCGGAGCCGGATCGGCGGGCGGGGCGATGGCCGCGAACAGGTCGCCGTCGCGGCGCGCGCTGAAGTGATCGAGGCGCGCCAGGTGCGTGCGTGCGCCGCGGATGACCGAGGCCGGAACGCCGGCGAGCCGCGCCACCTGCAGCCCGTAGCTCTGGTTGGCCGGACCCTCCTCGACCGCATGCAGGAAAACGATGCCGTCCTTGTGCTCGACCGCGTCGAAATGCACGTTGGCGCAGGCTTCGAGCTCGGCCGGCAGCGCCGTCAATTCGAAATAGTGCGTGGCGAAAAGCGTCAGGCAGCGGTTGGAAAGGGCAAGCTCGCGCGCGATCGCCCACGCCAGCGCCAATCCGTCGAAGGTCGAGGTGCCGCGGCCGATCTCGTCGATCAGCACCAGGCTGTTCGGCGTCGCGCGGTTGAGTATGTACGCCGCCTCGGTCATTTCGACCATGAACGTCGAGCGCCCGCCGGCGAGATCGTCGGCCGCGCCGATGCGCGTGTGAATCGCGTCCAGCGCTCCGATCTCGGCTTCCGCGGCGGGGACGAACAGCCCGCAGTACGCGAGCAACGCGATCACCGCCGTCTGCCGCATGTAAGTGGACTTGCCACCCATATTCGGGCCGGTGACGATCAGCATCCGGCGCGCGGCGCCCAGCGCCACGTCGTTCGCAATGAAATGCTCGACCTGGCCCTCGACCACCGGATGCCGCCCGCCGCGGATGGCGAGCATCGGCTCGGGACGAAACCGCGGTTGCGTCCAGCGCAGCGCCGCCGCCTGCTCGGCGTGCGCGGCGAACACGTCGAGCGACGCGAGCGCGAGCGCCGCGCGCTGCAGGGCATCGATCGATGGGTCGAGTGCCGCGACGATCTCCTCGTACAGCTTCCGCTCGCGTGCCAGCGCGCGCTCCTGTGCCGACAGCGCCTTGTCCTCGAACGTCTTCAGCTCCGGCGTGATGTAGCGCTCGGCGTTCTTCATCGTCTGACGCCGCCGGTAGTCGTCCGGGATACGCTGTACGTTGGCGTTGGATACCTCGATATAGAAACCGTGCACGCGGTTGAATTCGACCTTGAGGCTCGCGATGCCCGTCCGTTCGCGCTCGCGCGCTTCCAGATCGACCAGGAATGCGCCGCAGTTGTCCTGGATGGCGCGAAGCTCGTCCAGCTCGGCGTCGTAGCCGGATGCGATCACGTTGCCCTCGCGCACCGCAGCCGCGGGTTCGACGGCGATGGCGCGGGCGAGGAGCTCGGCCCAGCGCGATTCGACCGCCAGGGCATCCCCGGCGGCAGAGAGCGGCGGCGACTCGCAGTGGCCGAGGGCGGACGCGATCATCGGCAGGCGCTGCAGCGTTTCCCGCAGGCCGGCGAGATCGCGGGGGCGCGCCGAGCGCAGCGCAATGCGCGAGGCGATGCGCTCGATGTCCACCGTCGCCTTCAGCGCCGTGCGCAGGACGCTGCGCAGCGCTGCTGCCGCCGCCAGCTCGGCGATCGCGGCATGGCGCGAGGCCGCTGCGGCCTGCGCGCGCAGCGGATTGGCCAGCCAGTTTCGCAACAGACGACTGCCTGCGCCGGTGCTGCAGCAGTCGAGCAGCGATAGGAGCGTCGGCGCGCTCTCGCCGCGCAGCGTTTCGGTGATCTCCAGATTGCGCCGCGTCGCAAAGTCGAGCGCAAGGTGATCGGTACTGCGTTCAACCGTCAGCGTACGGACGTGCGCGAGCGCCGCCTGCTGCGTCGACTGCGCGTAATCGAGCAGCGCCCCCGCGGCAGCGACCGCAAGCGGCGCGTCATCGGCGCCGAACGCGGCCAGGTCGCGGGTGCCGAACTGGGCGCACAGGCGGCGCACACCGGCAGCGCGCTCGAACCGCCACGGCGGCAGCGCGCGCATCGGCGCGCCGGCGCAGGCGGCCGGAGTGCGGTCCTCCGCATGCAGTATTTCGCTGGGATCGATGCGCGCGAGCAGCGCCTCGACCTCCGCCTGCGGCACGTCCCGCAAGTGCAGGCGGCCGCCGGCGAGATTGAGCCATGCCACCCCGACCCGCGCTGCCGTCGCATGGAGCGCGACCAGAAGACAGTCCCGCTTGCCATCGAGGAGTCCTGCGTCGACCACCGTGCCCGGCGTGACGACGCGGGTGACCTTGCGCTCGACCGGCCCTTTGCTCGCGGCCGGATCGCCGATCTGCTCGCAAATGGCGACCGAATGCCCCAGACGCACCAGCTTCGCCAGATACTGCTCGAGCGCGTGGTACGGAACGCCGGCCATCGGGATCGGCGCCCCGGCCGACTGGCCGCGCGCCGTCAGCGTGATATCGAGCAGCGGCGCCGCGCGCTGCGCATCGCCATAGAAGAGCTCGTAAAAATCACCCATGCGGTAAAACACGAACCGGTCCGGGTGCTCGCCCTTGATGCGCAGATATTGCTGCATCATCGGCGTGTGCGCCGCGTAGGTCCCGGCGGAAGATGCCGGTCCGGCTGGCGTCGGTTCGTCGTGCACGAGCGAGCCGCCGATCGCCCGAACCGGCTTTAATTATCCTGGACGACGACGCCGGCCAGAGCGGATGCCGATCCGACCACGTAGATGGTATACAGCTGTCCGCCCAGCAGGACGACCCCGGGCAGCTGCAGGGACGCCTGACTCGACCCGCTGATATTGAAATCGAATTCGTAGCTGGTTCCTGCGATCGGGTCGGCGTCGAGCTCGACGCCGGGCGAAACGGCATTCATCGGCAGGGCCGTCACCTGCCGGCTGAAATTGATGAATACATCCAGCGCCGCCACGTCGACGGTGCTGTTGACGAAGCGCACGCGGGCGTGGACCAGGGCAGGCGGAAAGTTGGGCTCGCTGTACAGCGTCGCGCTCAGCGCACCGGCCGGACCGGTGATGGCGATCGCCGTGTCGGTTGCCGACGGAAACGTCACGGGCAAGGTCAGCAGCGCGGCGCCCGGCGTCGCCGTCGACTCGACTTTCAGCAGGCGCGATCCGGCAGTGATCGTCTGGTAGCTCGATGCGGCCGCATAGGGAATATTCGACAGCGTGAGGTCCTGGTCGACGAAGACATTCAGCGGCGAACCGACCATCGAGCCGTTGATCACCTTGAAACGAGCGAGCTGGCTGTTGCCGATCGTTCCCGTCCCCGTATCGTCGATATTGAGAAAGGCGACATTGACCAGCGTGCTGCTGCCGCGCGAATAGACGATCGCCTCGACCTGGGCGCGCTCGGCGAAGGTCTGCGCCGGCGCGTCGTAGATGACTTGCTTGGAATTGGCGGCCGTGACCCGAATCTGACGGTTTCCCGCCGGCAGGTTGACGAACACGCTGGTCGTGCCGTAGGCGACGCCGGAAATGCTGGGCGAGACGGTGTTGAGATCTTCGCCGGGCGAAGTGACGTAGACATCGATGCCGGCGTTGTTGCTCGCTCCGTTGATCACGCGCAGCGCGAACATGCCCGCGCCCGGATCGACGGTCAGCGTGTCGTTGACGACCGTGCCGCTCGCGGTCCCGACCGCGCCAAAGGTCACGAAGGTGTACGCATTGTCGGCCAGGAACGTAGGGATCAGATCGACGACATTGGTGGAGCTGCCCGCAACGGCAATCTGGACCTCCCGCGTGCCGCTGTCGATCTGCTGGTACGCGGTCATTCCCTCGAACGCCAGCCCGCTGGCAAAAGGATGGCTGTCGAACGTGACATTCAGCGGGCCGCCGGCATTGGGAATGACGTTGATCACCCGCATCGTGGCGTGCGTGCTGGCGTTGCTGACACCTTTGCCGGTATTGCAGCTGCCCAGCGCGAGCGACAGGACGCAGGTCAAGACAACGAGGAATGGGTGCGCGCGCATCGTTTGCTCCGGATCAGTGAACTTGCCCAGCCGCCGCGCCGCTTGTCGTTGCCGCCGCCTCGCGTGTCGCTCCAGCATCGCCGCCCGCCGGGCGAGCGGCTCCCCGCGCGGCGCGAATTCGACGACGGCGCAGACGCCGGGCGATCGGTCAGTTGTCCTGCGACACGATACCGCGCAGGCTGCTTCCCGGGCCCGCCAGGTAGATCGTGTAGGTGTGGCCGGCGGTGAGGATCACGGAGGTGAGCTTCAGCAACGGGGTCGTCGTCCCGGCCAGGTTGAAATCGATTTCGTAGCTGGTGCCCGTCGAAGCCGCGGCAGTGAAATTGAAATAGGGCGATGCGCTGTTCGTTGCGAGACCCGAAACCGCCTTGCTGAAATTGACAAAGACGTCGACAGCCGGGACGTCCGCCGAAGCGTTGACGAACCGTATGTTGGCGGTCGCAGTCGGCGGCGGCAGGTTGTTGTCCCGCAGCACCAGCGGGACGAGCGCGCCCGCGGTTCCGGTCAGGACGATCGAGGTATCGGTCGCCGCGGTCAAGGTCTGCACCAGCGTCAGCAAGGAGGCACCCGGCGTCGTCGTCGCCTCGAAGCTGAAAGTGTGCTGTCCGGCGCCGGTGCGCTGATAATTCGATACGCCGGTATACGGGATGTTCGACAGCTGCAGGCTGCCGTCGACCAGTACATTGAGCGGCGAGGAAACCAGCGAAGCATTGATCACCTTGTACTGGGTGAGGGTGCTGTCGATCAGCCCGCCCGATCCCGCGTCGTCGTTGCGCAGCAGGAAGACGTCGACCAGCTTGCCGCTGCCCTTGCTGAAGGCCACGATGGTCGCGCCCGAATGCTCGGCGAACGTCTGCGGCGCGCCGTCGTACACGACATCCTTGGTGCCTGCCGGCGTGATCCGAATCTCGAAGGTTCCTGTTCCTTTCGCAATCGGAACGAACAGGCCGCCCGAGCCGTAGCTGATATTGGCGATGCTGGGAGCGGTCGCGGTCAGATCGGCGCCCGGCGCGGTGAGGTAGAGGTCCAGCGCGCCCGGTCCCGCGGCGGCGTTGGCGAAACGAATCGCGAAATAGCCGTCACCCGGATCGGTGAATGAGTCGGACAGCAGCAGCGCGCCGACCGCAGTCTGCGGACCGAAGACGAGGTAGCTGTACTTGGTGTTCGAGTTGACGCTGTAGGTCGTATTGACGAGCCCGGTCGATGCGCCGCTGACGTTGACGATGAAAATCTGGCTGCCCGAATCCACGTTGGCGTACTGCGTGGTGCTCTCGAACGGCAGTCCGGTGACGACCGGCTTGGCGTCGACGCTGAGGTCGAGAGCATTGGCCTGCGAAAAGGCGTTGACCAAGCGCAGTTGCGCGTTGCCCTGGTCATTGTTGTTGCCCTTGCTGCAGCCGACGAGGATCAAGGACGTCAGGCACAGGCTGGCAAGCAGGGCACGCGGGATCGACATGGAGTTCTCCGTCAGACGGGCCGGCAATGGGAAGCGAAGCGGGGAAACGCGCTGATTATAAGGCTATGCGCCGCACGGCGGGGTCTGCACGCAATATCCGGTTACAAGTTACCCGCGGCCAAGCGGATCGCGGGCCGCACACAAATTCCCGACGTTCAGCGTAATCGCGGTGCCCGCGGCGGAGCAACTTTTCCGGCGCGGGAAACTGGTCGGGGTGAGAGGATTTGAACCTCCGGCCTCTACGTCCCGAACGTAGCGCTCTACCAGGCTAAGCTACACCCCGACGGTCGCCGTGCTGCCGCGCTTTAGAAGCAACGCCGCAGGCGCGCAGGTCCTAAAACTTCAAAACGCGCGCGTCACCGCGAAAGCGGGCAATTCTAGCAGGATTTCGCGCCAAGTCGAAGGCGGCAGCGCATCCAGACACGCGATCGCCTGCCTGCTTTCTGCTTCGGCGCTTGCCCGCGTGTAGTCGAGCGCTCCGGTGCGCTGCAAGGCGTCGAGCACCGGGCGAAAATCGGCCAGTCCGCCGGCCTTGACTGCGCTCCGGATCAGCGCCGCTTCCTGCGGCGAGCCGACGGCAAGCGCGCGGATCAGCGGCAGCGTCGGCTTGCCCTCCGCAAGATCGTCGCCCAGGTTCTTGCCGATCGCCGCATGGTCGCCGGTGTAGTCGAGAACATCGTCGATCAGCTGGAATGCGGTGCCCAGATGCATGCCGTAACGGGCGAGAGCCTCCTCGAGCGGCGGCGGCGCACCGCCCAGCACGGCACCCAGCCGGGCCGCCGCTTCGAACAGCTTGGCGGTCTTGCGCTGGATCACATCGCGATAGGTCATCTCGTCGATTTCCGGGTTGCCGGAATTGATCAACTGCATGACTTCGCCTTCGGCGATGATATTGGTGGCCGCCGCCAGAATCTGGAATACGCGCGTGTTGTCGACGGTCACCATCAGCTGGAACGCGCGTGAATACAGGAAGTCGCCGACGAGCACGCTCGCCGAATTGCCGAAAATGGCGTTCGCCGTGTCGTGGCCGCGGCGCAACGACGATTCGTCGACGACGTCGTCGTGCAGCAGCGTCGCCGTATGTATCATTTCGATGACCGCCGCCAGCGTGTGCTGATGCGCGCCTCGATAGCCGCAGGCCTGCGCGACGAGCAACAGCAGCGCCGGTCGCAGCCGCTTGCCGCCGCCGGCGATGATGTGATCGGCGATCCGGCCGATCAGCCCGACGTCCGAATGCAGCGCTTCGCGCAGAACGCCGTCGACGGCCTGCAGGTCGTCGCGCAGTGCGGCTTGGAGCAGCGGAATAGTCACGTGAGGCGGCTGGGTGAGGCGGATGGGGTCGAAAGGCCGGGGCGCCAAGGCTGCCCCCGCGAAGCCGCCAGCGCCGGCCGGTAGTGTACCCGAAGCCGATAGCCGATCCGGCGCCCGGCGGCGGCTTTGACATCGATGCCGTAAGGTCTTAAAATAGCGACCTTTTTGCAGCAGTGCATCCCCCTTTTGGAGTCTCCTATGTACGCGGTCATCAAAACCGGCGGCAAGCAATACAAGGTCGCCCCCGGCGAAAAACTGAAGGTCGAGCTGATTCCGGCGGACGTCGGCGCGGCGGTGATCCTCGACCAGGTTTTGATGGTCGGCGACGGCGACAGCGTCCGGCTGGGCCAGCCGATGCTGGCCGGGGCGACGGTCAACGCGACGGTGCTCGGGCATGGCCGCGGCGACAAGGTGAAGATTTTCAAGATGCGACGCCGCAAGCACTACCAGAAGCATCAGGGGCATCGTCAGGGATACACCGAGTTGCAGATCGACGGCATCGTCGGCTGAAGCGTCCTTCGAGGCAGATAAATGGCACACAAAAAGGCAGGTGGCAGTTCCCGCAACGGCCGCGACTCGCATTCCAAGCGGCTCGGCGTCAAGGCGTACGGCGGCGAGGTGATCAGCGCCGGGGCGATCATCGTCCGGCAGCGCGGCACCCGGGTTCATCCCGGCACCAACGTCGGCATCGGCAAGGATCACACGCTGTTCGCGCTGGTCGACGGCAGCGTCGAATTCAGCACCAAGGGCAGCGCCAAGCGCACGTTCGTCAGCGTCGTGCCGGCGGTGGCAGCGACCGCATAAGCCTTTTCGCCGAACGGGCGGTCGACGCGCCACTAAGGCGCGGATGAAGCAAGGTTCAAATCCCCGCCTCGGCGGGGATTTTCATTGGCGCCCGGTCAGCGCCGTTCGAGCCACCACAGCATCGCTGCGGCGACGACGACAAAGGCCACGACCGGAAAGGCGGCCGAGAACAGCGGCGGCCAGTCGTTGATGATGCCGAGATAGGAAAACAGACGCCCGACGAGGAAAAAGACCAGCCCCAGGATCGTTCCGGCAAAGATGCGAAAGCCGACGCCGCCGGCACGACGCTGGAAGTAGGCGAAAGGCAGCGCCAGCACCATCATGACGACGACGGCCGTCGGGTAGAAGATCTTGTTCCACAGCGCGATCTCGAAGCGCGAGGTTTTCTGCTGATTGGCGCCCAATACGCGGATGTTGTCGTATAGCGACTCGATTTCCAGCTTTTCCGGCGCCACCTGGTAGACGGTCAAAAGCGAAGGTTTCAGCACCGTCGCCCACGCGTACTCGCTCGACCGCGTGACCTTGGCGCCGTCGGGTCCCAGCTCGGTCGAGCGCACATTCTTGAGCTTCCATTCGCCGTCGGTGACGAAGCTTCCTGAATCGGCGACGCGCAGCGCCTTCAGGCGCAGGTCGGCGTCGAACTCGTAGATGCGCACGCCGAGCAAGGTCATGTCCGCCAGCAGACTGCGGATGTTGGCAAACGTCTGGATATCGCTGTCGGGCAGCGTCTGCTTGAACCAGAAGCCGGACTGGAATTGCTGCGCGACAAAGCGCAGCGCCTGTCCCTGCGTCTGCACGCGGACCTGCTGTGCGAGGCGCTCGGCCGGAGGTGCTAAGAATTCACCGGCGAGGAACGTCGCGACGGCCAGCGGTATGCCGACCCGCACGATCGCCCAGGTGATCTGGGTCAGCGACGCGCCCGAGGCGCGCATCACCGTGTACTCGGAATTGCCGACCAGCTGCGCGATGGCGAACAGCGTCCCGATCAGCGCGGCCGTCGGCATCAGCTCGTAGACATGGCCCGGCAGGCTCAAGCCGACGAACAGCAAGGCGCGACCCGGCGGATAGCCGTCGCGCCCGACGTTGCCGAGCTCGTGGATCAGATCGAAAAACGCGAAAAGCATCAGCAGCGCGACAAAGATCAGCGCCGTCGCGTACAGCACTTCGCGCCCGACGTAGCGGTTGAGCGTCTTCATGCCAGGCGGCGCCGGGGAAACCAGCCGCGCACCGCCAGCCGCTTGAGGAACAGCGTAACGACGACCGCGGCGGCGAGCGAATGGATGATGAACAAGCCGAGCGGCAGCGAAAGGCGGCCCTGCGCGATCATGCTCTGCATGATGTTCAGGCAATTGCTGTACAGCATGTACATGAACAGCGCGATGAACAGGTTCAGCGAGCGACCCATGCGCGGGTTGACGTAGGCCAGCGGGACCGCCAGCAGCACCAGCAACAGGGCGCTGATCGGCACCGATATCCGCCAGAACATCTCGGCCCGCTCGGGCGCGCCGTCGGCCAGCGCCAGCACGTCGGTCGGCATCGCCTTCAGCGACGCCGGCAAGGTGCGCACCTCCGCCGGCTCGATCCGGCGTCCGAGCCGCTCGAATTCCGCCGTGCGGAAATCGGCGCTGCCGGCCGTCCCCTCGTAGCGCCGGCCATCCTGCAGCACGATGAAGCGGTCACCGTTGGGCGCTTCTTCGAGATGGCCCGACCGCGCGACGGTCGTCACGTCCTTGTCGCTGTCGATCGAGTGCAGGAACACGTTCCTGATCGTTCCGTCGAGCGTGTTGATGCTCTCGATGAATACCACCAGCTTCGCCTGGCGGAATTCCTTGAACAGTCCCGGCGTCAGCAACGACAGCTCTTCGCGGGATTCGAGCTGCCGCTCGTATTCGAGGCGCCGCGCCTCGGCCCAGGGGGAGAGCCACACCGACAGGACGACGATCGCCAGCAGGAACGGCGTGGCGAACCAGAGTATCGGCTTGAGCCACGCCGTCAGGCTCTGCCCCGACGTAAACCAGACGATCATCTCGCTGTCGCGATACCAGCGCGACAGCGTCAGGAGGACCGTCAGGAACAGCGCAACCGACAGGAGGATGTTGAAGTAGAAGAGGGCATTAAAGCCCAAAAGGGCCAGAACCCCCTCGGGAGCCACGGTTCCGCCGGCGGCCCGGGCCAGCAGCCGCAGGACCAGATTGGTGAAGAGTATCCCCAGCAATA
>Ga0207657_10004405_pt1 | contig 14893 bp, 15 predicted proteins | sample KBSC33metaG_FD_184316 | JGI IMG/M metagenome (GOLD analysis project Ga0207657, IMG submission 184316) | Corn rhizosphere microbial communities from Kellogg Biological Station, Michigan, USA - KBS C3-3 metaG (SPAdes) (version 2) | ecosystem: Host-associated > Plants > Roots > Rhizosphere > Soil ... | reverse complement strand
CGCTCGAGTTTCTGTCCCACGAAGGCGCTCCTCTAGAGACGCTGCCAGCACACCGCCGCGTGATTGCAGGCAATCCCGCCGCAGTACGCGCCGCACTCGAAGACTTGGCAGTGGATTATCACGCCGATGAGGTTTTCGTCGTCAATATTCTTTATAGTCATGCTTCACGCCTTCGCTCCTATGAACTTCTGGCGGATGCTTTCCGGTAACGAAGACTGCCAGTGGGGCGTCAGTACGTTAACGAGGGCATCAATTGTAGGCACTTATGCGTAGCGCATTCATTCTTTTTTCGGTCTTGGCCGCGGCAGCATTCCCGGCTGGGGCTACGCTTGGGGGTTCCGCCGAGTCGGTAGTCACCGACCAGGCTAGATTTCACGCCAAGCGCGCCGTTCTGGAGAGGCGGGACTACACGGTGCACGAGATTACCGGCGATGACGGTACCCTGATCCGCGAGTATGTCACGCCAGCAGGCAAAGTTTTTGGAGTCTCCTGGACCGGACCTACGATTCCCGATCTAGCGCAGCTGCTCGGCGCCTATAACGCCGAATTTCAAAATACTCTGCGTTCCAAGCGGAGCCGCCGAAGCGCTGCCGTGGTGCGCAACGCAGACTTGGTGGTCGAAAGCGCCGGCCACACCCGTGCCTTCCACGGGCGCGCCTACCTCAACTCAATGCTGCCCAACGGCGTAACCCAGGATGTTGTGCAGTGACGGAACGTCGTGCCGTGAGGCTCGTCCGCTGGCGCAATTCTGCCGCGGTTGTGGTCGCGGGGGTTCTGCTGATGACTCTCGCGGCCTGTAGCGGAGGCGTTAGCGGCGGAAGCATCGGCACTGGCGTGACGACGACACCGCCCCCGACCATTAATAACGTTCAGCCCGTGCTGATGGATGACGGTCCGGTTGTGAATGGTCAGTTCGTGGGCTTCAACAACAGTGTTTATACGACGGTTATCATCTGCGTGCCGGGAACCACTACATGCCAGAGCATCGACCACGTTCTCGTCGATACCGGTTCCACCGGCCTTCGCCTTCCAGCGTCCGTGGTGACGCTGAGTTTGCCCTTCGCTACGGACACCAGCAATAATCCGATCGGGAACTGCGTTCAATACGCAGACACGACCTACCAATGGGGCCCTCTCGTGAAAGTGGACGTTCAAATGGCTGGAGAAGTGGCCTCATCCGTGCCCATCCAGATCGTCGGACCCACGAATTTCGCTGCAGCTCCTTCGTCATGCACCGCCGGAGGGACGCCGGCGCAAACTGTCGCGGATTTGGGCTCCAATGGAATCCTCGGTGTAGGTTTATTTCGCCAGGACTGCGGTTCCGCGTGCGCGGCGGCGTCGCCTCCAGCCATCTATTTCACTTGCCCGGCGTCGGGCTGCGCCGTGGCCCCGGTTGCTGTAAACGCCCAGTTGCAGAATCCCGTCTGGATGTTCCCGCAGGATAATAATGGTCTCTCGATTATTCTCCCTCAGGTGGGAGCCGCTGGGTCAGTGTCGCTCGCGGGTTCCATGATTTTTGGGATTAGTACACAGTCTGACAATGCCCTGGGCGGGGCGCAGGCGGAGGGCGCCGATCCCGAAGGGAATTTCACAACCACTTTCAATGGCAAGGTCTATTCCGGGAGCTTCATCGACAGCGGTTCGAGCGGTTACTTTTTCCTGGATTCATCCACTACCGCCCTTCCCAATTGCGCTGCCAACAGCGATGCAAATGGCTTCTACTGCCCAGCATCTCCCGTGGCTTTCACGGCAATAAATAGCGGCCCCAATCCCAAGGGAACCGGCATTCCAGTTTCAATTAATGTGGCATTCTCAATCGCCAATGCATTGCCGCTGATCGATTCACCATCGGTAGTGTTTAACAACCTGGGTGGACCGAATCCCGGTTCTTTCGATTGGGGTGTACCGTTCTTTCTGGGACGTACCGTGTTTGTCGGGATTGAAGGTCAAAGCTCGCCCGCCGGAACCGGCCCTTATTGGGCCTACTAGGCAGTTCACCCGACGTCCGCGCCAATTAACGCCGCCGATCAATTTTTTCTTGCGCCATCGTGCGGCCATCGGTCATAGTTAAGGATGTGGAACCTGGTAGTACAAAATCAGGCAGTACATGGCGGAACAATTCCTTTTTCTCACCGAATTATTCGGCCTCAAGGTCTATGACCTTAAGGGGCGCAGCCTCGGTGCGGTCAAGGACGCCGCAATCGTCCCGCTGGTCGATCCGGTTCGTGTCGACCGCTTTCTGATTGGCGGCGACGGCACTTTGCTGACCGTCCGCTACGACCAGGTTAAAACCATTTCCCTCCGTGGCATTCATTTGCGGGATGAAAACCTTACCCCGTACCACTCCGATGAATATATGCTCCGGCTCACGCGCGACCTTCTGGATCAGCAGATTGTCGACGCCCAAGGCCGCAAAGTAGTTCGCGTCAATGACATTACTTTCGAATTGCGCGAGGAAAATCAGTCGCAGATCTTGTGGGTGCTCGAAGTCGACATCGGCATTCGCAGCATTTTCCGCCGTCTGCTGCGGGGTATCCTGCCTTCGCTTTGGATTCGCCGTCTGCAGGGGCGCATTCCGCCGCACTCCATCCGCTGGGAATTCTGCAACATCCTGGAGCCCGATCCGCAGCGCCGCCTGCGTCTGAATATCTCCAACCGTCTGCTCGAAAACATGCACCCGGCAGATCTCGCGGATATTGTCGAATCGCTGGGTCCCGAAGACCGCGAAGCTATTTTCGAAAATATCGATAGCGAAGTGGCGGCGGATGCGCTGTCCGAAGTGGATCCCGGAATTCAGGTCAGTATTCTCGAGTCACTGGAAACCGAAAAAGCCGCGGAGATCGTCGAGGAAATGTCTCCCGACGAAGCCGCCGACGTCCTGGCCGAACTGGAAGAGGAAACTAGCGACGAAATTCTGGAAGAAATGGAGCACGAACCCAAGCAGGAGGTGGAAGAACTGCTCGAGTTCGACGAGGATACCGCCGGCGGCCTGATGAATACTGAGTACGTCGCCCTGCCTCAGTACGCCACTGTCGCCGACGCGCTGGCTGCACTCAAACAAAACGAGGATCTGCTCGAAACCCTGAACACTTTGTTTTTGGTAGACGATCAGGAGCGGCTGATTGGCGTGGTGCCGCTGGCACGATTGTTCCTGCATCAAGGCGCCCAACTGCTGTCCACCCTGGCCGCGGAAACCCTCATTCAAGTGCCGGTCACCGAGCGCCAGGATCGCGTCACCGAACTCTTCGATAAGTACAACCTGCTGGCGCTGCCGGTGGTAGACCAGCACCAGAAACTCACGGGCGTCATCACAGCCGACGACATTATCTCCGTGCTTCGTCAAAAATAAGTTCTGCGGCGAAAACAAGATCGGCGAAAGCAACGACCGCGCGGCGGATCCCTCTCCGCGCATGCGTCACAATGGAAGTTCATGGTGGAAACAATTGAGTGGACCCACGATGGGGTGGTCATGATCGATCAGCGGTTGCTGCCGCGCCAGCAGGTGTTTGTGACCTGCTGCACTTACCAGGAAGTCGCCGACGCTATTAGGACCATGGTGATTCGCGGAGCGCCCGCTATTGGTGTAGCCGCTGCCATGGGCGTGGCATTGGGCGTCCAGCAGGATGCGGATTTCGAGACCGTCTGCAATACGCTCGCGGCCACCCGGCCCACTGCCGTAAACCTGTTTTGGGCCATCGACCGGATGCGCCGCCTGCGCGCGAGCCTGAAGGGCGAATCCCACGAGGCAATCGTCGGCCGGATGATTGAAGAAGCGCAGCAGGTGCGCCAGGAAGATATAGCGCTGTGCATGGCGATTGGACGCCATGGCGCCGCGCTGGTGCCCGACGGCAAGACAGTCCTTACGCACTGCAACGCGGGCGCACTGGCCACCGCCGGGTACGGCACCGCGCTGGGTGTGATTCGGGCCGCAGTCGAGGCCGGCAAGAAGATCGACGTATTCGCCGACGAAACCCGGCCCTTTCTGCAAGGCGCGCGGCTGACCGCTTGGGAATTGCAGCAGGACCGTATACCCACCACTCTCATTACCGACAATATGGCGGGTCATTTCCTGCGCTCCGGCCGGATCGGGTGCGTGGTCGTTGGCGCGGACCGCATCGCGGCGAATGGCGACGTCGCGAACAAGATCGGAACCTATTCGGTGGCGGTGCTGGCGAAAGAAAATGGCGTACCGTTTTACGTCGCGGCGCCGGTCTCCACCTTCGACCTGACGCTCGCTTCCGGCGATCAGATACCAATTGAGCAGCGGCCGTCGAGCGAAGTCACCCATATGTTCGGGGTTCACGTAGCGCCCGAAAATATTGCCGTTGAGAATCCCGCTTTCGATGTCACACCGGCGCGCTACGTAACCGCCATCATCTGCGAGCATGGTATCGCCCGAGATCCCTACAAGGAATCATTGCGAGCCTTGGCTGCCAAAGCCTCGCGGGCGGCAGTCTAAAATGTTCCTTATGAAAATCCAAAAACTGGTAGTTTTTTTGACCGTGGCGGCAACCATTGTGCTGGGCCAAGGCCTCTCGGGCCGCCGTGCACCCAGCTTCGCCTTGCCCGATTCGAATATGAAGTCCTACGACATTCTGGATTATCGCGGGCACTGGCTGCTGCTGGATTATATGAAGACCGACCGACCGGCCTCTAAGTCCCTGAGCAAGGAACTTGGCCAGTTGAAGGCCCGCTTGGGCGCGAAGGTGGCGATCCTGCAAATCGTCCTGCCGCCGGATAATACCGCGACCGTCGCGAAGTACGTTGCCGATACTAAGACCGCGCTCCCCATCCTGTTCGATTCCGGCCAGTCGGGCATGTGGTATTTCAAAGTTACTCCCGAACATCCCCAGTTCGATTCGCCCCACTTATTCGCCATCAACCCGCAAGGCATGCTGGTGCGCGACTGGAATCAGTTGGATATTGAAAAAGGCGGCTACATGCCGCAAGTGGAAGCGCTCCTCGCGGGCAGCGCCGCAGGCAAGAAGTAGCCGCAGGTTCACGCCGGCGTCCGCGCGGCCGCCAAACACGTCAATCTGCCGCCAATAGTACTAAAGGGGAGGCCTTAGAATGCCGATTCCTCTTTAACAGTGCAAAATGCACAGCTATCCCCTGAATTAGCCGACGCGGCGGACGTTCTAAGCGATCAGTTACGTGTACATTTGCACCGGCTTGCGGTGCTGCTCGAACCACACGCCGACCACATCGACCGGAAATTTCTGGGCCGTCTGCGGAAGCTGTCATTTGAGCCCAAGCAGAGATCTGCCTTGGCGCAGATCACGCCCGGAGCCGCTTCGCGCATCCTGGCGCAAGGGAAAGCCCCGCTCCATTTCATAGAACAGGTCGAGTATAACGGACGCCGTCTCGCAAAGCTGAACTTGCCGCCCAGCGCGATTCTGGAAGCGCTCCAGGAATACGACCAGCTCCTTTCGCCGCTACTGATGTCGCTGCTTCCAGAGGAGCACGCCAACTTTCAGTGGGTTCGCGAGCAACTCCACTTCTGCGTCATCCTGACCCTGAATAACGCCTACTATCAGGTCCGCGAGGCGGAAACGCAGGCGTTCTACGAGCTGTTCCGCATCGAGTTGGAATCGCGCAATCTGGAAGAACTGCTGCGCCGCTTCCTCGAATCGCTGGTGCACGTCTGCCAGGCCGACGCCGGCTGCCTATACATGCTGAGCGAGGATGGCACAGCGTGGGTGCTCCAGGCCGGCGTTCCTCAGTCCCCAGGCGTATCGGTCCCCAACCGGCCGGGTCTGGTACGCAAGCTTTCAAGACTTCGCTACACGGACGGCAGCCGCCCCGCGGACTTCCTGCTGGATGAGCAATGGCAGAGCCGCTACGCGTCTTGTTGGTCAATTCCCCTGGCTACGGCTGGCCGCACCGCCGGCGTCATGCAGTTTGGCTTCAGCAAGCCGTATGAATGGCTGCCGCGGGAACAGGAGTTGCTGGCGGCCGCCGCGGAACGCTGCTTAATGGCGGCGGAAAAGGCGCGCCTTATGGAAGACCTCGCGCAGCGCGAAGAGCAGGTTCGACGCCTGGCCGAGCACATGCTGCACGTCGAGGAAATGGAGCGCCGCCGCATCAGCCGCGAGCTGCACGACGAAGCGGGCCAGAGTCTGTTGTGCATCCGCCTCCAGATGGAACTGATTGAGCAGGCGCTGCCGGAAAGCGAATGGGAGCTAAGGGCGAAACTGGGCGAGGCCCGCGATCTCACTGAACGTACCATTTTGGAAATGCGGCGCCTGATCTCCGCTCTAAGCCCCGCCGTTTTGGAGCAACTGGGTTTAGGAGCCGCTTTGCGCCAGTTGATCAACCGCTTCCAGCGGCTCCATCCGTGCCGGGTAAAACTGCAGCTTTCAAAGATGGGGACGCTGCCGCAGCAAACCGAAGTGATCACGTATCGCCTTGTGCAGGAGTGCTTTAACAACATCGGGAAGCACGCGGCTGCGCGGCTTGTAAACATTTCCCTGGCTTCGGCCGATGGACATCTGAAGCTGATCGTGGAAGATAACGGCGTTGGTTTTAACGTCGAGGAAGCATTTCAGAAGCGCGAATCCTTCGGAATGTCGGGTATGCGCGAACGGGTTGCCCTATTGGGAGGCAAGTTTCTGGCCGAAAGCCGCATCGAAGGGCCAAAACGGGGTACAAAGATTTCCATCGAACTGCCGATAGCTAAGTAAGGCGTTTGCTTAATAGCGCGGTACGGAAGACAACGGAGATGGCATAAACATGGCGAAGATTCGAATCATGCTGGCGGACGATCACACTCTGTTCCGCCAAGGTATCCGGACGCTGATATCCGCGGAAGCGGACATGGAAGTGGTCGGTGAAGCTCCCAACGGCGGCGATGCCGTCGAAAAAGCCAACGAAGTGCGCCCGGACGTGGTGCTCATGGACATCGGCATGCCCGGCCTAAGTAGTTTTGAGGCTACCCGCCAGATCAAGAAGAACCGGCCCGAGACTAAGGTCCTGTTCCTCACCATGTACGACGACGAGGATTATCTGGTCGAAGGGATGGAAGTCGGCGCCAGCGGCTACGTACTCAAGGACAGCCCCAGCCAGCAGCTGGTGGCGGCGGTACGCGACATCTGCCGCGGCGGCAGCTATCTGAGCCCGCGCATGCTGTCGCAATTGGTGGACGATTTCCGCAGCCGCATCAAGTCGGCCAACCGCTTGCCGCGTTTCGCCACTCTAACGACACGCGAACGCGAAGTGTTGAAGATGCTGGCCGAAGGCAACTCTGTCAAAGAAATCGCCTGCGACCTGAACCTCAGCGTGAAAACGGTCGAAGCCCACAAGTTCAACCTGATGCGCAAACTGGACATTCACAACAAAGCGCAACTGGTCCAGTACGCGATTCAGAAGAAGATCATCAAGATTCCCAACTTGGCATAACCCGAAATATCCTCCGATTTGTCCTCTCGGCCTCCCGCAAGGGAGGCCTTTTTTACTTCGTCCCTTCGATACTCTGCAGAAATTCCGCGGCGATATCGGCCACCGGCCGGTGTCTACCGTCTACTTGGTAATTGAGCTCTTGCATTTTGCGGTCGGTGAATTTCCCGGACAATTCAGCCAGAGCCTCCCGCAGACCGGGAACCGAGTTGAGGCGATCTTCGCGCGCGGCAATGCACAACTCGTAGGGCGGGAAAGCGTGCTTGTCGTCTTCGAGAACCTTGACGTCCAGCTTTGAAAGTAGTCCGTCGGTGGCATTGGCCGCGATCATGTCGACCTGTCCATCTTCCATGGCGCGATAGAGTAGCCCCAAATCCATCGTCTTGATGGAGCTGGTTCGCAGTGAGTAGGTATTTTGCAGAGCCCTCAGCCCGTCGACCCTCTGCTCGAATTCGTAACCGACCCCGAGCGCCCACGGCTTGGGGTTCCGCGCCGCGTTACTCAGCGTTTCGAGTTTCTTATTGTCGCCGCGCACCACCATCGCGAAACCGTTGTTGATTCCCAGTGAATCGAGCCAAGCCACGTGAAAGCGGCGCGCATATTCCGATCGCACCAGACCCAGTACCGCCGCCGGATCGGTTTGGATCGGCTCTTTCAAGACCGCGACCAACGCAGTGCCCGAGTACTCCGGATACAAATCAATCTCGCCCGCGAGCAGAGCCTGGTGCGCAAGCAAGGTCCCGCCCAGGTTCAGTTTCCGTTCCACTTTTTGATGCAGCCGATGCTCCAGATGTTGAGCGATGATTTCGCCCAGCACTACCTGTTCAGTGAAGTTCTTCGATCCTACCCGCAGCACCCCGCCCGCCTGCGAGCCCGAGCAGCCCGTGAGCAACAGCGCCAGCGACGACACAAACAAGAAAGCTATGCCCGCGATAATTTTCGTTCCACCCATCCCAATCCCCCATCGGCCGCCAATGCAATCAGCGCAGCCGGCACCGCACCGGCAAGAATTTGCGCCGTATCGACGGACGCCACGCCACGGAAAATGAAAACTCCCAGCCCGCCTCCTCCAATTGCCGCCGCGATGGTTGCTGTGCCGATAGTGGTAACGGTCGCCACGCGAATGCCCGCCAGAATCGTCGGCGCCGCCAGCGGCAACTGCACTTGCCGCAGCATTTGTCCGCTGGTCATCCCCATCGCTACCGCCGATTCGCACACGGCCGCGTCCACGCTCATGATGCCGACAAACGTGTTCCGTAGAATTGGCAGCAGCGCATACAGCACTAGCGCAATGATCACCGTGCGCTTGCCGATGCCCCCGATGAAAGGGATCGGGATCAGAAAGCCGAATAACGCGAGGCTGGGGATCGTCTGCATCACGCTTGCGAAGCCCAGCAGCCAGCGCCGCAGGCCAGTGCGCCGAGTCAGCAGAATGCCCAAGGGCACACCAATCAGCATCGCCACCGCCATGGCGCTCAGCACCAACACCAGGTGCTCGCCGGTAAGCTGGACCAGGTCATTCACCAAATCTGGACGCATCTAAGACTCAATCCAGACTACCGAGAAACGCCAACGCCTCTTCCGTCCGCGCATTGCGAAAGGTCTGCGGGTCGGTCGCCATCTCCAGCCGTCCGCGTGTGAGCAGTCCGATCCGCGTACCTAAGCGCAGCGCCTCACGCACATCGTGCGTCACGAAAATCGAAGTCTTACCCAGGTCGCGCCGTAAGTCTAAAAACTGGCGCTGGAGTTCCACGCGCGTCACCGGGTCCAGTGCGCCGAATGGCTCGTCGAAGAGCAGGAGCGGAGGGTCCGCCGCCAGTGCGCGCGCTACCCCCACTCTCTGCCGCTGCCCACCCGAAAGTTGCCGCGGATAGCGACGCAGATACTCCTCGGCCGGCAATCCCATGTCACACAGCAATTGCTCCACCCGCTGTTTGACATCCGCCGCCGGCCAGCCTTCGAGCGTAGGAACCAGCCCGACGTTTTCCGCGACGGTGAAATGCGGAAACAACCCAACCTCCTGGATCACATACCCGATGCGGCGCTTCAGACGAATCGGGTCCCACTCAGTTGTCGGCCGGCCTTCCACGCGCACTTCGCCGCGCGTCGGGAACAACATCCCATTAGTCATTTTTAGAGCAGTGGTTTTCCCCGACCCGCTGCGGCCCAGCAAAACTAGCGTCTCTCCGGCTTCCACGGTAAAGTTTACTTCCGAGAGAATCTGCCGTCCCCCCACCTCGTAGGACACGTCGCGGAACTCGACCAGAGGCATGATCCGCATTATTCCACGTTACAGGCCGCCGCCGTTGCATCCTACACCACCCGCGTGCCATCTAAACTGCTACCTTGGCAATGAGCGTGCAGTAAGCCTGGGAAGGACGAACGTGCTGATTGCGCACAACCCGGTTGCAAGTTCTGGCGGCCTCTTGAAACGCTTTGCGGACGCACGCGCCGAATCCGATCGCCTCTTCGCCATCGTTCGCCCCAACGCCCTCTACGAACGCCCCATCGCGGACCGGCACCGCATCGTGTTCTATCTCGGCCACCTGGAAGCTTTCGACGGAAATCTGCTTCGCGATACCGTCGGCGGCCTGCCGTCATACCACCCGGCATTTGACCGCCTCTTCGCCTTCGGCATCGATCCCGTGGGCACCGCACTCCCCAGCGATCGCCCGGAAGAATGGCCGACGCTGGAAGAAATTCGAGACTACAACCAGCACCTCCGCGATCAGATCGACGCTCGGGCAATCACCGACATACAGCTTTTGAACGTAGCCATCGAGCATCGCCTGATGCACTGCGAAACGCTTGCCTATATGCTGCACCGTTTGCCGCTGGAGCAGAAGCTGCGCTCTGTGTCAAACACGGAGTCGATCCCAACTGCACCCCTAACACCCGCCGTGATCGACATTCCTACCGGTCCCGCTACGTTGGGCCTCTCATCGAGCAGTGGCACTTTCGGTTGGGACAACGAGTTCGAAGCTCACACTGTTGTGGTCCCTTCGTTCGCCATCGGCAAGTACAAAGTCACAAACGCGCAGTATTTGGAATTTATGCGAGCTGGTGGATACGAAAATTTCCGCCTATGGACCCCAGCCGATTGGGATTGGAAGACCGCTAGCAACGTAACCCATCCCGCGTTCTGGCGCCGCAGCGGCGATGCCTGGCGATATGGCGCCATGTTCGAAGAGATTCCCTTGCCGCCGGCGTGCCCGGTATACGTGAGCCACGCCGAAGCGAGCGCCTATGCGCGCTGGGCAGGCCAAAAATTACCGACCGAAGCACAATGGCAGCGAGCGGCACAAGGCGCGCGACCCGCAGGCAACGCCGATTTCAAAAATTGGGATCCCACTCCCGTCCACGCCTTTCCCGAAACCGGCAGCGACTTTGGAGCCGTTGAAATGATCGGTAACGGATGGGAATGGACCTCTACCGTCTTTGCTCCGTTCGCGGGCTTTGAGCCTTTTCCGTTCTATCCCGGATACTCTGCCAATTTCTTCGATGGAAAGCATTACGTGATGAAAGGCGGATCGCCGCGCACTGCCGCCTGCATGCTGCGCCCGACCTTTCGCAACTGGTTTCAACCGCATTATCCCTACGTGTACGCAGGTTTCCGCTGCGTGGACAACTAACCACAAAAACTCCACAAGAGAGGAACCGCCATGATCGCTTCGACCGAACTATCTATCTTCGAGGAAAGCTTCGCAGCCGACGTTCAATCTGGGCTCACCAAGCCAGGTCAAAAGGAACTTCCCTCAAAATATCTTTACGATACCGTCGGATCGCGCCTGTTCGATGTCATCACCGCGCTTCCCGAATATGGCTTGACGCGCGCTGAGGATCGCATACTGCGCCAGCACGCCGCAGAAATCGTGGCGCGGCTGGACACGCCTCTGGCCGTCGCAGAATTGGGCAGCGGCAACGGCCAAAAGACTCGTGGCCTCCTCGAGGCGTTGTGCGTGCGCGATCCCACTTCCTACTATCCCATCGAGATCTCACCCGCAGCATTGGCGATGTGCAAGCGCGAAGTCGCTGACATCCAGGCCATCAGCATCCTCGGCTTGGAGCGCGACTACCTTGATGGTCTGGCGGAAGTGGCAGCGTCCCGGCGGCAAGGCAAGCCCCTCCTGGTTTTATTTCTAGGCAGCACCATAGGAAATTTCGATCCGCCCGCGGCCGCAATTTTCCTTCAGGAAGTGCGCGCTTTGCTCGAGCCGGGCGACTCGCTGCTCGTCGGTACCGATCTTGCAAAGCCGGCACGGGTGCTGCTCCCCGCTTATGACGACCCCATCGGGGTCACCGCGGCCTTCAACTTAAACGTGTTAGGACGCATCAATCGCGAGTTGGACGGCCACTTCGATCTCTCCCGGTTCGATCACGTCGCCCGTTTCGACAGCGCCGCCTGTCGAGTCGAAATGCATTTGCGATCGAACTGCAGACAGCGAGTCGCGATCGAGAAGGCGGATCTGTCGGTGGTCTTCGAAGAAGGCGAAACCATTTGGACAGAAAGCAGCCACAAGTACAGCCTGGCGGAGGTTTCCCGTATGGCTCAATCGAGCGGTTTCCGCTGCGAGGCGCAGTGGGTCGACACAGAGTGGCCTTTCGCGGAAAACCTCTGGATCGCCGAGTAACGTCTGCTACTGTGCGTTCATACCCTTATAATTCCAGCGCAGGACGCGGCGGCCGTTATTGACCTCGCCAATGTAGATGTTACCTTTGGAATCGGTAACGGCGCTGTGGATGTGGAAAAAATCCGCAACGCCATGTCCCCCATGTCCACCGAAGAAGCCCACGATCTCCAGAGTGTCGCGGTTCACGATATCCACCTTCTTATTGCTTCCATCCGGAACGTAGAAAAACCGCTGCTGTTTGTCGGGCGAGAACGCGATATCGAACGCCGTGCCTTCCGCTCCTGAGGTTTTCCGCTCGATGTAGTTCTCCTTGACGAACGTGCCGTCCAGGCGGAACACTTGAATGCGGTTGTTGACACGGTCACCCACATATACCAGGCCATCGTTTGAAATGCGAATGCCGTGCACGAGGTTGAACTGCGGTGAACCGGCCCCCTCGTAAACTCGCGTGCGCGGCACACTATCGTCGGGCTTCTTCCCGTAGGCGCCCCAGTGGCGCTTGTAAGCGCCGGTGTCGGCATCGAACACGATCACGCGACGGTTCCGGTAGCCATCCGCTACGAATACTTCGTTGCCGTAAACCGCCACGCCCGCGGGACGCCCAAGGTTCTCCGTGTCATTGCTGCCGCCGCTCTTGCCGTGGTGGCCGATCTGCAGCAGAAACTTTCCACTCTTCGTGAACTTCAGTATCTGTGCGTCCTTATCGCCGTTGCCCGTGATCCATACGCTGTCTTTCGAGTCGACAAAAATTCCGTGCTCATTATCGGGCCATTCGTAGCTCTGCCCGCTACCTGCCTTGCTCGGGCCTCCCCAGGCTTGCACCACATTCCCGGCCTGGTCGAACTCAATCACCGCAGGCGCGGGGACGCAGCAATCGCCCTTGCCGGTCTCGCCATAGCGATCATGCTCGTCCAAGGTGCGTGGACGATGCAGCACCCAAATATGATCGTGCGAATCGACCGACGTGCCCGAGACTTGCCCCAGCATCCAGTTGTTCGGGAGCGGCTTCGGCCAGGTTGGGTCTGGCTCAAACTTAGGTATCTGGGCGGCCGATGCGACGATACTCAGCGCGATCGCGACGCCGGCGAATCTGCAGCGCGTCATTGAGCGCTATTTCTCGGGTGTGTCGCCGGGAGCGCCGGTTCCGGAGGAACCCAGGAACAACTTCTTGCCGTCCGGGAAAGTCACATCCCTTCCGTTGGCGTGATTAGAGCCGTCCTTCGACTGATACCCGTCGACTACGATCTCCATCCCCGCCGTCACCGAGTTCTTGGTGACGCCCCTCCGCAGCAGCGTGTTGGGACTGCCGCATTCCACCATCCAGTTGGTAACCTTGCCGTCGGCGTCTTTGACGTCGATGTGGATCCAGGCGTGCGGATTAATCCACTCCATCTTGGTCACCGTGCCGCGCAACTTCACCGGCTTATTCCCGTCGAATTCCGCAGTGAACGCGTGATGCGCCCATAGCGGAGCGGAGGACAGCAGCGCCGCGCCCATCGCCAGACCGATTTTTATTGATCGCATAAAAGCTCCTTCTCTTTCGCGCCCAGCTACTTCGTGGCCGCCTTGGCAGAGTTGTTTTCTCCCGCGCGCGCTCCGGTGAGTATTCCCGTCATCGCGTAGTTGCCCTCATGACATGCATATTCGTATACCCGGCTATTGGACTTCGCCATGGTCACCTGCGCCGTCCAGGGCTTTGTCCAAGTTGCCGGATCTTTCACAGTGTACTCATAAAGAATGGTATCGGGATCCGTGCGCGTAAAACGTTCCGTCAAGCGCATGTTCTCGCTCGCGCCGCGAAATCGGGTTTTGCCCGTGAAATTCGTGGTTTCCACCACCAGCGTGTTGCCTTCCCAATGCCCGCGCGAATCCCCCAACCACTGGCGCACGTTCGACGGAAGATGCGGGCGCGCATCCAGCGGAATGATGCGCACGTCGTGAATCATCTCGACCACGATCGCCACATATCCCGGCGCCTGAAAGATCTGATAGTTGTCGTTATACGGACCCGGCATCATCGGAGGCCCCGCGGTACCCCACAGAATACAGCGTTCCGCCAAACTTCGGTTCTCCGGACCATCCGCCGGATGCAGCCTCCGTTGCTCGGCTAAGCCAGCCGCGCGACGCTCCCCGTCGGCCGTAAGCGCGGGCAGTTTGCCATCGGCCGGATCGACGATCAACGAAGTCCGCAGCGTCTTGACGACATGCGTTCCACGATCCCACCAAGCTTCGTTATAAGCGAGACCGACGTCGGCTGAAATGTCGCTGCGACGCCGGTCCACATTGGCGTTCTCCACAACGCGCTTTTCGTAAGCCGCCGCCTCGCCCGGCGTGAAGAATGCCTTCCCGGCAAGGTCCGCAGGCCGCTCCAGCGGCGTAATCGTCGCGTTGGTCCAGACGCCTTGGAGATCCGGCTGCCCATCCGCAGTGCGCGGCGGTGTCCAAGCTTTCTTCGCCACGAGCCCTTGCCCGGCGCACATCGACGCCACCAAAATACCAACGAGAGCGCATAGCAGCTTCATGGAATCACTTCCCTCCGTCGGATGCTCACTTGGTTGCAGCTTCCTGGGCGCGCGCCCCCCCAAGAATCCCGGGGACCGCATAATTCCCCTCATGACACGCATACTCGTAAATCGGTCCGGAGGACTTGGTCATCGGAATTGAAGCCGACCACGGCTTCGAAAACGTGGCCGGATCCTCCACTGTGAAATCGTAGGTGAGAGTGTTGGCGTCCGTGCGCGTGAAGCGCTCGATCAAGCGCATGTTCTCGGTAGCTCCGCGGAAGCGCGACTTACCCGTGAAGTTAGTGGTTTCGACCACCAGCGTGTTGCCTTCCCAGTGTCCACGCGAGTCACCCAGCCATTGAC
>Ga0207657_10004404_pt1 | contig 14894 bp, 12 predicted proteins | sample KBSC33metaG_FD_184316 | JGI IMG/M metagenome (GOLD analysis project Ga0207657, IMG submission 184316) | Corn rhizosphere microbial communities from Kellogg Biological Station, Michigan, USA - KBS C3-3 metaG (SPAdes) (version 2) | ecosystem: Host-associated > Plants > Roots > Rhizosphere > Soil ... | reverse complement strand
TGACCGCAGCGCCGGCCGACCCGCCGCCGCGGGCTTTGATCAAGCTCGAGGAACCGGCGACGCATCCCGAAGCCGCAACCCAGGCACTCGAACGGTTGGTTCCCATGCTCGTCCGCGAGCTCGAAAGACGGCACCTCGGCGCGCGGCGGCTGTCGCTCACCGGGTACCGCGTCGACGGAAGCGTCGCGGCGGCCGCGGTCGCAACCGCCATTCCCAGCCGTGAGCCCAGGCACCTGCTGCGGTTGCTTGCCGACAAGGCAACAGCATTGAACCCGGAATTCGGCTTCGACGCCTTTGCGCTGACCGCAGAATGGGCCGAACAGCTAGGTGCCGCGCAGGACAGCCTGGTCGAGGAACCCTCGGGTGAGCGAGAGCTGGCGCGGCTGGTCGACCGGTTGACGGTGAAGCTGGGCCCGGGACGCGTGCGCCGTCCGCAGCCGCACGAGAGTCATTTGCCCGAACGGGCGAGCGGATGGATCAGCGCAATATCATCCTCCCCACGATTTCGTGGGAAGGTGGCACGCGAAGCGCGACGGAGGGGCCCCTCTACTAGCTTCGCTGGCCCCCCTCCCCTGCAAATGCAGGGGAGGATGCGCCCCCAGCGCCTGCTCGACCGGCCCGAAGCGATCGACGTCATCTATGCAACGCCCGAAGGCATGCCGCGGCGGTTCGTGTGGCGGCGCGCGGTGCATGACATCGCGCGCGTCGAGGGGCCGGAGAGGATCGCGCCCGAATGGTGGCGTTCACCCTCGTCGGCGCGCCTTCGCGATTACTACCGCGTCGAGGACGCTGAAGGGCGGCGCTACTGGATCTACCGCGAGGGCCTGATCGGCGACGGGCGCGGCGGCCTGCCCAACTGGTTCATCCACGGCCTGTTCGGATGAACAATCCCGTCATTGCGAGAAGCGATAGCGACGAAGCAATCCACAAGAGGCCTGGATTGCTTCGCTTCGCTCGCAATGACGAAAAGAAAGTGCTCGGCTGATGCCCGAGAAGAGCGCCTTTTCGCGGGTGAAGCTGGTGCGGCGCGAAGGCATGCCGCCGCCGCCAACGACGCCGTCGCCCTACGTCGAGCTTGGCGTCGCCTCGCCTTTCTCCTTCCTGCGGGGCGCCTCGGACGCGAACGAGCTCGTGCTGACGGCGCTCGGCCAGGGCTATGACGCGATCGGCATTGCCGACCGAAACACGCTCTCCGGCGTCGTTCGAATGCACAGCGCGTGCACAGCTGCGGGGTTGAGGCCGCTGATCGGTTGCCGGCTGGATCTTCAGGACGCGCCGAGCCTGCTTGCCTATCCTTGTCACCGCGAAGGCTATGGGCGACTTTCACGACTGCTGAGCCTCGGCAAGATGCGGGCCGACAAAGGCGAGTGCGAGCTGACGCTGGGCGATGTCGCCGAGCATGCGGAGGGCATCGCCTTCATCGCCTGGCCTGAAGAAAATCTCGATGCTTTCGAGGCCGAGCTCGCGCGGTTGCGCAGCGCCCTGCCATCGCTTGGTCACGTCGCCGCAAGCTGGCTCTACCGCGGCGATGACGCGGCGCGGATCGAGCGTCTCGACCGCATTGCGAAGAAGCAGGGCTGCACGATCCTTGCAACCAACGACGTCCACTACCATGCACCCGACCGCCGGCCGCTGCAGGACGTGGTCACCTGCATCCGCGAAAAAGTGACGATTGAGGCCGCCGGTTACCTGCTCAACCCCAATGCCGAGCGGCACTTGAAGGCGCCGGAGGCGATGGTGCACCTCTTCGCCCGCTGGCCGCACGCGATTTCCGCCACGCGCAAGTTCGCCGACAGCCTCCACTTCAGCCTCGACGAGCTGCGTTACGAATATCCGAAGGAAACCGTGCCCGAGGGGCGCACCCCGCAGCAATATCTCGAGCATTTGACCTGGAAAGGGGCGGCGGAACGCTGGCCCGACGGCGTCCCCGACAAGGTGCTAAAGCAGCTCAATTACGAGCTGCCGCTAATCGAGCGCCTCGATTTTGCGCGTTATTTCCTGACCGTCCACGACATCGTAAAGTTCGCGCGCGAGCTCGACCCGCCGATCCTGTGCCAGGGGCGCGGAAGCGCGGCGAACAGCGCCGTCTGCTATTGCCTCGGCATCACCGCGGTCGATCCCGCCACGAGCGACCTGTTGTTCGAGCGGTTCATCTCCGAGGAGCGGCGCGAGCCGCCCGACATCGACGTCGATTTCGAGCATGAGCGGCGCGAGGAGGTGATCCAGCATATCTACAAGAAATACGGACGTGATCGGGCGGGAATCGCCGCGACCATCATCCACTACCGGCCGCGCTCGGCGATCCGCGAGGTCGGCAAGGTCATGGGCCTTAGCGAAGACGTCTGCGGGGCGCTTGCCTCGACCATCTGGGGCAGCATGGACCCCGAGCTGGAGGAGGAGCGCGCGAAAGAAGCGGGGCTCGATCTCTCCGACCCGCACCTCAAGCGCACGATCAGGCTCGCCGAGCAACTGATCGGAATGCCGCGCCATTTGTCGCAGCATGTCGGCGGCTTCATCCTGACCGAGCGGCCACTGACGGAGACCGTGCCGATCGGCAATGGCGCGATGGACGACCGCACCTTCATCGAGTGGGACAAGGACGACATCGAGGAACTCGGCATCCTCAAGATCGACGTGCTTGCGCTCGGGATGCTGACCTGCATCCGCAAATGCTTCGACCTGATTGCCGAACATCATGGCGAGCGATGGGAACTGGCGACCGTCCCGCAGGAAGTGCCCGAGGTTTACGACATGCTGTGCCAGGGGGATTCGCTCGGCGTGTTCCAGGTCGAGAGCCGGGCGCAGATGAACATGTTGCCGCGCCTGAGGCCGCGCTGCTTCTACGATCTCGTCATCGAGGTTGCGATCGTCAGGCCGGGGCCGATCCAGGGCGACATGGTCCACCCTTATTTGAAGCGCCGCAGCGGCAAGGAACCGGTGACCTTCCCCTGCCCCGACCCCGAGCACGGGCCGCCCGACGAGCTCGAGCGGATCCTCGGGCGGACGCTTGGCGTGCCGATCTTCCAGGAGCAGGCGATGAAGATCGCGCTCGATGCCGCCCGGTTCAGCTCCGAGGAAGCGAACCAGCTGAGGAAGGCGATGGCGACCTTCCGCAGCCGCGGGAACATCGAATCGCTGCAGGACAAGATGGTCGGCCGGATGGTCGAGCGCGGCTACGATCCCGATTTCGCGCAGCGCTGCTTCGACCAGATCAAGGGCTTCGGCGAATATGGCTTCCCCGAGAGCCACGCGGCGAGCTTCGCGCACCTCGTCTACGTGTCGAGCTGGCTCAGGTGGAAATATCCCGCGGCCTTTGCCTGCGGGCTGCTGAACTCGCAGCCGATGGGCTTCTACGCGCCGGCGCAGATCGTCCGCGACGCGCGCGAGCATAATGTCTCGGTGCGCGAGGTCGATGTGAACTGCAGCGACTGGGACTGCACGCTGGAGCAGGGAGCACTACGTCTCGGGCTGAGGCAGATCGATGGCTTGCAGCGCGAAGCGGCGGATCGGCTGGTCGCGCGACGCCCGTATAGGTCGGTCGAGGAATTGCGCACCCGCGGCGGCGTGCCGGTGCATGCGATCCAGCGGCTGGCGGCGGCCGACGCGTTCCGCTCGATGGGCCTCGATCGAAGGGCAGCCCTATGGGATTCACGCGCGCTCAAGCAGGCGCCCGACCTCCCCTTGTTCATGTATTCGGAGGAACGCGACGAAGGGTCGGAAGACCAGCCGGCGACGCTCCCGGCGATGCCGCTCAGCGAGCATGTCGTGAACGATTACCAGACCGTCCGCCTCAGCCTGAAGGCGCACCCGATGGCCTTCCTGCGCGAGCATTATGCGGGCCGGAAGTTCGTCACCGCCGACCGGCTGAAGACCATCCGCGACGGCAGAAGGCTGTCGATCGCCGGGCTAGTGCTGATCCGCCAGCGGCCGGGCAGCGCTAAGGGGGTCGTCTTCATCACCATCGAGGACGAGACCGGCGTCGCCAACCTCGTCATATGGCCCGACGTGTTCGGCAAGCAGCGCAAGATCGTCATGGGCGCGCGGCTGATGGCGGTCCACGGCATCGTCCAGCACGACGAAGACAGCGACGTGATCCACGTCATCGCGCAACGGCTGGAGGACCATAGCCACATGCTCCGGCACCTGAGCGACGAGACCATGCCCTCGACGCTGAGCCAAAGCGACGCCGCCGGCAGCTGGCGAGCGCCCGCCCAGCGCCATCCGCGCGACGTCGAGATCATCCCGAAAAGCCGCGATTTCCACTAATCGCGTTCATCTGGGCGCAAGCTGAGGGCGCGATTCCTGCCGCAATGCAGCATTAAGGGCGCGTCCCTATATTGCCGGTCAACCGGCTAAGGATTTGAGTGAGATGACCAAAGCTTTACTTTCGACCGGGCTCGCGCTCGTCCTGGTGGCTACGCCGGTCGCGGCGCAGGCCAATATCGAAGGCCATTGGACGAACCCCAAGCGCACGACTGTGGTGAAGGTCACCGAGTGCGCGCGCAGCACTTATTGCGCAATCGTGCTCAAGGCCTCGGCCAAGGCACAGGCCAATGCCCGCAAGGGCGGAACCGAGCATTTCATCGGTACCGAGATCCTGCACGTCAGCGCTGCCGGCAAGGGCGTCTACAAGGGCAAGGCGTTCGATCCCGAGAGCAACATGCACATCCCGGCGACCGTCCGCTTCATCAACGCGGGGACGATCGAGATCCAGGGCTGCGCCTTGTTCGGCCTGATCTGCAAGACGCAGCGCTGGACCAAGGTCGACTAGCTCAGCGCGACCCCGTCCGCGGCGATCTCCCCTGCCAGCACGGCCGACTGAAGCGCGCTCATCTCGTCGGCCCAGTAGCGGTCGGCCGTGAAGTGCGGTGAATGGGCACGGACCGCGGCGTAGATGGCTTGCAGTCTCGGCGAGGTCTTCAACGGTGCGTGATAGTCGATGCCCTCGGCGGCAGCCATCAGCTCGACCGCGATGACGCCGGCCGCGTTGCGCGCCACCTGCGCCGCCTTGCGCGCGGCGATCGGCGCCATCGAGACATGATCCTCCTGTCCGGCAGAGGTCGGGATTGAGTCGACGCTTGCAGGAAAGGCGAGGCTCTTGTTCTCGCTGACCAGGGCGGCCGCCGTGACCTGCGGGATCATCAGGCCTGAATTCACGCCCGAATCCTCCGTGAGAAACGCGGGCAGCCCGCTCATCTTGGGATCCACCAGGACGCTGACGCGACGCTCGGAAATCGAGCCGACCTCGCATAGGGCCATCGTGATGATGTCGGCGGCAAAGGCGACCGGCTGGGCGTGGAAGTTGCCCCCTGAAAGCGCCGTGTCGTCATCGGCGAAGACGATCGGGTTGTCGGTCACCGCAGCCGCGTCGATGGTCAGCGTGCGCGCAGCATTCTGAAGGAGGTCGAGAGCGGCCCCCATCACCTGCGGCTGGCAGCGGAAGCTGTAAGGGTCCTGCACCCGGCTGCAGGCGACATGACTGGTCAGGATCTCGCTGCCCTCTAGCAACGAATGGATCGCCGCGGCGACGCGGATTTGGCCTGGCTGGCCGCGAAGCTCCGAAATGCGGGGATCGAACGGCTTGGCGCTGCCCTTGAGGGCATCGACCGACAGCGCGCCGGCCGCGATCGCCGCCGCGAAGACGCGCTCACCGGCAAACAGGGCATCAAGCGCCAGTGCGCAACTCGCCTGCGTACCGTTGATCAGCGCGAGGCCCTCCTTCGGTCCGAGCTGCAGCGGCTCGAGGCCGAGGCGTTCGAGCGCAGCGGCCGCGGGAAGCGCCTCCTTGCCGAAGCAAACGCGGCCGTAACCCATCAAAGCCGAGATGAGGTGCGCGAGCGGGGCGAGGTCGCCCGAAGCGCCGACGCTGCCCTGCGACGGGATCAACGGCATGGCGTCAGCGTCGAGCAGCCGCTGCAGCGCCTCGATCACCAGCGGGCGCACACCCGAGTGACCGCGACCCAGGCCGAGCAGCTTCAGCACGATCATCAACCGCGTCACGTGGCGCGGCAGCGGGTCGCCGAGCCCCGCGCTGTGCGAGAGGATGAGGTTGGTCTGGAGTTCGGCTAGCCGGCCCTCGGGGATGCGGGTGCTGGCGAGCAGGCCGAAGCCGGTATTCACGCCGTAGACCGTCTCGCCGCCCGCAACGATACGCTCGACCGCGGCAGCCGAACTGGCCACGCGCTGCATCGAGGCATCGTCGAGCCGAACCTCCGCCCCGGCCCAGACATGGCGCAGTATTTCAAGGTCGATCTGGGTCGGGTCGAGCTTCAATGTCATCGGGCGCGTCTAGGGGATCGGCGCTGATGCGGCCAGCCGATTACACCGTTGCCGCTGCACGAGGGGCGGCGGGCCGCGCACCTGCAACCCAGCCGTGCCAAGCAATGCAAATGCTGACGATTCCCGTGATCAGCAGCAGGAACGGCAAGCTAACACTGCTGACGCTGGCGAATGTCGGCGCCCAGCTGGGCAGCCGGCCGAGGGTCTCATACGTTATTTCCTGGGCCGCGATGACGTATGCAGCGATCAGGAATGGCCGACCATGTTTCGGCGCTCTCGAATAGAGATACAGCGCGATTGCAAATGCGATCAGGTTGCCGCCCCCCATCGCGAACGAGAACCGCCACGCCGTTGCCGGCGTGTCAGACGAAAAGGCCGGCACATACCGGCTGAGCAGACGAAAGCCGATCGGAGAGACGACGAACACCAAGGTTGCCAGCATGTAACGGGCGTGCAGCTGAACCTTGTGGCGGTATTTGAGGCCACCCCAGAAGAGTGCAGCAAAGCCGATGTTCGCAAGCGGATCGAAGAAACCGAACTGGGCGATCTGGCTGGTATCGGGATCAGCCATCGCGGCTGGCGAGCCGAGCGAGCCGGCGAGCGTGGTCGCCTCGACATGAATCACCCACATTCCTCCCACGAGGAACAAGGGGAATAGAGCGAACACGGCCAAGCCGGTCTTACGGTGGAGAGCGAGACGGTCGTTGTGAACGGTCCAGCTCTGCACGATTGCCAAAAGAGTCCACGAGACGGCGCCAGCAGCGTGCCAATGATGCGCCTGACTGTGCGACGGGAGCTTGCTGAAATAACCCGGCCAAAAGGCAACAAAGGTTAAGGCCAGCAGCGCCAACACCCACATCCACGCTTTGCGATATGGCATCCGAACCCTCCCCCCGAGGTTGTGCGGGGAGTGACGTACCACGAATTGCGGGCGCTCGCTAAGCGAGCCTTAGCCTGCCATGGGCAGATCGAGCCCCTGCTCGCGCGCGCAGTCGATCGCGATGTCATAACCGGCGTCGGCATGGCGCATGACGCCGGTGCCGGGGTCGTTCCACAGCACCCGCTCAAGCCGGCGCGCGGCATCCTCGGTTCCGTCGGCGACGATTACCATCCCGGCATGCTGCGAATAGCCCATGCCGACCCCGCCGCCGTGGTGCAGCGACACCCAGGTCGCGCCTGAGGCGGTGTTGAGGAGCGCGTTGAGCAGCGGCCAGTCGGAGACGACATCGCTGCCGTCCTTCATGCTCTCGGTCTCGCGGTTCGGCGAGGCGACGCTGCCGCTGTCGAGATGGTCGCGGCCGATGACGATCGGCGCCGACACCTCGCCATTCCTCACCATCTCGTTGAAGGCGAGGCCGAGCCGGTGGCGCTGGCCCAGGCCAACCCAGCAGATGCGCGCGGGCAATCCCTGGAAGGCGATGCGTTCGCGCGCCATGTCGAGCCAGCGGTGGAGGTGCGGATCGTCGGGGATCAGCTCTTTGACGCGCTGGTCGGTGCGGTAGATGTCCTCGGGATCGCCGGACAGCGCGCACCAGCGGAACGGCCCGATGCCGCGGCAGAAGAGTGGGCGGACGTAAGCGGGAACGAAGCCGGGAAAGTCGAAGGCGTGCGTCACGCCCATGTCCTTCGCTTCCTGACGGATGTTGTTGCCATAATCGAAGGTCGGCACGCCCATTTCGCGATAGGCGAGCATGGCTTCCACATGCCTGGCGATGGATTCGCGCGCGGCTGCCGCGACGGCGGCCGGGTCGCGCTCGCGCATCTCCTGCCACTTCGCGACGCTCCAGCCCGCCGGGCAATAACCGTTGGCGGGATCGTGGGCGCTGGTCTGGTCGGTCAGCGCGTCGGGTTTGATGCCCCGTGCAAGCATCTCCGGCAGGATTTCGGCGGCATTGCCGAGCAGGCCGACGCTGGTGGGCTCGGTGGCGGTGCGGATAATCTCGAGGGCTTCGTCGATGCTCGTCGCGCGGCGGTCGAGATAGCGAGTTTCGAGGCGCTTCTCGATCCGGCTTTCCTGCACCTCGATCGCGATGCAGTGAGCGCCGGCCATGACTGCCGCAAGCGGCTGCGCCCCGCCCATCCCGCCGAGACCCGCGGTCAGGATCCATTTGCCCCTAAGGTCGCCGCCATAATGCTGGCGGCCCATCTCGACGAAGGTCTCGTAAGTGCCTTGGACGATGCCCTGCGTGCCGATGTAGATCCAGCTGCCGGCGGTCATCTGGCCGTACATCATCAGGCCCTTGCGATCCAAATCGTTGAAGACCTCCCAGTTCGCCCATTTGGGGACGAGGTTGGAGTTGGCGATCAGCACCCGCGGCGCATCCTTGTGCGTCCGGAAGACGCCGACCGGCTTGCCCGACTGGACCAGCAGCGTCTGGTCCTCTTCCAGCCGCTCGAGCGTTTCGACGATCTTGTCGAAGCATTGCCAGTTGCGCGCGGCCCGGCCGATCCCGCCGTACACAACGAGGCTCTGCGGGTCCTCGGCCACTTCGTCGTCGAGATTGTTCATCAGCATCCGCACCGCGGCCTCGGTGGTCCAGTGCCTGGCCTTGATCTCGCTGCCGCGGCGCGCGCGGATGTGGCGGCTTTTGTCGCGCCTGCTGTCATTCATGGCGTCGCCCTTAGCGCCTGCGGCGGCGTGGCCCAAGCGGGCGCCAGCGATCGATCCACACCAGCAGGAAGCCGGCGATGACGAAGCCGAAGGCGATGCCCGCCGAGTTTAGTGCCACCTGCTGCCAGCCGAGCTTGGCGACATCGACAAAGGGATAGGGATAGCGGCCGTCGATCCGGCCGCGAGCGAGCGCGTAGATGAGATAGGCCAGGGGAAAGAGCACCCACCACCCGGGCGCGCTCCACCGCAGGCGGCCGCGGGGAACGAACAGCAGCCAGTAAACCGCCATCGCGATCGGGCTGACGTCGTGAAGCAAATAATTGGCGACGAGCGACAGGCCGCTGTGTGAATGCAGGCCCCTGAGCAGCGTCGCATAGACGATCCCGACGAGCAGGATCGCCAGGGTCAGGCCACCAAGGACGAGGGGGGAAACGCGCTTGCCGAGCGCCACCGCGCTCATTGCTGCTGCGACTGCGACATTGCCGATGATCGTGAAGAAACGGGCGAGGTTCCACAGCGTCGTCAGCACGTCATGCGTCTGGCTGTAGCTGGTCCACAGCTGGATCGCGATGCCGGCCCAGCACAGCAGCGCGATCAGGCCGGCCGCAGCTCTATGCATCCTGGCCCGCGAAAATGCGGCGTTCCGGCCCCGGCAGCCCGACCCAATAGCCGAGCTCGGCCAGCGTCTCGATGCGCCAGACACAGAGGTCGGCCTGCTTGCCCGCCGCGATGCTGCCGACGCTATGTGCGAGGCTGAGTGCCCGCGCCGCATTGACCGTCATCCCCTGGAGCGCCTCTTCTGGCGTCAGGCCGAACAAAGTGCAGGCCATGTTCATGGCGAGCGTCGGCGACAGCAGCGGCGAGGTACCGGGGTTGCAGTCGGTCGCAATGGCGATCGGCACCTTGTGCTTACGCAGCAGAGCGACCGGGGGCTTCGTCACTTCCTGCAGCGCGTAATAAGCGCCGGGCAGCAACACCGCGACCGTGCCTGCGGAAGCCATCGCCTTCGCGCCAGCCTCATCGAGATGTTCGAGATGGTCGGCTGACAGCGCACGATACTGAGCGGCAAGCGCGGCGCCCTGCTGGTTCGACAATTGCTCGGCGTGAAGGCGAACGCGGAGGCCGTGATGCGCGGCTGCCTTGAACACCCGCTCGACCTCTTCAGGCGTGAACGCAATGGTCTCGCAGAATGCGTCGACGCTGGTCGCGATGCCCTGCTTCGCGGCCGCCGGAACCAGCTTGTCGACGATCTCGCTGACGTAATGCGCGCGGCGGTCTTTCTGGTCGGCGGGAAGGGCGTGGAGCGCGAGCAAGGTCGGCACGATCCTGACCGCCTCGTCTTTCGCCAGCTCGCTCGCGATCTTGAGCAGCCGCAGCTCGCTCTTGGCATCGAGGCCATAGCCGGACTTGATTTCGACCGTCGTGCAGCCGCCCTCCATCAATGCGCGAAGGCGGCGACGGCTCTGCTCGAGCAACTCCTCGTCCGAGGCCGATGCGGTGCGCTTGACCGTGGACGCGATACCGCCCCCCGCCTTGGCGATCTCCTCATAGCTTGCGCCGGCGCGGCGCATCGCGTGCTCGTCCGCCCGCGTGCCCCCGAACACGAGGTGGGTGTGGCAGTCGATCAGGCCCGGCGTCACCCACGCGCCGCCCAATGCGACCACCTCCTTCGCGCGGAAGCCGGCCAGCTCGGTCCGTTTGCCGACGCGAAGGACCTTGCCGTCGGAGACGGCGATCGCGCCATTGTCGATCAGCCCCAGCGGATTGCCGGGCGTCGCCTCCAGCGTCGCGATCCTGCAGTCGACAAGCAGCCGGTCCCACATGCCGTCGCCTTAAGCGAGCACTGCTGCTAGCGTCAAAAGGTGAGCAGCTGGCCCAACCTTTCCGAGCTTCTTTCGAGGTCTCACACAGGCGCACCGGTCGGGCTCGTTGGCGCGCCGCTGGGTGCGGGGTCAGTAACTCCCGGCCGCTGCGACCTCGCGCCGGCAATGCTGCGGCAGACGCTGCGCCGGATCGGCCGCTACGATGTCGAGACGAAGCGGGAACTGGCGACCCAGATCGCCGACCACGGCGACGTCGAGGTGAGCGGCCTCTCCATCGAGCAGGCGACCGACCCAATCCGCGATGCAGTCAGGGCGAGCGCATCTGGGCATGGTCTGACCCTGCTCGTCGGCGGCAACAACGCTGTGACCAGGCCGGGAGCACTCGGCCTCGGCCTGCCGCTGGACAAGGTCGGGCTAATCACGCTCGACGCTCATTTCGACATGCGGGATCTCGACGACGGGCTCAGCAACGGCAACCCCGTGCGCGCGCTGATCGAGGATGGGCTGCCTGGCACCAATATCGCGCAGATCGGCCTCGCACCTTTCGCCAACAGCAAGGCGATGCACGATGATGCACTCGCGGCGGGTAACTTGGTCGTGACGATCAGGGAGGTGAGCGAAAGGGGGATCGGCGCAGCGATCGATCGAGCGCTTGCCCAGGTAGCGCATTGCCAGGCGCTCGTCGTCGATTGCGACATCGACGTGATCGACCGCTCGCAATTTCCTGCGGCCCCGGGCGCGCGACCGGGCGGAATGATCGCGCATGACTTCTTTGCGGCGGTGCGCCAGCTCGCAGCCCATCCCAAAGTGCGGCTGATCGACCTCACCGAATGGGACCCGCCGCTCGACCCGACCGATCTCAGCGCCTTGACCGCGGCCCGGTGGGTCGCCGAGTGCCTTTCGGGCTTCGAGCGGCGCTAGGCTTTCCAGGGCCAACGACGATCGCCTTGCCATCCACCTTGACGAAAGACTCAGGTTCCTTGTCAGCGTTGCGCTGCGGCGATGCGGCGGCCTTTGTCGGACAGCGTTCGGAAGGTGATCGAAAAGCGCAAGGCGTCGCCAGCAGCGATGCTGTGCTCCCACTCATGGCGCACCTCGCCAGAGAGGAGGTACGCCGAACGAGGGGCAACCTCGAGATTGGCGCGCCGGAACCCCGGTGATGCACGCTGGCGGAAGCGCAGCGTCGCTGGTGTGTTCAGCGAGATGCCGACGACCTGTTCGAACACGTCGCGATCGCGGTGCCAGCCGATGCCCGCACCCGGGTCGTATCTGGCGAGCAGGACATGGACGAAATCATGCGGCTGCAGGCCGGCGAAGACCGCCGCGCGTTCGCGCAAGGGCTGGAGCCAGCCGGGGATTGGCTCGGCCGGCGTAAAGCTCGCGTCCTCGAAATCGTAGCGCCAGCCGAAACTCTGCGTCCGGCGGTTGCCGACGAAGCCATGGAAGCGGAACGGCGCCAGCTCGAGACTTCCGAGGTGGTCGAGCAAAGCCCGCTCCTCGGCCTCGCTGATCACCGCTTCTTCGTAACGCAGCCCCTCGATCAACGGCTTGTCGAACAGCAAGGTCACGCCGCGAACAGCTCTTTGAGCTCGGACGGCCTAAGCTCCGGGGCGAGCTGGTCGAACCTGCATTGCTGAGGGTCCTTGTCGGGACGCCAACGAACGATCGCCGTACCGTGGCGGAAGCGCTGGCCCGTCACCTGGTCATATTTCACCTCAACCACGAGCACCGGCTTCAGCGGCTGCCACTGGGTCGTGCGCTCCGTGTTCCAGCGGCTGGGACCGCCGGGCGCATCGCCGGTAAAACCCGGAGGCGCGATCAGCTTCTCAAGCTTTTTGGTTAGCTGCGAGCGGTCCTCGTTCTTGAAGGCCGAGGTGAAGCCGACGTGGTGCAGCAGGCCATCGTCACCGTACAGGCCCAGCAACAGCGACCCGACCTCTTTCTTCTTTTCGGCATAACGAAAACCCCCGACGACGCAGTCGGCGGTTCGGATCTGCTTGACCTTGATCATCGCCCGCTCGCCCGAGCGATAGTCCTGGCCGACGCGCTTCGCGATGACCCCGTCGAGCGCGCCGCCGCTGCGCTCCAGCCAGGCGAGCGCAACCTCTCGTTCGCACGTGACCGGCGATAGCTCGAGGCCGGGGACGGCATTCTTGCGGAAGAATTTTTCGAGGAGTTCGCGCCGCTCCGTGAGCGGGCGAGCGACAAGCGACTTTCCGTCTAGCTCCAAGAGGTCGAAGACCATCAGCTCGGCCGGAGTCTCCTTCGACAGCCTGCGCACGCGGCTCTCGGCAGGGTGAAGCCGCAGCTGGAGGGCCTCGAACGACAAGGCATCGCCGACGGGAATGATGAGCTCGCCATCGAGCAGGAACTGGTTCGCTTTGAGCTGCGACAGCGTGTCGACGACTTCGGGGAAGTATCGCGCCAACGGCTTGCCTGACTTGGACGTGAGGGTAACCTCGGCGCCGTCACGGCGGGCAAGGCAGCGGAAGCCATCCCACTTGGGCTCGAACTGCCAGCCATCGCCGTCGGGCAGCTCGGCCGCGAGCAAGGCTTCCATCGGGGCGGGAGCGGATTTGGCCATGTCGGCGTGAACGATTCACATGGCCCGGCGGTCCAAGACCGCTAGCTTGTGCGGTGCAGCAGGCGGAGGGCGCGCATGGGGCAGCTCACCATCGACAGCGGCGACACCGCTTGGATGCTGGTGTCGACGGCGCTGGTGATGCTGATGATCCTTCCCGGCCTGGCCCTGTTCTACGGTGGACTCGTTCGCGCCAAGAACCTGCTCAGCGTGATGAGCCAGGTCTTGGGGATCGGGGCCGTCGCGATCCTGACCTGGGTGCTGTGGGACTACAGCCTCGCCTTCAGCGGCGACGGACGATTCATTGGCGATTTGTCCAAAGCCGGGTTCGCGGGGATGGACGAGACGTCGATGTGGGCAGTCGGAAGCGCGGGTAGAGCCATCCCCGAGTTGGTCTTCGCCGCGTTCCAGATGAGCTTCGCTGCGATCACGGCCGCGCTCGTGATTGGCGCCCTCGTCGAGCGCGTGCGCTTTTCCGCGATCATGTTGTTCGCGATGTTGTGGCTGACCCTCGTCTACGCCCCGCTGGCGCACATGGTCTGGTCCTCCGGTGGGCTGCTCGCGAGGTTCGGTGCGATCGACTTCGCCGGCGGCACCGTGGTCCACATCAACTCGGGCGTTACCGGGCTCGTCGGCGTTGCGTTTGCTGGGTCGCGGATCGGGTATCTGAAGGAGGCCATGCCGCCGCATTCGCTGGCGCTGACGATGGTCGGCGCCGGGCTGCTGTGGGTCGGCTGGTTCGGGTTCAACGCCGGCTCCGCGCTCGAGGCGAACGGGCTCGCCGCGGTGGCGATGGTCAATACTTTGGTCGCGCCGGCGGCGGGTCTCCTGGGCTGGATGGGACTGGAGCGGCTGGTGTCGGGCAAGCCGTCGATGCTCGGCGGCGCGTCGGGAGTGGTCGCGGGTTTGGTTGCGGTTACTCCGGCGGCGGGCGCCAGCGGGCCGATCGGCGCGATAATGCTCGGCTTCGCGGCGAGCCTGGTCTGCTACGCCTTCGTCGGATCGCTGAAGAACCGCCTGCGGCTCGACGACAGCCTCGACGTGTTCGGCATCCACGGCCTCGGCGGGATTGTCGGTTCGATCGGCACCGCGGTTGTAGCGCTGCCCGTGCTCGGCGGTCACGCAGCTGCGGACTATTCGCTCGGCTGGCAGCTGGTTCGGCAGCTCGGCGCCGTAGTCGTCGCCATCGGCTGGTCGGCTGTGGGTTCGGCGCTGTGCTTCGGGATTGTGAAGACGGTCCTGCCACTGCGGCATGCGCGGGATGCCGAGCGTGAAGGGCTCGACATCGCGGATCACGGCGAGCGGGCGTACAATTACTGAGCCGGATTTTGGGCAACAAAAAAAGCCGCCCGAAGGCGGCTTGATTGGTTGGTTGCGGGGGCAGGATTTGAACCTGCGACCTTCAGGTTATGAGCCTGACGAGCTACCGGGCTGCTCCACCCCGCGCCAAGACAACAAAGCCGCCGCTCGGCATGCCGGCAGCGGCCTTGAAAAACATTGTGAATGGGTTCTTCGAAGCGCCGGTTTCAAAGCCTGGCGACGACCTACTCTTCCACTGCTTAAGCAGTAGTACCATCGGCGCTGTCCGGTTTCACGGCCG
>Ga0207657_10004400_pt1 | contig 14900 bp, 13 predicted proteins | sample KBSC33metaG_FD_184316 | JGI IMG/M metagenome (GOLD analysis project Ga0207657, IMG submission 184316) | Corn rhizosphere microbial communities from Kellogg Biological Station, Michigan, USA - KBS C3-3 metaG (SPAdes) (version 2) | ecosystem: Host-associated > Plants > Roots > Rhizosphere > Soil ... | reverse complement strand
AGTTGTGACATCATGATTACGGTGCTGGTCCCGATCAGGGTCGCGGGCTCGAGGTATCAAGCGACTATTCCGCATGAGCCGTCAGAACCCACCGCCAGGTTACCTGCAGGTAACTTCCAGGGAAAGGCCAGTTTCATCGCTGATCATCGACCTGGCGCCCTCCGGTGCCGTGCCCCCGCCGAAACGAGCACCGTATGACTACCGCCGACCTGCTGGCCTGCCTCGAGCAGGTCACGGGGAAGATCAACTACGAGCAGTTCCGGACCTGGGTCGTGGCGCAGTCGATCCGCAACGCGCTCGAGCCGTTCCACGGCAGCCCGGCGTTCGACCCGGACAACCCGGCCAGTGGAGAGGGATTCATCAGCGATGATCAGATGCGCGTACTCAACATCGCGATCCGCCGTGCCACGCATGAGGCGCTGAGCCAGGTGGACATGGCCCACCGCGCCGTCCTGCAATCGCGCCTTCGGGAACTGCGCACCGAAGAGCAGGAAGCGCTGGATTTTTGCGGATTCCAGCTCAGGACCATCGGTGCCTATATGGAGCCGCCCGGCTCGCCCGAGCTGGAGAAGGCGTACCAGCGTTACATCAGCGAGCCGGACGTCAACCGGTAAGCGCGACCCGCGCGGACGAAAGATCAGGAAACGCTGGCCGCCTGGGTCGGGATCCCGTTCTGCCAAGCGACCGTACCGGCGGCCACCGCGGCTCGCGCTTGCGCGTACTTCTGTTTCGCCAGCTCGTTCGGCGGGACCTCCATCTCCCTCACCCTCTGCCGGGTGACCGACAGCAGATGCGAGCTGCCCACGGCTAGGCCAATGAGGACGAGAAAGGTACCGGCCCCCACCAGCACAGCGCCCGTAATCAGCGGGCCACTCCTGACCTGCGGCCTGGTCGTGCCTTTCGCGTCGTTATTCATGCCACCATCCTCACGGTCGGTTCGTGATCAATACTGTCCTCATCCGGATAGAAATTGACACCACCCGCCCTGGGTGACGGCGCCGTTTTCTATCCCGTGAGCCACCCGTGACGGGTGATACGCAGGACGGGCGGGAGGCCTGAGGCTTGAGTTAGTTTGCGGCAGCGGGCTGGCCGGTCGTGCTCCTGCCGGGTTCAGGGAGGATGCGTGAAGGCTGTGGCGGCGGCAGTCCTGGCCCGGCGACCCCGAAGCTCGACGCTCTGGCGCGTGGCACCGCACGTCGGGCCCTACTTCGGCCGGGGAAGTCACTGGACTACATCAGAAGACAGCGCTCGCGGGTTCCAGCGCTGGCTGGAAGAGACTTCCCCCGTTCGCCGCGCGATCTACCGGGCCGAGGTTCAGCTGTCCGATGTCTTTGAGGCGCCACCTGGGATCCTCCTGCGGCTGTCCGAAGTGGCGAGGTGCGTGGCCATGGCGTGGCCTCAGGGATACCGGTGGCTGACCTTCCATGAAGCCGGGGAGTGGGACTCCCGGCTGGTCAGGCAGTATGTGTATCTGGGATGTGATCCGATCCCGGTAGTGCCCGGCCACATATGCTCCGCCGCCCGCGACCAGTCACCTCCACCTTGACCGGCGTCCGGGAGGGCAGCCTCATCCCGGGTGGATGAGGCCGTCAGCGTGCCCCGGCGCTGATCATCTGGGATGATTCGGCCAGCATCCCGGCGTGATGCTGCTGGAGGGAGCGCGATGGACGTCAGTCGCTTGCCTGTGGCGGCCGTAGGTCGGTGGCTGCGCTCGGTCCGGCCCGAGCGGGCTCACCTGCGCGCTGACCTCGTGGCCGGCCTGCCCGGCGCGATCAGCAGCGTGCCCGATGGGATGGCGGCCGCGGTCCTGGCCGGCGTCAACCCGGTGCAGGGCCTGTACGCGGGCTTCGCCGGACCCATCGTGGGCGGGCTCAGCTCCAACACCCGGATGATGGTGATCACGACGACATCTGCTGCCGCCCTGGCCGCGGGCTCGGCGCTGCAGAACGTGCCCGCCGACCAGCGGCCCCAGGCCGTGTCGCTGCTGGTCATCCTGGCCGGTATCGTCCTGGTCGCCGCCGGGATCCTCCGCCTCGGCCGCTACACCAGGTTCGTCTCGTACTCGGTGATGATCGGCTTTCTCACGGGGGTCTCGGTCAACATCTTTTGCGGTCAGATCGCGGGTCTGACCGGAGCTTCGACGCACGGCGATTTCCCCTTGGCCAAGGCCCTCAACGTGCTGATCCACCCGGGCAGCATCCAGCTGGCGTCGCTGCTGACCGGGCTGAGCGCGCTGGCGATCTTGCTGGTACTGGCCCGCACTCGCCTTTCGGTGGTCAGCGCGCTCATCGCTCTGGTGATCCCGACCGTAGTGGTGGTGCTGGCCGGTGCGGAGACGGTGGCCAGGGTTGGGGATCAGGGCGACATCCCGCGCGGCATCCCGCTGCCGCATCTCCCCGACATCAGGCTCTTTTCGTTCAGCCTGGTCACCGGCGCGCTGGCGATGGCCATCATCATCCTCGTCCAGGGCGCCGGGGTGGCCGAGGCCGTACCCAACCCGGGCAATGTCCAGCCGAATCCGAACCAGGACATCATCGCGCAAGGGGCTGGCAACCTGGCCGCGGGTTTCTTCCGCGGCATCGGGGTGGGCGGCTCGGTCGGGAGTACCGCGCTGAACGTGTCCGTCGGCGGCAAAACCCGGTGGGCGACGATCTGGGCCGGCGTGTGGATGCTGATCATCCTGGCCCTGTTCTCGGGGCTGGTCGAAAAGATCGCGGTTCCGACTCTCGGCGCCATCCTCATCTTCGCGGCCATCGGCTCGCTGCGGCCGGGCGAGGTCGCCACGATAATGCGCACCGGGCGCACTTCCCAGGTCCTGGTCATTACCACCTTTGCCGCGACGTTGTTCCTGCCGGTCGCCGCGGCCGTCGGCATCGGGGTGGCCCTGTCGCTACTGCTGCAGCTCAACCAGGACGCCATGGACCTCGCCGTCGTCGAGCTGACCCCGCGTGCTGACGGCCGTTTCGAGGAGCACCCGGCCCCGGCCACCTTGACCAGCGAGCACGTCACGATCCTTGACGTCTACGGCAGCCTGCTTTACGCGGGTGCCCGGACCCTGCAGGCTCGCCTGCCCGACCCGGGCGAGGCCCGCTCGCCCGTCGTCGTGCTGCGGCTCCGACGCCGCACCTCCCTGGGATCGACCTTCATCAAGGTGGTCGGCGACTACGCCGACAAACTCGCCGAGCGCGATGGCCGGCTCTACCTCACCGGCCTCGAGCCAAGCATGACCGAACGCCTCGTCCGCACCGGGCATGTGGAGCACGGTCCGGTGCGGACGTTCGAAGCCACCCCGATCGTCGGCGAGTCGACTCAACGCGCCTACCTGGACGCCGAGGCATGGCTAGTCAAGCGGCGCGGCGAATGAGCCTGCGCCTGCGTGCGGGGTTACCTGCGGCGGGAAACGCGGCGGGCGGTGCGCCGCCCGGTGCGCCGGGCTACTCTGCGTCCTCCGAACATATCGGGCCTCCGTATTCTCGTGATCGCTTGGGTTTCTTGGCGTCTTGCGGGTTCTTAGGTCATGCGGTCCTGGCTGCGGCCTGCGTTTCGAGCTCGTGCAGTTGCTGTGCCTCGTCGGACGAGACAAGTCCCAGCTCCACGAGGTCGAGCGGGCTGATGAAGGCATCGCTGATGCGGAAACCACCGGCTCGCATGATCGCGTCGCGAAGCGGTACCGCCCAGTGATGCTCGATCAGGATGAGTGCTGCCGCCGAGTCGTTAGGAATGTCCGCCAGCACATCCCAGGCTTCCTCCTCGGTAAACACGTTAACACCGCCCTCGGCCGCTACCTCCTCGGCGCCTGCGATGGCGCCCGCCTCTGCGCCCTCCTCACCCTCGATCCCCAGGCCGATCAGGGCGCCGATCTTGCTGCCGAGCTCGATCGCCTCGGCTTCGGTGAGGTTGCTGAGGTGCTCTACTTCCAGCTCGCCGTCGGCGTCCTTGTAGACGGCGAGCGAGTCGATGACGCGCACCGTGTCGCTCGCGCGGAGCCGCTCGAGCTCGGCGATGACCTCGCCGTGGAAGTCGGGGTGGTTGAATCCCAGTACGATCAGCTGCACCGGTCCGATTGCCATGTTCTCGCCCTCCGATTTGGATCTCTTCTCGGCACCAGCATCTGGGTGATCGAGGCGCAGGCACATCACCCGACGCGGGCGATGTCGCGTCGAGTCGGCGGACCGCTCAGGCGCGAGCAGGTGGATCACCCCGCGTCGGCCCATCCGTCGAGGACGGGCCGCACGGCCAACTCACCCGCCGTGAATGGGGTGCGGCGAGCCGTAGAGAGGGACGTTGGAAGTGGCCACACCGAATTCCGATCGACTGGGGGCCTGCGGTGCCATCGTCCTACTACGAAATCCGCGTGACTAGTGTCCTGCCGCCTGAAGTCCTGCTTGACTTCGACCGGCTCATCGCGTCAGTGGAGCCGGTCGAGACCGTCGTGCACGGCCCTCTCCGGGATCAGGCGGACCTGAACGGGCTTCTCGCCAGGCTCGAGACCTTCGGCGTCCAGGTCCTGGAGGTACGACGCCTCCAGGACAGGGATCCGCCCGCAGCCGAGCGTGAACCTCCTGGTTGATGTCGCGGGCTGGTCAGGCCGGCGGCCAGGGCGCGCCGATGAGCCGCTCGATGTCCTCGCCGAACGGCCGGTCCTCCTCGATCGGATCGACGATGCCGGCCAGCCAGTCCAGCAGGACCCGGCTCCCGGCGGGCGGCGGCCCGGACAGCGCCGCCGCCTGGTAACCGGCCAGCAGCTCGCACGCGGTCACGGCGCGGGCGTGACGCAGCGCGGCGCGGAGCTTCCCGGCCGCCTCCCAGGCGAACGACTGCACGTCCTCCTGGCCGCCGGACGTCTCGATCAGGCCGACCGGGGTCGCGGCCGCCAGCCGCCGCATCGCGTGTACCTCGCCGGCCGCGCGCTTGTGGACCGGCGTCAGGCCGGCCTGCGGGCCGGGGTCGCGGGCTAGCTGCGCGGGCAGCCCGGTCACGGCGGGATTCATCAGCCGGTGCAGCCGTGCCGCCGCCACCTCCGCCGCGTGACAGAAGGCCGCCGTGAGGTGGTCGCAGTGCGCGGCCAGGTCGATCCCGTGGAAACCGGCCGTGCTGGTGAACCGCCCGTCGAGGTAGGCGGGGGAGTCGGTGACCCCGGTCAGGGCCCGGCGGACGGCCGCCTCGAGCAGCGCGGCGGCCCGGTGGAGCTGGGTGAGGACCGGCCCGGCCACCCGGAACGACACCGGCGCCTGCAGGGACCGCGGCGACGGCTCGTCGCCCGCTGCCGCGCGGAGCCGCGCCAGCACCGCGGCCAGCACCTCGTCGCCGCGCCCGCAGGCGGCCCGGTAGGGATCGCGCGGCGCCCGGATCACCGCGATGGACAGCGCCGCGGCCGCCTCCATCAGCGAGGTGAGCGCGGCGGCCTCGCCGAGGCGGAGGACGGCTAGCGCGGTGGCTCCGGGCACCCCCTGGATCAGGGCGATGCCCTCCTTCGGGCCCAGGCCGAATTCGGCCAGCCCATGCTCGCGCAGCGCCTCGGCCGCGGGCCGCGTGGCCCCGCCCGGCCCGAGCACCCGGCCGATGCCGGCCAGCGGCCCGAACGCGTGCGCCAGCTGGGTGATCTCGCCCGCGGTCCCGGCGCCCGCCTCGGGCACCGCGGGCACGATGCCGTCGTTGAGGAGATCGGCGAGCCGCTGGCAGAGCCCGTCAGAAACAGCGGCGTCACCGGTGAGGAAGGTCAGCAGCCGGACCACGACGATCGCCCTGGCATCGGTCTCGCTCAGCCAGGGCGGGCCGCCGGCGGCCCGGGCCAGCAGCAGGTTGCGCTGGTGGTGGCGCTGCTGCTGCTCGGTCAGCCGGACGGAGGACAGCGCCCCCATGCCGGTGTTGACGCCGTACACCGGCTGACCGTGCAGCGCCCGCCGGGCCTGTTCGCAGTGCTGCCGCACCGCCGCGAGCAGGCCGGGCGCCACGGCGACGGGCCGGCCCTCGGCCACGGCCCTGATCAGGCCGAGGTCCGGGTCGTCGACCTGGGTGATCACCAGCGTGGGCATCGTCAGCGGTACCGGAGCATCGTTCCGGCGTCCTGCTCTTCGGCCCGGCGCAGGATGGCCAGGCCGACGGCGATATCGAGGATGGCGAGCCCGCGGTGCCAGAGCAGGATCCGCTCGTCGTCGCGCTCCCGGCCGGGTCGCTGGCCGGTGACGATCTGGCCCAGCTCGGCGTGCAGGGACGCGGGCGAGAGCCGGCCGGTATCCACGTGGCGGCGCAGCGCGCCGAACCGGCCCGACTGCGCCTCCCGCCAGTCGTCGACCACCACCTTGTCCATCACGTCGAGCAGGTCGAGTTCCACCGCGCTGACGGTGCCGTAGGGGACGACGAAGGCGCCCGGCCTGACCGCGGCGGTTCGCAGCAGCGGCGCGGGTTCGGTCAGCCGCGACGCCTCGACCAGGATGTCCGCGCCGTCGAAGACGTCCTCCGCGGTGTCGGCCACGCGGACGGGAGCCCGGGTGACCGCGGCGAGCTGCCGGGCGAACGCCTCCCGGGACTCCGGCCGGCGGCTGGTGACCCGGATCTCGTCCAGGTCGAACAGCTCGTCCAGCAGCACGACGTTCCAGAACGCGGTGCCGCGGGCTCCCACGTGGCCGAGCACCCGCGAGTCCGGCCGGGCCAGGTAGCGCGCGCCCACGGCGGTCATCGCGCCGGTCCGGCAGGCGGTGATCAAGGTGGCGTCCATGATCGCCAGCGGAACTCCCGTGCCGGGGTCGTAGAGGGTCAGCAGCCCGAGCTCGCTGGGCAGCCCGGCGGCGTAGTTGGCCACGAAGTCCCCGACCACCTTGACCCCGGCGACCCCGCCGACCCCGCCGCGAAGCACGTTGAAGTGACCGGCGCCGTTGTTGTCCGGGACCAGGTGCACCCTCGGCTCGACCACCACGTGCCCGTCGCCGTGCGCGCGCACGGCGCCCTCCACGGCGTCGATGATCTCGGCGTTCGAGAGCCCGAGCGAGTCGATGTCAGGCCCGGAGAGGAACCGGATCCACAGTCCTCCCGACATGGCCACGTCAGCGATCACCTGGCTTAGGCTAGCGGGGATGCAGCGACGCGCAGTGAGCCAGGCCCGCCGGTGACCGCCGAGGCGAGGATCCGGCCGCTGCGCCCGTCCGACCACGATCCGGTCATCGCGGTGATCGACGAGTGGTGGGGCGGCCGCCCCATGGCCCAGATGCTGCCCAGGCTGTTCTTCGACCACTTCACCGATACCAGCTTCGCCGCCGACCGTGACGGCGCGCTGGCCGGTTTCCTGGTGGGGTTCGTGTCCCCGGCGCAGCCGGGCGAGGCCTATATCCATTTCGTCGGCGTCGACCCGGGGGAGCGGAGCCAGGGACTCGGCCGGCGGCTGTACGGCACGTTCTTCGACGCGGCGCGGGCCCGGAACTGCACGCGCGTGCGCGCCGTAACCTCGCCGGTGAACACCGGCTCGGTCGCCTTCCACAGGCGGATGGGGTTCCGGCTCGAGCCCGGCGACGCCCACGTGGGCGACATTCCCGTAGCCACCGGCTACGACGGTCCCGGGCAGGACCGGGTGCGCTTCGTCAGGGACCTGCCGTCCTGACCGGGTCGCACCGCGGCGGCGCCCGGGAACCCGGACTGGCATCATGAGGGACATGGCCGCTGGCTTGGTGAGCCCGGTTTTCGCGGGCCGAGAGGCTGAGCTCATGCTGCTGGCTGACGCGTTCGAAGATGCGGCGGGCGGTACGCCGCGCACGGTGCTGACCGGCGCGGAAGCCGGAGGCGGCAAGTCGAGGCTGGTCACAGAGTTCACCGCGACGGTGGCGGACCGCGCCATGGTTCTCGCCGGGGGCTGTGTCGAGCTGGGCGCGGGCGGCCTGCCCTACGCGCCGTTCACCGCGGCCTTGCGCCGGCTGGTCCGGGCGCGCGGCGCCGCGGAGGTGGCCGGACTGCTGCCTGGCCAGACCGCAGGCGAACTGGGCGTGCTGCTGCCCGATTTCGGTACCCCGCCAGCGGGCGCCGACCCCGGGACAGCGCGTGCCCGCCTCTTCGAGGTACTGCTCACGCTGCTCGAGACCCTGGCGGAACAACAGCCGGTCGTCCTGGTCGTCGAGGACGTGCAGTGGGCCGACCGTTCGACCTGTGACCTGCTGAGCTTCCTGGTCCGAAACATCCGGCAGGCGCGCGTGCTGCTGGTGGCCACGTTCAGGTCCGATGAGATGAACCGCAACGACCTGCTTCGGCCGCTGCTCGCCGGGCTGGCCCGGGCGGAGGGGGTATCACGCCTGCAGCTGGCCCGGCTGTCCCGCGCCCAGGCCGCGGTGCAGCTCGAGGGCATCCTGGGGCGGCCGCCGGCCGCCGCGCTGATCGACGAGGTGTACCAGCGCGGCGGCGGTATCCCGCTGCTCACCGAGGCCCTGGTGAACTCCGACGGCACGGTCGGCGCCGAGCTGCCGGTATCCCTGCGGGATCTGCTGCTGGCCGCGGTCGCGGTGCTGCCGGAACGGACGCAGCAGGCGCTGCGGGTCGCCGCCGCCGGCGGCGCGCGGCTCAGTCATCTGCTGCTCGCGGCCGTGACCGGCCTCGATGACGCGACCCTGACGGCCGCCCTGCGTCCGGCTGTCGACGCCAACGTACTGGTCAGCGACGCCGACGGGTACGCCTTCCGGCATCAGCTGATCCGCGAGGCGGTGCTGGAGGAGATGCTGCCCGGGGAGCGGGCTCAGGCGCACCGCGCCTTCGCCACCGCGCTGGAGACCGGCCTGGAGACCGGTTCGCGGGCCGGGCCGGAAAGCACCCTCACGGTTCTGGCCGCGCTGCACTGGCGCGGCGCGCAGGATGACGAGCGCGCGCTGGCGGCGGCGTGGCGGGCGGCGGGCGCCGCCGGGACGGCCCTGGCGTATGCGCAGCGGCTGCGGATGCTCGAGCAGGTACTCGAGCTCTGGGATCGGGTGCCCGAACCCGCCCGTCCGTTCGGCCTGGATCACGTCGGCGTGCTCGAGCTCGCCGCCGACGCAGCCCGCTGGGCCGGCGAGCCGGAACGCGGCCTGGCCCTGGCGGAGGCGGCCATCGCCGAGCTCGGTGCCGTCGATGATGCCGAACGGATGGCCTCGATGCTCCGCCACCGCGCCGGGCTCCGCCAGGATCTGCTGCTCCCCGGACAGCTCGATGACCTGCACGCGGCGCTGGGCCTGGCCAGTGCGCCGAGCCTGGTGCGGGCCCAGATCCTCGCCCGGCTCTGCTGGGCGCTGAAGCGGGAGGACCGCTTTGCGGAATCCGAGGGCATGGCCCTGGACCTGCGCGCCCTCGCCGAGCAGCTCGGCGACGAGGAGCACCGGGTCGAAGCCGACATGGCGCTGGCATCACTCGGAGCGCTCCGCGGCGAGGACACCATGGCCGCCTTGCGCGGGGCGCAGGAGGCGGCTGAGCGGGCCGGTTTCGGGCTGCTCGAGGCGTGGGCATACCTCACCATCACCAACGCGCTCGAGGGCAGCGGCCGTCACGAGCTCGCCATTCCGGCGGGCCGGGAGGGCCTGGCCCGGGCCAGGCAGCTCGGCCTGGGCCGGCAGATCGCGGCGCCGATCGCCGGGAACCTGGCCGAGTCCCTGACCTCGGCCGGGCGCTGGGACGAGGCACTTGAGATCCTGGACGAGGTGCTCGGCCTGGACCTATCGCCGCTGGGCCGCTTCGGGCCGCTCGTGATCCGCGCCCAGATCGCCGTGGCCCGGGGAGACCAGGAAACGGCCGAACGGATGCTTGACGAACTGCGTTCGCTGCCGGCCGGCGTGCAGGCGGAGAGCCAGCGCCTGCTCTCGCTCGCCCGGATCGAGATCGACGCCCGGCTGGCCAGGGGCGACCTCGCGGGTGCCCTGGACGCGGGGCGAACGGCCCTGATCCGCGACTGGCCGGCCGATCCGCGGTACCTATGGCCGCTGCTCGCCACGGCCATGCGCGCCTGCGCCGAGACGAGCGCGGTGAGCCTGCCGCCGGAAGCCTGCGACCCGGGACGGCTACGCAAGGATCTGGAGCTGCGGGCCGGGAGCACGGACCGGGCCGGGCCGGTGCACGACGCCTGGGCCGCGACGTTCGCCGCTGAAGCGGCCCGAGCCGACGGCCGTGCCGACGACCGGCCCGACCTGGCCGCCTGGGACGCCGCCGCCTCGGCCTGGGCCGCCCTGGCTCAGCCCCAGCAGGAGGCGTACGCGCTCCTCCTGGCCGCGAGGGCCGCGTCAGCAGCCGGTAACCGGGAAGGCGCGGCCGCCCGGCTCGGCCGCGCGGCCGATCTGGCCGGCCGTCTCGGCGCGCGCCCTCTGCTCGAGCAGATCGGCTCGCTGGCCCGGCGGGCCCGCGTCGACGTGCCCGCCCTGCCCGGGCCGCGCGGGCACGTCGAGCCCGGCGGAGCCGCGCCGTTCGGGCTCACCGAGCGCGAACTCGAAGTACTGCGCCTGGTGGCCGCCGGCCGCGGCAACCGCGACATCGCCGCCGAGCTCTTCATCTCGCCCAAGACGGCCAGCGTGCACGTTTCCAACATCCTGGGCAAGCTCGGCGTCAGCTCGCGCGGTGAGGCCGCCGCGATGGCGTACCAGCAGCACCTTCTGGACGACAGCTAACCGCCGTACGCTGAGAATCAGCCATCTCCCTGACGGAGGAATAGCCGTGACCAGCCGCCACCCCCCGGTCGATGACTGGGCCACCGACTTCGATCACACCGACCCCGCCTGGGTGACCGATCCGTATCCGATCTGGGAGGAGCTGCGTCAACGGTGCCCCGTCGCGCACAGCGACCGGTACGGCGGGACGTGGCTGCCGGTTACCCACGAACTGGTCTCCGAGGTGGCCTACGACACCGAGCACTTCACCTCCCGCTCGGTCGTGGTCAGCGAGGAGCGGCCAGGTCCCGACGACCTGCCCGCGCCGATCGGGCTGTCCCCGCCGATCACGTCGGACCCGCCCTTCCACGCCATGGCCCGCGGGATGCTGCTGCCCGCCTTCGGCCCCAGGGCGACCGCCGCCCTCGAGCCCTTCACCCGGGACCTGTGCCGCGAACTGCTCGCGCAGACCGAGGGCCGGGCGAGCTTTGACGCGGCCATCGAGTACGCCCGGCACATCCCGGTCCGGGTCATCGTCAGGTTCCTGGGGTTCCCCCAGGAAGACGCCGACCGCTTCCGGCGCTTCATCCGGCTGGTGCTCGAGGAGGTCAACACGCCCGCCGAGGACGAGGAGCGGGAGGCGATGTTCGGCGAACTCGACGCGTACATGGACGCCCAGATCGACGATCACATCGCACACCCCAGGGACGACCTCACCTCGTTCCTCATCGGGGCGGAGATCGGCGGCAGCAAGCTGAGCCGGGAGCACGTCCGCGGCACCATGATCCTGCTGATGATCGCCGGGATCGACACCACCTGGTCGGCGATTGGCGCGGCCCTTTGGCACCTGGCCCGGCATCCCGCCGACCGGCGCAGGCTGGCCGGCGACCCGGGTCTGATGGGCACCGCCGTCGAGGAGTTCCTGCGCGCCTACGCGCCGGTCACGATGGCGCGCCTGGTGGCCAAGGACTTCGACTTCCACGGGCACCAGCTGAAGGAGGGCGACTGGCTGCTGCTCCCGTTCCCGGCCGCCAACCGGGACCCCAGCGTCTTCGAGAGCCCCGACGCGGTACAGCTGGACCGGGAAAAGAACCGGCACGCGGCGTTCGGCCTGGGGCGGCATCGCTGCCTCGGATCCAGCCTGGCCCGGATGGAACTCCGGGTCGCCCTGCAGGAGTGGATGGCCCGCTACCCGGACTTCGAGCTATCTGATCCCGCGGCCGTCACCTGGTCCGGCGGCCAGGTCCGCGGCCCGCGCACGCTCCCCGTCACCATCCTCGCGCCCTAAGCCCTCGGCCGCTGGCCTAGGCCCTGGAACGGCCCCAGAAGTAGGGCATTTGTCCGATGCGCCCGCGCAGGCCTTAACCGTAATTTCGATTGTGGGTGCCTGATGCCGGCTGACCGGCGAGAGCGGCACCCAGACCACGGGGTTCGCGAGGAGTTTCATCATGATGCCGTACCAGTCCTACCAGATCTACCAGGCCGAACGGCCGAAGAGCGCCGCCGAGATCCGGCGCGCCGACGAGCAGCTCGGCCAGATGGCCGAGAACGTGTCGTGGCTGTGGCAGCACGCCATCCGGCGCATCACCCTGTTCCGGGGCCAGGACCGGCAGCCGGCCTGCTCCGCCGTGCTCGACGCGACGCGGTAAGACGCCCGCCGGGGGAGAGCCGGGGAGATCCGCCACCTAAGACCGGCCGCTGAGCCACGCCAGGCTCAGCGGCCGGTCCACGCCGGGGGCCGCTTGTCGCGGAACGCGGCGGGCCCTTCCTGCGCGTCGGCGCTGTGGTAGACCGGCGCCCAGATCCGTTCGGCCTCGTCGAAAAGGTCCGGCCTGGACAGGTACGCGGTGCGCTTGGCGGCCAGCACGGACAGCGGGGCGTTTGCCGCGATCCGCATCGCTACCTGCTGGGTCCGCGCCCGCAGGTCCGCGAGCGGCACGACGTCGTTGACCAGCCCGATCTCATACGCCCGCCGGGCAGTGAGCGGGTCGCCGGTGAGCAGGATCTGCAGGGCGATCCGGGGCGGGATCAGCCAGGACAGCGGCGCGGCCCACGGCGCGCCGCGCCCCACCTTCACCTCGCTGATGGCGAACGTCGCGGTGTCAGCGGCGATGCACAGGTCACAGCACTGGGCGAGCAGGAACCCGCCGGCCCACGCGACACCGTTTACCGCGGCGATGGTCGGCTTGGCCACCTCGATGTTGCGGCCGAACTGGGGCACGAAGTCCGGCGGCGGCACGGTGAGCGCGGTCTCGGCCATCTCCTTCAGGTCGCCGCCGGCGCAGAACGCCTTCTCGCCGGCCCCGGTGAGCACCAGGACCTTCGCGGTGTCGTCCTCGTTGAAGCGCCGGACCCCCGCCCACAGGCCCTCCCGCACGGCCGCGTTGAGCGCGTTGCGGGCTTCAGGCCGCTCGATGGTGAGCCAGGCGACGCCGCCCTCGACCCGGTAGCTGACAGCATCCGTCATCGCACCACTCCCTGTGTCTTGGGCGTAACGGTCCATGGCTTCACAGCAGCGGACTGAACTCGTAGATTATTGCATTAGTGAACTGTGAATCACTAAAGTCGCTCCGGGAGGACGCCGTGGATCTGGATGTGACGAGCCTGCATCACCGGCGAGCCGTGTACCGGTGGGAGCGGATGAGCGTCGGCGACCTCATCGAGCGGGTGACCTGGAGCCGGCCGGACAAGGTGGCCATCGTCGGCCGCCCGGGCGCTTACGCCGACGAGCAGATGCACGCGCTGACCTACCGGCAGGCCGATACGGTCGCCAACCAGGTGGCGAACGCGCTGCTGGCCAGCGGCCTGGAACGCGGCGACGTAGTCCTGCTGTTCTGCGAGAACTCGGTCGAGGCCTACCTGGCCAAGATCGGCATCGCCAAGGCCGGCCTCGTCGCCGCGCCGCTGAACCCGATGATGGCACCGGACCTCATACAGGCCATGATCGACCTGGTCCAGCCGAAGCTGGCCATCGTGGACGCCGAACTGTGGCCCAGGGCTCAGGAGCCGTTCGCTGCGAAGGGCCTGCGAGCCGGGGTGACCATCGCCATCGGCGGTGCGCCGGTGCCGGGCAGCGTGTCGTTTACCGAGTTCATCGCGGGTCAGGCCGGCTCCGAGCCGGACGTGGAGATCCACTCGGACGACATCTGGGAGATCCTGTTCACCTCGGGCACGACCGCGCTGCCGAAGGGCGTCATGATCTCGCACGCGTGCAGCTACGCGGCCGGGTTCGGCTTCGCGCTCTCGCTGACCCGCGGGCTGCGGCTCGAATCCGACCTCAAGGTCGGGACGTACCTGCCGATGATCTACCACGTGGGTGATCAGCCATTCACCTACTCGGTGTTCCTGTGTGCTGGCACGCTGGTACTGGGCCGCCGCCCGAACCCCGATCACATCGCCGAGATGATCGACGCGGAGGGGGTGACCGCGCTGTGGGCCGGCTCGCCGGCCATGGTGCGGGCGCTGGACGCGGTGCTGACCGCGCGCCCGGACCTGGACGCGCGCAGCCTGACCGTGATCGTGTACGGCTGGGCCGCGCTGCCCCCGGCCACGCTGGCCTCGATGAAGCGGCACTGCGGCGATGACCTGTGCGTATTCGAGATCTTCGGCCAGACCGAGTCGATCTCGTGTCACCGGTTCTGGCCGGGCGAGTGGCCGGAACTGTACGCGGCCACGGCGCCGCAGCAGAACTACGTGGGCGTGCCGAGCCCGATCCTGGCCTCGACGGTCCTCGACCCGGACGGCCGTGACCTCGCCGGTCAGCCCGGCGTGGCCGGCGAGGCGGTGTACCGGTCCCCGGCCGTCATGGCCGGCTACTACCGGGACGAGGCGGCCACCCGGCACGCGTTCCGGTTCGGCTGGTTCCACTCCGGGGACAGCTGCGCCTACGACGACGCGGGCCTGCGCGTCATGCTCGACCGGTACAAGGACATCGTGAAGACGGGCGGCGAGAACGTGTCCAGCCTGCGGGTGGAGGCCGTGCTGACCCAGCACCCGGACGTGGCCAAGGCGGCGGTCGTCGGGCTGCCGCACCCGCGCTGGAGCGAGGCCGTGACCGCGGTGGTGGTGCTCAGGGACGGGGCCGAGGCCAGCGAGGAGGACCTGATCAAGCACTGCCGGGCCAGCCTGGCCGGCTACGAGACGCCCAAGTCGGTAGTGTTCGCCGCCGACCTGCCCGAGACCGTGGGCGGCAAGGTGCTCAAGTACCGGCTGCGATCCGAGCACGCCGGGCACTACGCCGGCGCGAACCCGTAAGACCTGGGTCAGCAGCACGTCGGCGATCTCGTCGACTTGGTGCACGTCACCACCGCCGTCACGCTG
>Ga0207657_10004398_pt1 | contig 14907 bp, 12 predicted proteins | sample KBSC33metaG_FD_184316 | JGI IMG/M metagenome (GOLD analysis project Ga0207657, IMG submission 184316) | Corn rhizosphere microbial communities from Kellogg Biological Station, Michigan, USA - KBS C3-3 metaG (SPAdes) (version 2) | ecosystem: Host-associated > Plants > Roots > Rhizosphere > Soil ... | reverse complement strand
GCGGCGGATCGGTCGGCGACGCGCTTGCGATCGAGCAGGCGCTCGGCGCTGCCGGCATTGACGGCGAAGTCCAGTTGCTCGACGGCGAGGGCTTGCACGACGCTGCCCGGAACGCTGTCGCCGACGGGGCAGGGCTCGTCATTGCGGGCGGGGGGGACGGGACGATCAGCTGCGTCGCGGGCGCGGTCTCGGGCACGGATACCCGGCTCGGGATCCTTCCTCTCGGAACGCTCAACCATCTGGCGCGCGACCTGAAGATTCCGCTCGATCTCGGTGAAGCGGCGAAACTGATTGCGTCGGGAAAGGCGCGGCGGATCGACGCCGCCGAGGTCAACGGCCGGATCTTCGTCAACAACAGCGCGATCGGAGTCTATCCGCTGATGGTCAGCGATCGCGACGCCCAGCAGGCGCGGCTCGGCCGGCGCAAGCGGCTGGCGATGGCGATCGCGGTGGCCCGCACGCTCCTCCGATTTTCGAGCCATCGGCTGACTCTCACCGTCGACGATCACAAGGCCGACGTCGACACGCCGTTGCTGTTCGTCGGCAATAATGCGTACCGGCTGGAAATGCCGGACAGCGGCACCCGCGAACGGCTCGACTCCGGCGAGCTTTGCGTCATCGTCCTTCGGCGCAAGTCGCGCTGGGGATTTTGCGCGGCGGCAGTTCGCTCGCTCGTCGGTCGCGAACGCCCGATCGATATCGTACAGCTTGACGACGTGCAGAGCCTCAGGGTCGACAGCCCGCGCCCTTCGCTTACCATTTCGCTCGATGGGGAGACGGCGACGATGCAACCTCCGCTCAATTACCGGATTCGACCCGGCGCGGTCAAAGTGATCGCGCCATGAAGCGAGGGTTTTCTTTATTCGCGGCGGTCGCGCTTGCCGGCTGCACGAGTATCAACCTGGCGCCCGTGCCGAAGGCGGAGGCCGGCGTCGCTTTCGACCGCAATGGAGAAGTTGGCGCCTTTGCCAACGGCATCGCCGATCCGCTGAACCGCCGCCCGGTCACACCCGACGATCCGGTGCGAGTCGCCTCGGTCAGCAAGCTCGTCGTCGCGATCGGCGTGATGAAGCTCGTCGAAGCAGGCAAGCTCGACCTCGACAGCGACGTCTCGCGCTGGCTCGGATGGAGCCTCCGCAACCCTGCCTTCGCCGACCGGGCGATTACGCTCCGCCAACTCCTCTCTCACACCAGCTCGGTCCGCGATCACGACGATCAATATGCGGTTCCGCTCGGAGGAACGATCCGGGCGGAAATGGCCAACCCCAAGTCGTGGGACCTGAAGCACGGCCCGGGCGAAACCTACTTCACCTATTCGAACATGAATTTCCCCATAGTGGGCTCGATTGTCGAGCGGGTGACCGGCGAGCGTTTCGACATCTGGATGCGCCGCAACCTGCTCGACCCGATGAAGGTCGACGCCTGCTATAACTGGCCGACGTGCAGCGACGAAGCCGTTGCCCGCGCCGTCGAGCTCGACACGCCCGACGGCAAGCCGGTGAAAGACGACCTGCACGCAAAGCGGCCGGATTGCCCCGTGGCCGTGAAAGAAGGCGCGGCATGTGACCTGTCCCGGTTCCGGCTCGGCGAAAATGGCGCCCTGTTCGCGCCGCAGGGCGGTCTCAGAATTTCAGTTCGCGGGCTGGAGCGCGTCGGCCGGATGCTCCTCAATGGCGGGATCCTGGACGGCGTTCGCATTCTCCAGCCGCAATCGGTCGAGACCTTGTTCGCGCCGGTGTGGCGCTACAATGGACGCAACGGTGACACCGACCATCGTTTTTATTGCACGCACGGTCTCGCGACCCAGACGATCCCGACGCCGGTCGGCGGCTGCAAGGACGATCCGGCAGGCGACGGGACCGTTCGGATGGGACACGCCGGAGACGCCTACGGCCTGCGCTCGGGGATTTGGCTCGATCGCGCCCGCGGGACCGGCGTCGCCTTCTTCGTGACGGGCCTCGGCGACGACCCACCGCGCGGGCGAAGCGCATTCCGCGCGGAAGAGGAGCAGGCATTCGGCCGTTCACTTTTGCTTTTTCGGCACTAGGAACAGCAAGCCCCCAACTTCGTTGTCGGGGCGAAATCACAAGGGAGAGAGAGCATGAGGAAACTGATCCTACTCGGGCTTTTGGTCGGCGTATCGGCCTGCGCGACGACACCTCCGACTCACACTTGCCCGGACGGGTCGGTGATTGATGCGTCGGTTCCGTGCCCGCCGCCACCGCCGCCGCCACCGCCGCCTCCGACGACGATGACCTGCCCCGACGGCACGGTTGTGAATGTCGGCACGGCTTGCCCGGCTCCGCCTCCGCCGCCGCCGCCACCGCCTCCGCCGCCTGCGCGGGCCGGAGAACGCGGCTGACACCAGGGGCAGCTCGCGCGAAGCGAGCCTGTGACTTTGCAACCACGGCGGCGGGAATCGGAAGGTTCCCGCCGCTCCCCAATCTCCTCGGCACGTGCTAGCGCCGTAGGATGGACGTAGCGCACGCCCTGTCCGGGTTCCTCGTCGGGCTCCTCGTGGGCGTGACTGGAGTTGGCGGCGGCTCGTTAATGGCCCCGCTTCTGATCCTGATCTTCGGGGTGCCGGCGACGACCGCCATCGGCACCGACCTGTGGTTCGCCGGAACCACGAAAACTGTCGGCGGCGCCATTCACCACGCCAAGAACAACGCCGACCTGATGGTCGTCCGACGGTTGATGACCGGCAGTATTCCCACGGCTGTCGCGACCTTGGCGGTGATGAACGCCATGCATTGGGACCAGGTCAGGAACGGCTGGCTTCCGATCACGCTCGGCGTGGTCCTTTGCATAACCTCCGCCGCGACAATCGCGCGCCCCTCGCTGCATCGCTGGATCGTCGCGAACGCCGGCCGGAACGGCTCGCTTCGCCGGATGCAATTGCCGCTAACGATCCTCGCCGGGGCGATCCTCGGGGTGCTGGTGACGATCACCTCGGTCGGCGCCGGCGCGTTCGGGGCAACGCTCCTGGTCTTTCTCTATCCCGGCCGGCTGAACGGCAAGCAGATCGTCGGCACAGACATCGTCCACGCCATCCCGCTGACCTTCGTGGCCGGGATCGGCCATCTACTGATCGGCAGCGTCGACGGACACCTGCTCTTGAACCTCCTGATCGGATCCATCCCCGGCATCATCATCGGCTCGCTTCTGGTCCACAAGGTCAGCGAGAAGCTGGTCAGGATAGCGCTGTCGATCGTCCTGATCATCGCGGGCGCGCGGCTGATTGCGGTCTGATCAGAAGCGGAACGAAATCCCGGTATAAAGCTCGAGGTCTGGCGTGTTCCGGTTGAGCCCGAAGTTCGCACCGGCATCGAGCTGGACATCCTTCGAGATCAGATAGGCAGCGGCCCCGTCGATCGAATATTGCCGAACGGTCCCGGCGGGATCGAAATCCCACGCTCCCCAGACTTCTCCCGAGACGGTGATTCGCCTCGACACCGGCACTCCAACGCTCGCGGCCGCGGCCGTGGCCACATGGTAGCCGGACCCGTCGCCGTCGGCGGCGACGTCCACTTCGGGCGCGATGCCCCAACCGACCGACGACTTGCCGAAACTGGAATCGGCGAGCAGCGCAATTCCGCCCTCGACCTTGCCGTTGCCGAGCGAATGCTTCGCGGTCGGAATCTTCACGAACGGGCGAACCGCGAACTGGACGGGCGCGGAAGCCTCGGTGAGCCGGTATTTCAATGCCAGCGCGGAATCGCCGAGCCCCGCAGGACCCTTGCGAATGTCGACATAGGCTGGAAGGTCGAGCTCGAGATGCAGTCGGTCGCCGAATCCGAACTTCACGGCTGTCCCGCCGATGTCGAGCCCGTCGGTGCGAACCCCGCCGGAACTGTCGCGCGACCAATCCGCCAACCCGCTTTCGACCTGGATCATTCCAGGCGGGACAGTGCAGGTCGGCGTCGCCTTGCCGGGCCGGTCGGCGCAGATCGGCTGCTCGTCAGCCGCCCGGGCGGCGGCGGCTGATCCGATCAACAGGTAAGCGAGCAAAAGCTGTTTCGTCACGGGGCCCCCGGTTCGAAACTGCCGCCGCTGCCGGGCCGCGTCGAGTTAAAATCTGGGCAGGGCTGTAATCTTGCGCATTCACTTGCGGGACGCAGCGCTCTCCTGACGCACTTTCGCGAATTCGGATTGCGGGTTCCATTTGGGCCACTCGCGGTCATTCGCGAGACGGCTGCCGATCGCGTAAAATAGTCCGGCTTCCTGCGCCGCCCCCCGCAGGTCCCAATTGGGCGACCAGGAATCGCAGGTCTGGTGGTAGCAATTGGTCGTGAAGTCGCTCAGCCACTTCTCGCCTGCCGCGCGCCCGCCGTTCTGCATGTCGTAGGCACCCGCCAGCGCCATATCGAGCAGGACCGGAACTCCACGTTTGGCGAATGAGAAATGGTCGGCGCGGTAAAACAAGCCCCGTTCGGGATGCCCTTCGTCGGTCACGTAACGGCCCTGCTTCTTCGCCTCCTCGACGAGAATGTCCTCCATCTGGCTTTGGCCCTTGCCGATAAGGACGACGTCCTTGACCGGCCCGTTCCACTGCAGCGTGTCGAAGGTCAGGTTCGCGACCATCTTGTCCATCGGATAGAGCGGATGCTGCGCATAATAGGCACTCCCCAGCAGCCCCCGCTCCTCACCGGTCCAAGCGAAGAACAGCAACGTCCGCTGCGGCCGAGGGCCGGAGGCGAACAGCCGAGCATCCTCAATCATTGCCGCGAGCCCCAGCGCGTCGTCCGCTGCGCCGGGGCGGATGGTGCGGCCCTGAGCGTCGGCCGGTCCGATGCCGTAGGCGTCCCAATGGCCGCCGTAGCTCACCGTCTCATCCGGATATTTGGACCCGGTCAGTTTGCCGATGACGTTGTGGCTCTGGATTTTGTCCACCGTGGCGTCCGCGTCGATTGAAAAAGTTGCCTTCAGGTCGATCGGCTTGAACGCCGCAGTCCGCGCCTCGCGCTTCACCGTATCGTAATCGTAGCCGGCACGCTTCAGCAAAGCCTCGGCAACGCCGCGCTGGATCCAGCCCTGCAGGAGCACCGGCTGCTGCGCGTCCGGCGGAAGGACGATGTTGTAGCTCTCGCCCGCTGGGCTCTGGACAACCTTCCACGGATAGCCCGCCGCGTCGGTCTCGTGGACCACCAGCGCGCCAATCGCTCCGCGCCGGGCCGCTTCCTCATATTTGTAGGTCCAGCGGCCGTAATAGGTCATCGTCTTGCCGCCGAACTTGCCCGCCACCGCCTCGCCCGGCGTGGCCTCGAAGTCGGGGTCGTTGACAAGCATCACGATGATCTTGCCGTGCAAGTCGATGCCCTTGAAATCATCCCAGTTTCGCTCGGGCGCGTTGACGCCATAGCCGACGAACACCATTGGCGCGTCGGCGATATGGACCTTCTCCACGGGCCGCACCGTGCCGAGATAGATGTCCGCCGGATCGGCGAGCTTCACCGTCTGCCCCGCCTGCCTGACCGTGACGTTGATCGGGTCCTTCAGCTGCGTGCGGATCATCGGCACGCTCTGTGTCCAGCCTCCGTTCTCCCCGCCGGGCTCGAGCCCGGCCGCCTTGAACTGCTCGATCAGGTAGGGGATCGTCTTGGCTTCCCCGGGCGTGCCCGGCGCACGCCCCTGGAAATCGTCCGACGCAAGCACACGCGTGATCTCGCTCATCCGCTGCATGTCGACGTGCGGCGTGTCCGCGGACGCCGCCTTGCAGGCCAGCAGCGCCACCGCGGGCACCAGCATCGCCGAAATCCGCCACACGTTCATCCTGCTTCTCCCGTTCGGAATATCATTCGCGCTATAAGCAAAGCGGGAGGAGAGCCCCGATGCAACTCACCTACGCCATTAAGTACGTCGCCGACATGGACCGGGCGGTCGCGTTCCACCGCGACGTTCTGGGCCTCGAACTGAAATTCCAGTCGCCCGAATGGAGCGAGTTCGCGACCGGGCAGACGACTTTGGCGCTGCACCACTCCACGCCTGACAAAAAGGCCGGAACGGTCGAACTCGGCTTCGCAAGCGACGATCTGGCCGGCTTCTACGGCCGCCGCGACGAGCTCGGAGTCGAATTCAGTCGCCCGCCCACTGAAATGCACGGCGTCCACATCGCTCAGTTTCGCGATCCCGACGGCGCCGACACGTCTGTCAGCGGACCCGCCTAGGCCGCCTTCGGAAGGGCGTAGGCAATCACGTCGTCGCCCGGTGTCGTTCCGAGCGTCCCGTGGCCGCCGGCGACGACGACGACATATTGCCGGCCATCGGCACCCTGGTAGCTCATCGGCGTCGCCTGGCCGCCGGCCGGAAGCCGCGCCTCCCACAACTGCCGGCCGGTGGTGAGGTCATAGGCCCGGACATAATTGTCGAGAGTCGAGCTCAGGAACGCGACTCCGCCCGCCGTGGTCATCGGCCCGCCGAGCGACGGCACGCCGAGCTTGATGGGAAGCAACCCGGCCGTCTCGTCGCGGATGGTGCCGTTCTTGTGCATCCACGCGACCTTGCCGGTGGTGAGGTCCATGCCCGCGACATAGCCCCACGGCGGCGCCTGGCACGGCAGGCCGAGCTTCGACAGGAACGGATTGAGGTAGACGGCATAGGGGGCGCCGTAATTGGGGTTCAGCCCGCGGTTTGTCTCCTGCTTCTGCATGTCGGGCGGCCGTTTGGCGGTCAGCTTGTCGACGAACGCCATGTAGCTCGGGTTGGCGAAGGCGACCTTGCGCACCGGATCGATCGCCATTCCGCCCCAGTCCATCACCCCGAAATTGCCGGGATAGACGAGCGACCCTCTGGTCGACGGCGGAGTGAACGGTCCGTCGTACCGCAACTGCCGGAATTCGAGCCGGCACATCAGCTGGTCGAGCATCGTCGCGCCCCACATGTCGGCGCCCCGCATGGGCGTAAGCGGCATGAACGACGCCATGGAGAAAGGCTGAGTCCTCGACGTCCAGTCGCCGGCTGCGGCGCCCTGTGGCACCGGCCTTTCCTGTACCGGGATGACGGGCTTTCCGGTCCGCCTGTCGAGGATGAAGATGTTGCCGGTCTTGGTCGACTGCACGAGCGCCGGGACCATCGTTCCGCCGATCGGAAGATCGACCAGGGCCGGCTGGGCGGGAACGTCCATGTCCCACAGATCGTGGTGGACGTTCTGGAACACCCACTTCAATTTGCCGGTCGCGGAATCGAGGGCGACGATGCTGCTCGCGAATTTCTCGGTCGTTGGCGGGCGGTTGCCGCCGAACTGATCGACCGCGCCCATTCCGAACGGAATATAGATCATCCCCAGTTTCTCGTCGGCGGCCGACGTACTCCAGCTGTTCGGCGAGGACAGGCTGTAATGCTGGCTGGCAGCAAGCGGCGCCGTCTGGTCGGGATTGCCCGGATCGAAGTTCCACACCAGCTTACCGGTCTTCCCGTCAAACGCACGCACGACCCCTGACGGCATCTTCACGGATCGGTTGTCGAAAATTGCTCCCGCGAGCACAACCAGGCCGCGGGTCACCAGCGGCGCGGAGGTGAACTGATACCAGCCCTCCGTATAGCCGGGATATTGCGGCGTAAGGTTGATCTCGCCCGCGTTGCCGAAATCGCCGCACCGCCTGCCGCTGAGCGCGTCCAAAGCAATCAGCCGCGCGTCGTTGGTCGCCAGGAACAGCCGGGTGCTGCAGTCCGGCGCGCGCGGCGGCTGGGGCGCCGAGCCCGGCGCTGCGGCAGTGTCATAATAGCTCACTCCACGGCAGCTCATGTGCTGCGTGCCCGACACGTTCACCTTCGGGTCGTATCGCCACACCTGTTTCCCGGTGACGGGGTCGAGCGCGATGACGATGTCGTGCGGTGTGCACAGGTACAGCAGGTTGCCGACCTTGATCGGGGTCATCTCGTAGGTGAATTCGCCGGGGTCGCCGGACCGCTTCAAATCGCCGGTTTTGAAATGCCAGGCAGCCTTGAGGTCCTTCGCATTCGCCGGCGTGATCTGGTTGAGCGGCGAATATTTGAGGCCATCCCATGTGCCGCCATAGGCCGGCCAATCGCCGAGCGCCGCGTAGGTCGCCGGCGGAGCGCCGCCCCCGGCGCCCGCGAGCGTGCCCTCCCGGTCGTTCGGGTTCTGGAACAGCGAAATCGCCACCACGACGATCGAGGCAAGAAGCGCAACCGAAAGCGCGATTCCACCGCCGCGAACCGCGCTCGTCGCGGGCCGTAGCCACTGCGTCAGCCAAGGAAGCAGCAGCAGGACCGCGATGGGGACAAGCAGATTGCCGCGCGGCGACAATTGCCAGAAATCGAGTCCGACTTCGAACAGCGCCCAGATCAACGTACCCGCGAGGACGAGCGCATAGACCCACAGCGCCGCGGCGCTTCCGCGATAGAGGAGCACCGCGCTGACGATCAGGCCGATGCCTGCGATCACATAATAAATCGACCCGCCGACGATCGCGAGCCAGGCGCCGAACACGGCGGTCCAGATGCCGATCACCGCGATGATGATCGTCATGATGAGGGGGAAGAGCGGCGGCCGCTCCGGGCGTTTCCTGTCGGGCACGATTCAGGCCTCCGTTAACGGGGAGTCCGTCGGTTAACCGACCAAAGTCCGGAATCGTTGCAGCGCCGTTTGAATTGGCGCTCGTCAATACGGCCGCCGCCGGTACCTAGAAGCTTTTCCCCAGCGTAAGCATCGCCCGAAAGCGGTTGTGCGGGTGCGAATCGCGGATGTGCTGCCATAGCGGCACTGCCATGGCGGCGCCCGCCGACCAGCCGTTTTTGGAATTGAAGCGAATGCCCGGTGCGGCATAGATCCAGCCTCCGCCGCTCGCGAGTTCAACGGCTCCAGCAACCTCCTGCCGCCCTTCCCACTCCCCGCCGAACTCGACGAAAGCGTCCCAGCTGTCGTGCGCCTCATGATGGTGAGCGTGCTCCGCCTCGCTCGAACCGTGATGGTGCGGTTCTTCCACCTCGCCAAAATGATGTGAAATGGAAACTCCCCCTTGCAGCCGATCGCCGAGCCTGGTGTCTTGCGCGCCCTTGCCGGCGAACTGGTACAGGGCGCTCGCGGTGAACTGGACCGCGCCGGTCTTCATCGCGGCCGACGCGCCCGCGATCGGATCCCAGCTTCCGGTTCCGGGCTGGTGTTCGGTCTCGAGCCGCGCCCCTTCGAGATCGCGCTCATGCGTGCTCCCCGTCGGCAGCTTGAGACCGCCAACGAGCGCAAAACGAAAACCCTCCTCCCCAGTCAGCCGATATTTGGCCAGCAGGTTGAGATCGCCGATTCCCGACACCGTCCCAAGTTGCTCGACCTCGTTGGTTACGACGCCGCCCACATGCGAATGTTCGCCCTCGCGAAGGTCGTCGCGGCGCAGGTAAGGGAGCTCGGCCGAGAGCGTCAGCCGGTGCGTGATCCCGTAGGCAACGCCCAGCGAAGCGTTGAGATTATAATCCGTATTATGGGCATGAACGTGCTGTGCCGCGAGCGATTCCAGCACCGCATCCGATCGCTGTTCGGGCCGTGTGTAGAGGATTCGCAGCCCAACCGCGCCGTGACCCGCGTCGAGCGTGTCGGGCGAAAAAACATCGATACCGCTTCCCGAGCCCACGCCGCTTGGACCGGTGTGATCCGCGAGAGCGGGGGTGGCGAGCGCGGCAAGCGCCGCGCCAGCGACAAAATTGAATTTGATCATGGCATTTCCCGTGAACACCTCCAGCCTGCCGGCCGGAGGCGAATTGAACCGAATCGATCGAAGGCGTTCAGGCCGGAAGCGGCGGTCCAGTCAGCCGTGGCGGCTCGCGATCATCGGCCCGAGTCAGGGAGAGATAGGGCCGCCCCAGAAGCGGCGCGCTGAGGAATGGGATCGCTTCGGCCAGGATGCCGACGTCGTGTCCGAAGACGGCAGGAGTCGCGGCGGCTGCGTAAGGGCATATCTGGTGGAACTTGGTCTCATGGTGGTCCAGGTGGTGCGGCATCGGCCCTTCCGCCGCGCCGTCCGGACAGGCGACGATCGTCACCGCGCCGTAGTCGAAGGCCGGCATGAATCCTGCCGGCGCGAGCAGGCGAAGCGCAAGCAGCGCGAGCAGGATCACTGCCCACACGGGCCGGTTCGAGTGAGGTGCTGCTGTCATTCGCCGCATCGGATGCGCGCTAGTGCCGCGAGGTTCCCTTGTCAGCAGACGGCGGCTCCAGTTCGAGCAGCAATTCGCGCTTCAGGCGTGAAAGATCACCTTGGCCACGGTTCCTGGCCCGGCGTCGAACATGAGATTGCCGTGCAGCTGGCGCGCCAGGCTCTGCAGGATTCCCTGACCGAGACTCGAACCCTGGCGCTTCCCGAAGTCGGCTGGAAGACCCGGACCATCGTCGGCGACCGACAAGGTGTACACACCTTTGGCACCCGTTATCGTGACAGTGATGAGTCCGTCGGTCCGGCCGCTGAATGCGTGCTTCAGGCTATTGGTGACCAGCTCCGCCACGATCAGCGACAGCGACATCAGGCCGTTCAGGCTCAAGACCACTGCCGGGCTTTGGACGCGCAGCCGGACTTCAGGCGAATCGCTCGCGTTGATCAGGTCGGCGCACAGCGATTCAAGATAGGACTGCAAAGGCTGGTCCAGCGAGTCCGGATCGTGCAGCCGGCGGTGCACCCGGGACATTGTCTCGAGACGTCCCTGCGCCTTCTCCAGCGCCTCCGTGCAGGGTGAGTCCGCCTTCAGCAACTTCCTTCGGCGCATCAGCACCGCGGCAACAAACTGGAGATTATTGGCGACCCGGTGCTGCAGCTCCCGAAACAGCACGTTCGATCGTTCGCGCGCTTCCGACAACTCGGCAATCGCGGCGTTGAGGCTGAGAATGATGTAAAGCACGAGCATGGCGGTGACGACGAATATGATCATCGAGATGACGTGAGGGGTCGCCAGGATGAACCTGCCGTAGGGCGGAAAGAACATCACCCACGCGACCAGGGTGCAAACCGCCATGATCAACACAGCGATCTGAACTCCGCCGAATAACCCCGCCAGCAGGACTGCAGGCAAGAAGGTCATCGGGCCGAAGCCCTCGCTGACCCCGCCCAGCAACCAGCGCGACACCGACGCAAGGACAAAGAACGCGCCGCCTGCCGCAAGGCCAAGCCAGGGCCGATCTTGCGGCTGCCTTCGCAAAGCGGACGAAAGTCTGCGCACGAATCTGCTCCCCCGGGGAGGAAGTTCAACGATTCGCACTCGAAAGACAATGCATCGCGGGGGAGTGGAATCTTTTCGCGCCTGGCCGCACGTCACCCCAAAGCCCGCGCGACGCTTTCCCGGAGCGCCGGCAGCACCTCCTCTTCGAACCACGGATTGCGCGCCGCCCAGATGCGCGACCGCCACGACGGGTGTGGCAGCGGAAAGTAGCGCGGCAGATAATCACGGAAGGCGCGCACACGGGCACCCACCGATCCCGGGCCCAGCACATGGTTCTGTGCATACCCGCCGATCAGCAGCGTAAGGCGAATCGCGGGCATCGCCGCGAGCAGCCGCTCCCGCCACAATGGCGCGCATTCCGGGCGCGGCGGTGCGTCGCCACCGTTGGCCGCTCGGCCCGGATAGCACAGTCCCATCGGCAGGATCGCGACCTTTGCGGCATCGTAAAACTGCTCGTTCGACAGACCCGCCCATTCGCGCAGGCGGTCGCCCGAAGGATCGGCAAAAGGAACGCCCGACGCATGCACCTTGGTACCGGGAGCCTGGCTTGCGACGAGCAGGGTCGCGGTTTGCGACATCTGGAACACTGGCCTCGGGCCGAGCGGCAACACGGCCGCGCACGCGGTGCAGGCGCGGACTTCGGCGACCAGCGACTCGAATTCGGCCGCTTTCACTCAGCCGGCGCTTGCCGGAGCCGCGGCCGCCTTGTCCATTTCATCGAGCGCGATAGCGGAATGGGCATAGGCTCCGCCCGCGCGCATTTCGGCTGCGACCCAGATCGCTTCCATGATTTCCATTTCCGACGCCCCTGCGCGAAGCGCGCCGCGGGTGTGGCCCCTGATGCAATAGGGACATTGGGTGACGTGGGCGACGGCAACCGCGATGATCTGCTTGGTCTTGGCTGGAAGCGCGCCGTCGGCGAACACCTGCTTGCTGAATTCGGCGAACGCCGCCGCCGCATCGGGCGCGAGCTCGCGCCGCTTGCGCGACAGTTCCGCGCTTGCCGCCGGGTAGAGATCGTTAGTCATCATCTTCTCCTGCAACTTCATTCAATGGGCCGGCCGAGGATCACTTGCCTCAGAACCACCGCATCGTTGTGAATCTCGTCGCGCGCCGAATAGACGAGCGTGACGGGCCCCTCGCGAGCAAGCAGGCGCAGGCGCTCAAGGAGATCGGCATGGCCGTGAATTTCCCTTGCGTAGCGCTCGCGGAATTCCTCCCAGCGCGAGGGATCGTGGCCGAACCATTTGCGAAGCTCGGTGCTCGGCGCGATGTCCTTCACCCATTCGTCGATTGCGGCGTCGGCCTTCGAAAGGCCGCGCGGCCAGAGCCGGTCGACCAGCAATCGGCGGCCCTCACCGGGACCGGGTGCGTCATAGGCGCGCTTGAGGCGGACGTTGATTGCGCGAATGGCCAAGACCATACTCCTCGCGCGCCGAATGACGCGCGTTGGCCATCGACCGCCTGGCACAAAGAGCCTCGATGATTGCCGCGGCCGGTCGATCCGCGGCGCGCCGGAAACCGGCGAAAAGGCGGCTGGAAAAAGAGCCCTCTTCGGGCCGATCGCGTCCCATCCTGCGGCCCCGGGGCGCTTGTGAAACGCCGAAGCCGGGACGGCCCAGTCGTTCGTCCGATATGCAACTCGCTCGACCGGTGTTCAAGACGTGCGCGCGACGCGGCAAATCCACAGAAATTTGCCCAAGATTACATTTACCCGCTTGCGTTCGGATTCAGATGAGGCACAATAGGTGGTAGCGCGGAAGGGGGAACGCCTCAAAGTTTGGTGTTCGGCGCCGGAATCCTTGTATTCCGGCGAGGGGCGGACTCGTCCCCGATTTCCACAGGGCGAGCCATGGCAAACCCCCTCCCGCCGCTGCAAAATGACTCGCTCGGATCGGTGCGGACGGGTAGAACGATTAGAGAACGAACGGCTCCTCGAGAGTCGCGGAACAGACGGGGTAGAACGATGGATTTCACGACTGGCAGCGAAGTTCCTTCCGGCGATGTGACGGCCGCGGCCGCTCCGTCGAGCAAGAGCATCGCCCCGCCCGCTTTTCCGGTGACGACCGACCCATCGCGCGACGATCTTCTAACGGAGTTCGGCAAGGAAACCCTTCGCGACCGCTATCTTCTGCCCAGCGAATCCTATCAGGACCTCTTCGCCCGCGTCGCCTCGGCCTATGCCGACGACGCCGACCACGCGCAGCGCGTCTACGATTATATCTCGCGGTTGTGGTTCATGCCGGCGACGCCGGTTCTTTCGAACGGCGGCACCGGTCGCGGGCTTCCAATCAGTTGCTATCTCAACAGCGTGTCCGACAGCCTCGAAGGGATCGTCGGGACCTGGAACGAGAACGTCTGGCTGGCGAGCCGCGGCGGCGGGATCGGCACCTATTGGGGGCGGGTTCGCGGGATCGGCGAGCCGGTCGGCCTCAATGGCAAGACCAGCGGAATCATTCCGTTCGTGCGGGTCATGGACAGCCTCACGCTGGCGATTTCGCAGGGCTCGCTGCGGCGCGGGTCGGCCGCCTGCTATCTCGACATCTCGCACCCGGAAATCGAGGAGTTCCTGGAAATCCGCAAGCCAAGCGGCGATTTCAACCGCAAGGCGCTCAACCTCCATCACGGCGTGCTCGTCACCGACGAGTTCATGGAAGCGGTCCGCGAGGGCGCGGAGTTCGAGCTTCGGTCGCCCAAGGACCAGAGCGTCCGCGGCAAGGTCGATGCGCGCGCGCTCTTCCAGAAGCTGGTCGAGACCCGCCTTGCGACGGGCGAGCCGTACATCATCTTCATCGACCAGGTGAACCGGTCGATGCCCAAGCACCACCGCGACCTGGGCTTGAAAGTGACGACGTCGAACCTGTGCTCGGAAATCACTCTTCCGACCGGCAAGGACCATCTCGGCGCCGACCGCACCGCGGTGTGCTGCCTCTCCTCCCTGAACCTCGAAACCTGGGACGAGTGGAACGGCGACAAGACCTTCATCGAGGACGTGATGCGCTTCCTCGACAATGTGCTGAGCGACTATATCGCCCGCGCTCCGGACGAGATGGCGCGCGCCAAGTACAGCGCCGAGCGCGAGCGCAGCGTCGGCCTCGGCGTGATGGGCTTCCACTCGTTCCTCCAGGCGCGCGGGATCCCGTTCGAAGGGGCGATGGCGAAGAGCTGGAACCTCAAGATTTTCAAGCACATCCGCGCGCAGGTTGACGAAGCCTCGATGATGCTCGCCAACGAGCGCGGACCGTGCCCCGACGCGCAGGACATGGGCGTGATGGAGCGCTTCAGCTGCAAGATGGCGATCGCGCCTACCGCGTCGATCTCGATCATCTGCGGCGGCACGTCCGCCTGCATCGAGCCGATCCCGGCCAACGTCTACACGCACAAAACCTTGTCCGGCTCGTTCGTGGTCAAGAACCCGCATTTGAAAGCGCTTCTGGAGGCCAAGTCCAAGGACAGCGACAAGGTGTGGAACTCGATCCTCGAGCATGGCGGGTCGGTCACGCACCTCGACTTCCTGACCCAGGAAGAAAAGGACGTGTACAAGACCAGCTTCGAGATCGACCAGCGCTGGCTCCTCGAGCTGTCCGCCGACCGCACGCCCTATATCGACCAGGCGCAGTCGCTGAACCTGTTCATCCCCGCCGACGTCGACAAGTGGGATCTCCTGATGCTGCACTTCCGCGCCTGGGAGCTCGGCATCAAGTCGCTCTATTACCTGCGCTCGAAGTCGGTGCAGCGCGCCGG
>Ga0207657_10004396_pt1 | contig 14909 bp, 13 predicted proteins | sample KBSC33metaG_FD_184316 | JGI IMG/M metagenome (GOLD analysis project Ga0207657, IMG submission 184316) | Corn rhizosphere microbial communities from Kellogg Biological Station, Michigan, USA - KBS C3-3 metaG (SPAdes) (version 2) | ecosystem: Host-associated > Plants > Roots > Rhizosphere > Soil ... | reverse complement strand
GGCCGGGCCTTGGTCGGGGCGTAGCGCAGCCTGGTAGCGCATCAGACTGGGGGTCTGGGGGTCGCAGGTTCGAATCCTGTCGCCCCGACCAGCTTTCCTTCGAAATGCAGGAAACCGCCGGGCGGCGCGCAGCGATGCGCGCCGCCCGGCACGCTTTCGAGCGCAATTCTCAGATCCGTTCGCCCTGAGCTTGTCGGGGCCTGCCCTGAGCGCCTGCCTTGCAGGCAGTCGAAGGGGGCTGCCCTGTCTTCGCGAAGAAAAGAACAGGGCTTCGACAAGCTCAGCCCGAACGGCGAGAGTGATACCGCTTTACCGCAATCCGCTCTAATCGAACTCATATCCGCGGTCGCGGCATCGTTCGAGCGGCACCAAGGGCTGGCGCAACATCGGAAAATCCGACCGCGGCGCCTCGACATAAGGGCGGCTGCCGCAGCGCGGGCAGCGCAGGGTGGCGCGCAGGAAGGCTTCGAGCCCGGTTCCGCAAACGAGCAGGATCGCGCCCGCCCAGCCGAAGCCATTGCCGCGATTGCCGCCGAACAGGATCAGCGCGATCACGCCCGACAGCATCAGCAAGCGCGGCGTCGTCATCAATTTCCAGCGCGGGCGCACCATTCTCCCCCGTTTCCCCGAAGCGATCCTATCACGGATCGCCCGGAGGGGGACACGAACGTGCTGTTAACCAGAGCGCTTTATGCCCGGGCGGAGTAAAGGTGGCATAACAAGATGGATTGTAGCGGCGAGCATCACGAGCTCCGACGAATGATGGAGGACTTCGCGGAGCTCATGACCATGTCGCCGGATGGCAGTTGCGCGGCGCTGCCACATGCGCGTTTGCTCTTCTCGCGACGTTTCGCCAGCCACATGGCCGAGGAAGCCGAATATCTTCGCGTGCTGACGGCATCTCCGGCCGGGTCGCGATTCCTGCCGATCCTTCCCGAATATCAAGATCGCGTGCGCCAATTGCGGGCCGATTATAGTGCGCATGTCCAAAAATGGACTCCGCGAAACATCGACCAGCGTTGGCCGGATTACGTGTCGGCCGTGCTGGTGCTCCAGGACAAGTTCCGCAACTTGATGGCGTGGGAGGAGAAGAGTTTCGCTTTTTAGCGCGGGGCGGATCGCCGAGGGCGAGGCGGCGCTCGCGCCGGCTCAGCGCTTCCGCCACTCCTCGAGCTTGCCGGCGATGATCTGGCCATGGGGCCGCGCTTTCTGGGCATATTGCATCAGCGCGATCGCATCCTCTCGCGTGAGCGGCGCCCCGCTTTCATATTTCATCGCGACGTCGCGCAGCACGATACCGTCCCTGTAGGTCAAAACGGCGGGAAATACGCTGCGCACGACATCGACCTGCGCGTCCGAAAGACGGCGGTCCGCCGCGCCGCTCTTGGCGGCGGCCGGCTCCAGATCGAACCTGATCTGCTCGGATTCGGGCAGGAATCGATTGATCGCCGCCACCGCGGGCGCGGTGCGCGCATGGAAACGTGCCCAGGTCTCAGGATCGATCGGCGCCATCCCGGACGGGAGATCGGGCAGGCGATGGACGAGCGCATCCGCGATCACCGAGCCGAACTCGACGCCGAACAGCCGATTGACCTGGAGCAGCAGGTCGAGCTCAGCGAGGGTGAGCGACCGGTTGACCGTCCCGACCTCGGCCTGTCCCTCGGACCGGACCAGCTCCCATACGCCGAGATGTTCGAAGAAGGCCTGGATCGCGGATCGGCGCAGCGCGGAATAATTGAACAAAGCGAAGGCGACCCCCTCAGCCTCGAGCGCACCCAACAGACGCGCGGCATGCTCGGCATCCCGATCATGGTCGGCGAACTCGGCGATATCGCCCGCAAAGCCGCGACGCTTGACCGCCTGCTGATAGGAGGAATTGAGCTTCTCGAACGGCTCGCGCACGAAGAGGATGATCTCGAAATCGAACTCGGCCGCATATTTGCGGTGGTTGTCGAGAAAGAGATCGAAGCGATGGAAGAGATTCTCGTTTGAGAACAATATCTTGCCATCGCATTCGTGCGCCCTAGCGATCTTGATGACCTGGCCTTCGAACCAATCCTCCGTGTCGAGATTGCCCGAAGTGACCTCGCCACGGCGCGCGCGATCCGATGCCGCATGCTCGGGATAGATTATGCCCGCCGAGCTCAGCAGATCCTGGTTGCGGGCGAGCGCCGCCTGAATCGCGGACGAGCCGGTCTTCCCATGACCGATGTGAAGGATGATCGTCTTCCTGCCGCGCATACCGCCCCCCCCGCCCGCTTCAGCGCCGTCGCGCGGTGAGGAAATAATCGAGCGCCAGGTTGGACGAGAGCGTGAAGCCGGTGCGCGGATCGAAGGACAGGCCGGTCGTGTCGATCACCTCCAGCCCGGCTTGCCCGGCCAGAGCGGCAAGCTCGTCGGGCGTCAGGAATTTATCATGATCGTGCGTGCCCTTGGGCACCATGCCGAAGCCCTCGCCCACCGTGATCAGGGCCAGCTTCGACAAAGGCGTGCGATTGGGCGTGGAGAGGATCAGCAGCCCGTCGTCCGCCAAAGCCCCCGCCAATCCGGCAATGAAGGCGGCGGGGTCGGCGACATGCTCGATCACCTCCATCGACACGACCAGGTCGAAACGCTCGCCCGCGAGGCTCTCGATCCCGCCCGCGCGATAGTCGATCGCGAGGCCCTGCCCTGCCGCATGATGACGCGCGGCCGCGATATTTTCGGGCGCGGCGTCGAGCCCGGTCACCTGTGCGCACAGCCGCGCGAGCGGTTCGGACAGCAACCCCGCGCCGCAGCCGACGTCGAGGGCACGCCGTCCCTTCAGCGGATGCCGGTCGCGCGGATCGAGATGCCAGGCCTCGTCGATCCGCATGCGCAGATAGGAAAGCCGCGCCGGATTGAGCCGGTGCAGCATCGCCGAAGAGCCGTTCGGATCCCACCAATCGGCGGCGAGCTTGCCGAAGAAGGCGGCTTCCGAAGGATCGATCGTGGCGGTGCCGTTGGTCATCCCGCCGCCTTATCAACTGCGCGGGACAGCGCCAACGCCTGACGCGCCGCAGCCGGCTAGACTCGTTTTCGCTTGGAGTCAGCGGCGAAAGCCCTCTTCCCTTGAGGGAGAGGGTTGGGTGAGGGTGTCCCACACTACGGGTCCAGGCGCTCGCCTGCGGCTCGCTCCCCTCATTGTTCCTCTCCCCGCCGGGGAGAGGGAGCTCCGCTTCAACCAAACCGAAAACGACTTTAGCGGCTGAATAGCATCCGGTCGCGTTCCTTCTGGCTCGCCGCGACATAGAAAGGCGCGAACCATGCCGGCTGGCCTTCGGCGGGTGGCTTTTTCAGGGTGATGACACCTACCGAATGCGGATCGGATGACGGTGCCGACGCCTTCATCTTGGTGCGGAAGTTCAGGTGGTCGAACATCCGCAAGGCTTCGATCGCATAGCTGGTGGCGACGCGCTGATCGGATATCTGGATCAGATGATCGCCATTGCCCTCCTCGCCGCTCATGGAGAGGTTGGACGAGCCCGCGAACACCTTGGCGGTCGGCAGGTTGAAATCCACCACCACGAACTTGTGATGGATGGTGATGCCCGCGCCGCCCGACCATTCCGCGCTGAACGGCTCGGGCGCGTGCGCGCTCAGATATTCGAAGTCGACGAGGCCCACCGAGCCGTCCGGCTTGGTCAGGCGGAGGCCCGATCTGCGGTTGGCGATGCCATAGCTGAACACCGGCTTCCCCATCAGCGCGTCGAGCGCCGTCCGAGTCGGGCCGTGGAGATCCTGATTGAGGAAGGCGATCGCGTAGAGCACGCTCGACGAGGCCTGCTGGATCGCCCCTGCCAGGGGTGACAGCGACAGGTCCGTATTGTTCGGATGCGGCGAAAAGCAGATGCGCGCGGTCGCGCCACTCGCCAGGCTCACCGCCTGCCAGGCCTTGGACAAGGCATTCTGTTCAAGAGTGTGCGGCCCGGCGAAAGCCAGCTCGAACATATCTCCGAACAACGTGATCACCTCCGGCGCATCGAAGGCGAGCAGGTTATTTGCCTGGATATAGAGGCCGCGAAACGAAAAATTGGTCGAGCCGCCGATCGCGCGATACGGGGCGCCGCTCTTGCGGGCGATGATCACCTTATTGTGCTGAAGCCCGTCGAAATGATGGCGTTGCACCTGCGCCCCGGCGGCGGCCAGCTGCTTCGCGGCGTCGGTTTCGCAACTGTCGGCATGTTTATGGCCGCCGCTGTCGTCGATCAGCACGCGAAGCGCGGACCGTCCATTGAATCGGCGCTGCGCGACGACCAGCAGCGCCTTGAGGAAATCGGGCTCGTTAAGGTCATAGGCCATGACGTCGAGCGTGATCGCCGGATCGTCGGCGGCTTCGCCGAGCAGGCCCCACAGCAGATCATTGGCCTTGCCGCCCAGCCAATCATAGACGCCTGCCGGCGCATCGGTCTTGATCCAGGTGAGCCCCTGATTCGGCGGCGGCAGGATCAGCTTGCGCCCGGCGGCGTCGGGAAACTTGTCGGCAAAGGCTTGCGACGAGGCGAAGTTGCGGGTGAAACCGATATCCACGAAGCCCGGCGCGGTCTCATCGCATAAGATGATCGCGCAGGTGATCGTGTCGCCCGCACGGAGCTGTTCGCTTGCATCCATATGCATCATCGTGACGCGATAGGCGTAGCGCCCCGGCTGCGGATCGTAGGGGAAGTGGATCCAGCGGAAGGTCTGGAGCGGCGCCTCGGTGGTCGGATATTCGCGATTGCCGCTCAACGTCGTTCCCGCCGGATAGGCGAAGGCCAGCCGATTGCGCAGCGGGGCGAAGCCGGCGGCTTTGGGGGATTGCACCTCGATCGCGAAACCGACGAAGCTCGGATCGGGATTGGCGACGTCCATGCCGAGCAGGCACATCCGCTCGCCGCGCCACAGCTTCAGCGAGAGCGAATCCGATTTGCCGAATTGAGCCGCCGTGGCCATGGCATCCCCCCTTTTCGCGCAGACTGAAAATAGCGCCGTCATTACTGACCGCACAGGGGAGTTTGTACCGAATCGGTAGCTTCGGTTTCGTGGCAGTGGGCAACCTGTTTGGGAATGCGCCTGGCGGCGCATTGCGGCACCGGCCCGCGCCCCCCACCCGGCCTCCCAACAGGTTATTCTATGGGAGGCGGGGTGGGGGCGCGGGCCGGTGCCGCCTCGAAACGCGCTCTTCCGCGCGTTTCCAAACAAGTCGCGCCGCGGAGCGCCGTAAAGATTTCCTTGGCCTGCTCGGCTTGCCTTGCGCGAGACGCGTCGCTAGCAGGCGGGCGAGCGCGAAAGCGCCCTCTCCCGCAATTTAATTACAAAGACCTCACCCCCATGGCACGCATCGTGATGAAGTTCGGCGGCACCTCGATGGCCGGGATCGAACGCATCCGCAACGTCGCGGCCCGGGTCAAGCATGAGGTCGATCAGGGCAACGAAGTCGCGGTGGTCGTGTCCGCGATGGCGGGCGAGACCGATCGCCTCGTCAATTTCTGCCGTGAGGCGAGCCCGCTCTACGATCCGCGCGAATATGACGTGGTGGTCGCCTCGGGCGAACAGGTGACGAGCGGATTGCTCGCGATCACGCTCCAGGCGATGGGCGTCAAGGCGCGCAGCTGGCTCGGCTGGCAATTGCCGATCGCGACGTCGGATGCGCACGCCTCCGCGCGTATCGCCAATATCGACAGCGCCAGGATCGGCGAGGCGATGGCGAGCGGCGAGGTCGCGGTGATCCCGGGCTTTCAGGGCGTGACCGAGGATGGCCGGGTGTCGACGCTCGGCCGCGGCGGATCGGACACGTCGGCGGTGGCCATCGCGGCGGCGATGAAGGCCGACCGCTGCGACATCTATACCGACGTCGATGGCGTCTACACGACCGACCCGCGCATCGTGCCCAAGGCGCGCAAGCTCCAATATGTCACCTATGAGGAGATGCTCGAGCTGGCCTCGGTCGGCGCCAAGGTGCTCCAGACCCGCTCGGTCGGGCTCGCGATGAAGGAGAAGGTCCGCGTCCAGGTCCTCTCCTCGTTCGACGCGCCCGGCAACGACCCTACCCCCGGCACGATGATCGTGGACGAAGACGAGATCGAAGGAAGCAAGATGGAACGCCAGCTCATCACGGGCATCGCGCACGACAAGAACGAGGCGAAGGTCACCCTGACCGCCGTGCCGGACAAGCCCGGCGCGGTCGCCAACATCTTCACCCCGCTCGCCGACGCCAACATCAACGTCGACATGATCGTGCAGAATGTCGCGCACGATACCGGATCGACCGACGTGACCTTCACCGTGCCCGGCGCCGAGCTGACGCGCGCGCTCGACGTGCTGACCAGGGCGCAGGAGGCGATCGGCTACGAACAGCTGATCCACGACAATACCGTCGCCAAGATTTCGGTCGTAGGTGTCGGCATGCGCAGCCACGCGGGCGTCGCCGCGCAGATGTTCAAGGCGCTTGCCGATCGCGGCATCAATGTGCTCGCGATCACTACCAGCGAGATCAAGGTCTCGGTCCTGATCCACGAGGATTATACCGAGCTTGCGGTGCGCGTGCTGCACACCGCTTATGGGCTGGATTCGACCGACGACGCGGCGTGATTTCAAGCCCTCTCCCGCTTGCGGGAGAGGGTTGGGTGAGGGCCTTCTTCTTGCTAGGGGGGCCGGATGAACACCTTTGACGCCGAGCTGCGCTCGGCCCCTCACCCCAGCCCTCTCCCGCAAGCGGGAGAGGGAGTGTCCCACCCCCGCACCGACGCGCTGATGCGCCGCGGCGCCGAATTCCTCGGCACGCAGCACGCGATCATGGCGGGCGCGATGTCGTGGGTTTCCGAGCGCCACCTCGTATCGGCCATCTCCAATGCGGGCGGCTTCGGCGTGATCGCGTGTGGTGCGATGACGCCCGAATTGCTGGATGCGGAGATCGCCGGCACCAAAAAGATGACCGACAAGCCGTTCGGCGTGAACCTGATCACGATGCACCCGGCCTTGTCCGAGCTGATCGACGTGTGCACGCGCCACAAGGTTGGTCATGTCGTTCTCGCGGGCGGCCTGCCCCCGGCTGGCTCGATCGACCGGATCAAGGGATCGGGCGCCAAATTGCTCTGCTTCGCGCCCGCGCTGGCGCTCGCCAAGAAATTGATCCGATCGGGTGTCGACGCGCTCGTGATCGAGGGCATGGAAGCCGGCGGGCATATCGGCCCGGTCTCGACCAGCGTGCTCGCGCAGGAGATGCTGCCCGAGATCGCCGAGCAGCTTCCGGTCTTCATCGCGGGCGGGATCGGCCGCGGCGAGCTGATCGCGGGCTATCTGGAGATGGGCGCGGCGGGCGTCCAGCTCGGCACCCGTTTCGTCTGCGCCACCGAATGCATCGCGCATCCCAATTTCAAGAAGGCCTTCATCCGCGCCTCCGCGCGCGACGCCATTGCCAGCGTGCAGATCGATCCGCGCCTGCCCGTGATCCCGGTGCGCGCGCTCAAGAATGCGGCGGGCGAACTCTTCACCGCCAAGCAGCGCGAGGTCGCCCAATTGCTCGACGAGGGCAAGATCGAGATGATGGAGGCCCAGCTCCAGATCGAGCATTATTGGGCGGGCGCGCTCCGGCGTGCGGTGATCGAGGGCGATGTCGAGCATGGTTCGGTGATGGCCGGCCAGTCGGTCGGCATGGTCAGCAAGGAAGAGCCCGTGACCGCCATCATCGCCAGCCTGCTCGATGAGGCCGAGGCCGCACTGGCGCGGCGCTGACGCGGAGGAAGCAATCCAGCCTCCGGGACTGGATTGCTTCTCGCCTCCTCCTTGCACTGACGGAAGAAGCTAGGCGTCGCGCTGTCGCTTGCGCAGCAGCCGCCACAACACCACGACCGCCTGCCAGGTCCAGACCACGCCCGTCACCACGATCGCGATCCTGAGGCTGAGATTGAGTGCGTCGCCGAGCTGCACGACCTTGTCCGCGGGCATGCCGGTCGACACGATCGTCGCCCATTGGCCGGCGCGATAGATGAGCGCCAGCAACACGAGCCCGGCGATCGTGGTGCCGATCGTCAGCACGCTCCGCACCAAAGTCCAACGCGGCCGCACCCATTCGATCAGATTGTCGACCAGCCGCACCGCCACCAGCGCGAAGATCGGCCAATAGAGCTGTGCGAAGATCGGCGCTGCTTCGATCCGGAAATCGGCTCCGCCCGTCGGCATCGGGAAGTGCACGATACCGGCCCACCACAGCAGGAACAGGATTCCCGCCGCGATCTCGAACGCGGATTCCCAGACGCTCTTGCGCTTGTCCTTCACGTCGGGAAGCTGATCCGGCACCCAGCGCTTGATATGATCGGCGGGGAAGCCCGCGCGTTCCATCACCGCGAAGATGATCGTCACGACCCCGATGCTGATGATCAGCGACATCCATAGGCCGCCCCAGCTCTGCGCGGCTATCTGCAGCGGCCGCCCGTCGCCGAACACCATTCTTGCACCCGCGACCGCGGCCTGGATGCCAAGGCTGATCAGCAGCACGATCCGCAGCGCGAAGATGTAGAAGGGATAGACGTCGGGACCGATCAGCCATTGCTGCGGCCGATAGCGCGCCGCCACGATCAGCGGATGGCCGAAGTCCTTGAGCATCGCACTCGTCTCGTCCGTGGTCAGCGGACGGCCGAGCGCCTCCTCGCGATCCTCAGCCCGCGTGGCGAGGATGTCACGCAATTCGGCGACGATGTCGTCTGCCTTGCCGGAGGGCAAAGCCCAGCGCACCGCATGCAGATAGCGTTCCTGCAGGTTGTTCATCATCCATTCCCTTCGGTCAGGCGCAGGATCGAATCCGAGATCGCGTTCCATTCGCCGAGAAGTTGCGCGAGGATCGCCTCGCCGTCGGGCGAGAGGCGGTAGAAGCGCTTGTTGCGCTTCGCCTCCTCGCGCCATTCACTCGTAAGCAAACCCTGCGCCTCCAGCCGCCGCAGCAGCGGATAGAGCGCGCTTTCCTCGATCGGCAGCCCGGCATCCTCCAGGCTCTGGCGCAGCGTGTAGCCGTAGCGCTCGACCCGGAGCGCGCCGAGCACCGCCAGGATCAGCGAACCGCGCCGAAGCTCGACCCGCAATTTTTCAAACAGATCATCCTCGATCGGCACGTGCTGTGTCCCGCATGGTGTACATCACACACTGTATGTCACATAGTATTCTCTGATGCAAGCGTGATGTGCGCGGGGAATTGCGGCGGACGGATCAGCCGGCCGATTGATGCGCGCGGGTCAATTTTGTCATTCCGGCAAGTCGTTGGACCAAAGCCCCCTGCCCCGATCATAGTCTCTCCGAACTGGAGAGAGGCGCATGCAGCGAAGGGAATTTCTCACCGGCACGGCGGCTCTGGCGTTGTCGGCAGCGGCTGGCGGATCCGGCGTCACCGTTTTTCCGGCCCCGGGCTCGCGCATCATGACCGTCAGAGGTTGGATCCCCGCCCGCCAGATGGGGCTGACGCTGGTGCATGAACATGCACTTGCGAATTTCGCGGGTTACGCCGCGTGGACGCGCGAGCCGCATCCATATGACATGGAGGAGGTCATCCGGGTTGTCCTGCCGCGCTTGGTCCGGCTGCGCGATCTGGGCGTGAAGACGTTCGTCGATGCAACCGCCACTTTCCTCGGCCGCGATCCCCGCCTGCTGGCCGCCCTGTCGGAACGCAGCGGCCTCAACATCCTGACCGTCACCGGAAATTATGCCGCCTTCGACAACCGCTTCCTGCCGCCTTGGGCGTTCACCGACACACCCGACCAGCTCGCGGCGCGGTGGATCGCGGAATGGGATCATGGCATCGATGGCTCGGCGATCCGGCCGGGCTTCATCAAACTCGGCTTCAACGGCGGCCCCTTGAGCGCGGTCGAGCAGACGCTGATCAAAGCCGGGGCGGCGGCGCATCTGAAGACCGGGCTGACCATCGGCGCGCATACCGGACCGACTGTATCGGCGTTCGAGCAGCTGGCCTTGCTCGAACAAGCGGGCGTGCATCCATCCGCCTGGATCTGGATCCATGCGCAGAATGAAAAGGATCCGGCCCGCCATCTGGACGCGGGCCGCAGGGGCGCCTGGGTGGAATTCGACGGGATCGATCCCTCGACGGTCGACCTGCACGTCTCGCTCGTCACGCGGATGCGCGATGCCGGCCTGCTCGGCCGGGTGCTGATCTCGCAAGACGCGGGATGGTATTCGGTCGGGGAGCCGCACGGCGGAACGGCGGCGCGCAGCTATGAAACCATGTTCACGCACTTCCTCCCCGCGCTCCGGGCAAGCGGATTTGGCGATCGCGAGATCGAGACGCTCTTGGTCCACAATCCGGCCCGGGCGTTCGCCGTGGCGGTACGCCGGATGGGCTGATCGGCGCGGCTGCGGACGCCGCGGCTCAATTCGCGCCGGATGCGTCTGCGGCAATCAGATCCACCGCCTCTTTCCACGCCTCCTCGCGCAGCAGCGCCTGGCAAAAATCGATGAACAGCCGCACCTTGGCGGGCTGGTGGCTACGCGTGGGGAAGACCGCATAAAGCGGGAATATCTCGTCCGCCCAATCCGGAAGCAGCTGCATTAGCGCGCCGCTCTCCACCAGATGACGTCCGCTCAGTGCGAGCACCTGAACGATGCCGCCACCATTGCGGCATGCCGACAGCATCGCGCCCACGTCTGATACAAGCAGTCGCGACTTGGGTTGGCAGGACAGTATCTCGCGTCCGCGGCGGAATTCCCATTCGAAGGGCCGATCGCGCGCTGGATCATAAAGCTGGATGCAGAGATGATTCGCCAACTCGTCCGGATGCCGTGGACAGCCATGCCGTTCCACATAGCCCGGCGCCGCGACCGTCAGCACCGGCACCTCTAGCAACTTGCGGGCGACGAGCGATCCGGCCGGCGGTTCGCTGAAGCGCAGCGCAAGATCGAAGCCGTCCGCAACCAGATCGCCGACCGAATCCCGCATGAGCAGTTGCAGCGAAAGGTGAGGGTGACGGTCCAGGAAAGCCGGGAGGTGCGCCGCAAGGACCGCTCGGGACAGAAAAGGGTCGACATTCACACGAAGAGTGCCGCGCACGACGCCTGTCGCCTCGCCAAGTTCAGCGATCACGGCCTCGATTGCCGCCAGATGCGGCGCGACGCTCTCAAAGAATCGTCGGCCATCGTCGGTCATCCGAACGCAACGCGTCGTCCGCTGCAGCAAGCGCACGCCCAGCCGTCGCTCGAGCCGCGCGACGCTTCGGCTGACGGCGGACGGGGATAGCCCCAGCGCTGTCGCCGCACGCGTGAAGGACTGCGCTCCGATCACGGCACGCAGCACCGTCACTCCAGACAACAGGCGCGCATCCTCCGCCATGCCAACCTCCCTGATGGTTCGATGATCGCCACCATTAATGCATCTGATACATCAATGAACATGCCGGAGAGCGGCATACCGGGAAGAGCGTGACCACCGGGCAAGTCCATTTTACCCGCGCAGCGGACATAGTTTCCTGCACGGGCATATTGGTCCCCGCCCCGCTATCTGTTAGCCGTGGGCGCGATGGCCACCGCATCCGCAACGTCCGCCGCGCGCGAAATACTGACGCGGCTCCACGACGTGATGGCCGCGCGCACCAACGCGCAGGGCAAGCTCGACAGCGTCGTCGACATCATCGCCAAGGCGCTGCACAGCGAAGTCTGCTCGATTTACCTGCTGCGCGACGGCGAACTGGAGCTGTTCGCGACGCGCGGCCTCAACAAGGAAGCGGTCCACGTCACCAAGCTCTCGCTCGGCGAGGGGCTGGTCGGCACGATCGCCGAGAAGAACGAGACGCTCAACCTCGACGAGGCGACGAGCCACCCCGATTTCGCCTACAAGCCCGAGACGGGCGAGGAATTGTTCCACAGCTTCGCCGGCGTGCCGATCGTACGCGCCGAACGCGCGGTCGGCGTGCTTGCGGTCCAACATGCCGATCCGCGCCGCTACGACGATGTCGAGATCGAGGCGCTCCAGACCGTCGCGATGGTGCTGGCCGAACTGATCGCGGGCGCCGGTCTGATCGACGAGGCCACCGCGCGCGGCACCGAGCAGCGCGACGGCAGCACCGCGCGGCTGACCGGCCTCAAGCTGGTCGAGGGCATGGCGGCGGGCTACGCCGTCTTCCACCAGCCGCGCGTGGTGGTCGAGCATACGGTCGCCGAAGATACCGAATATGAGCGCCATCGCGTCTATTCGGCGTTCGACAAGATGCGCGATCAGATCGATCGCATGATGAGCCAGGCCGAATTCGGCGCGGCGGGCGAGCATCAGGACATCCTCGCGACCTACAAGATGTTCGCCTACGACGAGGGCTGGTCGCGCCGGATCAACGCCGCGATCGACAGCGGATTGACCGCCGAGGCGGCGATCGAGCGCGTCCAGCAACGCACCCGCATGCGCATGCGCGAGATCGACGATCCCTTGCTCGCCGACCGGATGCACGACCTGGAGGACCTCTCCAATCGGCTGCTGCGCATCGTCTCGGGCCAGTTGGGCACCGCCGCGCAACTGGGCCTCAGGCAGGATTCGATCCTGATCGCGCGCAACCTGGGCCCGGCCGAGCTGCTCGAATATGATCGCCGCCGCCTCAAGGGTGTGATCCTGCAGGAAGGCTCGCTCACCAGCCATGTCGTGATCGTGGCGCGCGCGATGGGCGTACCCGTGCTCGGCCGCGTGCGCGACGCGCGCCGCCAGATCGGCGAGGGCGATCTCGTGCTGGTCGATGCGAGCCAGGGCGCGGCCTTCGTCCGCCCGACCTCGATGATCGAGGAGGCGTTCGACGCCAAGCTCGCGCTCGGCCAGAAAAAGCGCGCCGAATTCGCGGCGATGCGCGATCTTCCGCCCATCACCAAGGACGGCACGCGGATCACGATGATGGTCAATGCCGGCATGCGCGACGACGTGGCGGCGATCGACACGACGGGCGCCGACGGCATCGGGCTGTTCCGCACCGAATTCGAATTCCTGGTTTCGGCCGAACTGCCCAAGCGCGAACGCCAGCAGCGCCTGTACCGCGACGTGATGGAGGCCGCTGGCGACAAGCCGGTCATCTTCCGCACGGTCGATGTCGGGGGTGACAAGGTGCTGCCCTACATGACCGCGGACGCGGATGCGGCGGATGAGGAAAATCCGGCAATGGGCTGGCGCGCGATCCGGCTCGCGCTCGAACGCGACGCGCTGATGAAGGCGCAGGCGAGCGCGCTGATCGCCGCCGCGTCGGGCCGCATGCTGCAGGTCATGTTCCCGATGGTGTCCGAGCCGTGGGAGTTCGACGAGGCGCATGCCTTGTTCGAGAAACAGCGCGCCGCGACCGCGGCCAAGGGCAGGCTGCTGCCGACCTCGATCCGTTACGGGACGATGCTCGAGGTGCCGGCGCTGGCGGAAAGCCTCGACATGTTGCTGCCCAAGCTCGACTTTCTGTCGATCGGCACCAACGACCTGACCCAATTCCTGTTCGCGGCCGATCGCGCGCATCCTAAATTGGCCGAGCGTTATGACTGGCTCTCGCCCGCGATCCTGCGCTTCATCCGCCGTGTGGTGGAGCAATGCGACGCCGCCGGCGTGCCGGTTGGCATATGCGGAGAGATGGGGGGCAAGCCGCTGGAGGCGATGGCCTTGATCGGCATCGGCATCGAACGTCTTTCGATCACGCCTGCCGCGATCGGACCGGTCAAGGCGATGGTGCGTTCGCTCGACATTCCCGCGCTGCGCAGCGTGATTGCGGAACTGCTCGCCGCGCCGCCCCGCGACATGCGCGCGACTTTGCTGCAATGGGCGGACGCGAACGGGGTGCGGATCAGCTAGGGCTCCAATCCTAAAAAAGGCCTTGTGATTTGACAGTTAGGTGCGACTGTGTGCCAAGTGTCGAGCTATGGTCGTCACCAGGCCGGGGATGATGGGTGAGCGGCGAAGACGAGATTTCCGAAACGACCGGAACACCGCAGCGGGTAGGCGAAAAGCTGCGCGCGGCGCGTGAAGCGCAGGGCCTGACGATTGAGGAAATCGCCAGCAGCACGCGTATTCCCAAGCGTCATTTGGCCACGATCGAGAATGGCGATTATGACGGGCTGCCCGCCCCTACCTACAGCGCGGGCTTCATCAAGAGCTGGGCGCGCCGCCTCGGGCTGGATGGCCAGGCCTTGTCCGATCAGTTCCGCGTCGAGATGGGCGGCCTTTCGGTCCAGCCCTCGCAGTCGCTGCCCTACGAACCCGCCGACCCGCGTCGGACACCGCCCGCCGGCCTCGCCTTGCTGGCGCTGCTGATCGCGGTCGTGGTCGGGCTCGGCTATCTCTATTGGCGCGGCACGGCCGAACAGCCGAGGGAGGTGGCCGCCGCCGCGACCGATCAGGCCGCGCCCGCCGCCGGCGCCGCACAGCCCGCGGCCCCACCGACGCCCGCCGGGGCCGCGCAGCCGCCCGCCCCTGGCGCAACCACAGCCCAGCCGACGGGCCCGGTCGTGATCAGCGCGACGCAGGACGTGTGGATCAAGGTGTCGGACAGCGGAAAGACGTTGTTCATGAACCTCCTCCACCCCGGCGACCATTTCCAGGTCCCCGCCGATGCGGTCGCGCCACTGATGACGACCGGGCGGCCTGGCTATACGACCGTCATGGTCGGGCAAACCCCGATCCCCACGCTCGGCGACCCCGATCGCATCGCCAAGGACATATCGCTGAAGCCCGCCGACCTGCTTGCCCGCGCCGCAGCACCGCCGCCGGCCGTGCAACCGCCGGAAAATGCGGTCACACCGGTCGAGAATAAAGCCGGGACTTAGGTTCGTTGAAAATGCGCCTGACAGCGCATCGCGGCGCCTCGAAACGCGCTCTTCAGCGCGTTTCCAAATAGACTCCGTCCTAATCCGCTTCATCTGCGCGACAGGTGCGCTATGCTCTGCGCCGACACGCGCCGTCGTTGATC